>Ga0265295_1000463_pt1 | contig 81678 bp, 79 predicted proteins | sample Munlansysbiofilm_FD_192503 | JGI IMG/M metagenome (GOLD analysis project Ga0265295, IMG submission 192503) | Leachate microbial communities from a municipal landfill in Southern Ontario, Canada - Methane capture system biofilm | ecosystem: Engineered > Solid waste > Landfill > Unclassified ... | reverse complement strand
TTTTTCACCCAGCAAAGCCTTTTTTATCACAGCTTGTTTCGTTTTGATAGAATATCCCATTTGCATCACCTCAACACCCCCAATTGTGAATGTTCATTCGAGGCGACATCTATCCTGCCACAGGGGGGTAGCGTCTAAAGCCGCACTCTCATTTGCGATGTTGAAACTATAAATAATTCTTTGCTTCGCTGAATTTTTGCCACCCGTCTCCGCTAAGAGCTACGCCGGGCAAGGCAGAGAGCACAAAGAGCACAGAGTTTTTGAATCAGTTAAACAAAACGATTTTGCGGGAAAATTGATAACCGTTTCAATCGGGTAGCCGGGGGTTTTTCTCCCCCAGCCCCCACACCACCCCACAAGCGGGTCCGCATAGGGCGGTTCATCAAGACTACCGGGCCGTAGCCGGGTAATGAATCGTTTGAGAACGGTGCTTCCACAACGCGCCTGAACACTACTCCCCCGTTCGGGTTCACCGTATGCACAAAGCTCATGGATACCTAATTCTCTTCTTGATGTTCAGCCCTTCACCATGTCCGGGGCATTACCCCCGGCATTTGACTACTATGGCCTCTGCCGACTTCTGTTTCATCACTCGACAAGTTACCCTGCCAGGCGCAATGAAGCTTTACCGTAGTTTGCTGCCCATTGTTCGTGTTTCCATAAAGGACTCATCACCGTCGACAACAGCCGATGATGCCTGGATCTTGTTTCCCGGTAGATCCAATCCGGGAGTTGCTACAGTAAGTTTCACAGCATGCGAAACAGATCTCCCCGGATAAGAACGTGAACTTTCACTACACAACCGCAGCATTTACCCTGTCTCCTGAATCCTGGGCTTCGACATGTTGTACCCTAAAGGGCAGACCTGCTGACTTACCCGGAGACTGGGCCTTATATGCTGTTTCTGTTCGTCGGCTCATAGTTTTGCACTCCAACTTCCTTCGGACGGTCCCTTGCGGTTCCGCCCTTGTTTTCGGCTAATACTTCTGCTAATGCTATATGCATCAACAGGATTCACGTATAGGGGACTTACACCCCATAAGTTCACGCCCATGCCGGGCGTACACCAGTAAAGTCACCGGATGCAGCAAAACTGCACCGGTGCTTTAGGCGTTAAAAGCCTCGTTTTGATATCAAAATGGATCTTCTAAAAAAATCATTGAAAAAACGGATAATGATGAATCGGCTTGTCTTGTTTTTAAATAATGTGTAAATTTGAAGATAGTGAAGTTAAATTAAATAAGGGAGCCTGGATATGCCTACCATATTAGAAGAATTTGAAAATAAGGCCAAGAATATGCCGCTAAAAGATCGTGCAGCATTAATCGAAAGTCTAATTTCCAGCCTTGACGAACTGGATGAAACTGAGTGTGAAGAACTCTGGGTCCAAGAGGCGGATAAACGGTATCAAGCTTACAAAGCTGGAACGATACCAAGCAGACAGGCCGAGGCCGTGTTCAGTGATGCGAGAAAGATGTTAAAGGGAATTCAGTGAAAAGAATCCGATTCCTTTCTCCCGCTGAGATTGAGATGTTTGACGCTGCAGCTTATTATGAAGCACGTGTTCCAAAATTAGGAAACGATTTCATCTCAATCATCGAAATTGCTGTTCTTGACCTATCAGATGATCCAGAAAAATGGCCGATTATTGACAAGGGGATCCGCAGACGTATTCTCCCCCGTTTCCCATACAGCATCCTATATAAAATTGACTCCGATGAAATCATTATTGTTGCAATCATGCACCAGAAACGGCGCCCGAATTATTGGATAAACAGATTGTAAATTCTGTATGGTTCAAATCAACAGACAAACACCCTTAAAATTGTCTTAGGCTAAGGTTTTCGACCCCAAAAACAGCATTCTAAGAATTAATAGGGGTTTCCAACAATGCTCTTGCTACGGGTCGCAAACAGCTGCGACCGCAGAAGAGCAAAGTTAGCGTACTTGAAAGTGATAAAATAGGGAGTAATTAAAAAGACTACTTAACAAGCTGGTTCATCTCAAAGATGGGCAGGCAGACCGAAAGAACGATAAAACCGACCACCGCCCCCATCACAAGAATGATCAGGGGCTCTAAAAGGGCTGTCATGATAGTCACAGAGCCTTCCACCTCCCTCTCATAAAGGTCGGCCGTCTTTTCGAGCATCCGTTCAAGCTGACCGCTCTTTTCCCCAATCTTGATCATCTCGACGGCAAGGGTGGGAAAGACCCTTTCAGCACCAAGGGAGACGCCTAATTCTCCGCCCTGCTCCACCTGCTTTGAAACCCGGGAGATGATGGCCGAGATAACCCGGTTGCCGGCCGTGGCCCTGGAGATGGACAGGGCGGTCATCATGGGAACGCCGTTGGCGAGAAGCGAAGATAGAATCCTTGAAAACCTTGCGGCTGATATCTTTTTTAAAAGATCCCCTAGCTTTGGGGTTAAAAAAAGAGACTTGTCAATCAAATAGGCGCCCCGTTCGTTTTTAGCCGTAAAATAGAGGGCAACGCCACAGACAACGGGCACCAGGAGAACCGCCCACCAGAACCGCTTCAAGAACGAACTGATGGCAATGAGAAACAGGGTTGGACCGGGCAGAGTCTGGTTCATATCGGAAAAGATTGAGATGATGCCGGGCACAATATAGGCCAGAAGAAATAGAAGGACCATGGCTCCCACAAGGGCCATGAGCAGAGGATAAGCAAGGGCTGACTGGATCTTCTTCTTGGTCGCTTCTCTTTTTTCAGTGATGTCTGCCAGACGCTCAAGCACAAGTTCAAGGGTTCCCGACGATTCCCCGGCCCTGATCATGTTGACATAGATGGCCGAAAACAGGGATGGATACATGGCCAGGGACTCGGCAAAGCTCTTTCCCTCCTCAATGGATCCCTTGATCTTCGAGAGGACTTTTTTAAGGGGTTTTGACCTTGTCTGAACAACCAGGCTTGACACGGCTGAAATCAGGGGAAACCCTGCGGAAAGAAGGGTTGCAAGCTGGCGGGTCACCATGGCAAGTTCCCCGTTACTGATTCGGCCAAAGAAAAAACGCCCGGCAAGGGAGGAGTCGGAACCGCTGCCGCCCCCTGACCCCTCTGAACCAACCTCGACCATGGTCGTTGGATAGATGCCCTTTTCCCTCAGTTTCGTCCGTGCAAAGACGAGACTTTCCCCGTCAATAATACCAGTCTTTTTCCTACCCCGGCGGTCAAGCGCCCTGTACTCAAAAACCGGCATGGACTATCACTCCTGTTGAGCCGCCTTAAATCCAAGGTCAAAGGCCGCAAGGTTCATATCCACAAAGGCCTTCTTGGTCCGAGTCTCAATGGCCCTCTCAACGCTCTCCCGGGTCAGGGGGAGGGCGCAGGTCTGTATCAACGCCCCCACAAGGACAATGTTCATGGTCATGGGGCTTCCAGCCTCTTTTGCAAGGGCCATGGCGTCAAAGGCTATCAAACGGGCGGTCCGCCCCAGGATCAGGGCCTTGATGGTTCCCATATCCGGATAAACGCCCCTGCCAATGGCAACGGTGAAGGGAGGAACAGGATCAAGGTTGGTTATCACGGTTGAACTGCTGTTGCATCGGTTCATGGCCCTCAGGGTTTCCGAGGGTTCGAACCCCAGGAGCAGATCTGCATCACCATCGGAGATAATTGTGCTTTGGGCATCGCCAAACACCAGGGCCGATTCCACCACCCCACCCCGCTGGGCCATGCCATGTATTTCGCTCATCTTCACCGGCACCTTGCAGATAAGGGCAGCCTCGCCCAGCACCTTTGAGGCAAGCAGGTTTCCCTGACCGCCCACCGCCACCATGATCAATCGTTTTACATCCATATTCAACATTCCTTAATTTTTCAATTGTGGCCCCCAAAAAAGGCAACCACAAGGTAGCCCCTGCATCCATCCACTACCCATCACCCACTACCCACTACCTCGTAGGCTTCAGGGGAACAATAGCGTTTTCCGGGCAGATCTGGGCGCAAAGGGCGCAGCCTACGCAGGTGTTTGGATCGATCTTAACCCTGTTGTTTTCTATAAAAAATGAGGGACAGGCGATGGAATCCATGCAGTCCCGGTGGTTCTTACAGCGGTCGGTCACGGTAAAGGCCCGGGGTTTTAAAATCTTGAGGCTGCGAGCATGGAGGGCGCATGCCTCCTTTGAGATGATAACGGAAACCCCCTTAAACTCCAGGGCCGTCCGGATTGCCTCAATGCTTTTTTTCACCTTGAACGGTTTGATGACGGTAATGTGCTCAACCCCAAGGGCTTTTACCACATTTTCAATGGAAATGCGGTTGTAGCCTTCGAGATTGTAAAGCCCCATGTCAACACCGGGGTTGGGCTGGTGGCCGGTCATGGCAGTTATGCCGTTGTCAAGGATCACAAGCGTAAAGTTGTGGTTGTTGAAAACCGCATTGGCAAGACCTGTCATGCCCGAATGGAAAAAGGTGGAATCTCCGATAAATGCGATCACCTTTTTATCGGTTGCCTTTGAAAACCCGCAGGCGGAACTTACCGACGCACCCATGCAAAGCACAAAATCGCCTGTGGAAAGGGGAGGCAGAAAGCCCAGGGTATAGCACCCGATGTCAGAGGGACAAATGGTGTCCATATCCCCAGCAGCCTTTTTTACCTCGTAAAAGGTGGCCCTGTGGGAGCAGCCGGAACAAAGATTTGGCGGGCGCTGGGGAATCTCTGGAAATCCTGCCGTGTCCACGGCAGTTTTTCCAGTGTATTCGATTCCAAAATAATCGGCCATGACTTTTTTCACCATGGCGGGATCAAACTCGTAAAGGCGTGAAAACAGCCCTTCACCCTTGCCCCTGATGGGAATGGTAATGGCGGCTGTCTGGGCAATAGATCGGACGGCTTCCTCCAAAAAGGGCTCGCCCTCTTCAACAATCAGAACCCGCTCACACCCGGATAGAAAATCAACGATCAGTTCATCTGGCATGGGATTGCAAAAACCGACACGCAAAATCTTGACCCGGTCCTCCATCCCAAGATCATTAACACCATCAACGGCATAGAGATAGCTTACCCCACTACAGACTATTCCCAAACTTCCTTTACCTTCGACCCTGTTGTGCTCGCACCTGTTCGATATTTTACGTGCACGCTCAAGGTTTTCCAGGAGCTTGACGTGGAGTTTTCTTGACACAGCAGGAACAGTCACAAAGTTGAAGGGGTCCTTTTGGAAATCCCCTTTTGTGACAGGTTCGGTTATGGGTCCAAGTCTGACATAGGCGCTGGAGTGGTTGATCCTTGTGGTCGTCCGCAAAATGACAGGTTCCTGGAGCGTTTCAGACAGTTCAAAGGCAGCCTTTGTCATCTCTTTTGCCTCGGCAACCGACGAGGGTTCAAGCACCGGCAGTCCGGCAAGCTTGCCATAGTATCGGTTGTCCTGTTCGTTCTGGCTTGAAAACATGGCAGGATCATCGGCCGTTAGAATCACAAGACCGCCCCTTACACCCACGTAGGCAAGGGTCATGAGGGGATCTGCCGCAACGTTAAGTCCCACATGCTTCATTATGCACATGGTCCTGAGCCCTGAATTTGCCGCTGCTGCTGCCACCTCAAGGGCGACCTTCTCGTTGGTCGAGTATTCAAAGTAGAGATCTGTCTCCTGGGAGATCTGGAAGAGATTCAGGGAAAGTTCAGACGAAGGAGTCCCAGGATAGGTGGTGGCAAAGGCAAGACCCGCCTCAACCGCACCCCTGGCAATGGACTCATTACCCAGAAGCATGACCTCCTCTTCAGGAGTATCGTGTAAAAGCTTGTGCATTCAAATATCCTTATGTATCTCTCGCCTGCTAGGCGTAGAGTTTTTCAGCCTCTTCAAGGGAAGCGGCATACCCCTTGAATCCCTCGACATCCTCGCAGGAGTTGATGGACTGGGAGGCAAAAAAGCCCTCAATCATGGTTTTTTCCCCATGTTTCATCAGGCCCAGAAATAAAACCGGAACCAGACTCAACCCGGTCGCCCCCGTGACAACCCCATGGACCACTGGAGTCTCACCCTGGTAAACGGCGTAAAATTCTTTGTGGGCCGGCATGATTTGAACTATCTCGGGATGGTGATGATGGCTGTGACTGTGACTATGTTCGCTGCAATTGTTACACATTGATATTTTCCTTTTTTTTATGAATAAACCCCCGGCTGGCAGTCAGCCCCAGGTTAAATTGCTGTCCTTTGCCCAGCACCCATGCAATTGACAATATATCTGACCTCTTTGTCAAGACAAAATCCAAATTGAAGCGCTGTTCTACTTTCTATTATTATGTAATTTTTCAATATCCTGTCGGGTAAAATGGTAGACAGAGTTACAGTTATGGCACCGCAACTCAACGGGGAAAGGACCGTTGTCAAGGATGTCCACAATATCCTGTCGGGGAAGGAGCGCAAGGTGGTCGTTCATTTTTTTTTCGCTGCACCTGCAGAAAAACTCAACCCGATGTCCTTCGAGCAATCGAGGGTTCAACTCCTTAAAATGACGGCTTACAAGGGTATCTGGTTCCTGATTGTCGGCAAAGGACTGGCCGAGGGAATCGATTTTTTTGAGCATGGCCTGGGCCTCTGCCACCTTGCGGTCATCTGCTCCCGGCATTGCCTGGAGAAAAAGACCGCCTGCCCCTGTAACCTCACCTGCTTCATCAAAATGAACGCTCAGGCTGAATGCTGTGGGTGTCTGCTCGCTGGTAAGAAAATAGTTGGCAAGATCTTCGGCCAGGGTGCCATATTCCAAAACCACCTGCCCGGAGTAAGGCTGTTTCGCCTCTTCCAGATATTTGGTCACCGTTAAAAAACCTGCGCCAAACAGGGAGGAAAGAGTGGATGTTTCCGGGCTCACATGGCTTGAAAAACCGGGAGCCTTGAGATATCCTCGGACCTCGCCAAACACGTTGGACTCCACATCAAAACCCTTGATCGGTCCTGAACACTGAACAGTCAGACTTACCCTGTCCCGGGCCTTGAGATTTGCAGTCAAAAGGGCTGCGGCAATATATGCCTGCCCCAAGACCAGGGTTTCAAGGCCTCCCAACCCATGATTTGCCCGCATCTCATTGACCATGCGGGTGGTCCTTACAATAGCTCCCCGGACCATGCCGTCGGCGAGCATGAAGCGGTGAAGTCTGTCCCTGGCCGACGCCTTGAGCTGTTCTTTAAGCTGTCCGTTATAAATATCTTTTTTTATCATTTATCTCTCTCAATTAGCTATTAGCTATTAGCTGTTAGCTGTTACCCATTATCTATCAAGGACCTACTACCTACTGAAACCCCAGAGGTACACGTCTGTCTATACTCCTGTACTGAATTGCCTCAGCAATATGGCGGTGGAGAATAAGGGGTTCCGCTTCGATATCGGCAATGGTGCGTGCTATCTTGATCACCCGGCTGTGGCCCCGGGCCGACATGCCAAAGGTATCAACTGCCCTTGCCAGCAACGCCCTGGCCTTCTTGTCAATCATGGCAAACTGCCTTATATGGGTGGCCCCCATCTGGGCATTGCAATGGATTGGTTCTGTTTTAAACCTGGTTGCCTGTTCGTTCCTTGCCCTTTCGACCCGTTCTCTTATACGGGCGGATTTCTCCGGTCGCACTGAACTTGTAAGCTCCTTAAAGGGAATACGAGGAACATCAACATGAATGTCAATCCTGTCAAGCAGCGGCCCTGAGATTCGTCGCAGATAGCGTTCTATCTCGGCTGCAGAACAGATGCACTCCTTGATGGGATCACCATGAAAGCCGCAGGCACATGGATTCATGGCTGCCACCAGCATGAACGAGGCGGGATAGCTCACCCTTGCGTTTACCCTGCAGATAGAGATCTTTCCATCCTCCATGGGCTGGCGCAACGCCTCAAGGGCATTTCTCTTGAACTCGGGGAACTCGTCCATGAAAAGCACACCGTTATGGGCAAGGCTCACCTCACCGGGTTCGGGGGATCTACCTCCCCCCACAAGGGCGGCATCGGACAGGGTGTGGTGGGGAGAACGAAAGGGCCTGTTGCTCACAAACGGCTGATCCGCCCCGAGAAGGCCTGCCACAGAATAAATCTGGGTCGTTTCCAGGGCCTCGTCAAAGGTCAACTGGGGTAAAATAGTCGGAAGCCGCTTTGCCAGCATGGTCTTGCCGGAACCAGGTGGCCCGGCCATGCACAGATTATGACCACCTGCCCCGGCGATCTCAAGGGCTCTCTTGGCATGGTCCTGCCCCATGACCTCGGAAAAATCAATTCCATAGCCGGGATCCTGTCCTTCAAAGGCTGAAAAATCTGCGGTTGAGGGTTCAATGGTCTTTCTTTCGGCTATAAATTCAACTACCTCGGAAAGATTTACGGCCGGAATAACCTTTACTCCCTTGACAATAGCCGCCTCTATTCTATTTTCAAAGGGAACGATCACCCCGGAAAATCCGTTCTTCTTTGCAGCAAGGGCAGCGGAAAGAACCCCCGGAACCGGCTTTACCCTCCCGTCAAGGGAAAGTTCCCCGACCATGAGATAACTGGAGGCCATGGCAACCGGTACAATACCTGCCGCAGACAAGATCCCCATGGCAACGGGAAGATCAAGGCTAGTTCCCTCCTTTTTGATGGCGGCAGGTGCCAGATTAACAACGATTCTGTCAACGGGAAATCTGTACCCTGAATTTTTAATGGCGCTCTTTACACGCTCACGGCTCTCTCTCACGGCGGTCTCTGGCATTCCCACAATATTGAACATGGGAAGCCCAAAAGAAATATCCACCTCGACCTCAACGATATAGGCATCTATTCCGGCAACGGCAGCACTCTTAATCCTTGCAAGCATAACCGCTCTCCTTGAAAAACCGACTTAAACAATATTTAACAATAATGCCAGCCACTTATCCGATTTAATCGTTGCATAGTGTGAGTTTAATGGTTGCATAATGTGAGTTGCAACAATATAGCACAGATAGCTTACAAATAACAATTCCAGTCATCAATTCTCAGTGATTCTAATTTTGGACATTAGAGTAGGGAGGGGATACCGACTGTTGGCTCTAGTGTAAAACCAAAATTGGAAATACTGGTAAATATTCCAATTGTTTTGCATTTTTGAGCAAAACAACGTATATATGATCCCATATCATTACAATAAAGAATAAATCAACAACAGAAATTCTAAATATGGCAGCCAACATGGAGAACCATTTTCATCAACAAACCCTTGCCGGACCGATATCATGCGAGGGCATCGGGGTTCATTCCGGAAAAGCCACCGGAATCATCATCCAACCCGCCCCTGTAAACCACGGTATTCGATTCAGGCGGATCGATCTTCCGGGAACCCCGGACATCCAGGCTCTATTCAAAACAGTTGTGGATACAAGCCTTGCAACGGTGGTGGGAAAGGACGGGGTTATTATCTCAACCATTGAGCACCTGATGGCGGCATTCGCCGGCCTGGGCATTGACAATGCCCTTGTGGAAATCGACGGATACGAGATGCCCATCATGGATGGCAGCTCAAAAACTTTTGCCGAAAAAATAACCCGGGCAGGCATTCGCCAGCAGGCGGCACTCCGGTGGTATTTCGTCATAACCCGGCCCATCCGGACTGAAGATGGTGATAAATTTGTAGAGATCGTCCCGAAGAAAGGTTTCACCATCCACTGCACCATTGAATTTGACCACCCCCTCATTGGCAGACAGGAAATCCTTTTTGATCCAGTTCACGATGATTTCCTTGAAGAAATCAGCCCTGCAAGGACATTTGGATTTCTCCAGGATCTTGAATACCTGAAACGGTTCAGCCTCGGCAGGGGTGGAAGCCTGGAAACGGCTGTTATCATTGACAAAGACAAAATACTCAACCCTGGCGGTCTCAGATTTGCCGACGAATTTGTCCGCCACAAGCTTCTGGACAGCCTTGGGGATTTTTCCCTCCTTGGCATGCCTATCCAGGGTCATATCACCACCCACAAATCTGGTCACGCCATGAATCATGCCTTTATCAAGGAACTTCTCGCCCAAAGGGATGCCTGGGAAACAAGAACCGTGACCACGGAGGAAACCCATTGCCCATGAATATTCCCTCTGCAAAACATCTGAAGAAACGAGCAGTCTCGGTTGTAATGGCCGTCCTAGTGATTCTTTCCCCCCTTGTAGCCATGGCTTCCCAGAAGGCTGTCCTTGAAAATATCATCCTGACAAACACCCGGGACGACCTGGTTGTTTACTTTGATGTAAAAAATGCCTTTACCCCTGAAATGGAAGAGGCGGTGCTCAATGGTATTCCCACATCATTTTCCTTTGTCGCAGCAATCTACAGGTCAAGGACCGCCTGGTTCGACAAAAAACTGTCTGCCCTTGAAGTCACAAGCACGCTTAAATACAACAGCCTAAAGCAGGAATTTTCCGTTCACCGCCCCTGGAAAACAGAGCCTCTGTCCGTGGTTACCTCGTTTGAAGAGGCAAAAGCCCTGATGATCGAGATCGACAATCTTCTTGTGACTCCCCTCTCAACCCTTACAAAGGGAGAAAAATACCAGATCAGAATCAAGGCGGAATTAAGCAAGGTCACCCTTCCCCTTTACCTGCACTATGTTCTGTTTTTTCTGTCCCTTTGGGACTTTGAAACCGCCTGGCACACGGTGGAGTTTATCTATTAGCACAACCCATTACAACCGGTACGGCCGGGAAAAATCATGAAACAAAAGACACATAGCAACGACCCAGACTCTCCGGCATGGGAGCAGGCAAGACGAAAGCGGGAAGGTACACTGCTTCTGTTCATCCTCATTGCCGTGGGCCTGATCACCTATGCCGAAACAAGGATTACAGGGTTTGGTGACGACTTTCCGGTTTCAAGCACAGTGCTGATGTTCATCCTCATCAATACCAACCTGCTCCTGCTCCTTGCCTTGATCCTTCTTGTATTTCGAAACCTTGCAAAACTTTACTATGAAAAAAAGAGCAAAATTCTGGGCACAAAACTCAAGACCCGGCTTGTGGCCACCTTTGTCACCTTGTCCCTTGTACCTACCACCGTGCTGTTTTTTTTCTCCATCCACTTTATCAACACCTCCATTGCCTTCTGGTTTAACGCCCCGGTGGAGCAGGCCCTTGAGAACTCTTTATCCGTGGGTCGCCAGCTCTACGGCTATGTTGAAGAAAAAAATCTTTTCTTTGCCAAAAGAGCTGCCTTCCAGATCCATTCCCAAAAACTTCTGACCGGAGAAAACGACAAGGATTTAAACCGCTATATCCAGGTTGTTCAGCGTGCATTTAATATTGACGGGGTCGAGGTGTACACACCTGATGCACGAAGGACATCCCTCTCCCTTTCAAAGGAATTTAAAGACAGCTACTTCGGAATCCTTACCGCAGATGATCTCATGGGTATTCCCAAGGACCAGACATCGAGAACCATCTCCAGAAACGTCGAGAGGGGGGAAACAATACAGACCATAACCACCATCCCCTTTGGCGTTGCTCCCCAGACGAGCGATGCCTTTCTTGTGGTCACGGCCTTTATATCCCAGGATCTCGCCCAGAATCTGGCTTCCATTTCAAGGGGAGCTGAAGAGTACCAGCAGCTCAAAATGATCAAACGGCCGGTTCAAATCTCCAATTACATTGCCCTCTCCATTGTGGCTCTTCTCGTTGTATTCTGTGCTGTCTGGTTTGGATTTTACCTGGCAAAATCCATAACCATTCCTTTGATGAAGTTTGCCGAAGGAACCCAGCGGGTGACCCAGGGAGATCTGAATTACCAGATCGATTTTCAATCCGACGACGAACTTGGAACCCTGGTGGACTCTTTTAACTCCATGACAAGGGAACTTGCCCTTGGCCGGGAAAAACTTGCAAATTCAGAAAACACCATGCGTCTTCAAAACATTGAGATTGAAAAAAGCCGACGCTACATGGAGATTGTCCTTAAAAACATCTCGGCAGGAGTTATCTCCCTTTCGAACACCGGGGTGATCACGACCATAAACAAAGCTGCAGAAACCATGCTTGACATGGATGCAGCTGCCGTACTCAACCGCAATTACAAGGAAATTATCCGGGATGACCACCTGGCCATGGCCAAAAAAATGGCAGAGACAATCTCTTTTACAACAGAAAGCATGGCCTTCCCCCTGTCCACAACCATCAACGGCAGTCCCAGGCATTTTGCCGTTCATTTTAACACCTTAAGGAGCGATGCCAATGAAAACATGGGGATAGTAATGGTCTTTGACGACCTTACCGAGCTTGAAAAGGCCCAGCGCATGGCCGCATGGCGAGAAGTTGCAAGAAGAATTGCCCATGAGGTGAAAAACCCCCTCACCCCCATCAAGCTGTCAGCCCAGCGTTTAAAAAGACGATACTCCAAAATCATCAATGAAGAGGTGTTTGACAAGTGTACTGAAATGATAGTTGTCCACGTTGATCTGATCCGAAACCTCGTCAACGAATTTGCCACCTTTGCACGGTTTCCAGACACCAATGCCAAGCCCTGCAGAATCGAGGAAATCCTCGATGAGACCGTGGCCCTGTACCAGGACGGGCTTGAAAATGTGGAAATAACAACCTCTGTCCCGGAAAACCTTCCTTCCCTCAACCTTGACCGTCAGCAGATGAAACAGGCATTTATCAATCTTTTTGACAATGCCGTTGCCGCCATTAACAAGCAGGGAACGATAAGTGTGGATATCCTTTATGATCCCATTCTCTCAATTGTCAGGATAGAAATTGCCGACAATGGAAGGGGGATTTCCGATAGAGAAAAAATCCGGTTGTTTGAGCCCTATTTTTCCACCAAAAAATCGGGAATGGGACTGGGACTTGCCATTGTAAGCTCGATCATCACCGACCACAGGGGGATGATCCGGGTACAGGACAACAAACCCGCCGGAGCAAGGTTCATTATCGAGCTGCCGGCTTAGGATCGCGGATTAAATAAACAATTAGGAGAAAAGATGTATCCAGCAATTTTGATCGTTGATGATGAAGAATCCATCATCGAATCCTTAGAGGGGATACTGTCCGATGATGGGTTTGAAGTTTCCCACGCCTTCAACGGATATGAAGCCCTTAAAAAGATCGAGGCCGAGTCCCCCGACATCGTGCTCCTCGACATCTGGATGCCTGGCATGGACGGGATCGAGACCCTCAAGGAGATAAAAAAGGGATTCCCCAACCTACCGGTTGTAATGATTACCGGCCACGGCACCATCGAGGCCGCTGTGGACGCCACAAAATCCGGTGCCTTTGACTTCCTTGAAAAACCCCTGTCCATTGACAGAATAATAGTGACTATCAACAACGCCCTCAACTTCAGACGCCTGGAAGAGGAAAACCGTTATCTTCGCAGGAAAACCATTGAACAACACTCGATCAATGGATCCAGCCCGGCTGTCCTGAATCTAAACCGTCAGATCATGAATGCGGCCCCCACCGATGCCGCCATTCTGATAACGGGGGAAAACGGAACCGGCAAAGAACTTGTGGCAAGAACCCTGCACCAGTTCAGCACCCGCCCGGAAGAACCATTCATTATTGTCAACTGCGCCGCCATACCGGAAAAGACCATTGACAGCGAACTTTTCGGTCATGAAAAAGGAGCTTTCCCTGGGGCCAATGCAAAGAACAAGGGAAAGTTTGAACTGGCCTCAGGCGGGACCTTGTTCCTGGATGAGATTGGGGACATGAACCTTAAAACCCAGGCAAAGATATTAAGGGCACTTGAGTCTAAAACTTTCCAGCGAATCGGCGGGGGCCGAACCCTGAGTGTGGATCTTAGAATCATTGCAGCGACCAACAAAAATCTTGAGTCAGAAATTGCATCAGGCAACTTCAGAGAGGACCTCTTTTACAGGCTCAACGTCATTCCGGTTACAGTCCCACCACTGAGGGAAAGAAAGGAGGATATCCCTCTTCTGGTGGAGGTTTTTCTAAAGGTTGCGGCCCAGAAATCGATAAACTCTCCCAAAAAAATGGACAAAAAGGCCCTGGAGCTGCTTGCCGGATATGAGTGGCCGGGCAATGTCAGGGAGCTTAAAAACCTTATGGAAAGACTTGCCATCATGGTTAAAAAGGAGAGTATAGAGGTGGATGACATTCCACCCCCTTACAGACATGAAACCCCAGGTGAGGATGAAAAAAGAGTGTCCGATTTATTGACTCTTGGCAACTGGGATCATGCAAAAAGGCTGTTTGAACAAAGATTTTTCACCGCAAAAATCAACGAGGCCGGAGGAGACCTTAAAACTGCCGCAGCAAAAGCCGGTGTAGGAAAAAAAGAGCTCCTTGACAGGCTGAAAAGAAAAAAATGAGAATCATCGGTGGAACATGCAGGGGCAGGAGGCTTATCGCTCCAAAGGGAAGGCAGACCACCCGTCCCACATCGGACAGGATCAGGGAATCGATTTTCAACATCATCTCCCAAAGGGTGCACAACGCAAGTGTGCTGGATCTTTTTGCAGGCACTGGAGCCCTTGGCATGGAGGCCTTGAGCCGTGGTGCTGCCTCTGCAACCTTTGTGGACAAAAGCGTGGAGGCCTGCAACCTCATCAAAGAGAACAGCACCATTTTACAGTTCAACGATCGCTCAACAATCATCCACCAGGATCTTAGCCAACCCGGCCAATTTTTCACACCAGGAAACCGGACAAGCCAGAGCTCGAAAGATCAGACACAAACGAATCTTGCCCGGGCAAAAAAAAAATTCGACCTGGTATTTATGGATCCCCCCTATGGCATGGGGCTGATCGAAACTGTACTTGCAAATGCTGTGTTCATAGATCTTCTGGCCACCAATGCCCTTATCGTTTGCGAGCATTATGTCCGGGAAAACCCGGGAGCAAATCTTTCAAACCTTGACATCAGGGATCAAAGGAAATACGGAAAGACACGAATTACCTTTTTAACCTTTCAAAAAAGGGAGCACACCCTATGAAAACCAACGAAAAAATTGCCATTATGAGGGCCAGAGAAAAAATTGCCATTTATCCCGGATCATTTGATCCCCTGACCAACGGTCATATGGACATCATTGAAAGGGCCATGAAACTCTTTGACCGAGTGATCGTTGCCGTGATGAACAATCCCAAAAAGAATTCTCTGTTTTCCGTTGAAGAACGGGTGCAAATGATACGTGATTGTTTCAACTCCAAACCCTATCTGGAGGTTGACTCGTTTGACGGACTTCTGGTCGATTATACCCGGATAAAAAAGGCCGTTGCCATTGTCCGGGGCATGCGGGCCATTTCAGATTTTGAAAATGAATTCCAGATGGCTCTGATGAACAGAAAGCTGAACCGTGATGTCCAGACAGTCTTTCTCATGACAGGTCTCAGATGGATATTCACAAGCTCGTCCATCATCAAAGAGGTTGCAACCTTTGGCGGTGAGATCACAGGGCTGGTTCCCCACCCAGTCAAGCTGAAGATGCTTGAAAAATTTCCAACTATAATTAAGGTATAACCATGGACCTGTGGCAGCTGAGGATATTTGTCAATGTGGTTGAACAGCAGAGTTTTTCAAAAGCTGGAGAGGTGATCCATCTTTCCCAGCCAACCGTGAGCAGCCACATAAAAGAACTCGAAGACCATTTTGGATGCCGCCTCATGGACCGCATGGGACGCAATACAGTTCCCACCAAGGCAGGCAAGATCCTCTTTTCCTATGCCAAACGCCTTCTGAGACTCAAGGACGAGACGGAATCGGCCATGTCCGACTTCCTGGGCAAACCCAAGGGACACCTAATCATTGGCGGCAGCACCATTCCGTCGGACTATATTCTGCCCAGAATAATCGCTCCCCTTGCCCATGCCTTCCCTGAAATTGCCCTGTCATTTGTGGCAGGCGACTCAACCGAGACGATCAACCGGATCACAGAGGGTGAAATAGAGGTGGGTGTTGTAGGTGTCGAAGTAAAGTCATCCCTTTTAATTCAGGAGATGCTGGTGGAAGACGAGCTGAAGCTTGTGGTTCCGTCGACCCACAGGTGGGCCGACCGTCGAGAGGTAACCCCTGCCATGCTTCTGGCAGAGCCATTTCTTCACAGGGAAGAGGGATCCGGGACCCGCTGCGCCATCACCCAGAGCATGGAACAGGCGGGCTTTACCGCCAAAGATCTCAAGATCATCGCAACCATGGGAAATACTGCCTCGATGATACAGGCCATACTCAACGGTGCCGGCATATCCATTCTTTCACCGATTGCCGTGGCCGATCTTCTGGAATCAGGCAGACTCAAGGCACTTACGGTGCTAGGGCTCGACCTCAAGCGCAGCTTTTACATAACTACCCATGGAAGGCGGACCCTATCCCCCCTTTCAAAGACCTTTATTCAATTTCTCAAGGATCACTTCCAAAAAAATTAAGGTTATCCTTTAAACAGATATTGCTCACATGTCCTGCGGACACAACGAACGATGAAACACGAAAGTAAAAGGCCCATGGTCAAGGCAGCTTGAACACACCCGGGCATTCGTCGCACACTTCCTGGATGTGGGTTTTAAAATAATCCCAAAAGGGAAAGGTCCTGCACTGGGCAGGCCTTACATCATAGATCGAGCACCCCTTGCCCGGCACCAGAAACACACAGGGACAATCATCGTCCAGGAAGATTTCGTTGATTAAAAACCGATTTCCAGCCCTTTTAAAGTAACGCTCCAAACCGTCGATCAGGTTGATGTTCAAATGCTCACAGATGGCCTCAACCTCATAGCGGGTGGCCCAGACATCACCGGGTGCCCCCCTGCAGCAAAGACTGTTGCAGGTCTCACACGCCGTTTTATCAAAATAAAAATCAAATCCAGTTTTGGTTACTAAAGACATGGCTACGCAGCTCACACAAGATACTTGACGACCACAAACCCTGCGATCAGAAGCAGGGTGAACACCGTGGCAAGCAGGTTGAAATATCGATCAATGAAACTTTTTACACTGGGGCCCAACCAGTAGATAAGACCGCCTAGAAGGGCAAATCTTAAGGTTCTTGAAGCAGCTGACGCCATTACAAACACAGAAAAATTAACGTCAAAGGCACCGGCAGAGATGGTAAAAAGTTTATATGGCAGGGGGGAAAAACCGGCAATGGCTACAGCCCAGGCGTCGTAATTTTGGTAGAGGGTAGCTATTTGCTCAACCTTGGGAGCAAGACCGTAAAAGTCAACAATCCGCTGGCCAATGGTGCCCATGAACTGCCAGCCTATAAAGTAACCTCCAATTCCTCCCAGAATAGATCCGGCACTGCACACAAGGACAAAATAAAAAGCCCGGGAGGGGGCTCCCACGGCAAGGGCGATGAGGAGAATATCCGGTGGGATGGGAAAGAAAGAAGACTCGCAAAAGGCAAGGATAAAAAGAGCCAGGGCACCGCCCGGCCTCTCAGCCCAGGACAGGACCCAGTCATACAGCCGCTTGAGCATGCCTAATCCTTCCAGCCGTGCTCACCGATCAATTTTACAAAGCGGCAGCCCCCTAGATTAGTCTTGATGATTTCCCCATATTTTTTTTCAATCTTAACAAGCTCCTGACTCAGGAGACCGCCCACGGGCATCACAAGTTTTCCGCCCTCGGCAAGCTGGTCAACAAGAGGATCTGGAACCCTTGTTCCGCCTGCGGTGACAAGAATGGCGTCAAACGGAGCCTCCTCTTTCCACCCTAAAGTGCCATCGGAATACCTGGCAACGATGTTGTGGTATTTAAGATCATCAAACAGTCTTCTTGTCCTGTGAAACAGGGTGTTGTTACGCTCAATGGTATATACCTTGAAAACGATCTCAGCAAGCACAGCCGCCTGGTATCCTGATCCGGTCCCGATTTCCAGGACCCTTTCGTTCCCGGTAAGCTCCAGAGCCTGGGTCATCTCAGCAATGATATAGGGCTGGGAAATGGTCTGGCCCTCCCCGATGGGAAGGGGGAAATCTCCATAGGCGCTGTCGGTAAGAGCCTCACTCACAAAAAGATGACGGGGCACCTTTCCCATGGCGGCAATCACCCCGGGATCGGTAATTCCCCTTGCCACAATCTGGCGAGCGACCATGTCCTGGCGCCATATCTCATACTTTCTCTGCTGTGAATTCATGCCGTGGAGTTTATCAGCACCCTTTCTTTCCGTCAAGCAGATAGATTCACCACTTACAGCTACTCTCATTTGGGTTTTACTTTAAAGGCGACAGCCAGTTTCCCTGGTCCCTAAATCTTGTAAATAACCCTCTTGTCCGTGATGATAATATCCAGGTTGTACTTCCTGGATTCCATGGGAACATAGTCGACCACCTGCTCTTCAAAGGCAATGGAAATTTTACGGGTAGTCTCGGGAAGCTTTGCAATCAGGCGATTGTAGAAGTTCTCCCCAATCCCCACACGTCCCCCCTTTTCATCAAAGGCAAACCCGGGAATCACGGCAATGTCTATCTGGTCAAGGTTGATCTTTTTGCAGGATTCAGGATCAGGGGTAAGAACCCCCCTGGGACCTTTGATCAAGTCTTTGTCATAATCATAGATCCGGAGCAGGCTAATGGTATGTTTTGAATCGGAGAACGAGGGAATCACAATTCCCTTTTTAACACCAAGGCTCGTCCGTATAATGTTTTCAGTTGAAATCTCACGGCTCTTCTCGATGTAGAAAAGTGAAAGCTGGGCCTCCCTGAAATTGGCAAATTCAAAAAGATTCTGCTCCACCTGAGCCTGTTTCTCAGCAAGCTCCGCCTTTGAAAATCCGGCAAGCTGCTGTGAGATTCCGGCAAGAATATTTTTTGTGCTGTCTTTGCTCTCATCCATAGGTATAATTTTCCCCCCATTAATTTTCAAAGAAACATTATACACAAGCCTGTAATTGTCAACCTGCAATAATCATTGACGGATCTTATGTGTCATGATATTTTTTTCAGGTTATCGGTATGTGGGACAAATAGACACGACAAATTAAGAATCTTTGCACAGGGCAAACAGGTATTTAAATGCTGGAAATCAAGTACGTTATCGAGAACCTGAACGAGGTGGAACAGGCCTTGGCCAAACGGGCCGGCAAGGCTGATTTCAAGGGTTTTGCCAGGGCGGAAAAAACAAGAAGAGAGCTTCTTCAGCAAATAGAAGAGCTGAGACACCAGAGAAACACCGTTTCAGACCAGATCGCCAGAATGAAGCGCAACAAAGAGAATGCACAAACAGCCATCCTTGACATGAGGACCGTGTCAGACAAAATCAAAACTCTGGACAAGACCCTTGCCGAGCATGATGAGTTTATACGGCAGTTCATGATGTCCATCCCCAACATGCCCCATCCTGATGTTCCCATGGGAGCAGACGAAGAGGACAACCGCCTGGAAAGACAGATTGGCACCCCTCCTGTTTTTGACTTTCCCATCAAAGCCCACTGGGATATCGGCGAAGACCTGGGGATACTCGATTTTCCAAGGGCGGCCAAGATCACAGGTGCGAGATTTCCCCTGTACCTTGGAAGCGGTGCAAGACTTGAACGAGCGCTGATCAGCTTTATGCTGGACCTTCACACCCTTGAGCATGGCTATACTGAGACCCTTCCGCCCTTTATCGTGAACAGGGAAAGTCTTATGGGAACGGGTCAGCTTCCCAAATTTGAACAGGATCTCTTTAAGCTTGAGGGTCAGGATTATTACCTAATCCCCACCTCAGAGGTCCCCATGACCAACATTTTTCGGGATGAAATTTTAGCAGCGGCAGATCTGCCCATTAAATTCACAGCCTACACCCCCTGTTTCAGGTCAGAGGCGGGTTCCCACGGAAAGGATACCAGAGGTTTAATCCGGCAGCACCAGTTCAACAAGGTGGAGCTTGTCAAATACACCACCCCAGAGACCTCCCACCAGGAGCTGGAATCCCTTCTGGCCGATGCTGAAACAGTCCTCAAACGCCTCGAGCTTCCCTACCAGGTGGTCACTCTTTGCACAGGGGACCTTGGTTTTTCCGCAACAAGGACCTATGACATTGAGGTATGGATGCCGGGCCAGGACAAGTACCGGGAAATCTCATCCTGCAGCAACTGCGAGGCGTTCCAGGCAAGACGAGCCAACATCAAATTCAGGCGGGAAGGTCAGAAAAAGCCGGAGTTCGTCCATACCCTGAACGGGTCCGGGCTTGCCGTTGGCCGAACGGTTGCGGCAATACTTGAAAATTTTCAGCAGCCGGACGGTTCGGTCAAGATACCCGAAGCTCTAAGACCGTACATGGGCGGCAAGGAGAGTATCACTAATGAAACCCGATAATTTCCCCCAGGACATTCAGCCGCTTCTTATTCCCAAACCCAGCGGCGATCTTTGCTATCGATGCCTTGGATGTAAAAAAGAATTTCCCATCACCACCCTTCTTTACGTATGTCCAGACTGCGGTGCGGTGCTGCTCATCGAGGACAGGGATATTGACAGGCTCAAGAAAATTCCCGGAGCCACCTGGCAGAAGCTGTTTGACTATCGTCGGATGCTCAAGATCCCTGCCCTTAAGGGGATTTATCGATACCACGAGTTCCTGGGGCCTAATATCCCCCTTGAATCCATAGTCTACCTGGGCGAAGGCCACACCCCGATTGTGGAGGCCAACCAACGGCTCCAGGATCTTGCCGGAGTCAAATTTTTCTACAAGAACGACGGTCAGAACCCCAGTGCATCCTTCAAGGACCGGGGTATGGCAAGTGCGCTCTCCTACATTAAATATCTCATTGACCAGGGACTTGTGTCAGACATCATTGCCGTCTGTGCGTCGACCGGAGACACCTCGGCAGCCGCCGCCCTTTACGCATCCTATCTTCAGCCCAACATCAAATCCGCCGTACTCCTGCCCCACAACAAGGTGACCCCCCAGCAGCTCTCCCAGCCGCTTGGGAGCGGTGCCAGGGTGTTTGAAATACCGGGGGTGTTTGACGACTGCATGAAGATAGTGGAAAAACTCTCCGAAGAGTATAATGTGGCCCTACTCAACTCAAAAAACGCATGGCGCATACTTGGCCAGGAGTCGTTTTCCTATGAGGTAGCCCAGGATTTCGAATATGAGATGCACGACAAGATTGTGGTTGTTCCCATTGGCAATGCCGGAAACATTTCCGCCCTGATGAGCGGCTTTATCAAGTTTTTCAATGCTGGCATTATTGCTGACCTGCCCAAGATCATCGGAGTTCAAAGTGAACATGCAGACCCGGTTTTCCAGTATTATCTCGAACCGGATCGATCAAAGCGGCGATTCAACCCCGTGACGGTTCGATCAAGCGTGGCCCAGGCAGCCATGATCGGCAACCCGGTTTCCATGCCAAGGGTTATTGCCCTGACCGACCGATACAATGCCCTTGCAGGCGAACAGCGGGTGTTTGTGACCCAGGTGACCGAACAGGCCATCATGGACTGGCAGTTACAGGCCAACCGAAACGGACACATTGCCTGCACCCAGGGAGGCGAAAGCCTTGCGGGGCTGGTTGCGGCCCTTAAATCCGGCATTGTCACAAAGGCCGAAACGGCCATTGTGAATGCCACGGCCCATGCCATAAAATTTTCAGGCTTCCAGGACCTCTACTTTGGTGGAAACATGCCCGCAGGCTTCAACATCCGGTCCAACCCGGATTTTATCAACCTCCCAAAGCTTGTGATGCCCGAAGACAAAGACAAGGTCCCTGGACAGGGCTCCCCCCTTAACGAGGAGGATTTCAAGCGCTTTGCCCAGGATGTATCCGATAAAATTGCAAAGGAGCTGAACCTTTTGAAAAGCCTATGAAAAGATGGCGGCAAAAAGCCAGAGGTCTTTTAACCTGTGCCATATGCCTGGTAACCTTAACCTTCATTGCCCAGCCGGGCTTAACTACGGCAAAATCGGTCAGGACCTCGCTCAAACGATATGCTGTACATTCGTTTGGCGGTCAAAAGGTGCTGTGCGAGCCCTATAAGGTTACCAGAAATGACTGGCTCTACAAGATTTTCAGACAGAAGGGGGAGATCTCTGAAAAGGATTTTCCCCTTTTCCTTGCCATTTTCAAATCCATCAACCCCGACATAAGCAATATCGACGCCATCAATCCCGGCCAGCAGATCCTCATACCCCTCAAGATGATCGACCAGGAAGATTTTGATGAGAGCGTTCCCGGGGTGGTGGATGTACCCGTGGTCGAACTAGCCGCCCTCGAAAAACAAACTCCATTCAGGTACAAACGACACCGGGTTAAAGGCGGAGACACGGTTTCCCGGCTGATAGACCCATTTTTTTTAAAAAAAGACGGCACTCTGACCCAGCAAGGGATAGACCTCTTTTTAATTGCCAATCCCGGGATAAACCGGGTTGATCTCATTCAGGAGGGCAGCTTCCTGAACCTGCCCATTCCAAACCTGGCCGCACCAGACGCTCATGGGGCTCCTTTTATACCTTCACCCATCACGTCAAAAACCGTTGCTGCCCTGGAGCAATATAGCCAGCTGCACCGAGGAAAACTCGTATGGAATGGTAAATATTACTTCCCGGCAAAGGGATCACTGGATCTTGTCATTGACCTTGCATACACCCCCCTCATAAGATTCCAGAACGGCACAAGAATAATCATGGTTCCAGACCGGATCCATTACCGGGAAATGGAGAAAACCGTCAGAGTTTACTGGCCAGATGTGACCCTGGTGGATATCCATAAAGCCCTTGAAACCCTAACCCCTTCAGCCCATGATCCTCCCGGAGAAAAACCGCCGGGCAACAGCCGGGAAACAGCGCTGGACCACAGAGCCAGGGCGGCAATGCTTGTTAAGCTGGCAGGTTTTGAATACAAGCCAGACTCGGTCATCCGCCTGCAAACAGACGCCCTGGACATTGAAATCAAGGTGGGAAAAGTTTTGCGCAGGGAAAAACCCGACCTTCTGCTTGAATTTGGGGATGTCTATGGATTTGCACTGGACCTGATCAACGATCAGGGGTATGAGTTTATATCCCTTTTGCCCGGCGAAACCATGCAGGAACATGCGGTAAAACTCTTTACAGGACTTGACATCCAGGGAATAAAAAACCCCGCTTTTATAAGCACCAGGACCTACAGGACCATAACCATCCCCGGTATTTACATCCCCTGCCCCACCGGGGAAATCATGCTTGTGGATCAAGGGCTTGACCTTGAAACTGAAGAATTTTTACGCCAACGGAGCATATCTATTTTACGCACAGACCTCCCTTATTGGGGAGGCAAGCCTGAAACCTGAAGATTACACTCCTAGTTTAAGGTGAAGGAGAAGGAGCACAAATGAAACCGATTCTTATTATTTCTCTGTTTATCTGTCTTATTCCCATGGCCTGCGCCACAACAAACAACATTCAGGAACGAAACATAGCCGAGGCCACCATGGCCCTTGGAGAGGCCCACCTGAACCAGGGCAACTTCACGGCAGCCTTAAAAGAACTTCTAAACGCAGAAAAGACCATTCCCAACGATCCCTATCTCCACAACAATCTGGGAATCGCCTACATGGGCAAAGAGATCTTTGACCTTGCAGAAACTCATTTCAAGCGTTCCCTGGCCCTTAAACCCGACTATACTCAGGCCCAGAACAACCTTGGCGCAGCCTTACTCAAGCAAAAAAAGTACGACCAGGCCATTGAGTGCTATAGTCAATTCTCTAATAACCTACTCTACACAACGCCGCACTTTGCCTTTTCCAATATCGGGTGGGCCTATCTTGGCAAGGGAGAATATTTCTTTGCGGAAAACAACTTTTTAAAGGCCCTGAATGAAGAGCCCTACTTTATCAATGCAATCCATGGCCTTGCATCCACCTACCTTGAATCGGGCAATCCATTCAAGGCCGAAGCCCTGCTGGGGAAAAAACTTGCAAAGCTTCCACGGGCAGCCATCCTCCACGCAGACCTCGCAAAAACCTATGAACTCATGAACCGCCCGGACAGGGCAAAAGAGATGTGGGAACAGGTTCTGCTCTTTGCACCTGAAGCAAGCCCCCTGGCCCTTACGGCCGAGTCAAGGCTCAGAGATTAACCACCGTCCGGCCATAACGGTTCTTATGGTGTAGCGCAAACAATAGATTTAGTGGTAATTGTTCCGCCGGGGGAGGTCACCTTTACCAGAAGCGGACTTTTAGTGCCTGAATCAGACTCGACCGGCGTTAAAACAAATGAAAAAACAGTTGGTTGAGTTGCATCGCCTGTAATTTCAAATGATTCCTCTCCCACTATTTCAGCATTTTCAGGGGCTGTCAGTTCAACCTTTGTTCCGCCGGGCATTGAATTTCCATTAATATCGGCAATGGTAGCAGCAAGTCGGATAAGACCATCTAAATTAATGGGCTTTAACTTTAATTCATTGACCGTTGGATTGAAGGTTATTACGGCTGAACTTGAAGCCAGAACCATCACGATCTGCTGTCGAACATGGATCAGATCATTTGAACACCCCTCAACACAGAGGGTTCCATTGTAGATTCCATTACCATCGGTATAAAGAAGATCCTGATTATAATCCAGGAACTCTTCATCAAAATCCCGAATTTTATTTTCATTCACATCAAGAAAGGCTTCCGGCATATCGTCGGTTGCTGGATTAAAAATATCAGCCGCTGATTCATACCGTCCGCTGCCGTTGGCATCGATGAAACTCTCTTCGCCCAGAGCGGTGGCAAGAATAATCGCCCTGCCATTAACGGGCCGGGGATTCTGACTCCGCCATTCAACGGAACAAACTCCATTCTTTGTAGAACAGGTGGGGTCGATCACTCCTCCATTTGTCCTGAATGAGACCGTGGTGCCATCTGGAGCAGGATTGTTAAAATGGTCGGCAGCCCTTATGGTTACGTTTACGGCAACTCCGTCTATTCCCCAGGCTTCAGGATTAAATTTTTCTGCACTCAGGGAAAAACTCTTCTGGTCGGGAAGTCCTGTGCTGATAACAAGATTGCTTGACACTGTGGTTATCTGTGAGTCGTTCACCGTTGCATGAACCCTGACCGAAGTTGGTACATCCCCCGATGTGACTATAACATGAACCTTTCCCTCTGAGTTGGTTTGAGCGGCGAGAGGATCTATAAGAATGCCGCCAACCGTTGTTGATAAAGAGAAATTAACAAGTGCATTGGCCACGGGATTTGCCGCCCGATCTTTGACCTGAAATAGAACCGTCGAGGTTGCCTGAAAATTCGGGTTAGCGGTTCCTTTCAGGGCCAGATGTTCGGGAACGGCAGATAAAAAGGTAATGGATCCGATACCTGGCTTTGCAAGGTCCATATCAACCGTGGCTTCGATCTTGGATTCGGCGACCAGTACTTCGGCTGTAATAGTGTCGCTTCCAGAGGTGCAGCCATCGGCGCGGTAGGTGGTTGACGCTTTGCCGTTTGAACTTTTAACAGTTTCGTACACAACAGCCGTGGGGCATTCAGTGGAAAATAAAACATCCACGGGTTTTGTGTAGGGAGCATAAATTCCTTTATCCAGGATTGCCAGGGAGGTTGTAATCTCTGCTGTTCCGCCGAGGGACAGGGCCTGACCCGCCGGTACAGAGGATGTAAGAATACCCTCCTGAAATACATCGTTAATAAAGGAACCGATTTTTATACTCGCCGGCGCTCCTATTTGAAATGCAAACGGCGAATCAAGGGAAGCTTCGCCAGAGGTCACTTCTATGAGCCCGGCACCATTGTCATCACCGGCAAGAAGGGTGAATTCAGCAACTCCCTCAGAATTTGTTATGGCTGTTCCATCGGAATTTTCAAACGAGCCCTTTGTGGTCGTTACCGTTAAAAACTGATATGAAGCAGGTTCACCGGCTGATGTTTTGACCGTTACCCTGATGGTTCCGGGATCAGTTGCACTTATGGTCCTTATTTCCTGACCATCCCTGTTTAAGAGCTCCAAAGAAACAGAGGGGGAGGTAGACTCAGGTCCATCTCCGGGGGTGTCTGGTGATGAATCACCTGAAGACCCACAACCTACTACCAGTATAGCCAAAATTCCAAACAGGGCTCCAAACAGTGTTTTATACAGTTGATGACGTATCATATTCTTATTTTTACCCTATTAATTAATCTACCCACAACTCTTTCTCAGGATAGATTCGATAATATTAATGATTTTCAGGGCACCTGAAAACCAGATTAATTACTTCTCTGCTCAAGCTGAACAATGGTCGGCGTGATAAATATCAAAAGTTCGTTTTTGTTGTCTTCGGTGGTATCGCTGCCAAACAACCGGCCGAGAAAGGGGACGTTTGAAAGACCCGGAAAACCGCTCTCTGACGCTGAAGAGGTGTTTTTGACAATGCCGCCGATCACGATGGTATTGCCGTCGTTGACCAGGAGTTCAGTTTCCGCCTCATTGGTTGAAAGGGAGGGTACCCCGTCAACCACACTTGCCAGGTCGTTCTTGGTTATGAGCACACTCATGGCAATGCGATGATCCGGTGTCACATGGGGAGTTACCTCAAGCAGCAAGTCGATACTCTTGAACTTAACAGCCGAGCCCCCGGAATCGTCCCGTTCAAGATAGGCATACTCAATTCCCTGCTTAATCTTGGCCTTTTTGTTGTCAAGGGTAAGGATCTTGGGAGAGGAGATAATTTTGACATCTCCCTTTATTTCAGAGGCTGACAGGGTAGCGTTGAGTTCAAAGGGTGTTCCGGTAATCCGGCTGAAATCAAACCCCAGACTTCCCTGGCTTGCCACGGGGTAGTTCATTGCAACGTTAAACCCGTAGCTTCCGCCAAGATCGTCCCGATAAACATTATCGCTTGAAGCACCCCAGTTGATGCCGAGGGCCTTGGAAAAATTCTTATTAACCTCAACCACCCTGGCAGAAATCATGATCTGGGGCGTAACCTTGTCAAGCCGTCGTATGAGTTCTTTGGCCTGGTCAATTTTTTCCCTGACATCTGTCAAAATAATCATGTTTGTTCTTCCATCCACACTCAGGACTCCCCTGTCAGGAGTTAAGATCTTTTCCAGATGGGGTTTTACATCTGTCTCTGCGCTTGAATAGTTGATGGGAATATACTCGGTCACAAGGGGTTCAAGGTTCTTCTTCTGTTCAAGGGTTGCCCTGTGGGCAGCCATGGCGTCCTGGTCCAGCTTCTGCTCCTGGGCCAGGGTAGCCAGGGTAGCGATACGGACAATGGTGCCCTCTTGAACCTGACCCAGCCGATTCATCTTCAGTACCAGATCAAGGACCTGGTCCCAGGGAACCGGTTCTTCAAGGGTCATGGTCACGCTGCCTGTGACATCTTTGTCCACAGCAAAGTTCTTCCCGCTCACGCTCCTCAATATTCTAAAGACGTTTTTAATATCTGTCTCATAAAAATCAAGCCGGATCTTTTCACCAGTATAGATTTTTTTATCAAAATAGCCGGGCTTCGGGATTGGCTCAATCGTCTGCTTCTGCTCCGGATACTGGGTCTGATTTTGGTCAGGAGAAGATTCTATATCAACATACGAAGCCACCCTGCCCTGCCTACCGGACAGGATAATGTCTTTGGACACGACCTGTTTTCGGGCAAGGTCAAAGGCAGGAGGCTCAAGGGTTGACGGCTCAAAAGTCAGAAAAATCCCCTCCTGGGTCTGGGCCAGATGAAAGGGAACCTGTTCACGCATTTCAATCCCTATGGTCGAGGCGGGCTGACCCTGGGAACGCTGAAGGGGAACAATACGCTCAACGGCAGACTTGAAATAGGTTGTAACGAGCGGTCGGCGCCAGTGGGCGGGGATATCGACTTCATGGAGGTTGAGCATCAGGCTATTGTCCCCGTCCTTTGTCATGTCATAATTGACGGGCTGGGAGGTCTTCACAAAAAGCTCTGAATTTCCCCGGTCGTCATTGCTAAAAAAAATACCCGTTAAACTGGCTGGCCCCTTGGAGATAAAGGAGGGGGGAGTTCTGTCTATTAAGGTTTTTGACTGGGCCCCGGCCATGGAAGCCTCAAGGCCTTGTATCCCGTAGTCTTTCCCACGGCCAGGCACACTGTCAGACACTATGTCAGCCACACCTTCTGGTCCCAAATCCTTTTTCTTTTGAAACACAAGGGTCAGGCCGGCCACATGGGGGTTCACCTCATAATCTAAATTTTCACTTAAAACAATATCCACCCTGGCCGTTTTCATCCCTTGGTCGGCATAGGCGGCAACGATGGAACTTATCTGACCTGTTCCTTGAAATGTTCTATACCTGACATCATCGGCAAGCGCTGCCCCGGGAAAATAAACGGCCACCCCCAGGGGAAAAGACTGTTTAACCGCGGTATAGGTAAGATTCTGATTGGCAATAATATTCACCACCATGGTTTCCGGGGTCTGATCCAACTCAATGGCCCTTATGGTTGACTGTAGTACAGCGGCAATCAACGGTGATTTTTCAGATGGGCTTTCAACTTCGGCAATTCCGGTCACCTGTTTCTGGGCCGTACACCCATAAGCCAGGGCCGCAACAAACAGGAGACAGACCCCCTTTTTTATAGCTGTTTTCAATCGTATCGCTATTGATGGATGAGACATATATTAACCCTCAATTTCCTGTTTATGAAGTTTCATTTCCCTTGTATGGGATATCTCTTCACCCCTGAAATCCGTAATGGTTTCATTGATCACAATCCTGTCAGTCAATATCTGGACGACCGTTCCACCGCCCTTACCTATATAGGTGCCTACCCTTACAACATAGCCCTTGCCCGAAGCCTCTTCGACCATGGCTATTTTTCCGGATTCAGCCATCACAACGGCTACCAGCCGGATCTGGCTCAAATCAAACTTTTCCAAGGGGGTGAGCGTGCGGGTTGGTTTTTTTTCTTTCTTATTCACTGGAATCGTTGCGCTGACTCGAGTCTGTACCAGGGGGATAAAGGGATTAATTTTGTCCGTCAGTGAATAGGGTTCCAACGCAAACGAGGAGGAAAGGGGGATCTTTGAGTCTTCAGGCTCATCCCAGGGCGCAGCAATGGGATCAATCACTTCTGTTTCAGATTCCGCTGCGGGCTTAACATCAGGCGATGAAGGTGGAATTTTCATCGAAACAACCACTTTCTCTGGTTCAACCCTTTGTCTGGGAGGCGGCTCCTGACATGCGACGAGTCCCATGCATCCAAAAGTCATTGCAAGCCCAAACAAGATAATCGTTTTTGTTTTAACCCATGCATGCATGATTCATCTCGCTCATTTTTTCTTTTTCACATCTTTTTCTTTTTCCACAAACATATAAGTGACTGCATTGCAGGAGACTTCAAGGTTGTCCGACCGGCTCTGGGATTTGATGGTGATATCATCAATGTTGACTATCCGGTAAAGCCTTGCCACACTATCAAAGAAAGCGGCCACCTGGTGATATCCACCCTGGACCTTGATGGCTACGGGGATTTCAGCGTAGAATTCCCTGTTGACCTGGCTCTTGGGCTGAAACAGAAGAAACTCGAGGCCTGCCTCGCTGCCCGAGCTTGAAATTCCAGTTAACAGGGAGGGAATCTCCTTTTTATCGGGCAAAGCCCTCATGGCAAGATTGAATCGAGCTTGGGCTTTGGCCATTTTTTTCTCATGTTTTTCAAGGTTAGCCGCCTTTTGCCTGTAGGATACAAGAGTTAGATTCAAGGATTCAAGCTGATCTTCCACTCTTTTAAGGTGTTCCTGCCTGGGCATATAGATAAAATAAATATAGGCTCCTAGGATAAGGACAATGGTAACGACCCACACCAAAATTTTCTGGGCCATGGACAAGGTCCCGATTTTTTCAAAAATCGGAGCTGTTTTTTTACCGATCTTATCTCTAAGGCTCTGCCTGTGTTTATCGTTCATTTTTTCCCGGAATTTTTATTTTCAGGATTATCAGGATCCTTTTTGCTGCATAGAAGCTCAAATGCCTTCATCTGAAGATCCTTATCTATGATCTGCATTTTGATGCTATTAAGATCAACACCGGAAAAAAGGGGCGAGCCTTCAATCCGGGTCATGAAATCTGCAACGGTCTTGTTGTCAAAGGCTATTCCGGTAAGAGAAACAGTTGTCTCCCCGGTTTTAACATTGGTAAGCCACATCTTTGAAGGAACCACAAGGGCGGTCATGGCATCCATAAGGGCAACCGGTTCCCAGCGTTTAACCTCGAGGGTATTTACAATTTCAAATTTCTGCTCAAGAAGGGCCAGATCTTTCACTATTTGCGTGACCCTGTCCGCCTTTTCCTTGTACAGGGTGATCTGAGACTTTATATTGCCTATGTCCGTTTCAATCCGTTCAATTCGTTTATTCATCTGCAGGGTGAAATAAACTAGGGCAAGGACAAAAAAAACAAGACTGAGAAAGAATATGGAGACCTGTTGACGGATATTTTCCTTACGCCGTGCAGCCCTGAAGGGTAATAAATTAATCCGTATCATTTGTCATCCACCTTTCTGAGGGCAAGGCCAAGGGCAATAGGTGCAAGGGAAGCCATTTGATTGAGAGCCTTACCCGGAAAAAGCTTATGATTGACGATCAGGCCGGAAAAGGGGTTGAACAGGGAGACATCAACCTGAATCCCAGTGGCGAGGGCTTTAGCAAATCCCCTGACAAAGGTTCCTCCACCGCAAAGTACCAGCTGGTCAACATTTCCCTCGTTTGATTTGGACTGAAAGGTATTTACAACGCCTGCAATTTCAGAGCACCATTTTTCTATGCCTTCCGAGCAGATTTCACTGGCCTCTTCGTTTGCCGCACCCATGGCTTTCTGCCCCGAAGCCATGGCCTCGGCTTCAGCCGGGCTACACCCGGTGGTCCTGATGATCCCGTTCAGGATCTGTGCCGTTCCAAACGAGTTTTCACGCATCATAAGCGAAGTATCTCCCCTGACGATATTGAGGGAAGTTTTAGAGTGTCCCGCATCCACAAGCATGACCACATCTTCAGAAGTATCATCAGATACGGTCCCATGAATGTTTTGAAGGGCAAAGGTGTCAACATCAATAATGCAGGGGTTCAAACCCGCCCTGCGGGTAAGATCCATATATGAGGCGACCAGGTCTTTTTTGACCGCCACCAGAAGAACGTTCATTTGATTTGGGGAAAAGGTACTTGTTCCCAGTATCTGAAAATCAATGTTCACATCTTCAATGTCGTAGGGGATATACTGTTCCGCCTCAAAGCGGATTGAATCTTGAAGGACTTTTTCAGAAACTGTTGGAAGGCTGATGGTCTTAATGACTACTGAGTAACCGCCTGTTGAGATAGCAACATTTTTCTCTTTAATTTTGTGGGTCTTGAAAAGGGTACGTATGGAGTTGGCAACCCCTTCAACATCCTCAATTACACCATCAACAATTGCGCCGGGGTCGATTCTGGTGATGCCGAACTTTTTAAGCTCAAGACCTTTGGCGGTCTCCCGGATTTCAGCGACCTTAATCAGGGAAGAACCGATATCAAGCCCCACCAGGTGATCTCGTTTTTTAAAAAGCATAAGCTCTATTATGTCCCCGCTTTTCACCTGTTTTGATATCATTCAGTCGACAACCAGTATCCCCACTCTGAAATCCAAAACAAGAACTGCTAACCGACAATATTTTTGCCAACAATAATTTGATTGATAACCTAGGGTATTGCTACTATACTCATTTCCTTATAAATTATCTGATACCATGGTTAAGTCAAGAACAATCATCGATCAAACAAAAAAACGGAACAGATCAATGGCTGTAGAAACAGACATGAAAGAACAGCGGCCCTTCAGGCTGGTCAAATACTTCACATTCACAAGCCTTGCTGTAATGTTTGCTGCGACCATAATAATAACAGCCGTAAACACCCATTGGGTGAAAACCATTCTCCAGCAAAAGAGTGAAGAGTATGCCCATCTCCTTGTGGAAAACCTCAACCACCAGGTATTTTTACAGTTCATCATCCCGGTTGTGCTTAAATATGGCCAGATAAAATTAAGGGAAGAGGCTCAATTCAAACGCATGGACCAGGTGGTAAGAACCACCCTGCACAGCTTTAACGTAGAAATGGTAAATATTTACGACATGGACAATATCATTTCCTACAGCTTTGATCAAACAAGGATAGGAACAAAAGATGTCGTTGGATCGGGGTATGCAAATGCCGTAAAAAACCGGTCAACCTCACAACTTCTGCGAACTGGTTCGGCCCTGGAGCTTTTACTGGGTGTTCCAGACGAGACAAAAATTATAACATTTGCACCCCTGAGGGCGGAAAAGCCCCTCTCCTCGATCTCTGGTCCAGTACTGGGAGTCGTTGAAATCGTCCAGGATGTTTCCGCAGACTATAAAAAAATATTCAAGCTTCAGGTCATGGTCACCATCACCTGCTGCTTCGTCATGGGAACACTCTTTGTTGTGCTCATCTTTGTGGTAAGACACGGAGAGAATATTATCAAGAATCGTAACCAGGAGCAGCTGAAACTCGAAGAAAAACTCAGAAGATCCGAACACCTTTCAGCCATTGGGGAGATGACAGCCGGAGTATCCCATGAGATCCGTAACCCCCTTGGCATAATCAAAAGTTCGGCGGAACTTTTAAAGAAACAGATGACAAAGATAGGCAGTTCCACCACGATTGTAAATATCATCATTGAAGAGTCCCTGCGGCTCAACAACATAATCAAGGATTTTCTTGATTATGCCAGGCCCAGAAACCCCGATCTTCGTTCTTGTTCAATTGAAGAAATTATAGACAGGAATATCGTCTCCCTCGGCCCGTTTATCCAGGAAAAAAACTTTGAAATCGAAAAAAGATTCGGCCAGGATATTCCTGGAATAATGGCTGACGCTCCCATGCTCTACCAGGCCTTTTTAAACATACTGCTCAACTCTTTCCAGGCCATGGAACCAGGGGGCAGAATCATTATAAGCGCCTTTGCTGATAACCGTGATATCCTTATCCTGTTTGAGGATGACGGCAGGGGAATAGGCCACGAGGAGTTAAAAAAAATATGGAACCCCTTTTTCACCACCAAGGATATGGGCACAGGCCTGGGACTCGGCATCGTGAAGAACATAGTTGAATCCCACGGAGGTGAGATCGAAATTTCAAACAGGGAACCAAAAGGGGTTCAGGTGGAAATTGTGTTGCCCGCAAAGGAGGATTAACCGTGGAAAAAATCCTGATCGTTGATGACGAGAAAAACTATCCCACCATCCTGGGCGAAGTTTTAAGGGAAGAGGGTTACACCCCCCTCACCGCATCCAGCGGTCTCATGGCCCTTGAAATTCTCAACGATGAGTGCGTCGACCTTGTGCTTTCCGACGTTACCATGCCTGGAATGGATGGGATTGAACTCTTGGAAAGAATCAAGGAAATCACCCCGGGAACGCCCGTCATCGTGATGACGGCCTATGGAAGTGTTGAAAAAGCAGTGGAAGCCATGCACAAGGGTGCCTACACCTATATACTCAAACCCTTTGAGAACGACACCCTTGTAGCCCACATCGCAAAAGCAATTTCCATCCAGAAAATTGTTCAGGAGAATTGCGCCCTCAGGGATGCCGTGAGTTCGGCCTACAGCTTTGGCAAAATCATCGGCAAGAGTAAGCCCATGCAGAACCTCTACAATATCATCAAAAAGGCAGCACCTACCCGGGCCAACATCCTGATCCAGGGAGAGAGCGGAACGGGCAAGGAGCTTGTGGCAAAATCAATTCACTACAACAGCGCTAGAAAAGGAAAACCCCTTATTGCCGTCAACTCATCGGCCTTTGCCGAATCCCTCCTGGAGAGTGAATTATTCGGCCATGAAAAAGGGGCCTTTACAGGAGCTGCAGCCATGCGCAAAGGCCGGTTTGAACTGGCAGACCAGGGCACCCTGTTCCTCGATGAGATCGGCGAACTCCCCATGGGCATACAGGTAAAGCTGCTCAGGGTGCTCCAGGAGAGAACATTTGAAAGGGTTGGAGGCTCCACCCCCATTGTCGTGGACTTTCGTCTGATTGCAGCAACCAACAAAAACCTTGAGGAGGAGGTTGAAAAGGGTCGTTTTAGAGAGGATCTCTTTTACCGGCTCAACGTAGTCAAAGCCGTAATCCCTCCCCTGAGGGAGAGGCAGGAGGATATCCCCCTGTTGATCAACCATTTTATTCAACGGTATACCAATGAACAAAAAACGGACAGCCCCTTAAAAGGAATCACCCCAGAAGCAGCCCAGCTTTTCTTTGACTACCCCTGGCCGGGAAACGTCCGGGAGCTTGAAAACGCCATTGAACGGGCCGTCATTTTCTGTTCAAACGAGGAGATCACACCCGAAGACCTCCCAGCCAAGATGCGCCAAGCCATGTCAGTTCCCCTTCAACTGGATGGAATCCCTGAAAATGCGGGGCTTACAGAAACCCTTGCCGCCGTGGAAAAAAGAATGATTCAGCGGGCGATGATGCTCGCCGACAACGTACAGACCAAGGCAGCCAAGATTCTGGGTATCGGCAAAAGCGGCCTGAACCAGAAGCTCAAAAAATATGGCCTGATATAAACCATCATTCAGCGATTATCAATTTTAAACGTCAGCGTGGGGGACAACGACCAGTATTCCCTTGCTAAACGTTGAGAAACAAAGGGGGCAAATTTTCGGACAGGGCAAACCCACAAAACCGCAAATTGTCTGAGGGAGGAACGACCGAGTTTTTGCGATTTGGGTTTGTCCTGGCCGAAAATCCCCCGACTTTCTCGGTTCAGCAAGGGGATACTGATTGCTGCCGATAGAATAAAGTGACCATCATAACCGCTGGATTCTTGCCTTGGCCATGGGAGCATAGATGGAATCGCCATGGTCTTTAACAACCTCCTGGAGCAGCTCCTGACTCTGCTCTGAATCCCCCCTGTCGGCAAGGATCAGCCCAAGGTTAAACAGAGCTTCGCCCTTGAGCATAGAGCCTTTGGCGGTGACGATCTTCCTGAACCAGGTTTCAGCCTCGTCCATCTTGCCAAGGGCAAGGCTGGTGCGCCCCAGGGAGGAGAACAAGAGGCTTTCCATGGCCTTATCACCCTTAAATTTATCCAATGCGCCAAGGTACATACCATGGGCCTCTTCAAATTTTCCCGCATCAAATGCGATCTTTGCAAATCTCACCCTTGCCTGGGCCGATGCAGCGGTGTTGGGATAGGAGGATATAAACTCGGCAACATCATCCTTTACCGTTTCATATCCCTTAACAGGATCGGTATCGCTGTAGTTTGAAAGGACCTGGGTCAGAAACTCGGAGGCCTTGTCCTCGGAACGACCGATACTGTAGAGGGTTGCAGAAAAAACAACCACAACAGCCACGATTGCCCCTATAACCATGGCCACCTGTTTTTTGTATCGGATTACAGTATTGGCCCATCGCTGGAGAGCCTCCAAAATCGGGTCTGGCTGCTCAAGCTCTTTTCTACGTGCATTTGATATTTTATCGACCATTTTAGCGTTCATCCTCTCATTTGATTTTTAGCTATTAGCTGTTAACCATTAGCCTCTACCCACTGCCTACCAGACCAAAGGTCTGTAAATCCATCCCTTGTCACCATCACCATGCTCCACCTCAAGCCAGTTGCCCTTTTTGTTCAACACCTTGAAGGGGACACCCCTTTCCACGGTAAATACAATTGGGTTTTCAGGGCCGGGGCCGGATCGAACATTACAGTTGCTCTTTGCGGTTATGACTGTTGGAATAGAGCTCACAAGGGAATTATGCACCCACCCAAGGTCTCCTTCAAAGTCCTTGAATCGATACCAGCTCCCCTTTTTCTCGACAATCAAAATGGGGAAATAAGTCTCCACCTGCCACAGGGTGTCATGGTTTGTTCCCGGGCCGGATCGCACGTTGGCAATTTTTGAGGTAATAGCAAGACGTTCATCGGCCCATGATGCGTGGCAGAACCAACCCTGCATGGAAAGAAACAGGGTCAAAAAAAAGATTGTGAAAATGCCCTGCCTTAAATTGAAAACACCCATTACCTTGCCAAACATCTTACCAAAACTTTTACCAGATCTGCCTGTCAGCATATACAAACGAAATACCTCCTTAGGGCCTATCCAAAGCCCAATAATTTTCCTCCCTGGTATACCAGAAAGGAGAAGCACCATGCAACGGATGTTGTGTAAAAAAGAGAAAACCATGCCCACCCGGCTGAAGCCTCCCGCCAGATGGTCGTTACTGTTGCGATACAGGGGACATATAAAAGGACAAAGACCATCATGGAAAGGGCCGAGAGTGCTGTCATACCCGAGGCATGGAGGGCATAATCAAGGGCGTCAGACTGATCGTCCTCTACTCCGTAAAGAACACCCATGGTGGAAACCACCACCTCCTTTGCCACAAGGCCCGTAACCAGAGCCACACCACCACGCCAGTCAATACCAATTGGCGAGAATACCGGCTCGATGAAATGCCCCAAACGGCCGACAAACGAACGTTCTACAAGAGCCTTGTCCCTCTGGCGTTCAAGGTCTGCCAATCTTAAATCGACCTCATTTAAGAGGTCGTTCCGGTCCTCAGTCCCAGGTTGTGCTGCTATCCCAGAACGCTGTGTCTCCACCCTATCAAGGTATTGGGAATACTCGGCCATAACAGCCCTGTCCCTGGGAAAGGTGGAAAGAGCCCAGATGATAATCGACCCCACAAGAATAACCCCGCCCATTTTCTGCAAAAACATTTTGCTTCTATCCCACATGTGAATCATCAGGCTCTTCAGCATGGGTACTCGGTAGGGGGGGAGTTCCATGACAAAGGGGGCGTCCTCGCCCCTTAGAAGGGTTGAGCGGAAGAGGCGCCCTGAAAGGATGGCAATCACAATGCCCATAATATAGAGTCCAAAGATGACCGTCCCGGCACTTTGGGCAAAAAAAGAACCGGCCAGAACAATATACACCGGAAGTTTTGCCGAACAGGACATGAACGGCGTGATCAGGATGGTGAGTATCCTGTCCTTTCTATTCTCAAGGGCCTTTGTTGCCATGATGGCTGGGACACTGCACCCAAAGCCCATGAGCATGGGGATAAAAGATTTTCCATGGAGCCCCACGGTATGCATGATCCTGTCCATCAAAAAGGCGGTTCTTGCCATGTAACCGGTATCTTCAAACAGGGCGATGCAGAAGAAGAGAATCAAAATATTGGGCAGAAAAACAATAACACTGCCGATGCCCGTCACAATACCGTCAAGCATCAGATCCTTTAACAGCCCCGAAGGAAGCAAGTCCTTAAGAACGGATGAAAAAAAACCGACCCCCGTATCGATCCACTCCATGGGATAGGCCCCAAAACTGAAGGTCATCTGAAACATGGCCCAGATAAAGAAAATAAATATGGGGAATCCAAGGAATCGGTTGGTCAACACCCGGTCGATGCTCCTTGAAATATCGGCACGCTTTCTGGCCGTCACGGTGACGACGCTCCTGACAATGCCTGCGATAAATCCGTAGCGCTCGTCCGTGAGGACAATTTCGGGATCGTCCTGGAACTGCTCTTCGATCTTGATACGGGCTCTTTCCGCCACGGCCAGGACCTCATCTGCGGCCCCTTTTGCAGCATCCGGGGCCATAGCTCGAAGATTTTTCTTGACCACCTCGTCGTTTTCCAGAAGCTTGATAGCGGTCCAGCGCCCTGGCCAGTTGTCAAGATCAAGCCCGGCCCCGTCCATGGCCGTCTCAATTTCCCGAATAAGGGCCTCTATGTTCCGGTGGTAGGTAACCTTGCGGCCGGCCTTGCCCTTTGATGAGGTTCCGGCCTCTTTGACGGCCGCCTCCACAAGCTCATCCATGCCCTTAACCCGATTGCCAACGGTAAAGACGACCGGCAGGTCCAACAGGGCAGCAAGCTTTGCCCCATTGATGGAAAAGCCCTTGGATTTCGCCAGATCGGCCATGTTCAGGGCAAAGACCACGGGTCTGTCAAGCTCCATGATCTGCATGGCAAGGTAGAGGCTGCGCTCAAGGTTTGCAGCATCGATGATGTTAACTACCACATCGGGCTTTTCGTTGAGAATAAAATCCCTGGCAACTATCTCTTCCAGGGAAAAGGGGGTCAGGCTGTAGGTGCCGGGCAGATCCACAAACTTAAGTTCAACCCCGTTATGTTTGACGATCCCCTCTTTTTTTTCCACCGTGACCCCGGGCCAGTTACCCACCTTTTGCCGGGCCCCGGTGAGATTGTTGAATATGGTGGTTTTCCCGGAGTTGGGATTACCGGCCAGGGCGATTGTAAGTTGCTTCATGGGTTTTTCACCATTTTCACCCCTTCCACACTTATATGGGCAGCCTCTTCAACACGCATGGAAACGTGGTAGCCCTTGACGATCAGCTCAATGGGATCCTTGAGGGGTGCATATTTTTCAACATACACCGTTGCCCCCCGGTTTATACCCATCTCAAGGATTCTTCTTCTAAGCCTTGTCTCCCCTGAGACCCTTGTGACAACCCCCTGCTGGCCCTGACGCATCTGGCTGAGTAAGATTGTGTCGGCAAAGGCCGGATGGGCTCCTGGATGACCAACCACCTCCCCGGGGGAAAGGGGAGGATAACGATGGGCACTGCGCTCGACCATCACCTTTTGTGCCAGACCCTGACCAATTACAAAACGACTTTCCCCATGGGCAACGACCATCTGCCCTCCGTGCTGGGTAGAAACCACCTCAATGGTATCTCCAATCCTGAGCCCCATGGAGGTCAGACGCATCTGAACGTTCTTGCCCCCTTCAAACCCCTTGATCACGAGGAACTCACCCGGCTTGGTCCGGGAGAGCGACACAGGAAGAGTGGATTTTTCCAAACAGTCGGCACATATACCGTAGATCTCCATCTTGTGCTGGAGCATGTGAAACCCATAGGCTGCCGCAAGATTTACCTGCTGGCGCTCAAGAGCCTCGTCTCTGAATTCGAGGATTGCCCCGCACTTGATACAGACCATGTGATCGTGGTGAAGGCCTAAATGACGATGTTCATACCGGGGCGGACCATCGTCGATTTTAAGTTTCTGGGCAAATCCGAACCGACACAGAAGCTCCATGGTTTCGGCAATAAACCCCGGTCCCAGAAAAACCCCTTCTTCTTCAAGAGTTGCCTGAATTTCACGGCAGGTTTCATGATTTTCACTCTTGAGAAACGACTCCAGAATCTGAAACCGTTTATCCAGCTCATCCACCCCTTCCTGGGCCAGGAGCTTTAGAAATTGTTTTTTCTCTTGTTCATGTCTCTCATTCATAATAATATTCCCATTTTTATATGACAGCATAAATTATTACACGCACCAACATATGTCAACCTGAACCTAGCAGTAGCAGCACTTCTAATTATGGATATCAAAGTGGGGGGCGACAGTCAGTATCTCCTTGCTGAACATAAAAAACAAAGGGGATCAGATTTTCGTTCAGCAAGGGGATACCGGCTGTTACCTCTAGTGTGAAATTAGAATTAGAATTGCTGAACGGAACCACCAGGAGCTGACTACTGCCAACTGACGACTACCCAATGCCTACTGACAAACAGAACCACCAGGAGTACTATTAATGAGAATTACCCAGGGTATAACCATCGGAAAAAAGAGAATCGAAAACAGGCTGTTTCTGGCACCCATGGCGGGCCTTGGCCATGCGGCCTTTCGTGAGGTCGTATCGGAATTTGGCGGATACGGGCTGCTGTTCACAGGCATGTGCAGCGCCAAGGCCCTTCCCCACGAGAACCCGGCAGTCTCACCGGTGTTTAAATGGCGTAAATCTGAACTTGCCACCCTTGTCTGCCAGATTTTCGGCCCAGACCCCCTGTCCATGGCCCTGGCAGCCCAGAGAATCGAACGGGAGGGTTTCTTCGGAGTTGACCTTAACTTTGGATGCTCGGTGGCAGCCATCTGCAAGCGTGGGTGCGGGGCAGCACTTTTGCGGGATCCCGACCTTGCCGTTGAGATCCTTGCCAGGGTGAGGGGTTCTGTCACCATTCCTGTTTTTGTAAAATTCCGAACGGGCTGGACAAGTGACCCCGCTCCTGCTGTTGAACTTGCAAAACGATTTGAAGACAAGGGGGCCGACGCCCTGGTATTCCACCCAAGGGTCGCTCCGGACCGACGATCGAGACCCCCCAGATGGGAGCAGATCGCCCTCTTAAGCGAGGCCGTGTCCATACCGGTTTTCGGCAACGGCAATGTATTTGACATGAACGACCTTACAAACATGGTCGAACAGACCGGTTGTGACGGCGTTTCCATCGGTCGAATAGCCGTGTCAAGACCCTGGATTTTTGCCGAGTGGACCCGGGGGTTCACCCCGACCATCTCCACCTACCACCGGACAGCTTTGAGATTGACTGAGCTTCTCCTGAAACACCATAAAGAAAAATTTGCCGTAAAACTCTACAAAAAATTCATCCCCTATTTTTCGGCAAACTTCCGTTTCGGGCACAGCATCTGCAAAGAACTTCTCAAGGCCGACACCATGGAAGAGTTAAGGGAGAACATTGACGGGGTTTTTGACCGAAACCCCGAAATCGTTGCCCGGCCCAACATCAATCTTTTTTTATAGGTTAAAAAGCCTTGCGGCATTTCCGCCAAGGACCCGCTGTTTGTCAACATCCAAAAGACCTGAATTATCAAGATCCCTGAAGTAGCGAGCAGGTTTCAACAGGGGATAATCGCTGCCAAAGAGCACCCGGTCAATTACACCTGCGGCAAGGGCCACCCGGTACACGGACGCGTCGTAGAGAAACGGGGATGCAGCCGTATCAAACCAGATATTTTCAAGTGTCTTTTTTGTCTCTTTTTTCATGAGATTGTAAAATAAAATACCGCCCCCCCAGTGGGCAAGGATAATGTTATTCTCAGGGAATTTCACGGCAAGGGCGTAGATCTGCTCCAGAGTAACGGGGGTCTTTCCAGGATACTTGTGACCAACGGGCTCGTTGGTATGAATCATTACCGGAAGATTGCCCCTTTCCATGCAGATCTCCATGATTGGCCCAAGGCGGTCAAGGGCTGCCTCGTCAATACCGGTAAGGTAGAAGGCAAGCTCACCCACCCCGGAAAGCCCCGCATCAAGGCAGCGCTCTGTCTCTACTGCGGCATCCCCATAGTAGAGATCAAAGCAGGCAAATCCCCTGAGTCTGTCAGGATACTTTAGTATCGCTTCTATGATATAGTCGTTGTTTCTACGCACAAGGTCCCGACTCTTCCAGGGGAATCCAAACACCACGGAAACATCAACCTCCTGTTCATCCATGGTTGCGATCAAGGCTTCGGCACCAACCAGCCTGGATTTTGGAGATTCATACAAAAGCTTGAAGGCAGACTCCCTTGTGCAGCAATCTTCACGCCCGGAACAGATATCCTCCGGAAAAATATGGGTATGACAATCAATGATCATATAAACACCTTCCCTTGCTCCGGCCATGCCGGATTTAGAAATGCTCCTTGATAAAACTACTATCATTACATATAATACACGTTTTATACAAACAAGGAATTATTGAAAGCTAAAGATGAAATACTATCCGGTGGGATTAAATATTCAGGATCGAAACTGCCTCATCGTGGGCGGAGGCAAAGTCGGAGCGAGAAAGGCTGGGACCCTTGCCCGATACGGGGCCAGAGTAAAGGTGGTAAGCCCCTGCTTTGACAGAACGCTGTGGGGCAATCTGAAAGGCAAAGTCGAACTTGTCTTCAGGGAATACCAGGATGAGGACCTCAGGGGAATGTTTCTTGTGATCGGTGCCACAGACAACCGTCAACTCAACCGGACCATCGGTGAACAGGCCAAGCGGGCAAATATTTTGTTCAACGGGGCGGACCTACCCGAACTGAGCGATTTTATCCTGCCGGCCCTTGTTGAAAGGGGGGACTTGACCATAGCAGTGTCCACCTCAGGGAACAGCCCGGCCTTTGCAAAAAAGATCAAACATGAGCTTGAGGGCAGTTTCGGCCCGGAATATGAACGATTTCTATTGCTCATGGGTAGAATCAGGAAGGCTCTCCTTGCCCGGGACCATGATCCTGACACACACAGAAAGATATTTAAACGGCTGATCGACGGTAGACTGTTCGATCTCATGGGAGAAAACGATCAGGAGGAAATAAAACGCCTGCTCATTACTATCCTTGGCAAACGAAACATGATTGAAACCCTTTTCCAGGAAACGGACAAATGACACCTGCCAGCCTCCAGAACTTTTTGCTCTCCATTGCAGCATTCATCTATCTGTTGAGTGTGACCGGCTACTTTCTCTACCTCTTTGCCCAGAAAGAGAGATTCCAGCACACGGCCTTCGGGCTGACCTGCGCAGGTGCTTTTTTTCATCTCCTGTCGACCGGAGTTGAAACCTTTATCATGGGCGCCCTGCCGGTTCACAACTTTCACCAGAACCTGTCCATTGCAGCCCTGGCCCTGGCCCTGGCCTTTATAATTCTGAGATTTAAATTACACCTCAAAATCCTCGGCATCTTCACAACCCCCCTGATTCTGATCATGACGATTGCGGCCCTGGCAAGCCCCGATGTTCAGCCTTCCCCTGACTCTATCCTCAGGGGATTCTGGCTGACCTCCCACATAATTATGATATTTGCCGGTGAGGCCGCCCTTGCCCTTGCCTGCGGTGCGGCCATTCTCTACCTTGTCCAGGAAAGGGCTATCAAACAGAAACGGCGGGGGTTTTTCTATAAACGGCTCCCATCCCTGCACCTTCTCGATTCCACCAGCTACTCGTGCCTGATTACGGGCTTTACCATGCTTACCATGGGGCTGATCATGGGAATAGTCTATGCCAAGTCGGTGTGGGGACGATTCTGGGCATGGGACCCAAAGGAAATCTGGTCTGCCGTGGCCTGGCTTGTGTACGCAGCCATTCTCCACGGACGACTGACATCCGGGTGGCAGGGGAGACGATCGGCCATCATGACAATTGTGGGATTTGCCGTTCTTGTCTTTACCTTCTTTGGTGTAAATATTCTTATAGGCGGGCACCACCAGATTTTTACTAAATAACCGGCACGGCCCAGGTGCGGTATGACTTGCGGCTCCAAAGAACAACGAAACTCCACCTCTAATAACGCTCAGGTGGAAATTTTCCAGATATTAGGAACACAATGCCAGAAATCATTCTCATTGGACTGAACCACAAAACTGCACCGGTCTCCCTCAGGGAATGCCTGTCGTTTACCCTTGAACAAACCCCGAACGCCCTTGAAACTCTCCTGGCAACGGTTCCGGTCAAAGAGGCTCTGATTTATTCAACCTGCAACCGCATGGAAATCCTCTTTGTGCCAAGCAATGACACAGCCATAGATCTGGTCATAGGGTTTCTGTCCGATTACAAGGCCCTGCCTGTCCAGGAATTTGAACCATCCCTTTACATCTACAAAAACGATGATGCAATAAAACATCTTTTCAGGGTGGGCGCCAGCCTTGACTCCATGATCGTGGGAGAACCCCAGATCCTGGGCCAGATTAAAAAAGCCTATAAAAAAGCCATTGCCCATAAGGCCTCGGGAACCATACTCAACCGACTCATGCACAAGGCATTCAGCATAGCGAAAAAGGTCAGAAAAGAGACTGGAATAGGAGATAATGCCGTTTCCATAAGCTACGCTGCGGTGGAACTTGCCAACAAGATCTTCAGCGATCTCAACCAGAGAAGCGTGATGCTCATGGGCGCAGGAGAGATGGCCGAGCTTGCGGTCGAACACCTTATTTCCAACGGAGTTAAAAAAATTATTGTTGCGAACCGAACCTTTACCAACGCAGTCAGTCTTGCCCAGAGGTTCGATGGCCAGGCCGTTAAGTTTGAAGAGCTGGAAACCTTTCTGCATGATGTTGATATCCTCATAAGTTCCACCGGGGCAGCCGGGTATGTACTGACAAAAGCCCAGGTAAAAAGAGCCATGGCCCAGAGAAAAAACAGGCCCCTCTTCTGCATCGACATTGCCGTCCCAAGGGATCTTGATCCCGGCATCAACCAGGTCAACAACGCCTATCTCTACGACATTGACGACCTTCAGAACCTTGTAAATGACAACCTGGAAGAAAGATTGCGGGAGGCAATCAAGGGTGAAAGGCTGGTGGAAGAGGCCGTGGTCAAGTTTCGCTGGTGGCTCGAAAGCCTTGCCGTTGTTCCCACCATCAAGGATCTCAAGAAAAAACTTGAATCCATTGCCGATGCAGAAACTGAAAAGAGCCTTACAAGACTTGGAGACCTCTCTCCTGAAGAGATCGATGCCGTAAGACGGCTGACAAGATCGGTCGCCAGAAAAATCATGCACGACCCAATCCTCTTTTTAAAGAACACGGGGAGCCACAGAAACGATACCCATTACCTCAGTGTGGCCAGACATCTGTTCAACCTAGATCCCGAATTTGAGGAGAACGACAGATGATCCATATGGATTTTTATACTTTACATGCATGATCTCTCAGCGTATAATCACCAATTTGAAAAGTTACCTCTAAAATATTACCATAATTTTTGAACAGATTTAATTTAGCTTGTGTCTAATTTTGATCAACGGCAACACTCCAAAAAGGACAAAAGAATGAAAGAAGACGACCTGAATTTTTTTAAAAATCTTTTGGCTGAACGACTCAACGACCTGATCTCCCATGCCGACGACACGGTCACCGGCATGACCGTTCCCAAGGAAAACTTTGCCGACCCCACAGACAGGGCTTCCCACGAGGCCAACCGCAACTTCGAACTCAGAATCAGGGACAGGGAACACAAACTGATCAAAAAAGTAAGAAAAGCATTAAAACGAATCGAAGACGGAACCTTTGGCCTTTGTGAAACCTGCAATGAGGAGATATCCATTGCAAGGCTCAAGGCAAGACCCGTCACGACCCAGTGCATAGATTGTAAAACAAGGGAAGAAGTCCTTGAAAAAGCCCTTGGTATATAGTTAGGAAACCTTAAGTGATAGATCTTCACATTCATTCCACCGCATCCGACGGCACCCTGTCTCCCATGGAGATAGTTAAAACAGCAGTAGATTCAGCCATCAACGCCATTGCCATAACAGACCACGACACCATCGACGGCGTGCGTGAACTCATTGAATCTGGAATCCCCCCCTGCCTTGAACTCGTAACCGGCCTTGAGATAAGCGCCACACCACCGCCGGGATTTGAAATCAACGACAGCCTTCACATCCTTGGGTATGGCATAAGCATCTACGACCAGAATCTCAATCAGACACTTGAACGGCTCAAACAGGTAAGGGCAGACAGAAACCCTGAAATAATCCGGCGACTGAACCGCCTCGGTTTTAAAATCACCCTTGAAGAGGTGGAGGAGATATGCGGTCCTGGCCAGACAGGTCGTCCCCACATTGCCAGGGCCATGGTCAACAGGGGATTTGTCGAATCCTTTGACCAGGCCTTTGACCTGTTCCTTGGCACGGGTAAACCCGCTTATGTAGACAAGGAAAGGTTGACGAGTCAGGAGGCCATCACCCTTATTCTTGAGGCAGGAGGTGTTCCTGTACTTGCCCACCCTGGCCTGATTGAACTTGGTGCAAACAGCTCGATCAAGCCCCTTGTCACAGCATTGATGGATATGGGACTCCTCGGCATTGAGGTTTACCATACAGACCATTCTGAGGAGCAGACAGACTATTTCGCCACACTTGCCTTCCAAAAGGGACTTATTATAACCGGAGGGTCTGACTTCCACGGCGACTTGAAGCAGGGCACCGTTATGGGCCGGGGAGAGGGAGATCTATACGTTGACGACGAACTTTATCGAATTCTTGTCAGAAAGATCGAGGCGCTGCAGGATGCCAACCTGAGACTTGAAATACTCGAAAACAACCTGGGACACAGCTTCTCCAACCGAGAGCTTCTGGAAAACGCCCTTCGTCACAGTTCCTATGTGAACGAACTCCAGATAAATCCGGTTCCCGATAACCAGCGGCTTGAATTCCTGGGCGATGCCGTCCTGGGCCTGACCATCGGACACCTGCTCATGGAAGAATCCCCTGAAATGAACGAGGGAAACCTTTCAAAGGCAAGGGCCAGTCTGGTAAGCGAACCCGGCCTTGCATCCATGGCCCGCCATATCGATCTTGGCCGTTTTATCCGCCTTGGAAAAGGAGAGAGACTCTCCAGGGGTTCTGAAAAAAATTCTATCCTTGCCGATACCTTTGAGGCTGTAATTGCGGCTGTCTATCTTGATTGCGGGTTCGATAAAACCTATACCCTTATAAAAGGGCAATTCATCTCCCAGATCAAAATGGTCAACACGACACCGGAAACCGAAGACTTTAAAAGCAGGCTCCAGGAATTTGTCCAGGAAAGGGGAAACCCATCCCCCTGCTACGCCATCCACGGTCAATTTGGACCGGATCACGACAAGACCTTTTCCATTTGCGTAAAGGCAGGTAAGATCGAGTCCATGGGATCCGGAAAGAGTAAAAAAGCGGCCGAGCAGAATGCAGCGCACAATGCCCTGCTAATCCTTAAAAAATCTAAATAAATGCCGAGGCTCTCCAGACCCCTTGTCATCCCCATATTCATCCCCCACCAGGGATGTCCCCACAAATGTGCCTTCTGTGACCAATCGATCATCACCAGCAAAGGAGGGGCCCTGCCCGATGAAAATACAATGCGCAGACAGGTTGAAACCTGGCTTGCCTACAGGGGCGAACGAAGCTCGGTGGAACTGGCCTTTTTCGGCGGCAATTTTCTGGGGCTTGCCCCCCGGGAAACCGAGACTCTGCTTGAAATCGCCCAGAACTTGACCGAAGAAGAAAAAATCCAATCCATCCGCTGCTCTACCCGGCCTGATACCATCCATGAAAAGAGCCTTGACCTGGCAAAGAGGTTCTCCCTAGATACGGTGGAAATAGGAGTTCAGTCAATGGACGACCAGGTGCTCGCCAGGGCCAGAAGAGGCCACACTGCCCGGGATACCGCAATAGCGGCAAAGCTCCTTGACCGTTACAGGATCAAAAAGGGAATGCAGATGATGGTGGGCCTTCCCGGGGATACCGACGCCGGGGCAATTGAAACGGCACGAAAGATTGCCGATCTCAACCCGGCATTTGTGAGAATCTATCCCCTCATGGTGCTGAAAAACAGCCTTGTTCACCGCTGGTATGCCAGGGGAGAATACACTCCCATGGCCCTTGATCACTGCGTTGAACTGGTGGCCTCCATTCATTCTCTATTTACGAGGAACAATATTCCGGTGATCCGCATGGGCCTCCAGGCGTCGGACCTTCTCCAGGACAGGGAGATCATGGTGGCCGGGCCCTGGCATCCGGCCTTTGGCCACCTTGTCCTTTCAAAGCTCATGCTCGACCGGGCAACAAAAATGCTTGACCAGTTAATTGACCAGACACCAGATCTAAAGCCCCCCCCCCAGGCAGCGAAAAAGACCAAATTCACACTCAGGGTTCATCCGTCAACCCAATCAAGGCTCAGGGGAGATCGTAACAGCAACCTTGCAATTCTAACCACCCGCTACCCAGGGGCCGAAATAAAGATCGAGTCTGACCCATCGATTGCCATTGACCAGCTTGCCCTGTTTTAACTCATATCCCGGACTTGTAAAGATCGTCGGTATCTGTTGCCACACCTGGCCTGGGTGTTTTCGTGGTGGGTGCAGTCCCCTCCTTGAAACATTCAAACAACGTTTCCTGGGACTCTTCTATCGGCAGGAGTCCCGTCTTGGCATCAATCTTAACAAAAACAATGCCTTCGGGCACATTAAAGGTTCTAACCGGACGCCCCTCAAGGGCACCTTTCATATACCCAAGCCAGATGGGTGTTGCTGACCTGGAGCCTGTCTCCCCCTTTCCAAGGGATTGCTCACTGTCAAACCCCACCCACACACCGGTAGTATATCTTGGGGTGTAGCCAAGAAACCAGGCATCGTTTAAATTATTAGTCGTTCCTGTCTTGCCCGCTACAGGGCGGCCAAGAGCCTTTGCACGCCAGCCTGTTCCGGAACTCACAACACTCTCCAGCATGCTGGTCATGATATAGGCCGTGGTCATATCCATGACCTTTTCACGCTTCAATTCCGATGATTCAATAACGTTGCCGTACCGATCCTCGATCCGGGTTATAAATACAGGGTCAACCCTGTAGCCAAGGTTGGAAAAAACCGAATAAACATTTACAAGTTCGACAAGGGACATGCCCGATGAGCCAAGGGAGATGGAGAGATCACGGTTGATATGTGAAGTAACCCCAAGTTTTCTGGCGTAGTTGATCACATAGTCAATGCCTATATCCTGGAGAATTTTTACGGTTACGACATTGCGCGACTGTTTCAGGGCATGGCGCATCAGGGTCGGTCCGTGGAATTCATCCGTGTAGTTGTGGGGCTTCCACACAGAATCACGTGCCCGGTCATTGAATACCACCGGGCTGTCCATGATGACCGTAGCAGGGGTATACCCCTTGTCAAGGGCGGCGGCATAAATCACAGGTTTAAAGGCACTTCCGGGTTGACGTCTAGACTGGATGGCTCGATTGAACTGACTCTCCCGATACTCTCGACCGCCGATCATGGCCTTGACCTGCCCGGTTTCAGCTTCAACGCTCAAGAGAGCGGCCTCCACAAGGGGATCCTGTTCCAGGGAAAAAGAGAACGTCTTGCTGCCATCTGGAGACGAAACTGCTTTGACCAGAATCACATCTCCGGTATTAAACACCTTTTTAGGTGAATTTACCTTGGACTCCCAGTAGGCGACCTCCTGATTTGGACGCCTTGCCCAGGTGATATCCCCGGCAGGAATGACACCGGTGGCATTGCCCACCCGAACCTCTGCCTGGGTGTCGGTCACATTGGTGACAACGGCCTCATACACCACGCCAGACTCCAGAGAATCACCATCCATGTCAGCTGCAGCCTTTGAACAAAAGGATTCAATTTCAAGGGCGGCAAGATGTCTTAGCGGCCCACGATAACCCTGGCGACGGTCGAGTTCCCTCAACCCTTTGACAACCTCATCCAGGGCTATCTTCTGCAGCTCAATATTCACCGCAGTATAAATATTCAGCCCCTGGGTGTAAAGGACATCTTTACCGTATTTTTCCTCGACGTAGCGCCTGACATGCTCGGTGTAGCAGGGAACTCGTTCAATGAACCAGTTTTTTCTAGGTTTTATATCAAGCATTGTATTTATGGCGTCCGTGGCCTCGAGGTTGGTTATGTAGCCATCCTCCTTCATGCGGTTAAGGACATAGATCTGACGCCGACGTGCAAGTTCAGAATTGCGAAACGGTGAGTAGCGGCTCGGAGCCTGGGGCAAACCTGCAAGCATGGAACATTCGGCAAGATTCATCTCCCGGGCAGGTTTTCCAAAATAATTTTCACTTGCAGCCTCCACACCATAGGCACCATGGCCAAGATATATCTGGTTCAGATAAAGAAAGAGAATTTCATCCTTGGTAAAGGCCCTGTCAATGCGATAGGCAAGAATCGCCTCTTTGATCTTACGCTCGTAAGTTCTTGCCGGTGTCAGAAAAAAAGACTTGGTGACCTGCTGGGTGATGGTACTGCCACCCTGGACAATGGCCCCGGCCCTCACATTTTTTATAAATGCCCGGAAAATACTCAACAGATCAACACCAGGGTGCTCCCTGAATCTTGAATCTTCGGCGGCAACAACGGCATTTTTAAGATTATCGGGCATCTCAGAAAGGGGGATCACGATTCGACGCTCCTTATAAAACTCACCGATCTTCCTGCCGTCGTCTGAGAACACACTGCTGACAATGGATGGATTGTAATCCTTGAGGGAAATTATTTTTGGCAGATCCCGGCTGATGTAAGCGTATAGCGCTGTCATGCCTGCCATGGCAAGAAGCACTGAACCACCGAATAAAACAAGGGTCCACTTTAAGAGGATGAATCCCTTCCCCCGTTCTGTTTTTTTCCCCCGACGTTTTAAAATCCGGGCCTTACTTTCATTTTTTACCATACAGACCTGCCAGTCATTTATTTTATAATGAGTGCCATTTACAGACTGCACATTATTAACAGATAACCCGGTTCAAGGCAAGGTATTGGCCTCCAGCACAGCAATTCTATAGTCGATATTTTCACAGAGTAGGGCATTGCCTTGAATTTCACAGCTTCGGTTAAACTTGCGGAAATGCCAACGATGGGGGTGACGGTCAATATCCACTTGCTGAACATAAAAAACAAAGGGGATCAGATTTTCGGCCAGGAAAAACCCACTTAACCATAAATTGTCTGAGGGAGGTACGACCAAGTTTTTGTGGCTTAGAATTGCCCTGACCGTCTCCGACTTTTTTGGTTCAGCAAGGGGATATCGACTGTCCCCCTCTAGCGGGAAACCAAAATTAGAATTGTTAGGGGCTAGGAAAAGCTAAAATTTGTTTGACATTTCGCCTCAAAAAGCATAAATATTTAAGTTTTAAAATAATTTTTCAAGGAACTCTCAATCATGGTTGAACTTGACTTTAACAAAACAGGCGGACTGATTCCTGCCATAGCCCAGGATCATCAAACAGGCGAGGTTCTTATGCTTGCTTACATGAACGAGGCTGCCTGGAACGAGACCCTTAAATCGGGCATGGCAACCTATTTTTCCAGATCACGAAAATCACTCTGGAAAAAAGGGGAAACCTCGGGCCATGTGCAGCTCGTCAAGGAAATCAGGATCGACTGCGACAACGATACGGTACTGCTCAAGGTCGACCAGAAAGGCGGAGCCGCCTGCCACCTTGGATACAAGAGCTGTTTCTTCAGGCAGGCATTGAAAGACGTTGAACCCGTGATTGTTGAACAACGAATATTTGACCCCAAAAAGGTATATAAATGAACAAACTATTAAAATTGGGCATCCCAAAGGGAAGCCTTGAAGACGCCACGATCGCTCTTTTTAAACGATCCGGCTGGAAAATAAACGTTAACGGACGCAGCTACTTTCCGGACATCAATGACGACGATATCGAATGCGCCCTGTGCAGGGCCCAGGAGATGTCCATCAATGTGGAGAGCGGAGTTATTGATGCAGGCCTCACCGGCAAAGACTGGATCGCCGAACATCAGTCCGATGTCCATGTTGTCTCAGACCTCATCTACTCCAAGGTAAGCGCAAAGCCTGCAAGGTGGGTCGTTGCCGTTGCCGGGGATTCTCCCATGAACTGCCTTGAGGATCTTGAGGGAAAAACCATCTCAACCGAACTTCTCCAGTACACTCGACGTTTTTTCAAGGAACGCAACATCAATGTCAACGTTAAGTTCTCCTGGGGTGCCACCGAGGCAAAGATCGTTTCGGGTCTTGCCGATGCCATTGTGGAGATCACCGAGACGGAAAGCACCATCCGGGCCCACAATCTCAAGGTGATCCACGAGATCATGCAGACCAACACCCAGCTAATTGCAAACCGGGATGCCTGGAAGATTCCGGCTAAACGGGAAAAAATCGAGCAGATAGCCCTTCTCCTCCAGAGTGCCCTTGTGGCTGACAGGCTTGTAGGTATCAAGATGAACGTTCCAGGAACCATTATAGAGAAAATCGTCTCTCTGCTGCCCAGCCTCAACGCACCCACCGTTGCCTCCCTTTACAAGTCCTCCTGGTTTTCCGTTGAGACCATAGTAGACCAGAGCGTGGTCCGGGACCTGATACCGGTCCTGATCAAAGAGGGGGCTGAAGGCATCATCGAATATCCCCTTAACAAGGTACTCTGATGAATAACGTCCCTCTGTTGAAGCGAATGGATCCGGCACGAAGGACCCGGGGGATTACACCCTTTATCGTCATGGAAATTCTTGAACGGATACATGGGATGGAGGCCTGCGGCATTGACGTTGTTCACCTTGAAATCGGTGAGCCTGACAGCAAGATACACGAATGCGTCAAGACCGCCACAATGGAGGGATTTGACTGCAATCAGACCTGCTACACCCACAGCCTTGGTGACATCCGGCTCAGGAGGGCCATAGCAGCTTATTATCTGAAAAACTACGGGGTGACCATCGATCCGGAACAGATCCTCGTCACCTCGGGCACCTCCCCCGCCATGCTGCTGTTATTTTCCGCCCTTGTCGATCCAGGCGACGAAATTATCATCTCAGACCCCCATTACTCCTGCTACCCCAACTTTATCCGATTTGCCCAGGGCACTCCCGTTACCGTGCCCGTTTTTGAAGACCAGGGATTTCACTACACCCCCCGGGATATCGAAGCCAGGATAACAGACCGAACAAAGGGGATCATGATCAATTCACCGTCCAACCCCACGGGAATTGTCATGCCTGAAAAAAGGATGAACGAGATCAAGGAGCTTGCCCAGGGCTACGGAATTCCAATCATCTCCGACGAAATCTACCACGGTCTCGTGTACGAGGGCAGGGCCCCCTCCATCCTCGAATTTACCAAAGACGCCTTTGTCTTTAACGGATTTTCAAAGCTGTTTGCCATGACCGGTCTCCGCCTTGGCTACATAATCTCACCCGAGGCATTCATGCGGCCCCTCCAGGTGCTTCAGCAGAACTTCTTTATCTCTGCCAATTCCCTGATGCAGCTTGCAGGAACGGCCGCACTTGCAGAGGCTGAGGCAATTACCAGCAGCCTCTGCGATACCTACGACCGCCGCCGCAAATACATGATTAAGAGACTAAAGGGCATGGGACTTGGCATCGCCAACGAACCCACCGGTGCCTTTTACGTATTTGCCAACGCAAAAAAAATCTCAGAAGACTCCTACGCCCTTGCCCTTGATATCCTGGACAAGGCCCATGTGGGGGTGACGCCGGGAATAGCCTTTGGAGCGAACGGCGAGGGCTTCCTCAGGTTTTCCTATGCAACTGCCATGGAAAACCTTGAAAAGGGGATGAACCGTTTGGAACAGTACTTTAGACAAGCTAACTAATCCAAGGCAAAACATAGATATGATCATAAAAAATGTAGAATTTATAAAAAGCGCTACAAAACCCGCCGAGTACACCGAGCCCCTGTTCCTCGAAGTTGCCTTTGCAGGCCGGTCAAACGTTGGCAAATCCTCGCTGATCAACACCCTGATCAACCGGAAGAGCCTGGTAAAGACAAGCTCAAAACCCGGCTGTACCCAGCTAATCAACTTCTTTCTCGTCAACGGAAACCTCTCGTTTGTGGACCTTCCCGGCTACGGCTATGCAAAGGTGTCTAAAAAGGTACGAACCCAGTGGGGACCAATGATCGAACGATATCTCACCGTCAGGACGACACTCAGAGCAATGGTTCTCCTGATCGACATGCGCCGGGAACCCCAGAAGGAGGAGATGGACTTGATTGGCTGGTTTACGGCCCACTCCATCCCACATCTAATTGTCTTAACCAAGGCAGATAAACTTTCAAAGACTAAACAGCAGGCAAACATCAGCACCATTGCCCGCTGCCTTGGCAGGCAGCAGGAAGAACTCATTACCTTTTCCTCAAAGACAAGACTGGGAAGGGACAGAGTCTGGAAAGAGCTTGATGCTATTTTAGGTATCAGCTAAAAACCTAACTGCTAACCGCTAGAAGCTAACAGCAACATACACATTCAGGGAAAAAGCCTATGAATAAAGCCATCACCTGTGGGAACGATTTTAAAGCCGGTTTTATCGCCATTGTCGGCGCACCCAATGCCGGGAAATCTACCCTTCTCAACACCATCCTCGGACAGAAGATATCCATCACAAGCAAAAAGCCCCAGACCACCCGGGACAGGATTCTCGGGGTTATCGAAACAACCGGAGCCCAGATCATATTCATCGATACCCCCGGCATCCACAGGGCCCATTCCCTGCTCAACAAGAAAATCGTTGACCAGGCCCTCTGTGCTGTGGACGATGTAGACGCCATACTCCTGATGGTCGATGTCACCTCCAGGGACCCGGAATCCGAAGCTTTGATCATAGAACAGCTTCAACGAAGAGACAAAAGCGTGGTCCTGGCCCTCAACAAAATTGACCTTGTCAAGTCCCATGAAATCCTCCCCCTGATAGCCCGGTATTCGGCCCTTCACGAGTTCAAGGCCGTTGTTCCGGTCTCCGCCAAGACCGGCGAACAGACGGAAAAACTCCTTGCCGAAGTAGAACAATGTCTGCCGGCGGGTGAACGGCTGTTCCCCAAAGATACCCTCACCGATGTTTCCGAACGTTTCATCGCAGGAGAAATGGTACGGGAAAAGGTGTTTCGCCTCACTGGAATGGAAATTCCCTACTCCATTGCAGTAACCGTTGATTCCTTCAAGGAGCTGCCGGCACTGACGGAAATCCACGCCACCATCCACGTGGACCGAGACTCACAAAAGGGGATCATCATCGGTAAGGGCGGCCGGATGTTGAAACAGATAGGTTCCAAGGCCAGAATGGATATCCAGCGCATGACCGGAACAAAAGTGATGCTCAAACTCTTTGTAAGAGTCACTAGAAACTGGAGCCGCAACGAACGAATAATGAAAGAATTCGGCTATTAGGATGGATCTTTTTTATATAGCGGTGGACGAAGCAACGCAAAAACGCCAGCGTCAAAAGGCAAGGGACCTCAGGAACAGCCAATGGTGGAAAAGACGCCGCTCCCAGGGAATCTGCCACTATTGCAAACAGCTTTTCCCCCCCAGGGAACTGACCATGGACCACCTGGTACCTGTGGCAAGGGGGGGAATGTCCGTAAAATCAAACGTGGTTCCCTGCTGCAAGGATTGCAATACGAAAAAACGCCAGCTCCTGCCCCTGGAATGGGATGAATATATGGAGACCCTTTCAAAAAGTTAAACCCCTGTAAACTCAATGGTTTACAGGGGTTTAATTTTTAATATTTTATTTCGTTCCGAGTTTTATTTTTTTTGCTTATCTGTTTTTTTGGTATTGCAAAGCCTGTGAACGGTCTGGGCATGCCATTCACCCCGGCCTGAAAAGGTTGGCTGCCCCAGGGCGACCAGGCGCTGGGCAACCTCATCAAAGGTAGCACCTTGTTTTCGCATGGTATTTACGATCTCCATGACCGCCTCCCTTGACATTATTTCAACCTTGCCATCCTCACCTTCGGCGAGTTTCATCTTCTCTGCCCTGGTGCGTTTGATAACCTTTACCTTATTTTTTTCACGCTCTTCGACAGCCTCTCTCAGCTCAAACTCTGCTGCCTCTCGTTCCTCGGCAAGCTTTAACGCCTTTGGTTTTCGCCCCCTGCGTTTTTTAACCGGAGCAGCAGGGAATGGTTCCGGCTCCTGGACTACCCTGGACAGTTTTACCGGTTCAGCCTCCTGAAAGGATTCAGGTTCGGTCGAAAACTTTGGGGCTTGTGCAACCATACCATACCCGTGACCGAACTCCCGACCGTAATCCTGATCATCTATATCACCATTAGCAGACAAATTTTCGTCGGAGGATGAAGGAACGGCAAGCACCCTTAAGTACTCGGCAATCTCCTCGAGGGAATCGGCCTTTCGTTCCTCGGCGGCCGCCCGTCGTTCGTGGGCTGCGGCAAGAAACTCCTGGTTTCTGACCATGGTCTCGGCAAGAATCAGTATGTTTTCAACCACATCAGTCGGAAGGGCCAAAGTGTTGGGATCAGCGGCCATTGGATTCTGGGGATTGGGCCTCATGGGCCTTTTTACACTCCCAACCCTTGGATTCTGATAGCTGGGATTGGAATGAAAATGAGAAGAAGAGTTGAAGTTTGGCTGCTGACTGTTAGTGTCAAAACCCCTTCGGGTCTTTGCAACACGGTTATCCCTTTGACCTCCTCGAAGGTTTTGAAGAAAATCATTCATTTATAAAATCTCCTAAAAATTAAAGACGCATATAACTTTGCGTATTGTAAATATTTTTTCCATTATTTTTTTCCATGATTCTCCCATATGGATACAACTATATTGCTCAAAATAGAGTTATACAAAATGGGGAAACTGGAAGCAGGCGATAACACGCCCGAAATTACGAACAATCTTTATCCTGTATCCATCGCACAATGTCAAGCAGAATCTTCAACATTTTTTTATCTTGACAAATGGGTTACATCAGGACCATATATTCAACTTAACTTAATTTTATCAGCAAAGGAGTTTCAATGGGATTATCCATAACAGAAAAAAAAGAACGAGGAACCCGGCCGCAAGACGATAAACTTGCCTTTGGAACCACATTTACAGACCATATGTTCAACATGGACTACTCCGTTGATAGAGGATGGCACAGCCCACGCATTGAGCCCTTTACCAACCTTTCCGTCTCCCCTGCCACCATGGTTTTCCACTATGGACAGGCCATTTTCGAAGGCTTAAAGGCCTACAAGACCACAAATGGAGAAATCCGACTTTACAGGGCAAGGGACAACTTCAAACGCATGAACAAAAGTGCAAGGGGGATGTGCATACCTGAATTCGATATCGACTCAATGATGGAGAACTTGAAAACCCTTCTTAAACTTGAAGCAGACTGGATACCCGAGAGCCCGGGTACCTCTCTGTATATCCGGCCTACGGTGATTGCAACCGATCCCTACCTGGGAGTGAGGGCAGCCGAGACCTACCGATTCTTCATCATCCTCTCACCTGTTGGAGCCTATTATGCCGCAGGATTCAACCCGGTCAACATCTGGATCTCAAAGAACCATGTCCGGGCCGTTCGTGGAGGCATCGGCGAATTCAAGACCCCGGGCAACTATGCGGCCAGCCTGTTTGCCTCTGAGCAGGCAAAAAAAGCAGGGTATGCCCAGGTGTTGTGGCTTGACGGGATTGAGCGCAAGTACATAGAAGAGGTGGGTGCCATGAACATCTTCTTTTGTATCAACGACGAACTTATAACCCCTGAACTCAACGGCAGCATTCTTCCGGGCATCACCAGGGATTCCGTCATCACCCTTGCAAAACGATGGGGAATGAAGATGACCGAACGAAAAATCAGCATTGACGAACTGATCAAAGCCCATCGAGACGGCAGCCTTAAGGAGGCCTTTGGGTCAGGAACAGCGGCCGTCATATCCCCGGTGGGCGAGATGCGTTACGGTGACGAGGTTCTGACCATCGGAGACGGAAAAACAGGTCCTGTGGCCCTTAAGTTCAATCAAGCCATAACAGACATTCAGTATGGACTGGCAGAGGATACAGAATCCTGGATCGAAATAGTAAAGTAAAGGGACAGTAGAACCCCCCTTTGACTTCCCAGGGATGCGCAGATCTCAGATTGGAGACGCCCGGACTGGGCGTCTCTACAGATGTTTTCCAGATTAATGAACCGTTTGTAAGGTGACCTTTGATCCAAGCGATGCAGCTTGTTTAGCAGGGCAATTCTTGAATTACCCCTACACACCTCAGCCCATTAAAACGATACCGCCAAGAGATGGGCTCTTAAAAAACATTTATGGTGCAGTGCCCAAATTCTTGACAACTCTTTTTTATGGAGCTATGTATGACTGAGCGCTCGATCAACATTTAAAACATTCTTTTGAAGGCCATGGAACAGCGCCCTGGGCCTGGATTGAGATTACAAAAAGGAGCAAAGATGGCTAAAAAAAAGACCAAGCTTGTTCACATCGGAGAGACCATTAAAAAGGTCCGAGTAGAAAAATCAATTGATCTTGATTTCCTTGCCAACGAGACCGGCCTTTCCATCGACTTTTTAACCAGCGTAGAATCGGGCGCTCAACGACCGTCTGTAGGAGCCCTTCTCCAGATTTCCAGGGCACTTGGCATTGATTCTGGCTATTTTCTAAAGGATCAGGAGTCAAGTGCGGAAAAAAGGGCCGAAGCTTACACAAAACGAACGGACAACTACGCCTACACCCCCCTGACACCGGGAGCTGAGAACAAACATTTAAAGGCCTTCCGCATCGTGGTCGAGGCAAACAAATCCCATGGGGGCGTGGGGTTTCGCCACGAGGGTGAGGAGTTTGTCTATGTACTCAAGGGGGAGGTTGAAATTGCCGTAGGCGATCATATCAACCGCCTTAAAGCAGGTGAATCCCTTCACTTCAATTCAGGCATCAAGCACGACTTGAAAAACCAGGGAGACACGGATGCGGAACTCATTGTGGTAGTCTACAGCCCCTAAGCCCGAGAAGGAGAGAACATGTCATTCAAATTAAGCGATGAGCAATTGATGATCCAGAGCATGGTCAGGGAATTCTCCAGGAAAGTAGTGGCGGCAACGGCAGCCGAACGGGACCAGACAAAAGAGTTTCCATGGGAAAACCTCAAGCAGATGGGCGAGCTTGGCCTCATGGGCATGATGATTCCCACCGAGTACGGCGGGGAAGGGGCCGATGCGGTGTCCTATGTACTGGCCCTGTCTGAAATAGCCTATTCATGCGCCTCCACATCGGTGGTAATGTCTGTGCAGAATTCCATAGTATGCGAAAGCATCAACCGTTTCGGCACGGAAGACCAGAAACAGGAATTCCTCATTCCCCTGGCCCAGGGAGATATCATAGGTGCTTTTGCCCTGACAGAACCAGACGCAGGCTCAGATCCTGTGAGTCAGACCACAACGGCGATTCGTGACGGTGACCACTATATAATCAACGGGACAAAACGATTCATTACCTCGGGCAAAACCAGCAGGGCCGTCATCGTAACGGCAAAGACCGACGAAGCGGCCCGACATCGCGGGATCAGCGCCTTTCTCGTGGCAAAGGAGACACCCGGTCTGATTGTCGGCCACGTTGAAGACAAAATGGGACTCAGGGCGTCGGACACCACAGACCTTATATTTGAGAACTGCCGGGTGCCAGCCTCGGCCCTTCTTGGCAATGAGGGAGACGGATTCAAGATCGCCATGTCAGGACTTGACAGCGGCAGAATAGGCATCGCTGCCCAGTCCCTCGGAGTGGCCCAGGCAGCCCTTGACGCCTCGGTAAAATACGCAAAAAAAAGAAAGCAGTTTGGCAAGGCCATTTCCAACCACCAGGGAATAAGATGGCAGATCGCCGACATGGCCACCCAGATCGAGGCGGCCCGCCAGCTTGTCATGTCGGCTGCCGGCATGAAGGACAGAAAAGAAAACTACACGACCCAGGCCTCCATGGCAAAGCTGTTTGCATCGGAAATGGTCAACCAGGTTACGGCAAGGGCCATCCAGATCCATGGGGGTTACGGTTTTACAAAGGATTATCCTGTGGAGAGATTCTACAGGGATGCAAGGGTGTTCACCATCTACGAGGGAACCTCCGAGATCCAGCGCATCGTAATCTCCAACAGCGTCTTAAAATAGCTGTTAGCTATTAGCCGTTAGCGGTTAGCTAAAAGCTAACCGCTAACGGCTAACTAAAAAATCTTCGAAGCAAGCACAACATCCTCCGGGGAAAATACAAACAGGCACTTGGTGTCAGCAGGGGTGACCGATCCATAGACATAGTTGATGTTTATTCCCTCTTCGCCAAATTTTCTCGTGATCTCGGCAAGTTTTCCAGGGGTGTTTTCAATGTCAATGGCGATTACATCCTTGGTGTCAAAGATGTAATCGTGTTGATTCAACAGATCCACAGCAGCATCGGGTTTATTCACGACCATCCGGATCAGGGCAAAATCGGCGCTGTCCCTTCGCATGGAACTGTAATTGGCTGACGAGGCAATCCGCTTGAGGGATTTCCCCCTTGCCTCAAACAGACTCTGGACATAGCTTGACGCATCCTGGATGGTGATGGCATCGATGTTAACCCCGGCTTCACCAAGAAGCGATGTAAGCGTTCCAAGCTCCCCTGGAGCATTTTTAAGGAATAGAGAAATCTCAACCCTGATCATGACACACCTCCTGTTCATAATTGTTAGGACAACAAATTACATATCGGCTATTTTTAACCCCTCGTCAAAAGCCTTCATATTCAAGGGAATAAGCTTAGATTTTTTAGCGAACTCCTTTTTAACACACTCTCTCAAAATCTCCACATCCACAATTCCGCTCTTTGCGGCAAAGGCGCTCACGGCTATGATATTGGCGCACCTTACGCTGCCGAGCCTTATGGCCATCTCATTGGCGGGCACGATCAACTCGATCACATCAGTTCTGCCCGAACGGATGGGAATAAGAGAAGAATTGATCAACACCACTCCGCCGGGTTTGACCACAGGGGCAAACTTCTCAAGGGATGGCCCGTTCATGGCCACCAGGTGGGTGGGGTTTTTGATGATGGGAGATCCAATATGCCTGTCGCTCACCACAACGGTGCAATAGGCAGTCCCTCCCCTCATTTCCGGGCCGTAGGAGGGGATCCACATCACCTCCGACCCCTGCTCCATGGCGGCATGGGCAAGCAGCTTTGCGCTCAGAAGAATTCCCTGACCGCCAAAACCTGCAAACATAACTTCTTTCTGCATATACTCCTCCAAAAACAACTATCTTTATAGGCTTATTTTAAAGCTTCAGGCGTCTTGAACTCACCGAGTGGATAATAGGGAAGAAGGGTTTCTTCGGCCCACTTCAACGCATTGAGAGGAGTCATTCCCCAGTTGGTGGGGCAGGTTGAAACAATCTCCACAAAGCTGAAACAGCGATTTTCCTTCTGATATTCAAACGCCCGCCGAATAGCTTTTTTTGCCTTGTTTATATACTTTGGCTTGAGCACGGTCTGCCGGGCGATGTAGCCCGGTGTGGCAAGGGTTGACAAAAGTTCGCACATGCGCATGGGCATGCCGGTTTTCTCAACGTCCCTTCCTGCGGGGGCCGTTGTGGCCCTCTGACCAGGCATGGTGGTAGGGGCCATCTGGCCGCCTGTCATACCGTAAATTGCGTTGTTGATAAATATGGTGGTGAACTTCTCACCCCGGTTGGCCGCATGGACAATCTCGCCCATTCCGATGCTGGCAAGATCCCCGTCGCCCTGGTAGGTAAAGGCCATGAGGTCCGGCCTCACCCGCTTGATACCCGTTGCCATGGCAGGCGCCCTGCCGTGGGCCGCCTCCTGAAAGTCACAGGTAAAGTAGTTGTACGCAAGAACTGCGCACCCCACAGGGGCAATGCCCACAGTATTTTTCCTTATACCAAGCTCATCAATAACCTCGGCAACTAGCCTGTGTACGATTCCGTGGGTACACCCCGGGCAATAGTGGGTGTGGGCGTCGGAAAGGGCTTCCGGCCTTGAAAATGTTTTTCCCATTGTATAGTATTCTCCTTGGCAGCAGCCTTTATTCTTTTAATAGTGACTTGACATGGTCGATAATATCTTCCGGGCTTGGAACGTCCCCTCCGCACTCCCCATACCAGGTCACCGGGCGCTGCCCCTTGACGCAACGATCAACATCCTCAACCATCTGCCCCATGTTGAGCTCAATACTCACAACCTGGCTGCATGATGGTTTTACTGCAGCGTCATGAATCGCATTTTCCGGAAAAGGAAACAGGGTCTGGGGCCGAATCATTCCGATCTCAAGTCCTTCGGCCTTCATCAAATCTATGGCTGTCTTGCACACACGACTCATGCTGCCGTAGCTCACGATGAGAAGCTTATATTCGGTGTCTGTGTTGTAACCCTCGTACCTGACATCCTCCCTCTTCATCCGCTCGTAATTGGATTTAAGCAGCAGGTTGTGCTCGTTCAAAGCAGTTGGATCGAGATACAGGGATTTTACGATGTTCTTTTTGTCGCTTTTCCTGGTATCCATGCCATTGGTGGCCCAGTCATCATTGTTGGCAGGAGAAACATCAAAATTTTCAGGGAACTCAACCGGCTCCATCATCTGCCCGATGAGGCCGTCACCGAGGATCATGACCGGTCCCCGGTATTTTTCAGCAAGTTTAAAGGCGCTCATGGTCATATCAACGGCCTCCTGCACCCCTTCTGGTGCCATCACAAGGAGCCTGTAATCACCATGTCCTCCGCCCTTGGTAGCCTGGAAATAATCCCCCTGGGAGGGAAGAATGCCGCCAAGGCCTGGACCGCCCCGCATGATATTGACAAAAACTGCGGGACACCGGGCCCCTGCGATATAGCTCAGGGCCTCACTCATGAGACTGATTCCTGGGCTTGACGAGGTAGTCATGACCCTTTCACCGCAGGCTGCAGCTCCGAAAATCATGTACCCCACGGCAACTTCACTCTCGCCCTGTACAAAGACACCGTCAACCTCGGGCATTCTCTTGGCCAGGTATTCCGCGACCTCGGACTGGGGAGTTATGGGATAGGCAAAGTAATTCTTGCACCCAGCCTGGATTGCCGCCTCTCCGATCGCCTCGTTTCCCTTCATTAAAACCTTGGCCATCACCTAACCTCCATTGCTTTACCAGAACCTATATCAGATTCCACACCAGATTTAAGATCCGTCTCAATAATCGTGATAGCCACATCCGGACACATGATACAGCATAATGTACAATGAATGCAGTCATCAGGCCTTGCCTGAAAGGCTGGGAAATACCCTTTGGCACTCACAGTGTCGGAAATTTCCAGCACATTTTTCGGGCATACGGAGATGCACAGCCCGCAACCCTTGCACCTTTCAGTCTCAATAATATGTTGTAATGCCATTAACCATAACTCCTTTTATGAACCTTGCCTCTTCCACGGGGGAACAAGCCATCTTAAAATGGGTAACACAGGGGTTTCAAACCTTGCCATGTCAAGACAGGGCAAGAGACCCTCATGGGCAGTGATGAATTCCACGCCTATTCCAGTCCGTTCTGTCAGTTCCTGTATCAATTCATATCCCTTATAAATAATATCCGGTGTTGTCTCGTCCATGAGATTGGCGTTGCTCACAAAACCGGTTATCTTCAACTTTGACGAATATTCGATCTCGTCTCTTATTCTCATACACCCATCCACGCTATTGGTAAAGGGCCTCAATGGGTTTATAACCTGGACGAGCTTTATATCCCGGCCTTCAAGGGAATCGGCAAGGGCGGCAAGCACGATGCTGCCCACGTCGTCGCCTCCTGCGTCAAGGATGGTCAATTCGGAAGGGTTTCGAATGAGCCCCGCCACCTGGGGGGCCAGAATGGGGAGATCAGCACTCATATACTTAGCATCCGGCAGCACCAGCCGTATACCCTTTTCAAACAGAACCTGCCCCGCCTCCCTGGTCCTGAAATAGGGATTTACAAGGTCAAGGTCTGCCATGCTGACATCAACGCCCGCAGCTTGCCGGTTAAGAGCGAGATTAACCGCAGTTTCGGTCTTTCCGCTTCCATAGTTGCCAACAATAATAACAATACCTTTAAGATCTATACCCACCACCGTCCCCCACACTGAAAGTTTTCATTGAAAATCGCAAAAAATCTTCCATCACTCCTGTCCAGAACTCTGGTACAGAAGAATAAAAAGCCATATCTCAACCACAACAAACTGATTTCACACAGTCGATTAGTAAATCAGATCTACCGGGGGTTTGTAAACAAAAAAAGGACATGCCGTTTAAATTTTGCCCAGGGACTTTAATTCCGCCTTGAGGATTTCCCTCTGATCACCCTGAATCTCAATGGTACCCCCCTTTACCGTGCCGCCGGTGCCGCAGCGCTTCTTGAGCTTTCGGGCAAGGGCCTTCAAACCCTCATTATTCTCGGCAAGACCTGTGACAAGGGTCACCCCCTTGCCCCTGCGTCCCTTAGTTTCATGGGAAATTTTTACCCTGCCGTCCCTCCTGTCCCTCCTGTCCCTGTTGACAGGCTGTTTACCTTTTGTGCACCGGCACCCTTCAAGGGCCCTTGCGCAAACTGGACATATTCTACCCGTTTCAGTGGAATACACAAGGGTGGAATTTTTTGTATGTTCAGTCATGGTTCCTCCTGATTACTTTGATTTGTACGAATCAATATGATATTTTCCCCCGTCAAAGGTGTTACTAAGTACTCATCAAAATTTTAACCTGGAGCTATCTATCATGCCAGAGAAACAACAGACCATAAAAACAACCATAAAAAAACGAAGATCTTTTTTTAAAAAAAATTTCAGCCGCCTCCTGGCCTCTGGCATCAACCGGATAAACTTTGTGGGGCTGGCTGAACGGTTGGCCAACAGTGAAGTTGGGCAACCGTTGCTGGAACGATATAAAAAACTGCCCCTTGACTGGCAAAACACAGACGAGATCAACCGCCTGGCCGTCGATCTTACCATGGAGCAGATAAAAAAGGAGGGGGGAACAGCTTCAAAACAGGAAATAGAATCCCTGGTGGAAGAGATCGCCATCCGCTACAACCGGAAGACCCATGAGAACACGGCAACCACCATTGGACTTGCCTTTAACCACCTCTTTGACAACCAGAATCCCGAGCTTCCCTTTACCTCGCCGGACAGGCGGGAACTAAAACATATGGAAAAGTTAAGAGAATACAGGCGCCAGGGACTGGGGGTGGTCTACCTTGTCAACCATTCATCCCATCTGGATGAATTTCTGGTGGACTTATTGTGGCAGGACCTTGCCATGGGCCTCCCCGTATTTGCCGCAGGCCAGAACATGATGGCCATCAAAAGCGTTGAAAAACTCCTCATGACGGGTTCCTATGTGGTGCTGCGCCAGGGGGCAAACCGCCACCAGGTGGCGGCCCTTTACAATTATTGCAGCGCCTTGAGCCGGGCAGGTGCCCAGCAGGGTATCTTTCTTGAGGCCTGGCGGGGAGGTGCGAGGACAAGGGACGGGAGCCTGAGATACCCCAAACGACTGGTCACCCTCAGGGGAGCCATTGATATTGACGACGACCTGGTGATCCAGCCCGTTGCCCTCTCCTACTCAGCCGTTCCCGAAGACCTCATGATGTGTTCAAGAAAGAGCGGAATAAGCTGGCTCCGGGGAATGGGAGTTTTTAAAACAGCGGCAAGGTTTTTCATCCATCCCAAGACCTTTTTATGGAGATCTGCAAAGGCATTGTATGGGCGGGCCTATGTCACGGTCCCTCCCCCCATGCTTTTGAGCGAACTGAAAAAGGCCCATGCTGTTGATAAGACCGGAATCTCCCTGGATGAATTTGTGGCTCTATCGTCGATAAGGGAGATCGCCAGAAACAAGAAGATCATGGCAAGCCAGGTCACTGCAAGGGCTCTTGTGACGGCAAGAAAACACGGGTTGAGAGACCTTATAAAATCCGTGGTATCAGAAATTGCCGCCATCAAGGAATACCACATGGAAACCTTTGGTGAACCGGCTGACTTCGAAGATTTCATCCTGGAAAATTCAGTTGAACAGATCATGGCAGACGGCCTCAAGACCCTTAAACGAAGGGGAGTTGTCAAACGCTTTCTAAAGGATGACTACGGCCTTCCCGGGGTGAAAGATGCTATTGCCCTCTCCTACTACGCCACCCACGGGGACCGACGGCTCTACTCACCCACGGCCAGCCAGAACATAGTGATTGTGGGGGCCGGGAACTGGGGATTTGCCCTTTCTTCGCTGATCGGCAACCGACTCCTTGACGATAAGCGCTATAACAACGCAAGCCTCACCATCTTTGACGCAAGAAAGGATGTGGCGGCCCAGATGGGCCTCAACCGCCAGGGATCTGGCAGGTTCAAGGACAAACTCCTTCCCAAAAACATCTTTGTAACCTGCGACCACCCCAGCGCATTCAGAAAGGCAAGCGAGGTGATCCTGGCGTCCAAGCCGGAAACTTTTGAACTTGACGTCCGCAACATCCTTAAAATATCCGAACAGCCTCTGATCATGATCGTTGCCACCCGGGGATTCATTCCAGGAATGAACTGTATCCCCTTTACCGCAGTGAGGCGCCTGGTATCCGAATACCAGCGGTACGATGTGGAAATTCTGACCCTTGCAGGCCCTGTCTCCCCCGATGATGTTGTTGACCACAGGCAGATCAACGGTATTCTGGCGGGTCCTTCGTCGATCATCAGTGAAATCTCAGACATGTTTGATCCTGATCCGGAAAAGCTTCTCCTTTCAAACGACCCCCTGGGGGTTCAGACCGCCGATATCCTGGCTAGGGTCTACGCCATCTGGGTCAACTTCATGATATCGTCGAAACGCATCACCAAGCCTCCTGAAACCGGCCTTCTCATGGCTCAGATTTCAACCGAAGCCTGCGCCCTGGCCCTAGCCCTAGGCGGCAACAAGGAAACATTCAGCGCCGGAAGCATCGCCTGGACAGCCACCTTTATAAGCCTCTGCATCGAGGGGGTATGGTGCGACTTTGGAAGAAAGGCGGGGTTGGCCGTAAAAAAAGGAAAAGACCCCGGCAAGGTTGTGGAAAAGCTCAACCTCCAATGGATAGAGGAGGGTAAACGACTCCAGTCCCTTGTAGACATTGACGAGGCCCTTACCTGTGCCCATGGGCTGGGGATTAAAATGCCCGTTCTCGAGGAGATGAGCTCAACCTTCAAGGGCGAACAGCGGGACAAGGAAACAGATTCTAATGAATAGCCCGGAGACCTATCCCGGGGCAGGAGGGTTTTCCCCGATGAAATGGAAACTATACTATTACATGCCCGAGTGGGAAGAACCTGAAGATATCATTTTTCTTGCCATGGCCATCGAAGGCCAGGCCCTTGACCTCTATCTCAGGGCCGCAGGTCAAACAACCAGCACCGAAGGTCAAAAGATTCTCACTAAAATAGCCCAGGAGGAAAAGAGCCACCTTGCCAGCCTGGGAGAGCTTATGGACCGCCTGGTATCATCAAGCACACCATAGTTTTCAATGACACCATACGGCCACTACCTACTACCCACTGCCTGCTGCCTATTACCCAACCATCCTGCGAATAACACAGGGCAGAATCCCGCCGTTCTCAAAGTAGTCCACATCCACCTGGGTATCGAGCCTTGAAACCACCTTGAATTCAATCTTTCCACCATCTTCCTTGACCGCCCTGACAGTCAAAATCTTGCCTGGCGTCATCTTTTCCACCCCTGATATATGGAAGGTTTCCCTTCCGTCCAGGCCAAGGCTTTCAGCGCTGTCACCGTTGGAAAAAACCAGGGGCAGAACGCCCATGCCCACGAGGTTGTTACGGTGGATGCGCTCGTAGGACTCGGCAATAACGGCCTTTATCCCCAGAAGCGCCGCGCCCTTGGCAGCCCAGTCCCGGGAGGATCCAGTGCCGTACTCCTTGCCCCCCAGAACCACGAGGGGCGTTCCCTGCTGCCCATAGGCCACGGCAGCGTCATAGTTGAACATCTCTTGTGCCTCTGGGAATTTAAGGGTAAAGCCGCCCTGTTTTGGTGCCACGAGCTTGTTTTTAATACGAATGTTGCCAAAGGTTCCCCGCATCATCACCTCATGGTTACCCCGGCGGGATCCGTAGGAGTTGAACTCCTCCGGTGCCACCCCCTTTTCAACGAGATATTTACCGGCCGGATAAGCCCCAGGAATCTCTCCTGCAGGCGAGATGTGGTCGGTTGTAACCGAATCTCCCAGGATCAGCAAGGCCCTTGCATCCCTGATATCCAGGGGCGGATTTACCGCCAGGAAAAAATCTTCAAAGTAAGGCGGGTTTTTAATATAGGTCGAAGATTCGTTCCAGGCAAAGGTTGTGCTCTGGTCAATTTCAAGGGCATCCCAGAACTGATCCCCATCAAAGATACGGCCATACTCATCTTCAAAGAACTCCTGTTTCACGTGCTGTTTAACCAGCAGATCGATTTCATCTTGTTCCGGCCAGAGCTCTGCCATATAAACGGGTTCGCCGTTGGGATCGAAGCCGACAGGATCTGTGGTGAGATCTATGTCCACCCTGCCTGCAAGGGCAAACAGAACTACCAACATGGGCGATGCAAGAAAATTTGACCTTATCTTCTGGTGGATACGGGCCTCAAAGTTTCTGTTGCCCGAGAGAACGGCAGCCACGTTTAACTCGTTGGCCTCGATGATCCTTTCGATTTCAGGATGAAGGGGGCCGCTGTTACCGATACAGGTGGTGCAGCCAAAGCCTGCCGCATGGAATCCAAGGGCATTAAAAAAGGGAACAAGACCTGCGGATTCAAGGTATCGCATCACCACCCTGGAGCCCGGGGCAAGGGAGGTTTTCACAAAGGGCGGGACCTTCAACCCCCTTGCAACTGCATTCCTGGCAATCAGCCCCGCCCCCATGAGAACATCGGGGTTTGAGGTGTTGGTACACGAGGTTATGGCAGCAATGACGATGCTGGCGTCACCGATTCTCATGGGCTGGCCGTTTAACTCCAGGTCAAACTTACCCTTACCAGGTGCCAGGCTTTTGGTAACGCTCTCTTTGAGATGTGCAAGGCTGATGCGGTCCTGGGGCCGGGCCGGGCCTGCAACACAGGGCTCAACCGTTGAGAGATTAAATTCAACCACCTGGGTGAAATCCGGGGTTGTTTCACCGGTATAGAACATGCCCGTGGCTTTTGTGTAGGCCTCCACAATCTTTGCCCTGTCACCCCTTCCAGTTATTTCCAGGTACTCAAGGGTCTTTTCGTCAACCGGGAAAAACCCAAGGGTAGCCCCATGCTCGGGGGTCATATTGGCAATGGTGGCACGGTCGGTAACGGAGAGGCTCTTCATTGCGGGTCCAAAATACTCGACAAACTTTTCGACCACATTTACCCTGCGCAGCATCTCAGTAATGGTGAGCACAAGGTCGGTTGCCGTAATCCCTGGTTTAAGCTGCCCCACAAGCTTGACCCCGATCACCTCGGGGATTGTCATATAATAGGGTTGCCCCAGCATCACAGCCTCGGCTTCAATTCCGCCGACCCCCCATCCCATCACGCCGATGCCGTTGATCATGGGTGTGTGAGAGTCGGTCCCCACCAGGGTATCAGGATAAACAACAGAGTCACCTCCTTCCAGATCTGAAATAACCACACGTCCAAGGTACTCAAGATTCACCTGGTGGCATATCCCGGAATTTGGCGGCACCACCTTAAAATTCGAGAAGCTCTTCTGGGCCCACTTTAACAGCTCGTAACGCTCTCCGTTTCGGCTGTACTCCAGGGCCACATTTTTTTCGAGGCAACCCTGGGTGCCGAATTTGTCCACCTGGACTGAATGATCAACTATCAATTCGGTCGGAACCTTGGGGTTGACCGATGCCGGGTCCTTGCCAAGGAGCTTTACCGCATCCCGCATGGCCGCAAGATCCACCACCGCAGGAACCCCTGTAAAATCCTGCATGAGCACCCGGGCTGGATGATAGGGAATTTCAACCGGAGTATCATAGCTCTTCTGCCAGTTGACGATGCTTAAAAGATCCTCCTCGTTCACCACGGTACCGTCAAGCTTTCGAAGCAGGTTTTCCACGAGGATTTTAATGGAAAAGGGCAATCGTTCAAGGGTTAATCCCCTGTCCGCGGCAAATTGATTAAAGTCAAAATAGGTATGACGGATTCCATCCACCTGGAATGATTTTAAATAATCTATGTTCTTCATGAAAAATCCTCTTTAAAGTTAAGTGTAACGAAAATATGACCATTAAAAACGTATTTGATACTTCAATCATTAAAGAAAATCGGCTCCCAGGGCAAGCAAAAAGATATAATCCCAAAAACCTGATCTATGAGTCTTGTTGATTTACAAAGTGTAAAAGGAGCTGACATAAAACATGGCAACTGGGGAAAACTTTTCCACCAAACCCCACAGACTCCGGGTACAAACTGCAAGTTTCCCTGGCACGCCATTTGCTATTAATCACTTGATAAGATGTGACTAAATGTGATCAGATTGGATATGATCAATGACTGATAACCCAACAACCAACTCTGCATATCCCGCCAGGGGCGGGGTTAGGTGGAAACGATAACTCGGAAGGAGGAAATCATGACAAAAGCATCAAAAGCTATAAACTACAAACCCGGTCAATACAGAAAAAAACGGATGAGTGCCTCAGACTGGAGTGATGCCCACATTAAAAAGTGGACAGAAAGACATGGTAAAGATGCCGTCCAGAAACCCCAGGAGCTGCAATCCCCGTCAATCTGTTTTTCCCGTAAAATTGGCGTGGGTGCCTTGGAGATAGCTGATATTCTGGCGCCAGCAATTAACTTCCGGGTGATAGATCGTGAAATCCTCGAACATATGGCAAAAGAGACAAATCTCACCCACCAGACGATTGCCTTTTTTGACGAAAGATATCCTGGAAAAATGAGCGATTTCATGGCCATGCTCACCAAGGATAAATCCTTTATGAAAAACGACTATGCAGCGCAGCTTGCAGAATCTGTTCTTGCCCTTGCAGCCCTTGAACCCACAATTTTTGTGGGAAGGGGAGCACATCTGATCCTGCCAAGGGAGAGGGTCCTTGCAGTGCGGTTTATATGCGGCCTTGAGTTCCGGGCGGAAAGGCTGGCCAAAGAACTTGGCATAGCATACCAGGATGCGGAATACCGGCTTAAGACAATCGATAAAGAACAGGAGAAATTCTTCAAAACCGTATACGACAAAAAAGATGCCTCTCCCTATGAGTTTGACCTCGTGATCAACCGGGATTATATCACAGATGCAAATGCCGCAGCAAAAATTGTTGAGACAGCCTACGAACAAAAGTTCAAAAAATAATTTTCAAAGCGTCATCGTTCATTGCGTTGCGGCCGGCAGCAATATAATGCTCCGGCCCCGGCCGTCACACCATCCTTTTTTTTGCCATTCCCGATTAAATGATTAGTTTTCTAAAAAACGGGATAGGGCTAACCCTGACAGGCAGTTATTTAACAGCCCTGGTCAATTTCAGATTCATTGGGAAAGCCCGAAATCCACAACTAAAAAGGATGGTGCAGATGATCTTTTATATAAGTTTAAGCTTGTTAATAGCCCCCCTCCTGCTTTTTCTTCCCCTTACAGGAGAAGCCCAGGTCCAACCCAATGTTGAGCGGGCAACCTTTGCCGGCGGCTGTTTTTGGTGCATGGAAAAACCCTTTGAACAGATGGACGGTGTTGTTTCCGTTGTTTCCGGTTATACAGGGGGCCAGAATAAGGAGCCCACCTACGAAGATGTGTCAAGGGGAACAACAGGCCATGTTGAGGCGGTGGAGATCCTGTTCGACCCGGCCCGAATCGGTTATGCCGAGATTCTGGATATATTCTGGCGCCAGGTGAACCCCACAGATCCAGGCGGTCAGTTCAACGACAGGGGCGAGCAGTACACAACAGCGATCTTCTACCACTCAAAGGAACAGCAGAAACTTGCCCTCGCATCAAAGAAAAAACTTGATGAATCCGGAAAATTCAACAAACCCCTGGTGACCAGAATCCTTCCCGCAACCTCTTTTTTCCCGGCCGAGGAGTACCACCAGGACTACTATAAGAAGAATCCCATCCGCTACAAATTTTACCGCCATGGTTCAGGCAGGGATAATTTCCTTAACAAAACATGGGCCGACACAGGCAAAGACAAATTCAAGGAAGCTTTGAGACAAAAACCTTCAGACCAGGATCCCAAAGATTCTCTCACCCCCATACAGTTCACGGTTACCCAGGAAAACGGAACAGAACCTGCATTTAACAACCCCTATTGGGACAACAAGGAAGAAGGGATTTATGTTGATCTCATCTCAGGCGAACCCCTGTTCAGCTCACTTGACAAGTATGACTCTGGAACCGGGTGGCCAACCTTTAGCAAACCCCTTGAACCGGAGAATATAGTGGAGGTCAAGGACAGGAGTCTATTCATGACAAGAACAGAGGTTAGAAGCAGCAGGGGCAACGCCCACCTGGGTCATGTTTTCTCCGATGGACCTCCCCCCACAGGTCTGCGTTACTGCATAAATTCTGCGGCCCTGGGATTCATCCCCCGTGAAGATCTTGAAAAAGAGGGATATGAACAATACCTCCGGCTTTTTAAATAACCGCCATATTTTTTCTTTCATTATTACCCATTATTTGATAGCTTAACAAATTTTCTTGTAATTTCAACGCTGTTGCTCCGGAAGGATAATCCGGTGGGGTACCGGGACCGAATTACATCTTTAAACAGGATATTTAGCGTCCATCAAAATATCCACCACACACACCCAAGGAGAATAACCATGATCGAAGCCATCAAGTCAGGAGATACAATAAAAGTTCACTACACAGGGAAACTTGAAACCGGCGAGGTGTTTGACACCTCTGAAGGCCGTGATCCCCTTAAATTCACCATAGGATCGGGTCAACTCATCAAGGGCTTTGACCAGGCTGTTATCGACATGACGGTGGGCGAAAAAAAAACCGTAACCATTCCCCCTGAACAGGGATATGGCGAACGTAATGAGGACCATACTGTAGAGCTTCCCAAGGCAACTATTCCAGAGGGCATGGAACTTGCCATCGGCATGCAGCTCCACCTGAGTGATCCCAATGGAAACCCAGTGCCTGCCGTTGTTGCCCACATCGGTGATGAGGTCATTAAAATGGACATCAACCACCCCCTTGCAGGAAAAACCATTGTTTTTGACATCGAGGTTGTTGAAGCAGGACTTGAGCCTGATGCTCCCCACCAATGCGGATGCGGATCCCCTGGCAACCATGGCGGATGCGCAAGCAGCGACGGATGCGGATGTGAGTCCGGCGGCGGATGTGCCTGCTAAATTAAAATAAAAAGGGGGAGGCAAATCATTGCCTCCCCCTTTTTTACTCTATTTAAGATATTTGTTTTCTGATGCAAGAAATATCAGATTCTTCGAGAATAACTGCCAGATTCAAATCCCTCGTGAATCAAGCACCTGCCCCTTAGACATGGCCACCCCAGACTCCTGGCTGCTCACTGCGGGAACTGGCCCAGGGAACACTCTTGGAAGGTCCGCTGTAACTCACACCTGAACTGTTGATCTCTCCCTGGCGTCTCTCGTCTGCCTGCCTTATAATATTCTCACATTCTCCCTCGCACTTACCTGTAATGTCTCTCAATAGTTGTTCTGTCATTTTATGTACCTCATATTTTATATTATTGAATAGTTTTTATTGGTTCAAGATTTTATACTGTTCGGTATTAAATCTTAATTAAAAGTTATACACCTAATTGCATTTGTCAAATGAGGCTCTGCAGAACCAGCAAGTTTTTTCAAACAACCACCACTCTGGGCAAAGGCTTGATAAACTCCTGGCGAAGGCTGAAGGTGTAGGCCCCCTGGGTGGGAATCATGAGAATATCCTTTTCCCTTATCTCCTCCCCAAAAAAGGCGTACCCCCAAACATCGTGGGGGGTGCACAAGGATCCCAACACATGGCAGGGCCGTTCCTCCATTGCACTCCTTGTAAGGTTGAGAACGGGAAAATAATCCGTCTCGAAACGCTCCCAGCCAACGGCATTGGTCCCGGCGTCGGTGATCACGAGATCCGGCGCCTTTTTGTCAATGACCTGAACGATGATGTGCATGGCATCGTTACAGATCCATCGGCCGGGCTCAAAACAGATTCTGAATTCGCCAAGGCAAAGGATCTCATCCCGGATAACCCGCCCAAGGGTCTGTGCAAAGGTGTTGATGGAAGCTGCATGAATCATTCGATGTTCAAGGGGATTATCCGTGACCTGCCACTCGCCCTGGGACGGCCAGTACCCGCCGCCAATATCGATGAACTCGCAATCCTTGAAAAATGAGGGAGGCATTTTTTTCAATGCTCCACCAAGGGTTCGGATAAACGCCTCCTGGCGGTCAGGTACAAGATTCCAGGACGAGTGAAACTGAACCCCCTTAAAAGCCATGAACGAGTGCCCCCTGATCTTTTCATACAGGGGAAAAAGGTACTCCATGGGAACGCCGAATTTTCGCCACAGCCCAACCGTATGGTGATTGAGACGGACTCCGACCCTGAGGCGCCTTTTCATTCTATCCAATATGGCCATGAGTCTCCGGCACTCGCCAGAGCTGTCCAGAAGAACCGTTACCCGGTCGGTATTTTCAACGGCGAGTTCAAGCTCAGAATCTGTTTTCCCAGGTCCGCTGAAAATGATATCCCTTGCCCCGAGCTCAAGGGCCGTTTCCAGCTCAAGCCCGCTTGACACATCAAGTCCGAACCCCTCATCGAGGACTATCCCTGACACCCCGGGAAGATTGTTGCTCTTCATGGCGTAATAGAATGAGGTGGCCGGAAGCTCAGACTCAAAGGCCTTCCTGAACTGACGGGCCCGATCCCTCAAGACCTTCTCCTCCACAAGGTAGAGGGGAGAACCATGGGTCTCAACGGCCTTAAGGAAGAACTCTTTTCGTTCGAAAAACCCCTGCACAAAATCATGAAGAAACGGTTTCAGCATCGGCCGGGAAACAGGATCTTCAGGGTCGCCAACATAGTTCATTTTTTATTCCATCTCAATACGAACAAGGCTCGAAACACCAAGACAAAACTCGTCTATAAAATGCCCTTGAAAATCATGGGGAAGCTCAACAATCACATGCCCAAGGAGCCATGAATCATAATCCCCGGGAGGCATGGTGATTCTATGACCGGGCTTGCGTGTAAAATGTATTTTTTTTATATCCGACCGAGATTGGAGTCGGCTTGGGTCAATCCTCTTAAGTATCCCGCCTTTCGGAGCAAAGATCCTCACGGCCATTGATGGTTTAAACCCATCCGGCCCGCTGAGCGTCAAGGATTTTTTCTCGGCAAAGTCAAGGGTAAGCCCCAGAATGTCAAGGCTTCCCGACTCAACGAGCAGAAACGGGAGGCAATCCCCGCCGGGCCTGGGAGTCATTTCGATGAGCACGGGTTTGCCGTCCTTAACGATAAAATCAACCATGCATATGCCCCGCTCAATCCCCAGGGCCGCTGCCCCCCTGAGCAGCAAATCTTCGAGCTCATCAAAGGCCGGGCCCATGCCGGGCACGGTCAGGGGAAAGGCCGGTATCTGATACCCCAGGATGGTTCCAAAGGGTGTGCCGACCGCCTTTATCTTCCGTGTCGTGCGGACAATGGTAACGGCGTTGTTTTCAACGACAAAATCACAGCTGAATTCGGTTCCCCTGATGAACTCCTCGGCAGTTATCAAGTCATCCCGGGACGCATTTCCCCCGAAGAGGGGGTTTGTACTTCGCTGGGCAAGCCCCTGTTCCAGGATCTTAAACGAACGTTCACACTCCTCGTCTGTGGTGCAGCAGAACACAAGCTCACTTCCGCTGCCCCAGCAGGGTTTCAGCACGATCCCTTCATTCATGCCGGTCACGTTACTCATACCATCCATGCTGGTCATACCGGCAATGCCGGCCATAAACGCCATGACCTGGTCCGGTGAGTCAACCTGTATTGACCTTGGACAACTAACGCCGTTATTCTGCCAGATTTTTTTACACCTGAGCTTGTCCCGGCTTTTTCTTACGGCCTGGACACTCGGATAGGCAAGGGATAATCCGGCCGCAACCAGAGCTGCCGTTTCCATGGACTCACAGTCAAAACATGCAATCCCCGTGATTGTCTGGCCCCATTGCTCAAGGTGAACGCCAAGGGCCTGACGAACCCCATGGATACAGTCGGCACCAACCGGGCAAAGAATCTCCTCCCAGGGTGAGGGGCAAGGTTCTCCTGCCCCTCGCCTGAGGTCGGGATCGGTCAGGAAAAGGGCCCGGCCAGGCCAGGCCCTTCTGATCCATTCAACATAATCGGGAGTGGTGCCGACAACCAGTATCCTTCCGCCCCTAAGCACAGGCGAACTGCCCCTCATGGAATTGCCCGTAATAGGTGCTTGACTCCCTTTCGAGGTTAATCTGATAAAGGGGTACGGGCGTGAGGTTAAACCGCTCTTTCCAGTTAAAGTCACCGCAGAGAAAATCCACGGTTTCAATTCTTTCCCTGCACGACCGCTCCATGTGGTGAAGGTTGATCAACTTTGCAATGCCAGGAAACTCCGGGTTGGTGCCGCCGGCCAAAAGGGTATAGGTATTTTTCCAGACAGCCCCCATGTCCACGGCTGCAACTTCTCCGTCCACAAGAACGGTGGTAATGCGCAACAGACCTCGTTTGTATAAAAATGCGGATAAATTTTCAAAGGCATGGTAAAATCGTGGATCTTTAAAGTATGACTCATCTCCATAAGCGTTTATGTTCATCACAAGCATCCGGTCAAGGTCGTCCAGGCGGTCAAACCGGTAGGTCACCTTTCCGGCTTCAATTTTTTTGATTTCAGCCCTGAGTTTTTTCCTCGTTTTTCCTGAAAAAGACTGCCAGTACCCCTCAAATGAAAAATCATACAACCTCGGGAAAAAAAGATATCCCAACTCGTCAGAGGTAACCTGGTCCATGAGGCAGAACAGAGGATTTTCCACCAGGTATCGAAGATGCACCGAGCCCGGAACAGCGTCCAAAAGAGCGTCAAACACCCCGGGGGATCTCGCGATGATTCTGTTCTGCTCGAGCCAGGTTTTTCCATGCCAGGTTTCACCGGGAAACTGGATATATTTATTCGTCTCTTCATCCCGGCAAAGGGGTAAAAACCCCAGTATTTTGCTGCCCTCTTCAACCACATGAAAGCTCAAGGGCCTTTGAAAGGCATCATGGAAACAGGAACGAACCTCCCACAGGTCAAAGAGCCCCTTGGCAGGCCATGCTTTTTCCCAGATAAACCTGCACTCGTCAGGATCCTCATGCGCTGAAATCTTCATATCTACCAACTTTCCTTTGGATTTTCCCGGGTATTTTCCTTCCACTGGGATTTCTTGCCAAGTTTTCGACGACGGTTCTGAATTTCCACCTCATCTTCCCAGGAAAATTCCTCGTCATAGGATTCTTTGAACTTCGGGGTCTTCTGCTTGGGTTTCTTATCTATTTCCTTGCTCATTTTTCCACCTTTAAAGTTGTTCCCGGAGCCGTGCAGTTCAAGCGACCGCAACTCGACTGACAGGATGTATAATACCTTTGCTCTTTATCCCTTAGCACATCCCATGCCCAGGCGATTAGGGTTTTTCAAAAAAACAACAAACCTTATGAAACCGCACACTTAACTTTTCAGGTATTTAACCACACAGAAAGAACAAAGGTATTTATTTACCGATATTTTTTAAACAGGCAAAAAAATACCCTTTTTATATAAAAAGGTCTACCAGAAAAGAACTTCCAGCTCCATGATCAAGCGAATCATCCAGTTTTTATCTTGGCTTTTTACTTATAATCAGTTAAGAAAAGGAGTTACCGAAAGCCAGATATGGTATTTATTTACCGATAAGGAAAAGTTCATATGCTGATCAGACTTGTGTGCGCCGTGAAAGACAAGAAACTCCATGCCGACCTTGAAAAAAGGCTGTCCATTTTTGACGTTCAGTTAAAAATGATCGCCGCCCGGAAAACACCGTGGCAAGATCTGGTGCGCAGCTGTGCCGACATCTTTGTGGTCAGCAAATCGCTGATTCCAAAGCCCATTGAATCAAGCGTTTCAATGCTCAACAATCTGCCGGAAAAACCCATAACCATTATCCTCCACGACAGGGAATCTTCGGAGGAGCATGCCAACCTCCTGGCCTCGGGTGCAGATGTGGTTCTCTACACCGGAATTTCAAGGGACAGCCTCATCGAAGCCATTGAAAGCACCCTGGAATCAAGACGCCAGTTCTACTATGTCGACCGGTTTGACCAGCGGGGCAGAATAAAACCCAGGCTCAGCGATTTTTTCTCAAACAGCAAGGAGATGCAGCTCTTTTTAGACGAGGTGCAGCAGATCGTCACCTCCAACTCGACCCTTTTAATCCTCGGGGAAACAGGGGTTGGAAAAGAACATCTGTCCAAGGCTATCCACGGGGAGAGCCACAGATCCCAGGGACCTTTTATTGCCATCAACACGGCGGCCATCCCTGAGCAGCTGATAGAAAGCGAACTTTTCGGCCACGAGCAGGGGGCATTTACCGGGGCCGTCCGATCCCGCAGGGGGGCATTTGAACTTGCCCACGGGGGAACCATTTTCCTGGATGAAATTGGAGAGATGCCCATGGCCATGCAGTCCAAGCTCCTGCGGGTGCTGCAGGACTTTGAGTTTACCCCGGTTGGGGGGGAAACCCCCATCTGGGTGGATGTAAGGGTCATTGCCGCCACCAACAAGGACCTTGAGGCGGAAATCGCAAGGGGCAACTTCCGTCAGGATCTCTACTACCGCCTGGGAGTAATCACAATGACCCTTCCCCCCTTGCGAAAACGCCAGGCAGACATTCCTGCCATGGCAAATCACTTTTTGAACGTGTGCAACAAAAAAATAGGCCGGGAGATCAAAGAGTTTTCCGAAGTAGCCATGGAGGCCCTGTGCAACTACGCCTGGCCGGGAAACATCAGGGAACTTATCAATGTGATTGAAAGGGCCGTTCTCCTGTGCAAGTCAGGAACTGTTTCCCTTGACGATCTTCCCGGTACCTTTAAGGTGAATTTTTCCGAAATAACGCCCCTGCCCAACCTCCAGCACATTGACACTGACACTTGGACAGACCGAACTCTCGTCCAGGTAAAACAAGAGGTACTCGACAGTGTAGAAAAAAGATACATTGAAATGGTTCTGGAGAAGACCTCGGGCAAGGTCGGGGCCGCTGCAAAAATTGCGGGCATCCATCCAAGGAGCCTGTATGGAAAGATGAAAAAACTGGGCCTTGACAAGGCAGATTTCAAACAGGAATTAAGCCAGAGGCAATAGGGGATCTTTAAAAAAAGGACCGGCAATGAAAAACAACTTCACAAGACTCACAACCACGGTTTCTGCGATAAAAACTAATTTTCTTTATGGGACAAAACTCCTGCCCACCCATATATTTGTGCTGGAAACAGACAGGGGACTCGTTCTCTTTGACACTGGAAGCCCGGGAAGCGGACGATTGATTGTTGAATCATTAAAAAAAGCTGGGCTGGATCCGGGATCGATCAAGGCCATCTGCCTGAGCCATTGGCACAGGGACCATTCAGGCAGCCTTGCAGAGCTGACCGAACTTCTGAAACCTGAATCCCAGATAGAGATCTTCATAGGTCAGGCCGACCTGCCCCTGTTAACAGCCCAGAAGATCCAGTTATTGCGGCTGCACCCCCTTCTGAAACTACCCGTGTTCCACCGCCCCGGGCGATGTCCCTCCCCTTCCAGGGGCCAACTCATTGCCCTTGATCAGGAGGGTTGCGCACGGCTTGACCAGGAGTATGGCATACAGGCGATCCCCGCCCCGGGCCACACCCCAGGCCACACGGCCTACCTGCACCGGACCACAGAATCCCTTTTCTCCGGATGTGCCATATCCCTGCTGAGATACAATCTCGCAGGCCTGGTCCCCATCTTCCATGACAGAAAAGAACAGATCCGTTCCGGCATCCGCCTGGTTGAACTTGATTTTAAATATCTGTTTCCGGTTCATATGTTCCTAAGAAACGATGAAATCCCTTGGGGAAAGCGCCTGCCCTGCACCGGGGAAAATGGATTGACGGCAAGGCTCATGGGGGAGCATTTCCTGTTCAGATACAGGGAGGAATGACCACTCTCGCCTGGGGCTCGCCTTTCGCTCTGCTCAAGACTTTCAGACGCTTCCTCACAGTTTCGTCCTTGTTTTCGACTAATACTTGTGTTAACTGTAACCATCGTTTACAGGACTTACGTATAGGAAAAGCAAAAAGGTTAAAATGAAAATTATCAAAATTTGCTGGGTCATACTGCTGCTCTGTTTATGGCTGCCTGCTGCCTATGGAGACACAGGAGAACAAGATCTTGCCAAGGCTATGTTTGATCACCTTGAGTGTTATCCCGTGGAGCTCCTCAGATTTAAGGAACAAAAACCATCCATTGCCAGGGAGGATGTATGTCTTGCTGTCATTTATCACGAGTTAGGCGCTGCACCGCTGTGGGTTTCTGCCCATGGCCCTGGGATACGGGCAGGAATAATATTAAAACATTTGAAGAATGCAGACAATGAGGGGCTGGATCCTGCTGATTATCATGTGGAAAAGATAGATAGTTTGTGGGCGGATCCAAACCTTGAATCCCTGGCAAAACTCGATACGCTTCTGACCTATAACATGGTTAAGTATGTCCATGATGTCAGCCATGGTCAGCTCAATTCCTACATGGTTAACCCGGAACCCCTTGCCGAAGCCGGGAAAAGAGACTTTGACCCCCTGAAAATTGTTGAGACAGTCCTGGCAACGGAGAACCTCGATGCGTTTTTTCAATCATTACCGCCCCAGCACCGTCAATACAGAGGTCTGAAAAATGGCCTTATTCGCTATGGCTTGCTGAAGTACAGCGGCGAGTGGCAGGAGCTGTCCAACACAAAGAGCATCAGGCAGGGGGATGAAGATGAGAGGTTAGTTGAGATCAGAAAAAGGATAGCCCTGCTGGAAAACGGCAGCGTAAAAGATTTAAAGATCGACAATCCTTCTGTCTATGACCATGAGCTTCTGAAAAAGATAATTCTCTTTCAGCAGACCCATGGCCTGGAGCAGGACGGGATTATAGGCAGAAATACCATCCAGGAGCTGAATAAGTCTCCAGAGGACCGGGTGGCTCAAATAAAGATCAATATGACAAGGTGGCGCTGGCAGGATCATGTGCTGGGGTATAAATATATCCTGGTTAATATAGCTAACTACAGTCTCTATGGCTACGAGGCAGGGGAGCTGAAATTGAGCATGCCGGTGATTATCGGAAAATTTCAGCATCAGACCCCGGTTTTCAGTGACAGGATCAAATATCTTGAGCTCAACCCCTACTGGAATGTACCGACCAGCATTGCCGTAAATGAAGATCTGCCGGAACTGAAAAAGAACCCCAATTACCTTATCGAAAAAAAAATTCGACTTTTTTCCAACTGGCAGGAAGACGGAGTTGAGATCAATTCAACCACCATCAACTGGAGCCAGATCACTCCATCAGAGATGGCAAGATTCAAGCTGCGTCAGGATCCAGGCCCCTCCAATGCACTTGGCAGGGTAAAATTTGTCTTTCCCAACCACTACTCCGTCTACCTCCATGATTCCCCGGCAAAAAGATTGTTTTCCGAGCAGAAACGATCATTCAGCCATGGGTGTATCAGGGTTTCAGAACCGGAGAAACTATCGGTTTTTCTCCTTGATGAAAAGGGCAATGAATGGGATATACAGCGGGTTAATGATCTGATCAATCTTGGCAAGAGAATGGTGCTGAGAATCAGTCCGCCGATCCCTGTGCACATCACATATCAAACAGCATGGGTTGACAAAGACGATCAAATTATTTTTAATGGGGACGTTTATGAAAGGGATAAGAAGTTATATAAAACACTATTCATGAAATAAGGAATCATTTTACTCTTTTGGAAACTATCTCAAACCCTAGTGAAAACCACGGGAAAAAAATAAGTAGACGTTCTTTTTTGCTGACATCGGCCCAGATCGCAACAGTGCTGTTAGTGCCTGCATCGGTTCTGGCCGCACCTTCAAAACCAAAGCCGCTGAGTTTCTATCACACCCATACCGGTGAAAAGATCTCGGTGGATTATTCACCCGAAACCTATAAGGGTTCAATGCGAAGGGCACTTGAATACTTTCTCCGTGATTTTCGCACAGATGAGGTTCACCCCATTGACCGGCGTCTTCTCGATGTTCTTGCCGCCATTCAGCAAAACTGCAGCAGTCATTCCTGCTACGAAATTATCTCCGGATACAGGTCCGCCAAAACAAATGCGTCCCTGCGGAAAAAGAGCAATGGCGTTGCAAATAAAAGCTACCACATACAGGGAAGAGCCATGGACATCAGGCTGGCAGGACTCGATACAAAGGTTCTGAGAGACCTGGCCGTCAAATTTAACAGTGGCGGCGTCGGTTTCTACCCCAAATCGGACTTTGTTCACATAGACACAGGCAGGAAGAGAATCTGGTAGATGTCGCTCCCGGGCGATGCCAGATGAGTTATATGGTCTCTAACCGAGAACATGTAATTATGAACTTTTTGCTCAGGAATATAAAAAACAAAGCTGTTGCTGATCATGATAAAGCTCAAAATCAATGGATACGCATTTGGAAAGATGGTTGTTGAAGGAAGGGAGTTTACGTCGGACCTGATCATTTATCCAGACGGTCGCATTCAGGAGAACTGGTGGAGATCACAGGGCCATCTGCTTCTCCTGGATGACATCACCCCAGTATTTGATTCAGCTCCTGATAAACTGG
>Ga0265295_1000462_pt1 | contig 81869 bp, 75 predicted proteins | sample Munlansysbiofilm_FD_192503 | JGI IMG/M metagenome (GOLD analysis project Ga0265295, IMG submission 192503) | Leachate microbial communities from a municipal landfill in Southern Ontario, Canada - Methane capture system biofilm | ecosystem: Engineered > Solid waste > Landfill > Unclassified ... | reverse complement strand
ATTACAGCTGCGGACCTGCATTTCTGATCGCATCAGCCACTTCAAATTTCTTGAAGTTGTCTACAAACTTAGCCGTTAATACTTGTGCAGCGGCATCGTAAGCGGCTTTGTCTGACCAGGTGTTACGTGGATTGAGTAAGTTACTATCAACGCCAGGCACTGATTTAGGCACATCCAAATTGATCACGGGCAAGTGCTCAGTTTCTGCACCGACTAATGTTCCGCCTTGAATCGCAGCAATTACAGCGCGCGTGGTTGGGATGTTGAAGCGTTGTCCAACACCATAACCACCGCCCGTCCAGCCGGTGTTAACCAAGTAGACTTTTGAACCGAAACCTTGAATACGTTTAATCAGTAGATCAGCATACTCACCCGCTGGGCGTGGGAAAAACGGTGCGCCAAAGCAAGTTGAGAAGGTTGATTTAATACCTGAACCTGAACCCATCTCGGTTGAGCCAACCAAAGCGGTATAGCCCGACAAGAAGTGGTAAGCCGCTTGCTCGTTATTCAAGATAGACACGGGTGGTAACACGCCAGTCAGATCGCAGGTCAAGAAAATCACTGCATTAGGCTCGCCCGCACGGTTAGCGAGCACACGCTTTTCAACGTTCTCTAACGGGTAGGCGGCACGGCTGTTTTGCGTCAAGCTGTCATCACTGTAATCGGGTACGCGCTCTTCATCGAGAACCACGTTTTCCAAAACAGCGCCAAATTTAATGGCTTTCCAGATAACGGGTTCATTTTTCTCAGACAGGTCAATGCATTTTGCATAGCAACCGCCTTCGATATTAAACACTGTACCCACACCCCAACCATGCTCATCGTCACCAATCAGATAGCGGCTTTCATCCGCTGACAGTGTGGTTTTTCCAGTCCCAGACAAACCGAAAAACAAGGTGGTATCGCCTTCTTCACCAACATTAGCCGCGCAATGCATCGGCAATACGTCTTTAGCGGGCAATAAGAAATTTTGTACAGAGAACATGGCTTTTTTCATTTCGCCAGCGTATTGCATACCGGCCAATAGAACTTTTTTAGCCGCGAAGTTAATCATCACGCAACCATCAGAGTTGGTACCGTCACGCTCGGGTACGCACTCAAAAAACGGCGCATTAATAACTTGCCACTGCTCTCTACTCGCAGGGTTAAACGCTTCTGGGCTAATAAACAAGCAACGACCAAACAGATTATGCCAAGCGGTGGTTGTGGTCATTTTAACCGGCAAATAATGCGCTGGATCAGAGCCTACGTGCACATGCGAAACAAAGCTTTCACGCTCAGCGACATACCCTTCTACACGCGTCCACAACGCATCAAAGATAGCAGGTGCGATTGGGCGGTTAATTGGCCCCCAAGCGATATGCGCCTCGGTGCTGGACTCTTGTACGATAAAACGGTCAACCGGTGAACGTCCCGTTCGGTGCCCTGTTTCGACAACCAACGAGCCATTTACAGCCAACTTGCCTTCGCCACGGCGAACAGCTTCTTCAATCAATTGAGCGGCACTAATATCGGTATACACAGCGGTGTTTGCTTGCGTCATGAGATTCCCAACGGCCCGAGCCGAGTCCTCCAAAAATTTTGTAGCGCTTGAGCAAAAACGCTACAACGGAAAAAGAGCCCGCGATTATGCCAGAGTTATGCAATTAATGCACTGTACTTGACGCATCAGCAGCACCCTGCTCTGCAAACATTTGCGCGATATCGGCTTCATTGAACAAGTAACGCTGATTGCAGAACTGACAATCAATCTCAATAGTGCCTGCTTTTTCAGCCAGCAACAACTGCAGATCCGTCAAACCCAAACTGATCAGCGCATTTGCTGAGCGCTCACGCGTACAGCTGCATTGGAATGTCAGCTCAGTAGCAGGGAATAAGCGCACCTGATCTTCATGGTAAAGACGGTGCAGAATAGTCTCATTATCTAAACCCAACAGCTCTTCCGCACTTAAGGTTGCCGCTAAAGCAATCGCATGCTGCCAGCTTTCTTCACGTTCTTCAGCGTCGAGCACACGATCAGCCGGTAATTGTTGCAATAACATGCCGCGGGCACGCTGCCCGTCGGCATACAACCAAAAACGTGTTGGTAACTGTGCAGAGTTGACAAAGTAATGACTAAAGCACTCAGCTAAAGTTGCCCCATCTAAAGCAACCAACCCCTGATAACGCTGACCTTCGCGCGGATCAACAGTAAGCGCCAAGACGCCTTCTGGCATCAACGTTTGCAAGCTTGCGCCACTGTGAATTTGCTCTGTTTCATAACGAGCAATGGCACGCAGCGCTCCGTCACTGGAACACTCCACCATCAACAATGGCACCGCACCACTAGAACGCGCTTGCAAAATCAATAAGCCATCAAATTTCAGCGTGTTCACCAACAAGGCTGCAGCAGCCATCAGTTCACCCAATAAAGCAGCAACCGGCTCTGGGTACGCATGCTTAGCTAAAACGTGGGCGTAGCTTTCTTCTAAGTTCGCCAGTTCGCCACGCACATCGGTATCATCAAAAATAAAACCCTGGGTAAAATCAAAACCTGCCATACAACACTCACAGAAAAAATAGCGGCTTAGTATAAACCGCGATTAAAGAATTAACTTGTTTAGATCCAGCTTGCCTGTACAGCAGCCCGTTTACTGATCTTTAAAACGATGAATCTGCCGACGTTGTTTTTTGTTCGGACGACCCTCTGTCTGAATACCTAATGCGCCCGCTTTACGTAAATCGGCAGCTTTTTCACGGGCAACCACGCTATCGCTCGTCTCGCGATACAGGAGCTGTGCTTGCGGCGCACCACGACGTACCGCACTCAACTGCTCAATCAGCACAGTACGCTCATCATAGCCCACACGAATCACCAACTCATCGCCAACTTTGGGTTCTTTCGAGGGTTTACAACGCTCACCATGGCAATGCACTTTGCCTCCTTCAATGGCCTCTTTGGCCAAGGCACGGGTTTTATAAAAGCGTGCCGCCCATAACCACTTATCAAGACGCACTTTTTCTTGCTGATCATCACTCATGGTCTGTTTTCACCTTATCCACAACGACTGCTGATTATGACTGTTCATGTGCAGTGATTGGCAAACATACCGTAGCATCTAGACCGCCACCGGCTCGATTATGCAGTTCGACCTTGCCACCATGTTGCGCAGCGATACGCTGCACAATCGCTAAACCTAGACCAGCACCTTGGCCGCCACGCGCTTGATCACCACGAAAGAACGGATTAAAAATGCGCTGCAAATCTGCAGGATCAAGACCTGCACCACGATCTAAGACACTGATTGCCACATGCGCTGCCTGCTGCTCGTCTTGGATCACCGAGGCAGCCACTTCAATACCCTGCTCACCATAACGCAGAGCGTTTTCTAACAAGTTGACCAGCATCCGTTTAATTGAAACGCGACGTAAAGCTAATGAAGGCATCGTCTCTAAACACAAGCGAATCGAATGGCCTTGTTGAATATACGGTGCCACCACCGAGCTGATCAGCTCATTCAGATCACAAGCTTCCATCGGCTCGTCACGACCATCCCGAATAAAGGCTAAAAACTGATCTAAAATGGCATTCATGTCTTCAATATCACGCACCATATCGTTGGTCAGCTCGTTGTCGCTATCGAGCAACTCTAACGATAAGCGCAAACGGGTCAGCGGCGTACGCAAGTCATGGGAGACGCCAGCCAACATCAATTCACGCTCACGTCCAGCTTGCTCGACATCATCCGTCATCTGATTAAAGGCGCGATACACCTCAGCCATTTCACTGGCAGTATCGACATCCACTGGCAAACGCACACTGCGCCCCTGACCAAATAAGCGCGCGGCAATCACTAAACGCTTCAGTGGCGCACTCAGTTGCCGAACAAAAATCCACGCAGCCGCAGTCGACAGCAAACCAATCCCTAAAAACCATGCGACCAAATTCCACACGCGCTGCCCACGCAGGGGATGTGGATACAAAGGTACGCGAATCCAATCGGGACCTAAGCTTGGCGCATTCACCCACAAGGAAGGCGGCGTTTGTGCGCGAATCCTTACTTGAGTGTCGTCACCCAGTTCCGAGCGCATTTGCTCACTGAAAATATCACTATACGGCCAGTGCTGTTCACCGACCGGCACATCATTTTCAGCAACCAACTGTAAGCCTGCTGCTTTAGCAATAGCCGCTCGCTCACTGAGTGGAGAAGCCCAATACGCGCGCAAGGTCAGTGCTGCGCCATGACTGTATTGGCGATCAACCAACACATCTTCATTAAGCATCAAATAAATCAGCGTCAGTGCTTTAGAAAACAATACAGCCAACAGCACCATCCACAGGGTGCGGGCAAAAAAACTTTGTGGGTACAGTAAGGACGTTTTCATTTATTACCATCGGGCACAAACACATAGCCCACACCCCAAACCGTTTGAATATAACGAGGCTTGGAAGGGTCTGGTTCGATCATGCGGCGCAAACGCGAGACTTGTACATCAATTGAGCGCTCTAAAGCATCCCATTCGCGACCGCGCGCTAAGTTCATCAGCTTGTCGCGCGTCAGCGGTTCACGAGCATGCTCAACCAAAGCTTTTAGCACCGCAAACTCACCGGTCGTTAGCATGTGCACTTGATCGCCTTTACGCAACTCCCGAGTGGCTAATGACAGGCTGTAATCACCAAAACTCACACTGGCTTCTTCGCTACCGGGCGCACCAGGAACGTTAATATTTTGTCGACGCAATACCGCTTTAATCCGCGCCAACAATTCACGCGGATTAAAAGGCTTAGCCAAATAATCATCCGCACCCAACTCTAAACCATGAATTCGGCTGGCTTCATCACCCTTGGCCGTCAGCATAATAATCGGCACTTGATTGTTACCGGCACGCAGACGGCTGCACACCGATAAACCATCTTCGCCTGGCATCATTAAATCGAGCACAACTAAATTAAACAGCTCGCGGGCCAACAACCGATCCATCTGTTCAGCATTTTCCACGCTGCGCACACGAAAACCTTGCTCAGTTAAAAAGCGCTCAAGTAAGCGGCGCAAACGCTCATCATCATCAACAATAAGAATCTTTTCACCTTCAGGTACGCTCATGCTGTGTCTACCCACTCAATTAAGATTGATAGAGCTAGTATGCCGCAATCATCGCTAACATGGGGGTAAGGCATTGTTAGCAAATTTTTCTTGATCGGGTGCAATGCTGGCTTGCTGAGTGATTTGCCCTATAATTACGCCTTTGACGCAGGCCTATCCTGCTTTTTTGACTGACTTAGGTAGCCTGATGGATAGCATAAGTACTCGCATCGCCAAAGAACTGGGCATTCGCCCACAACAAGTGACCGCCACCATGGCCTTGCTTGATGAAGGAGCAACCGTGCCCTTTATCGCACGCTACCGAAAGGAAGTCACCGGCAGTTTAGACGATACCCAGCTGCGCAACTTAGAAGAACGCCTGCGTTACCTGCGCGAACTTGATGATCGGCGCGCCTCCATTCTGGCCTCGATTGATGAGCAAGGAAAGTTAACCGCTGAACTGCAACACGCTATCCAACTGGCCGACACGAAAACGCGTCTGGAAGACCTGTACTTACCCTATAAACAAAAGCGTCGCACCAAAGGCCAGATTGCCTTAGAAGCAGGTCTCGGTGAATTGGCCGACTTACTGTTTAACGATCCGAGTCATGATCCGCAACAGGAAGCCGCACGCTTTATTGATGTGGAAAAAGGTTTTGCCGATGAAAAAGCAGTACTGGAAGGCGCTAAATATATCTTAATGGAGCGCTTTGCTGAAGACGCTACTTTATTGGAGCGTCTGCGCAACATGTTGCAACAGCATGCCTTGTTACGTGCACGAGTAATCAGCGGCAAAGAACAGGATGGTGCCAAGTTCAGCGATTACTTTGAGCACGACGAGCCTTTCAAAAAAGTACCCTCGCACCGCGCCCTAGCGATCTTCCGTGGCCGTAACGAAGGCTTCTTAACCGCTAGCTTAAGTATGGGTGATGACACCCCAGGCAGCATGCATCCTTGCGAAGTGGTGATTGCTGAGCACTTTACGATTAAAAACCAGGAGCGCCCTGCCGACAAATGGCTGGCCGAGGTGGTACGTTGGACTTGGCGCGTAAAGCTGTCCAGCCACTTAGAGACCGATTTATTTGGTCAATTGCGCGAGTCGGCCGAAACTGAAGCGATTCATGTGTTTGCGCGCAATCTGCATGATTTGTTACTTGCCGCTCCGGCCGGTCCACGCTGCACCTTAGGTCTTGACCCAGGCTTGCGCACCGGCAGCAAAATTGCCGTAGTGGATGCTACCGGCAAAGTATTAGAGACCACCACGGTCTATCCGCATGTGCCACATAATAAGTGGGATGAAACGATCGCCATTTTGGCTAAATTATGCAAAAAACACCAAGTGCAGCTGATTGCCATCGGTAATGGCACCGGTAGTCGCGAATCCGACCGTCTTGCCATTGAGCTGGTTAGACTATTGCCTGAGCTGCATATGAGCAAAGTGATGGTCAGTGAGGCCGGCGCTTCGGTGTATTCAGCATCAGAGTTAGCCGCACACGAATTCCCCGACTTAGATGTATCGCTGCGTGGCGCAGTCTCGATTGCCCGTCGCTTGCAAGATCCGCTGGCTGAACTGGTTAAAATCGACCCGAAAGCCATTGGAGTTGGTCAATACCAGCATGACGTATCGCAAACCCAGCTGGCCCGCTCGTTAGATGCGGTAGTGGAAGACTGTGTGAATGCTGTTGGCGTTGATGTAAATACTGCGTCCTATGCGTTATTAGCGCGGATCTCTGGTTTAAATGCCACTCTGGCGAAAAACATTGTTGCTTTTCGCGATGAACACGGCGCTTTTATCAGCCGTGCGGCTTTGAAAAAGGTCCCTCGACTCGGTGACAAAACCTTTGAATTGGCCGCAGGTTTCTTACGCGTAATGAACGGTAAAAATCCATTGGATGCCTCTGCCGTTCACCCAGAAACCTATCCGCTGGTCACCCGTATTGCCAAAGACACTCAACGTGACATCCGTTCGTTAATCGGCGACTCCGCGTTCTTAAAACAACTTGACCCGAAAACGTTCATTGATGAAACCTATGGCTTACCGACTGTCACCGATATTCTCCAAGAGCTGGACAAACCTGCACGTGATCCACGCCCTGAGTTTAAAACAGCGATATTCCAAGACGGTGTTGAAAGCCTCAAAGACTTAACCTTAGGCATGCTTTTGGAAGGCGTGATCACTAATGTCACCAACTTCGGTGCTTTTGTTGATATTGGTGTGCACCAAGACGGTTTAGTACATATTTCTGCACTCTCAGAAAACTTCGTCAAAGATCCCTACCAAGTGGTAAAAGCCGGTGACATTGTTAAAGTGAAGGTCATGGAAGTAGACATTCCGCGGGCACGCATTGCTTTATCCATGCGCATGAGTGATACCCCTGGCGAAAAGCCGGCAGCAGCAACGCGGACGCCACAAGCACGTCATAATCCGCGCAGTGAGCGCCATACTCCACAAGACAAACCGGCACCGAGTAATGGAGCAATGGCTGCGTTATTTGCTAATGCAGGACAAATTAAAAAAAAGTAATCGATGACTACCCGTCATTTTCATACGTCTAGGGTGCATAACCGACTAAAAGTCGACAAGCACCCTTGCACTGGGCAATAAGCACCCCCATATTGCCACGATGCCCTATTGAGGAACTTCCCTTGAGCGATACATATTCTCATCGTCTGGCGCGTCTAAGCCAGCCCGAAGCTTTAACGCAGCTCAAGCACTGCCTACACGGTATTGAGCGTGAAAGCTTACGTGTGGAGCGCAATGGGCGTTTAGCGCTAACCCCGCACCCTCAGGTGCTCGGTTCTGCGCTCACCCATAGCAGCATCACCACCGACTACTCAGAAGCCTTGCTTGAGTTCATTACTGAAGCGCAGCCTGATTCAGCACAGACCTTGGCACAACTGGACGAAATTCATCGTTTTACCGCAGCAAATCTTGATCAAGAAGTCCTGTGGAGCGCTTCAATGCCTGGGCATCTACCGAAAGAAGAGCAGATCCCCATTGGGCAGTACGGCACGTCCAATATTGGCCAATTAAAATACGTATATCGCAAAGGTTTAGCCGTACGCTACGGTAAAACGATGCAGTGTATTGCAGGGATTCACTATAATTTTTCTCTGCCTGATTCTATTTGGGCATTGCTACACGCGGCAGAAAACGATCAACGTTCAGAAAAAGATTACCAGTCAGCCCGCTATATCGGCTTAATCCGTAATTTCCGTCGTTACAGCTGGTTATTAATGTATTTGTTTGGTGCCTCACCGGCGCTGGATATCAGTTTTTTACGTGGTCGCGAACATCAGCTCCAAAGCTTTGATGAGGACACGCTGTATCTGCCCTACGCTACAAGCTTGCGCATGAGTGATTTAGGTTACCAAAGCAATGCGCAGGCAGGGCTCACGCCTTGCTATAACGATCTAAGCAGCTACACCGACAGTTTACGTCGCGCCGTAAGTACGCCCTACCCTGAGTATGAAAAGATAGGCTGCAAACAAGGCGATGAATGGCTACAGATCAATACCAATATTTTACAGATCGAAAACGAATACTATTCGACCATGCGCCCAAAACGCATCACACTTGATGGCGAACGGCCGGTTGAAGCACTGATTGCCCGCGGCGTGCAGTATGTCGAAGCACGCTGTATTGATATCAACCCATTTTTACCCTTGGGTATTGATTTGCCGCAAGCGCGCTTTTTAGATACGTTCTTACTGTTCTGTGCACTGCAAGACAGCCCACTGTTGAGCGCGACTGAATGCCCAGCGGCTACCGAGAACTTCTTAGCCGTAGTCAAGCAAGGCCGCAAACCTAACTTACAGCTGCAGCGTGGCGGTGAGTCAATTTCAATGCAAGCATGGGGCGAAGAACTGCTTGAGCAGATGCAAGCCTGCGCAAAGTTACTCGATGATAGCTACGCGACAACAGAGCACGCAGAAGCATTAAACAGACAAGTTGAGAAATTAAACAACCCTGATTTAACACCTTCAGCACAAGTTTTAGCCAGTATGCGTGAGCAACAGTGCAGCTTCAGTCAATTTGCCTTAAAGCAAAGCCTGCAGCATGCACAAACCTTGAGCACGCCACCTCTAGACGCTCAGCACATGGCTCATTATCAAGCACTTGCTGAGCAATCACAGCAAGCTCAACAAGCCATAGAGCAACAAGACAGCTGCAGCTTTGATGAGTACATGGCGAATTATTTAGCCAGCGCTCAGTAACTGAAGCGACAGCGCCGCGAGCTGCCAAATAGCTCGCTGCGCTGTTTGTAATAGCCCTACAACAAGCATTATTTAGCAGCGCCAACAGATCCTTATAAAACGTTTTGCTGCCGACGCCGCCAATTCTGCAAACTGATATCCAATGTTTGTAAATTCTCAATACCTTGCCGCTCGGCACGCTTGAGCAGAATCAACATCAACTCAGCGGTAACCATCGCATCGGCACTGGCATTATGACGCTGTAGAACCTGCAAACCAAAGAACGTCACCCAATCATCTAAACCCGGATTGCGCATCGTGTTCTCAGGGCAAAGTAACTGTGCTATCTCAGCTACATCATAAAATGGATGGCGCAACTTATAAGCAAAGGCATCATTCATCTCACGCACCAACATGCGCTGATCAAACGTTGCATGAAAAGCTAACAGCGGGCTACCACCGACGTATTCCATAAAATTCAGTAAAGCCTTTTCAGTGCGTATACCGGAAGCGACTTCACTGGGCGCAATTTGATGAATCAAGACACTTTCACTGACCGCATGATTGATCCGCCGCAACGTGCAGCTAAATTGCTCACCCAAAGCAATCGCTGAATGTTCAATTGTCACCGCACCGATCGACAAGATTTTATCTTTAAGGGTATTTAGGCCGCTGGTTTCTAAATCCACCACGATAAAACGCTGCTCTCGTAATGGCTGGTCGCTGAGTGGCTGTGCCGGTGCTAACGCGGCTAAACGCAAAGTATCAGAAGCGCGTAACTCAGGGCTTTTGCGGAACCAGTTACGAATTTTCACAGCTGATACCGAAAGGTTAAACTGGCTTGTAAGCGCTGCGCCTGCCGAAATGACTCTCGCAAAATACGACGGTCCAAATGATTCAACTCATCAGGATAAATCCGGTTACTGTAGGCCAGCTCATTACGTGCTTGTTGCTGATGTTGTTGCATACGTATCAGCTGAATAAACTGATACGCCTCCGCATAGGCATCACCATCCAAACGCTCAATCACCCCTTTACTGACCAGCTGACGAATACGCTCTAAGGTATTACTGCTTTCGATACCCGCGCTCAGCGCTAAGACACGAGCCCCATCAACAAAAGGCGCTAAACCTTTAATTTTCAAATCAAGCGTATCTTTTTCAACGCCTTTTTTATCTAGGGTGAAGTTACGGAACAAACCCCCTAAAGGTGGCCTATGTTGCAAAGCGTTTTCAGCCATCAGACGCTGAAACATATCGTTACCGCGAATCATCGAGAGCAACTCTAGACGTAAGGTTTGACAGCCTTCTAGAGGCCCCCAAATGGCCCGCAGATCAAAAAATATCGTCGAATACAGAAGGTTCTCTGGTGTCGCCTCACGGACAATTTTACTAAAGCGACGCGACCACTCTTGGCGTGACAAGCACAGTTCAGCATTGCCCGCCATGATATTACCTTTGCACAGCATAAAACCGCAGTCATCCAAGGCTAAGTTAATCTCGCGCGCTAGGGGCAGCAATTTTTGCCGTATGGCATTAGCTTCTTCTTGACTGCTGGCTTCAAATAAAATGCCGTTATCTTGATCCGAATAGAGCGTTTGTTCTTTCCGGCCTTCGCTGCCGAAAACCAGCCAAGTGAACGCCACACCCGGATCACCATGCTTGCCAATGCACAACTCAATCACGCGAGACACCATGTGATCATTGAGCAAGGTAATTAAACGTGTCACCTGCTCTGAACTCGCACCATGCGCAATCATACGATCGACTAGCGAGCTAATTTCACCACGCAACTGCACCAGCTTCTCAACGGACACAGCATTACGTACGGCTCGCGCCAAATGCACCAAATCAACGCGTTGCAAAGAAAACAGATCACGCTCAGAAACCACGCCCACTAAACGACCATCTTGTACCAAACAGACATGGGCAATATGACGTTCGGTCATCGCCAAAGCAGCATCAAACGCCGATGCTTGTGGCGGTAAATGGAATGGATTAAGTGTCATTAACTCACTGACTGGCTGGCGTAAATCAGAGTTTTCATCAGCAATTACCCGACGCAAATCTCGCAAGGTGAAAATACCTTGCGGACGCTGCATTTCATCAGTAATAACAAGACTGCCAATTTGCTGCTCATCCATCAAGCGCACGGCTTTGTGCAGTTGTACATGCCCCTGACAGGTGACTGGTTGACGCATCACCAGTTCTGCCAAGAGGGTTTCCATCGAATATTGCGAACCAAGTGTTTCTGCAGCACGACTCTGCACCTGCTGATTAGCATGATCAAGCAAACTGCTAATACCGCGTACAGAGAAGTCACGGAACACATCACTCTTGCCGAATAATTTGACAAAAGATGCTTTATCAAGCAACAAACAGAACGTATCAGCCACTGCAACATGCGAGGTACGCGTCGCACGCTCACCTAACAAGGCGGCAATGGGAAAACATTCACCGGTGGAAATTTCAAAGGTGGTTTCTTTACTCGCGTCTTGGCCTTTGCGCCGATCACCATGCACACTACCCTGCTTAACGATATAAAAAAACTCAACCGGTCCATCTTCTGGACTGATAATTTTTTCACCTTCAGCATAAAAACGCAGCTGGCAGTTTTCGACTAAAAAACTGAGATGAGCAATATCCATCTGATTAAAAGGTGGATATTTTTGCAAGAATTCCAGCGTGCCTTGTATATTTTGTTGCACTGCGGTTTTGCCTATTTTTGCAAAGGCATCATTCCGGCTCATGGAACACTCCCCTATTAGATCAAAATATCATAAGGCTTTAGTCGGACGCAGACTATTGGACGTAAGTGTGACGGTGTGTTAACACCCTCTGACTTTAACTTCATGATGTATTTTTATTATTGGACGCGACTGTTTTAACAATCTTACGCAGCAATGATGCAGTTTATATAATAGCGGACAATAAAAAACCGCCGTAAGGCGGTTTTTTATTGTCCTTGTACATCTTTACAAATTATAAGCCGTTTTTAGCTTTAAATTCGCGACGACGACGGTGTAATACGGGTTCAGTATAACCGTTTGGTTGCTCACGACCTTGCAGTACCAATTCCAATGAGGCTTGGAACGCGATGTTGTCATCGAAGTTCGGCGCCATTGGCTTGTAGCTTGAATCATTAGCATTCTGACGATCAACAACCACGGCCATCCGCTGCATTGTTTCAACAATTTGCGCCTCGGTAACAATACCGTGACGCAACCAGTTGGCCATATGCTGACTAGAAATACGCAGTGTTGCACGGTCTTCCATCAAACCAACATCGTTAATGTCCGGTACTTTAGAGCAACCGACACTGTGATCGATCCAGCGCACAACGTAGCCTAAGATACCTTGCGCGTTGTTATCCAACTCACTCTGAATCTCTTCAGCTGTCCAATCAGTGTTAGGTGCCAAAGGAATAGTCAGAATATCGTCCAACGAAGCAAACGGACGCTTTTTCAATTCCTCTTGACGCGCAAATACATCCACTTCGTGGTAATGCAAAGCGTGCAAAGTGGCTGCCGTTGGTGATGGAACCCACGCAGTATTCGCACCCGCTTTTGGATGACCAATTTTCTGCTCAACCATCGCGGCCATCAAGTCAGGCATCGCCCACATACCTTTACCAATTTGTGCAACACCAGACAGACCTGTCGCCAGTCCAGTATCAACGTTCCAGTCCTCGTAGGCTGCAATCCACTTCTCACCACGCATGGCTGTTTTACGAACCATTGCGCCAGCTTCCATAGAAGTATGGATCTCATCACCGGTGCGATCTAAGAAACCCGTATTAATAAATACAACACGCTCTTTAGCGGCAGCAATACATGCTTTTAAGTTGACTGTAGTGCGGCGCTCTTCGTCCATGATGCCCATTTTTAGGGTATTACGAGATAGACCTAAAGCGTCTTCAGTACGGTCAAACAACTCATTGGCAAACGCTGCTTCTTCAGGGCCATGCATTTTCGGTTTAACGATGTACATGCTACCCGTACGGCTATTTTGACGCGTGGTATTGCCATTCAAGTTATGCATGGCAATTAAACTGGTAAACAGTGCATCCATAATGCCTTCAGGCATTTCGTTGCCTTGTTCATCCAAAATCGCAGGATTGGTCATTAAATGGCCAACGTTACGAATAAACAACAAAGAACGGCCGTGTAACCTAACGTCACCACCGTTGATGCCGCTGTACACACGATCGGGATTCATCACGCGCGTAAAGGTTTTATCGCCTTTGCTTACGCTCTCAGATAGGTCACCTTTCATCAGACCCAACCAATTGCTGTAAACCAAGGTTTTATCATCCGCATCAACCGCCGCGATGGAGTCTTCACAATCCATAATGGTAGTTAAAGCCGACTCTATCAATACATCTTTAACACCTGCAGCATCGGTTTGACCAATCATGCTGGTTGGATCAATTTGAATCTCAAAATGCAAACCATTGTTTTTCAAAAGAATGACAGTTGGCGCTGCCGCATCACCTTGAAAACCAACCAATTGTGCATCGTCACGCAGACCGGTATTGCTACCGCCTTTTAGGCTAACCAGCAGCTTACCAGCATCAATACGATATCCGCTGGCGTCAACGTGTGAACCGGCAGCTAAAGGTGCAGATTTGTCTAAGAAAGCACGTGCGTAAGCAATAACTTTATCACCACGTACTTTGTTGTAACCCTTGCCTTTCTCTGCGCCGCCTTCTTCACTGATCACATCAGTGCCGTATAAAGCGTCGTACAAAGAACCCCAGCGCGCATTCGCGGCGTTAAGGGCAAAACGTGCGTTAGTTACAGGTACCACCAATTGTGGACCTGCCATACGAGCAATTTCATCGTCAACATTTTGTGTGCTGGCTTGAAAGTCTGCTGCTTCTGGCAACAAGTATCCAATCTCTTGCAGAAATGCTTTATAAGCCACTGCGTCATGAGTTTGGCCCTTACGTGCAAGGTGCCACTCATCAATTTGTGCTTGTAAGGCATCACGTTTTTCTAGCAGGGCACGATTTTTCGGTGCAAGGTCTTTTAACACCTTCGTTGCGCCTTCCCAGAACTTTTCTGCAGTCAGTCCAGTACCTGGAATAGCTTGGGTGTTAACGAAGTCATATAAAACTTTGGCGACCTGCAAGCCACCGACTTGAACGCGATCAGTCATTTTTGCCTCACTCTGCTTGGAAAAGCCTCAAATAAAACGGCCATTAGGCCATGTAGTGCACAACCATAAATACTACATGAATATTTAAAAAAAATCAGAGGGAAATATGCAGAATGCTTCTTGTCGCGAGGGATCGAATAAAAGACAAAAAAAACTCCGAATCTCACGGGGGGCGAGAGATTCGGAGTATAAGTCCGGACTGCTAGGGGGGTAGTCCGGATATCTGCCAACATAAAACACATCAAGGAGCATTAACAACGGCTTCCTAAGCCATTCATATACTCTGAGTGAGCTTATGCGCAAATAGTTCCAAAATACTCTTAAAAAAATTTAATGCGCTTGGTCCCAATTATCACCGACCCCGGCTTCAACCAACAAAGGCACATCTAAAGCAGCACCAGCGCTCATTAAAGGCAACAAACCATCGCGTAACGCATCCACTTGATCCTCACGCACCTCCAGTACCAATTCATCATGTACTTGTAGAATCACTCGCGCATCGAGACCTGAATCAAGCAGCCATTGATCCACCTTGATCATCGCACGCTTAATAATGTCAGCCGCACTGCCTTGCATCGGTGCGTTAATTGCGGTGCGTTCAGCCGCTTTACGAATTGCTGCATTTTTGGCTTTAATATCTGGCAAATACAAACGACGTCCAAACAAGGTTTCCACATAACCTTGTTCACCCGCCTGTTTACGCGTGCGCTCCATATAGTCGAGCACACCAGGATAGCGCGCAAAATAACGCTCCATATACACTTGCGCCTGACCACGATCACAACCAATTTGCTTGGCCAAACCATGCGCACTCATGCCATAGATCAAACCAAAATTAATCGCTTTGGCACTGCGGCGCTGATCGCTGGTGACATCATCTAAAGCAACGCCAAACACTTCTGAAGCGGTGGCTTTATGTACATCACGGTCATGCCGAAAGGCATCCAGCAAACCTGGATCTTGAGCCAAGTGCGCCATGATGCGTAATTCAATTTGCGAGTAGTCAGCGGCCAATAATTTATAGCCTTTAGGTGCAATAAAGGCTTGACGAATACGCCGCCCTTCCGCAGTACGGATAGGAATATTTTGTAAATTTGGATCACTGGACGACAAACGGCCCGTCGCAGTGACGGCCTGGTGGTAGCTGGTATGAATACGTCCCGTCAGCGGATTGATCTGCTCCGGCAATCGATCGGTATAGGTACTTTTAAGTTTACTCAGGCTGCGATATTCCATTAACAACACAGGCAATTCATGGCCTTGCTCAGCCAACTCAGACAACACAGCTTCTGCAGTACTGGGCTGGCCCTTGGCGGTCTTGGAAAGCACGGGCAAACCCAATTTCTCATACAAAATCACACCCAATTGCTTGGGTGAAGCCAAATTAAATGCTTCACCTGCAATATCAAACGTCTGGCGTTCCAATTCAGTCAATTTGCTCGCAATTTCTAAACTTTGTTGACCGAGTAAATGCGCATCCACCAAGGCACCGCAACGCTCAATGCGCGCTAACACCGGCATCAGCGGCATCTCAATGTTATCTAGCACTTCGCGCAAGAGCGGAGTCGCTTGTAATGCCTTAATTAAACGGTTGTGCAAACATAACGTAATTTCTGCGTCTTCAGCGGCATAAGGACCGGCAATATTAAGATCAACTTGATCGAAGGTCAGCTGCTTGGCGCCTTTACCTGCGACATCTTCAAAGCGAATAGTGCTGCGATTCAGGTAACGTAACGCCAAGCTGTCCATGTTATGACGCGTGGCAGTCGAGTTGAGGACATAAGACTCGAGCATGGTGTCAAACAACACGCCCTGCACGGTGATGTCATAACGGGCCAGAACATTAATATCGTATTTACCATTCTGGCAAACTTTAATCATCGCCGGATTCTCAAGCAGTGGGCGTAACGCATCCAGTACTTTTTTCTCATCCAACTGTTGTGGTACGCCCATATAACTGTGGGCTAATGGTACATAAGCCGCTTCACCTTCAGCCACTGCAAAAGAAATACCCACTAACCGCGCTTGCTGGGCATCGACACCGGTCGTTTCAGTGTCAAAGGAAAATAAATTGGCTTGCGTTAAACGCTGCAACCAATCGGCAAAGGCGGCTTCGGTGAGAATAGTATGGTATTCAGCTTTATACTCAGCGTCTGCAGCAATCGGCTCTGCTGTTGTTACGGACGGCTCAGTGGCAGCCACAGATGTGGCAAACAAATCATCCGCAGCGGCACTGGGTACAACCTGTGTAGGCTTGCCCGCTGCAGTACCACTGCGGCGGCGAATCTCATCTTGCCAACTTTTAAACTCTAAACGTTGATACAGCTCCATCAAGATCTCGTCGTCTGATGGCTGCATGTGCATGTCATCAATATTCAGATCCAACTCAACATCAGTTTTAATCGTAGCCAGACGCCGTGACAAATAGGCCATATCACGGTTCTCTAGCAATTTAGCAGCTAAGGTTTTTGCCCCACGAATCGATAAACCGGCCACTTTATCGAGATTGGCATAAATCACATCCATGCCTCCGCCCAGCCCCGTCAACAAGCCTAATGCGGTTTTTTCACCCACACCTGGCACACCTGGAATATTGTCAGATTTATCACCCATCAAAGCCAAATAATCAATAATCAACTCAGGACCAATACCGAACTTCTCCACCACCCCGGCGCTGTCTAGCGTGGTGTTGTACATGGTATTGACTAAGGTGACATGTTCATTGACCAACTGCGCCATATCTTTATCACCAGTGGAAATCACCACGGGGCGCTCAGCTAAAGTACTGTTCAGCGCCAGCGTGCCAATCACGTCATCGGCTTCCACTCCGTCCACACATAGGAATGGAAAGCCGAGCGCCCGCACGCACTGATGCAATGGCTCAATTTGCACGCGCAAGTCATCCGGCATCGACGGTCTTTGCGCTTTATATTCAGCAAACAGCTCATCACGGAAGGTTGGCCCCTTAGCATCAAAAATGACGGTAATTACGCTATCAGGATATTGCTTACGCAAGCTGCGTAACATATTTAGGACACCTTTCACCGCACCAGTGGGCAAGCCTACAGACGTCATTAACGGTGGCAACGCATGAAACGCGCGATACAAATAAGATGAACCATCAACCAAAACTAAAGGGGCTTGAGACATGCGGGCATTCAACCTTTACAAAAACAACCAAATAAGCAACACAATACGTATCTAACAAGCATACAGGCAATCGCTAACCGCTCCCACCGCACAGTCTAAAACCCACGCCGCCTCTTTGTGATAACACAGAGCTGATTGCCGAGCATTTTCTAGACACCCGTCTGGACACACACAACGACAGCACCTGCTATGTGCGATGGATTTTGCTAACATAGCAACCGACCTATCTTTCTATTCAGAGGCGTTTTAGATGAGCGATAAACTTAACAGTGACGCACTGCACGCATTGAAAATTGCTTTCAACTACATGCCTAAAGCCATTGAAGTGACAAAATACGAATACGGCGAGCATTACAAGGTGGTACTTGCACACATCGAGGCAGTCAAAGAAGTTCTGTTGCTCAATGATGTCGACCCAGAAGAGGTCTACGGTGAGGTCAATCCTGAGCACACACCCAACTCGTCTTACTAAGCCAACACGCTTAAATTAAGACCCGTTAGCATTGCGACAGAGCCCCCGCCATCAATCAGCTGGGCTTGCTAGGGTTTAACGCTACAAACCCAACTGCAACAACGCCCATCATCATATTGTTAACTTACTTGGCTGCTGCCTGCTGAATCTCAGCAAGAGCCTCAGCGTCTAATGCGCCCAAATCAAATTGTGTTTGCGCAATCCACGCAAACGCACGCTGATTCAACTCAGCAATCGCCCGCGGACCTTCACCTTCGGCATACATCGGCGGACCAATCACTACATCAATCGTGCCGGGCTTTTTCGCCCAGCCAAGCTTTGGCCAAAACATCCCCGCATTGTGTGCAATCGGTAGTACCGGCAAGCCTGCATTCGCCGCTAAAGAGGCGCCGCCACGGGAAAACTTACCAATCTGCCCAACAGGAATACGCGTTCCTTCCGGAAAAATCAGCACCCAGCAATCTTGCTGTAAACGTTCAGCGCCTTGCGAGGCCAGTTGCTTTAAAGCTTGCTTAGGGTTTTCACGGTTAATCGCGATGGGTTTCAGCATCGCCATCGCCCAGCCAAAAAACGGCACACGCAGTAGCTCTTTTTTTAACACTTGGCTCAATGGCTGAAAATACGCCGACAAGAAAAAAGTTTCCCAAGTGCTTTGGTGTTTTGCCAAAATCACACAGCGCTCACTTGGAATATTTTCTGCGCCGCTCACGCGATAGTCTAAGCCAATAATGTATTTACCTAAACCCACAGCAAAACGGCACCAATACACATTGATAAAGCGATAACGTGCAGGAAAAGGTAAAAACGGAGCCACCAGCAAACCGATCAAACACCAAATAAGCGCACTTAAGCCCAGCAAGACATAGAAAATTACCGTTCTTAACCCATAGATAACGCCCATATTTTTAGCCTTTAGCGTAATAAGTGATCTGCAACTGCTGATAAGTCAGCAAATATCAGGGTGTTGTCCGGTAATGGTTGTTCACGGGTTTGTTCACCTTTCCCCGTACACACCAGCACCGGCTGGGCATTGACGGCTGCGGCGGCTTGCAAGTCACGCAAGCTATCACCGACAAACCACACACCATCCAGCGTCGTTTTATAATGCTCAGCAATTTGCAGCAGTAAGCCAGGTAACGGTTTGCGACAGCTGCAACCATCATCAGGGCCATGCGGGCAATAGCGAATCAAACCCAGATGACCGCCACGTTGCTGCACCTGAGCACGCAAAACCTGATGTATCGACTCAAGAGTCGACACACTGTAATAACCACGTGCCAAACCGGATTGATTGGTCGCCACGGCGACCGTCCAACCGGCGCAACTCAGGCGAGCAATTGCATCCAGAGCACCGGGCAGCGCAATCCACTCATCAACGTTTTTAATGTAATCGTCCGAGTCGTAATTAATCACCCCATCACGATCGAGAATTAACAACTTCATACCTGATCCTTACTCTAAGTGAGCTCAACTGACGTCAAGCCCCTCTTATTTGCTGTCGAGCACTAATCCAGTACAGAAATATCGGCCACACCTAAGAATAAGCCGCGTAACTGTGCCAATAAAGCATGCCGATTGGCACGCACCGCTGGATCGTCAGCATTGACCATCACCTCAGTAAAGAACGCATCAACTGGCGCATGCAAACTGGCTAAACGGGTCAGCGCTTCAGTGTACTGACGCTGCGCAGCCAAGGGTTGCACAGCTTGTACGGCTTGTTGTAACGCGGCGTACAGAGCAAATTCTGTTGGGCTGTCAAAGTAATGCGCTTGCACCGCAGTGCTCTGTTCCGCGGCACTTTTACCCAACAGATTCGATACACGCTTATTCGCTGCAGCCAGAGCTTGTGCTTCTGGCAAGGCACGGAAATTTTGTACCGCTTGCACGCGCTGATCGAAATCAAGCGGTGACATGGGATGCACAGCACGAACGGCTTGATAGACCGCAACATCGACACCGGCATCTTCATAACGGGCGCGTAGACGATCAAAAATAAAGTCTTGAATTTTTTCCGCTAAACCGTTGCTATCAATTTTATCGGCATATTGCGTAATGGCGATGGCCAGCAACTCAGCCAAATCAACATCCAGTTGTTTTTCAATCAGCACCCGCAAAATACCCAAAGCAGCACGACGCAGTGCATACGGGTCTTTACTGCCGGTTGGCAACATACCAATTCCAAAAATACCCACTAAGGTATCCAGTTTGTCGGCGACAGCTACCGCGGCACCCGTTAAGGTCGTCGGTAATTCTGCGCCCGCACCGCGCGGCATGTATTGCTCATTGAGTGCCAGTGCAATATCGCCGGGCTCACCGTCATTTTGCGCATAATAGAAGCCTGCAACGCCCTGCATTTCTGGAAATTCACCGACCATCTCCGTGGCTAAATCGCACTTCGAGAGTAAACCCGCACGCGCTGCATGTTCTGGGTTACTGCCGATTTTTTCCGCAATCACTGCAGCCAGTTTGGACACACGTACCGCTTTATCGTAAACACTACCTAATTGAGCTTGGAACACGACGTTCTGCAAGCGCTCATTGAACGACGCCAATGGTTGCTTTTGGTCTTGTAAATAGAAGAACTCCGCATCGGTTAAGCGCGGACGCACAACTTTTTCGTTACCCGAGATCACTTGTTGCGGGTCACGGCTTTCAATATTGGCCACGGTGATAAAGCGCGGCAATAAAGTGCCTTTACTGTCCAGCAAGCAGAAATACTTCTGATTGTCTTGCATGGTAATAATTAAGGCTTCTTGTGGTACCTCTAAGAAGCGCTCTTCAAATGAGCAGACTAACGGCACCGGCCACTCAACCAAGGCGGTGACCTCATCGAGCAGCGCGGGAGGAACAATCGCCGTGCCGTGCTGCTCGGCAGCCAGTTCATCAATACGTTTTTGAATCAAACTACGCCGCTCAGCAAAGTCGACCAACACATACGCTTTGCGCAGTGCTTCAACATAATCACTGGGCTGATTGAGCACCACATCACTGTTGTGATGGAAGCGATGACCACGTGAAGCGCGGCCAGCGGCTTGCGCTAAAATAGTGCAATCCACCACATCATTACCAAACAACATCACCAACCACTGGGTCGGACGCACAAACTCTTCTTTACGAGCCCCCCAGCGCATACGCTTAGGAATCGGTAAAACATTCAGCGACTCTTCAACAATCGTCGGCAATAAGCCAACCGTATCCTGGCCTGGAATCTGTTGTTCAAAGCGCAATTTAGCACCGCTGCGATCAATTTCAGCAATCTCAACGCCACATTTACGCGCAAAACCTAAAGCGGCTTGAGTCGGTTCGCCTTGCTCATCAAAAGCAACCTGCACTGGCGGGCCATCAATCGCTTGACTGCGGTCATCTTGACGTTCAGCCAACTGGCCAACCAATACCGCTAAACGACGCGGCGCAGCATATACGTGCACCGCACCATAACTTAAACCGGCGGCTTTTAAGCCTTTAGTAATACCGTCACGAAAGGCCTTGGCTAAGGTATTGAGGGCTTTGGGTGGTAGCTCTTCGGTACCCAGCTCCACTAAAAAGTCACGCGCACTCATTGTTCAATCTCCAGCTTCGCCAATACTTCATCACGTAATGCTTCGGGTGCCATCGGGAAGCCTAATTTTGCTCGCGCTTCTAAATAACTCTGCGCCACCGCGCGAGCCAACGCACGCACACGTAAAATATAACGCTGACGCTCAGTCACTGAAATAGCCCGACGCGCATCCAGCAAGTTAAAAGTATGCGAGGCTTTCAACACCATTTCATAGCTTGGCAGCGGTAAGTTCAGCAAGCTTAAACGGCTGGCTTCACTTTCATAAAAATCAAACAGCTCAAACATTTTCTCAACGTTGGCGTGCTCAAAATTATAGGTCGATTGCTCCACTTCGTTCTGATGGAACACATCGCCGTAGGTCACCTTGCCAAACGGACCGTCGGTCCAGACTAAGTCGTACACCGAATCCACACCTTGGATATACATCGCTAAGCGTTCAAGACCGTAGGTGATTTCACCGGTAACTGGGTAACACTCAATGCCGCCCACTTGCTGGAAGTAGGTAAATTGGGTGACTTCCATACCATTGAGCCAAATTTCCCAACCCAAACCCCAAGCGCCTAGAGTTGGCGATTCCCAATTGTCTTCAACAAAACGAATATCGTGCACCAACGGATCAATACCAATATGGCGTAACGACTCTAAATACAGGTCTTGAATATTGTCAGGATTGGGTTTGAGCACCACTTGGAACTGATAATAATGTTGCAAGCGGTTCGGATTTTCACCATAACGGCCATCAGTAGGACGACGCGAAGGCTGCACATACGCAGCGTTCCACGTTTCTGGGCCCAAAGCACGTAAAAAAGTAGCAGTATGGAAGGTGCCAGCACCCATTTCCATATCATAGGGTTGTAGCACCACACAGCCCTGCTCAGCCCAAAAGCTCTGCAAGGTGAGAATCAGATCTTGAAAGGTACGCACGGCGGCGGTTGTTTGGGTCACGGTATATATCCACTATTAAAGACGGGCAGAAAGTTCGAGAGTATACCCTAAGCGCGAGCATTCCCGCAGCGGGCATTGCTCAGGTACAGTACATTATTGATGTTGAATACCTGTGTTTGTTCACTTTGCTCAGCACCTTAAGATTACTTCAGGCTGATATGCAGCATTACCGAGCGCGTCATTGCAAAGAATTGGCTGCAGGCATCTAAACCAAACGTACTGCAGCTAATTTTATATTGCTCAACAACTCGGTAAAACTTCACTGAGCGGCAGCTGGTATTCCTGCAGCAAAGCATCCACTTCAGGACGCGCCTGCGCACTGACATACTCACGCTCCAACATCAGTACTTGATAGATCGCGCGGCGCAACATCCCAGGAGTCAAATCAGTTGAGGCCGACTGCAGACTGCAGATAAAAGGGATCCATGCAGTGAGGATCACCCAGGAGTTAAGCGCTAAGGCTTCAATACTCGCCGTATCCATACACAAGATGCCAGCATCAGCAAAACCTTGATAAATCGCCTGAGCATTGGCTAAACAACGCGTTGCTAATGCTTGATAACGCTCAGCCAATGGTTGATCTGCAGCTAATAAGTGCTGCATATCGCGGTGTAAAAAACGGTATTGCCACAGCGCCATTAACAGCGCTTCTAATAAAAAAGCTTTATCCGCGATGGTCAACACACGGTCACTTGGACGCTGTAAAAACTGGTCAACAAGCTGCTCATATTGACTAAACAATTCCGCCACAATCGCTTGCTTATTACGAAAGTGATAATACAAATTGCCCGGAGAAATACTCAAATGCGCCGCAAGATGATTGGTGGTGACGTGACGCTCACCTTGCTGATTAAACAGTTCGAGCGCAGCTTGCACAATACGCTGACGCGTGCTTAACGCGCTGTGCGGTTGCGTCTCTGCGGTGATGTGGTCGACCAATCGAGCCTCTCTTGGTTGTCTGCTATGCATACCGAACAGCGGCTAATGTACTACTTCTTGACCAATTAGAGCAAATACTCTAAAACATCAGTCATCTGAGTTGTTTGCGAGTTTAATCATGTCCAATGACACACCTATCAGCGCTTTAGGCGACTTACTAAGCGCGCAGCAACAAGCCTTCCAAGCGCAACCCATGCCTAGCGCCGAACAACGTATAGAATGGCTGCGCGCGCTGCGCACAGTGCTCGCCAGTGAACAAATACGCCTAGCCGAGACCATCAGCGCAGACTTCAGTCATCGCAGTCATGATGAAACGCTGTTAGCTGAATTAATGCCAAGTCTAGAAGGTATTGATTATGCCTGTAAGCGGATCAAACGTTGGATGAAACCAGCCAAACGTAAAGTGGGCTTAGCCTTTCAGCCCGCCTCTGCAAAAATAATCTACCAACCCCTTGGCGTGGTCGGGGTGATTGTGCCGTGGAACTACCCGCTGTTTTTAAGCATTGGCCCATTAACCGGTGCGCTCGCTGCTGGTAATCGGGTGATGATCAAAATGAGTGAACACACCCCGCGTACCGCACAGCTGCTCAAAGCGCTCTTAGCCCGCGTGTTTCCAGAAGAACTGGTTTGCATAGTGCAAGGTAATGCGGATGTTGCCGCTGCTTTTTCAGAATTACCATTCAATCACCTGTTATTCACTGGCTCAACCCAAGTAGGCCGTCATGTGATGCGTGCCGCGGCAAAAAACCTTACGCCAGTCACCTTAGAGCTGGGCGGAAAATCCCCTGCAATTATCAGTACCGAGGTCCCTTTAGATGAAGCGGCCGAACGGATTGCCTTTGGTAAAACCGTCAACGCAGGACAAACCTGTGTGGCTCCTGACTATGTCTTAGTGCCTGAAGCACGCGTCAATGATTTTGTCGAAGCGATGCGCAGCACTGTGCTCAAATTTTACCCAAAACTGGCCGACAACCCAGACTACACCGCGATCATTAATCCCCAGCATCTACAGCGATTACAGGACACGCTGACCGATGCCACAAGCCAAGGTGCCAAGGCGATTGCTATTCATGCAGAAGGGCAAGGTCAACGTTTACCGCTAACCTTGTTACTCAATGTCACTGACCAGATGCGTGTGATGCAAGACGAAATTTTCGGCCCGATATTGCCGATTGTCAGCTATACATCACTGGATGATGCCTTAGCTTATATTCGTCAGCGCCCACGACCTTTAGCCTTGTATTATTTTGGTTATCAGCGCGATGAGCAACAGTATGTCTTGCACAACAGCCATGCTGGCGGGGTCTGCATCAACGATACCTTATTGCATGTAGCGCAGCATGATTTACCGTTTGGCGGGATTGGTCCGTCCGGCATGGGGCACTATCACGCCCATGAAGGTTTCTTAACCTTTAGTCACAGCAAAGCGGTCTTTAGCAAGCAACGCTTGAATGCCGCCAAGTTGATTTACCCACCTTATGGCGGGCGGTTGCAAAAACTGATTTTGAAATTCTTTTTATGCTAAACCAGCCCTGACGACGAGGCCAAGCCATGCCGCACCCTGCTAATAGCGTCGAGTTTTCTCGGCGCAGCTTTTTAAAACTCAGCGCGGCCTCAGCTGCAACCTTGAGCATGCTCAGCCTGTCGGCAGGCCTCACTGGTTGTAGCAGTGAGCAGGCCAGCAACGGCTTTTCAGTCCTGCGTAGCGATGACATTATTTTCCTCAGCGCACTGCTTCCCGTGCTCTACAGCGGCGCAGTGAATGCACAACAGATGCGCGCCAATCTACAAACAACGCTGCCAGCGATTGATAAAAATCTCGCCAGCCTTTCACCCAGCATGCTTCAACTCACCCTGCAACTGTTCGACACCCTGAATAATCCACTCACTCGCGGCCCACTCACCGGCATCTGGGGCGCATGGTCTAAAGCCAGCGCAGCAGACATCCAAGATTTTCTAAAGCGCTGGCAACACAGCCGTTTTGACTTGTTCAAGATGGGGCATAACGCCCTACTGCAACTGGCCATGCTCGCCCATTACGGACAACCTGTTGCATGGCAACACTGCGGTTACCCTGGTCCACCGCGACTGCATTGAATGTTTGTAAAACAGACACAGCCATCCTCATCACAATAATAAAATCGAGAGACACCATGCCCACTCCAGACCTATTTTTACAAGGCATCGACAACGGTTGGCAGGTACACAATGCATCACTGCTTGAAAACGACCTGCAACTGGACGTTGATATAGTAATTGTCGGCAGTGGGGCGGGCGGCGCAACCAGTGCCGAACGCTTAAGTGCCGCAGGTCTGCGCGTATTAATCGTGGAGGAAGGCCCGCTACGCACCAGCAGTGATTTTAAAATGCAGGAGCCTGCTGCTTACACCGAGCTGTATCAAGAAGGTATGGGGCGCATGAGCAAAGATGGCGCAATTACCATTATGCAAGGCCGTGCAGTGGGTGGTACCACGCTGATTAACTGGACGTCCAGTTTTCGTACACCGCCAGCAACCCTTAAACATTGGGCCAGCGAGCATGCTGTCAGCGGTTTAGATGAAGACACCCTACAGCCGTGGTTTCTCCGTATGGAACAACGCCTCGGCGTAACACCTTGGCAGATACCTGCCAACGCCAATAATGAAGTGATCAAACGCGGCTGCGAGGCACTTAATCTGGACTGGGCGGTGATTCCACGTAACGTGCGTGGCTGCATGAATTTAGGCTATTGCGGGATGGGTTGTCCGATTAACGCGAAGCAATCGATGCTGGTCACCTGCATCCCTGCCAGTTTAGATCATGGCGGCAGCCTGCTCTACTTAGCCCGTGCCGAGCGTTTAATTATTGACAAAGATCGCGTGCAGCAACTGGAGTGCCATGCGCTGGATACCTGGGGTGTCAAGCGCACGGGGCGCAAAATTATGGTTCGCGCCAAGCACTATATTTTATCCGGCGGGGGGATTAACACGCCGGCAGTTTTATTGCGCTCAAAAGCCGCCGACCCATATCAGCGCTGCGGCAAGCGGACATTTTTGCATACAGTCAACTTCTCCGCGGCGCAGTTCGCAGAACCGGTAAACCCCTTTTACGGCGCGCCACAGTCGATCTACAGCGATCACTTCCAATGGCGTGATGGCGTGAGCGGCCCCATCGGTTACAAACTCGAAGTACCCCCACTGCACCCTGCTTTTGCCGCGACCATCTTCGGCGGCTATGGCGAGGTCAGCGCACAACGTATGGCGCAACTACCAAACACACATATGATGATTGCCTTAATGCGCGATGGTTTCCACCCTGATAGCGCCAGTGGCAATGTCGAGTTGCGCAGCGATGGCAGCCCAGTGCTCGATTATAAAATGACACCCTACACTTGGGACGGTATTCGCCGCGCCTATCACAGTATGGCGCAAATACAATTTGCTGCCGGCGCGCAAGAAGTTCTTCCTCTGCATGACGATGCGCATTATGTAAATAATCTAAACAGCGCTCGCGCGATGATTGATAGCCTCGATTTATCAACCTACCGTACCCGTTTGGGCAGCGCGCATGTGATGGGCGGCTGTGCGATGAGTGAAGATGCCAAACTCGGCGTGACAAATAGCCTTGGCATCCATCATCAACTGGAAAACCTCTCCATCCACGATGGTTCATTATTTCCAACCAGTATTGGCGCTAATCCACAGCTCTCGATTTACGCACTCTGCGCTTTACTCACAGAAAAATTACTCCAGCGTTTGGTCGGTTAAGCGGAAACAACCCCTCAATCTATTGGCCGCTAAGCGCTACGACGCGTAGACTGACGCTGCTGCTCTGGCTTTTTATCTGGAGTGGCGAGTTATAACACTACATTTTCCACGTTCTACCCGAATTGGATGCCGCATGTCAGTCTGGAAATCATTCCGCGCCTTGTATTTTGCCACGCTGTTAATGCTGCTCGGCTCTGGTTTGCTCAGCACCTATTTAGCTCTGCATGTTGCAGAGCGCGCAGACGGTATCTGGGTTGGTGCCTTGATGACCGGCTTTTACTTAGGTCTAGTCTTAGGCGGTAAAATCGGTCACCACTTGATTGCCCGTGTGGGGCATATTCGTGCCTATGTGGCCAGTGCAGGCATCGTCACTGCTGCGGTATTGCTGCATGGTTTAACCGATAATTTATTTGTTTGGTTATTACTGCGGGTACAAGTCGGTCTGGGCATGATGTGCATGTATATGGTAGTGGAGAGCTGGCTGAACGAGCAAAGCACATCCAGCGAGCGCGGCATGGTGTTTTCGGGCTACATGATGGCCTCTTACCTCGGAATGGTTTTAGGCCAACTGGTGCTGGCTGCCACACCTGAGCTCGATATAAATCTGTTGCTGTTTGTCGCCCTGTGCTTTGCTTTATGTTTAGTGCCTGTAGCGCTGACGCGACGTATTCACCCTGAACCTCTACACCCTGCGCCACTCGAGCCACGCTACTTTATACAACGGGTGCCACTCTCCATGCTCACCAGTTTAATCGCGGGTGCCATGGTGGGTGCTTTTTATGGTTTAGCGCCGTTATATGCCAGTCGCATTGGCTTACCTACGCAAATGATCGGTCTATTTATGGCCACCTGTATTGTTGCCGGCTTATTGGTGCAAGGTCCATTGGGCTGGCTATCCGATCACTTAGATCGACCCACCTTAATCCGCGTTTGCAGTGCTTTATTAATGCTGATTGCCTTACCACAAGCAATATGGGTTGATTTACCACTGCCGCTTATTTTTATTGGTGGCAGCCTCTCTTGCATGCTGTTGTTTAGTTTGTATCCGCTCGCAGTCGCCTTTGCTAATGATAATATTGAAGCAGAAAAACGCGTGTCACTGACCGCCGTTTTACTGACCACCTTTGGTGTCGGCGCCAGCATCAGCCCATTACTGGTCGGTGTTTTGATGAAAATACTTGGACCCAACATGCTCTTTGTGGCGCTCAGCTTATTTGCTATGTTGATTGCTGCACGCGTACGACCACAAGCCATTAGCGGTGAGCACCTGGAAGCAGAAGCCCCCTTGCAGCATATTTATATGCCCGATGGGATTAGCAGCTCACCTTTAGCTGCAGCACTGGATCCTCGTATTGAAGAAAGCCACGTACAAGAGCAAATGCAAGACAGTCCATTGAGCGATATTGCCGAGCTGTCTGAAGAACAGCATTACTAAGCGCAAATGGAAGAAGCACCCGGACGCGCTCGCAACGCAGCGCCCGGCCAGCACATAGACCTGACAAACCGCCCTCAGCCCTTTAGAATAGATTTTTTATTTGCCACTTAAACCATCATGCATACACTTCGCCTCATGCGCGCTGACGATCTGCCAGACATCATGGATATCCAGCTGGAAATCTACAGCGATGAGCTGCAAGAAACCCCGGAAATCATTGCCCAGCGCCTCGCCCAAGTTCCAGACCTCGCTTTAGTCGCTGAAGATACTCAAGGAATCTGTGGTTACTTATTCAGTTATCGCTCACAACGTGGTGCAATCACCCCACTGGATGGGCTGTTTGTTGAACCCGTTAATAGCGATTGCTTGTATCTACACGATTTAGGTGTTGCCCCACGCGCACTTAAACGCGGAGTGGGCCCAAGCTTAGTCAAGCATAAACTACACCTCGCCCGCCAAGCAGGACTGAAGCACTGCTGCTTAGTTTCGGTGCAAGATTCCGCACCTTTTTGGCAGCACTTAGGTTTTCAAATACAAAAGACGATTAGCCCGCAACAAGCCACCGCACTAGACGCCTATGGTGTGCCTGCGGTGTATATGCAGAAAGCCTTGTAATACTGGCGTAGCCTGCGCAAGTCACTCACTATTAACCAGCAAGGATATTGTATGGAATTTGCTCTTTATCTGCTGCTCGGCGCGGCAGCTGGCGTACTCGCGGGTTTATTTGGCGTCGGCGGCGGCATGATTATTGTGCCGGTATTGGTGTTTAGCTTTAGTGCGCAAGGCTTTGCTCCCGAAGTCCTGACCCATTTAGCCGTCGGCACGTCACTGGCCACTATTGTTTTCACTTCGATTAATTCGATTCGCGAACACCATCGCCGCGGGGCAGTGCAGTGGGCTCTAGTTCGCTGGCTCACGCCAGGCATTCTTGGCGGCGTCGCGCTCGGTGGCCTAACCGCGGCGCTCATCAACGGTCCAATGTTACAAAAAATTATTGGCGTTTTCGCCATTTGCGTTGCGATCCAACTGGCGCTCAATCTCACGCCAAAAGCAGCGGGCCCGCAACCCAAGCCGCCTGAACTTATTGGCGCAGGCAGCGTCATTGGTTGGGCATCAGCCATTTTCGGAATTGGCGGCGGTTCGTTAACCGTGCCTTTTTTAATTTGGCGCAGCGTCACAGTACAAAAAGCAGTAGCGACCTCAGCTGCGTGTGGTTTTCCGATTGCATTGGCTGGTGCCATCGTATTTATGATCACCGGCTGGCAGGACAGCCATTTACCAGAATGGAGTGTAGGCTTTATTTACTTGCCCGCTCTTTTAGGAATTGCACTGACTTCAGTGTTTTTTGCGCGCTTTGGTGCCAAACTCGCACATAAGCTTTCTCCGCTATTATTGAAGCGTTTATTTGCGCTGCTGCTAACCATTGTTGGCCTCAGCTTTTTGCTTAATTAAGGACTTCCCATGCTCCCCTACCCCAATATTGATCCTGTGGCGATTGCCCTCGGGCCGCTAAAAATCCACTGGTACGGTCTAATGTATTTAGTGGGGATTGGTGGTGCTTGGTGGCTGGCCCGTCGACGCTTGCATTCATTTGATCCAAGCTGGACAAAAGACACCCTCTCCGACCTGATCTTTTGGGTCGCTATGGGTATCATTTTGGGCGGGCGTTTAGGCTATGTGGTGTTTTATGACTTCGCCGCATATGTCGAAAACCCGCTACTGGTGTTACGCATTTGGGAAGGTGGCATGTCTTTCCATGGCGGTTTTCTTGGGGTGATGCTGGCGGTCTGGCTGTTTGCTCGCAAGCATAAGAAAAGCTTTTTCCAACTGATGGATTTCATTGCACCTTTAGTGCCTATTGGTTTAGGTGCCGGTCGCATTGGTAATTTTATTAATGGCGAACTCTGGGGCAAGGCCACTGATGTGTCTTGGGCGATGGTGTTTCCCACCGATCCTGCACAACTCGCCCGCCACCCCTCGCAGCTGTATCAATTTGCCCTAGAAGGCGTCGCCCTCTTTATTATTCTATGGCTGTACTCACGCAAACCCCGACCAACCATGGCCATCTCCGGCATGTTTGCACTGTGTTACGGCATTTTCCGCTTTATCGTTGAATTCGTCCGCGTACCCGATGCGCAACTGGGTTACTTAGCCTTTGACTGGCTGACCATGGGTCAAGTGCTGTGCGTCCCGATGGTTCTCGGCGGTATTGGTTTAATTGTTTATGCCTATAAGCGTCAAGAGGTGGCACAGAAATGAAACAGTATCTCGACTTAATGCGCCATGTGCGTGATCAGGGCGTGGATAAAAGCGATCGCACTGGCACCGGCACCCGCAGCATATTTGGCCATCAAATGCGTTTTGACTTAAACGCAGGTTTTCCTTTGGTCACCACCAAAAAATGCCACTTAAAATCCATTATTCATGAGCTGTTATGGTTTTTGCAGGGTGATACCAACATCAAATATCTGCAAGACAATGGTGTGCGGATTTGGGATGAGTGGGCGGACGAAAATGGCGACTTAGGCCCCGTCTACGGCTACCAATGGCGTAACTGGCCGAGCCCCAATGGCGAGTCGATTGATCAAATCAGTAAGCTGATTGAGATGATTAAAAGCCATCCTGACTCACGCCGTTTAATCGTTAGCGCATGGAACCCCGTACTGGTTGATAACATGGCCTTACCCCCTTGCCATGCGTTGTTTCAGTTTTATGTCGCTGACGGCAAATTAAGCTGCCAGCTCTATCAGCGTTCTGCAGATATCTTCCTCGGCGTGCCATTCAACATTGCCAGCTATGCTTTGCTGACCATGATGGTGGCGCAGGTCTGCGACTTACAACTCGGTGAGTTTATTTGGAGCGGCGGCGACTGCCATTTGTATTCCAATCATATGGTTCAGGTTGAAGAACAGCTGAGCCGTGAACCACTGCCTTTACCCACCATGCGTATCAACCCTCAGGTCAACTCGATTTTTGACTTTAGCATTGATGATTTTGAGCTGTGCGATTACCACGCGCACCCTCACATTAAGGCCAAGGTTGCAGTTTAAACGCGCAAAACTGTGGCCGATTCACGGTTTAATGTGTGGCATTATTTTAGGCTGTTGCACAACTCAATTTATTAAAAGAACGCCGCCTGTATGAGTGCTGCAGCACAGCAAGCAGCTCATAAGACTGACTCTAGAGGTTCACTCCATGTACGACTGGCTTAATGCGTTACCCAAAGCAGAATTGCACATGCATTTAGAAGGTTCACTGGAACCTGAACTCATGTTCCAACTGGCCGAACGTAACCGTATCCAGTTGCCATGGGATTCCGTTGAAACCCTGCGGAGTGCGTATGCGTTTAATAATTTGCAGGAATTTTTGGACATCTACTATCAAGGTGCCAATGTCTTGCAAACCGAGCAAGATTTTTACGACCTAACTTGGGCGTATTTAAAGAAATGTGAAGAGCAAAACGTGATTCACGTGGAACCGTTTTTTGATCCGCAAACCCACACTGCACGCGGCATCTCAATGGAAGTGGCGATGACTGGCATCAGCGAAGCGCTGGGCGATGCACGTGACTTACTCGGTATCAGCAGCGGCTTAATTCTAAGTTTCTTACGCCACTTACCGGAAGACGAGGCCTTTAATACCCTGCAGCAAGCGATGCCCTTTAGAGACGTATTTTTTGCTGTGGGCTTGGACAGTTCGGAACTGGGCCATCCACCAAGCAATTTCACCAAGGTCTTTGCCAAAGCCCGCGCCGAAGGTCTCTTAACTGTCGCACATGCCGGTGAAGAAGGACCGCCAGAGTATGTTTGGCAAGCGCTGGATTTACTCAAAGTCAGCCGCATCGACCACGGCGTACGTGCCTGGGAAGATCAGCGCTTAATGGCGCGTCTGATTGAAGAGCAAATCCCGCTCACCGTCTGTCCGCTGTCCAATACCAAGCTGCAGGTTTATCAAGACATGAGCGAGCATCCTATTTTACAGATGCTTGAGCAAGGCGCACTGGTTACCGTTAACTCAGATGATCCAGCATATTTTGGCGGTTATCTGACCGAGAACTTTCAAGCATTACATACGGGTTTAGGGATGACCCAACAACAAGCACAGCGCTTGGCTGAAAACAGCCTTAACGCACGTTTAGCACCGTAGGCCAACGATGTCAGACAGTAGACAGCAGATCCTCGACTGGGTCGCCAGCGGCCACCTCGATGCCGATAAAGTCGAGCAAGCACTCACCATCACCCATAGCGTGCCAAGCGCTGCAGATCATCTGCATTTTCTCAGTCAGGTGGTGTTGGCGTTTGCCGTACTGCTGTTGTGCAGTGGAGTGATTTTCTTCTTTGCATACAACTGGGATGACTTAAGTCGTTATAGCAAATTTGCCATTGCCCAAGGTGCGCTGATTCTGTCACTGCTACCGCTGCTACGGGTTAATTTGCAACAGCCTACAGGGCAAGCCAGCCTATTCGTCGCCTGCGTATTGGTCGGTGCGTTGTTGGCATTGATGGGACAGACCTACCAAAGTGGGGCTGACACTTATCAACTCTTTTTAGTCTGGGCCCTATTGATCTCACCTTGGGTGCTGCTAGCACGTTTACCGGCGCTATGGTTATTACTGTTGGTATTACTCAATATGAGTGTGCTGTTGGCACTGGGTGATCTGTCTATCCGCCATCTATTCGCCCCGCTCACACACCCGGTCTGGTCGATATTTGCGCTCAATTTCAGTGCGGTAGGTCTGTGGATCCTCAGCACAACGCACTTACCTGCTTCACGTTTACTGCACTGGGGTGAACAAGCCATCAGTTTGTACAGCTTGTTGATCATCACCTTTTTAGCCATGGAGTATGTTTATTCCTCAGCACATAGCGATGGATTGACCTTGCCCATTTGGGCGGGATTCAATGCCTGGTGCTTGTACCGGTACCGTATGCGCCAATTGGATCTCGTCATGCTCGCCGCTTTGCTCATGGCGGCCATTGTCTTAACAGTGACTATTTTGGCGCATGCACTGTCGGACATCCTTCCCGTTGAAATCCTGTTCTTACTGCTGGCACTGAGCGTCATGGGCTTATCCAGTGCTGGAGCCGTCTGGCTAAGGCAACTCAGTCAGCAAACCTCTTTACCTCGCCGCGCAGTAAAGCCAGGAGCACAGCCATGACTCACTCTGTAGCACTCTGGCAGCAGTTACAGGCGAAAGGATTGGTCTTTGGCGATCAACCAATAGCCGAATACAATCAACAGCCCGCCTTTTTCCTGCGCATCTTACTTGGTGCGTCAGGCTGGCTATCAGCACTGTTCTTCACTGTCTTTATTTCTACTTTATTTATCAGTGTCTTCTCTGAAATAAGCAACATTTGGGGGCTGGGGCTGGTCTTGTGCGCCATCAGCATCTGGATCAGTCGTACACCTAAGATTCCATTATTTTTAGAGCAATTTGTCTTTGCTTGCAGTATGACAGGACAAACCTTAATAACTTTTGGCGTATTAGACAGCTCTGACAGTAGCCAGTTAGCAGCCGCGGCGCTGCTTGTCTTAGAGATCATTTTATTTATCTCAATAGGCATTCGTAGTCAGCGAGCGGCTGCTCTATTTCTAGCTTGCGGCGCGTTGCTATGGCTGCTTGGGCAACAGACTTGGCTGTATGCACTCCCCGTCCTGAGTGCTGCAGTCATTGGCTTGTGGCTCAACAACTTGCGCGTTTACAAAGGAGCGGCGTATCTGCAGCCGGCGACTGTCGGTTTGACCCTTGGCTTGTGGGTGACGATTTTTATCATATTACTGGCCAACAGTACTGAGTTCTCATGGTGGAACATCACTCAAGGTCACTGGCACACCCATCTTTGGATAACAGCGGCGTTAACCAGCATCGTATGTTTAGGCCTGGCGTGGCAGCTGATACGACGCAGTGTGCAGCACACTCAACTGCGCTACATCGCACTTTTTATAAGTATTTTCATCGGTCTGGTTAACCTGAAGATGCCAGGCCTTGCGCCTTTATGCTTACTGCTGTGCATCGGTGTAAAACAAGCCCACACGCGCCTCATCTGGCTCAACCTGTTGGCTTTAGCCGCTTATTTCATGCTCTACTACTACAGTTTAAACAGTAGCCTGCTGTATAAGTCGATACTTTTGTGTGCCAGTGGAGCAATCTTACTCATTGTGTATACGCTATTAAATCGCTATGCCCGTCCGCTTATAACGGAGTCAAAAACTGATGCGTAAGTGGCTGATTCTACTCTGCACACCGTTAATCCTTGGCGTAGTTAATTTTGCCATTTGGCAAAACGAAACATTAATCAAGCAGGGGCAAACCGTGCTCTTGGAGCTCGTACCCGTTGATCCACGCTCGCTGATGCAGGGCGATTATATGGCGCTGCGTTTTGCCATGGCCGAGGCAATCCGAAAGCAGCTGAGCAACACCCAGGACAGCGTTACGGGGCAGATCATCGTGCAGCTAGATGCCCAGAGACGTGCCAGCTTGGTCGCACTGGATCAACAGCAACCCTTAGCAGACGGACAATTACGCCTGCAGTTTCGCCTGCGCAATGGCCAAGTCAAGTTCGCCACCAATGCGTTCTTCTTTCAAGAAGGCACCGCCAGCCGCTATGAGCAAGCAAAGTATGGTCTGTTTCGAGTGGGAGATAAGGGCCAGCTGATGCTGACTCACTTGGTCGATGCCAAGCTGCAAACGCTGGGTCAAGCCAAACCGCTGCAGCCAATCGACACATCGACAAGCCGTTGACTTACAATGGTTTAGCACCCATCAAAGCGCTGATAACCAGTAATACCAACAGCACTAAAACCGCCCAAAACACAGCAAAAATCTGCTGACGACCACTGGCGTTTTGTTGATTGGCCAGCTGTGTTTGCCAGCGACTGAGGTTGCCATACAACAAACCACCCAAGACAAATAGCACGGGCATCAAAACAATACTAATTGTCAGCCATTGCTGACTTAAAGGCCGACCGGATAAATGGCTTAACCACCAACCCGTGATCGGTAAGGTCGCGGCCAGTACGGAAAACACCGGCAAGCTGATCATGCAGGTACGGCGTAGTTTTGCGGCAAGCACAGCATGCCCCTTACCTTTAGCGCGCCAAACAATCACGATATGTGCAAGCACACCAAGGATCAGTAAAATTGCTGGGACACTGTGACTGATACGCAACACTAAATAACTTTCCAAACGTTATCACTCCTAAAATCTATTCATCAGTAAAGCCTCAGACTGACTGCCAGCCGAGCGTCCTAACCCTAACCTAAAAACAACTGATACGCTGGGTTTTCAGTTTCATCCCAGTACGGGTAGCCAATTTTATCTAAGGCATCGGCGAGCAACCCTTGCTCATCTTCAGGCACTTGCAACGCGGCGAGTACGCGGCCATCGGCAGCACCATGGTTACGGTAATGGAACATTGAGATATTCCAGCGTCCGCCAAGCTTATTTAAGAAGTTAAACAAGGCACCAGGGCGTTCTGGGAATTCAAAACGGAATACGCGCTCACTGGTCACCGCATCGGCATGCCCACCGACCATATGACGGATGTGCAGCTTAGCCATTTCATTCTCAGTCAGATCCACGACAGGAAAGCCTTGCTCACGCAAGCCTGCAACCAAAGCCGCGCGCGGGTCCAGTTCAGGATGGGTCTGCACGCCAACAAAAATATGTGCGCGGCCATCGGTGTGATAACGGTAATTAAACTCAGTAATCTGCCGCTTACCCAGCGCTTCACAGAAGCGTTTAAAGCTGCCCGGTTCTTCTGGAATAGTCACCGCTATAATGGCTTCACGCTGTTCGCCCAATTCGGCGCGCTCAGCGACATGGCGTAAACGATCAAAATTCACGTTAGCACCTGAATCAATCGCCACTAAGTTTTCATCAACAATACCGCTGCGCTCAACATATTTTTTAATCCCTGCAACTGCCAAAGCACCAGCCGGTTCAGTGATTGAGCGAGTGTCATCATAAATATCTTTCATCGCCGCACAGATTTCATCGGTGCTGACAGTGATAACTTCATCAACGTAGTGGCGGCAAATATCGAAGGTGTACTGACCTATTTGCGTGACTGCCACGCCATCAGCGAACAGTCCAACCTGCGGCAATACCACACGTTCACCCGCCGCCATCGCTTGTTGCAAGCAATTCGAATCAACCGGTTCCACACCAATGATTTTTACTTCTGGACGTACATATTTAATGTAGGCCGCTACTCCAGAAATCAAACCGCCGCCGCCACACGGCACAAACACAGCATGCAGAGGGCCTTGATGCTGACGCAAAATCTCCATTGCCACGGTGCCCTGTCCAGCAATCACGTCAGGGTCATCATAAGGATGGATATACACCAAACCTTTTTCTTCGACCAACTTGAGTGAGTGCGCTAAGGATTCAGGAAAAGCATCGCCATACAAAACCACCCGCGCACCGCGCGCGCGCACCGCTTTAACCTTAATTTCCGGAGTGGTTTTCGGCATCACAATCGTGGCTTTAATGCCGAGGAACTTTGCCGCTAACGCGACACCTTGCGCATGATTTCCAGCCGAAGCCGTGACCACGCCACACGCACGCTCGGCAGCACTAAGCTGGACAATTTTGTTATACGCACCCCGAATTTTAAATGAAAAGACCGGCTGTAAATCTTCACGTTTAAGCAAAATATTATTGCCTAAACGCTCAGACAACTGCGGCGCGGCATGTAGCGGCGTTTCTTGCGCCACGTCATAGACACGGGCGTTAAGGATTTTTTTCACATAATGTTCGAGCATGGCGGAATTCACTAAACTGTGCGACAAAGTCAAACAGTCTACTCCACCGTTCACAACTCAACCACATGCAGGCAGCGTAAGTCGTTATAATTGATTTATATTATTTACTCTCGGAGTCTGTCATGAACCAAGATCAACGCAAACAAGCGGTTGCCCAAGCCGCCATTGATTATATTCTCCCGTACCTTGAGCCACGCAGCATCATCGGTGTAGGTACGGGTTCTACGGCAAACTTCTTTATTGATTTACTCGCTCAGCACAAGCACACCTTCGCCGGAGCAGTGGCCAGCTCTGAAGCAACCTCAGCAAGACTCAAACAACACGGTATCAGCGTGCATGACCTCAACTCGGTGCAAGAGTTACAGTTCTACGTGGACGGTGCCGATGAGTGCAATAAGTATCTAGAGTTGATTAAAGGCGGCGGCGCTGCATTGACCCGTGAAAAAATTGTCGCAGCAGTGGCTAAAACCTTTATTTGTATTGCCGATGACAGCAAAAAAGTGAGCCTCTTAGGCGAGTTCCCACTGCCCGTTGAAGTCATTCCGATGGCGCGCAGCTATGTCGCACGTGAACTGCTCAAACTCGGTGGCGATCCGGTCTACCGCATGGGCGTGGTCACCGATAACGGCAATGTGATTTTAGATGTGCACAATATACAAATAACTGACCCGCGTGGACTGGAAGAAAAAATCAACGCGATCGTTGGCGTGGTCTGCAGCGGTTTATTTGCTCAGCGTCCGGCCGATGTATTGCTACTAGGCACCGACAACGGGGTCGAAACTTTAGTGCGCAACGCTTAAACAAAACGGCACGTTAGACGGTTAACCAAGACCGCCTAACGTGCCGCAAAATAAATAAGGGAACATCGCTATGTGCATGCATGGTGTCCTTATGCGATAGGCCTGACCTGAGCATCATGCTCAACCCATCATTGCCCTTGAGCGACTTTCTTAAAGACGTAAAATAAGTTGGGTTCACCAACAATATAAATATTGCCCCGTCCATCCATCGCCACCCCTTCAGCTTGTTTAATACTGCGGGTTAAGCCATTAAAACCCACGGCTAAGCTAATAAAGCTGATCGGATTACCCTGCTTGTCGAGCTCTAATAACATACGCGATTCATCGGATAAGACCAATAAATGCCCAGTGCGCTGATCAATGGCTAACGAGGAAAAATCGCGCATAAACACTTGCTCTGATGGTAATTCCTGCAAAGTCTGCAGCGGTGCGTTAACACCCTCGGCCAAATCTGGAAACGGCAAGCTAAATAAACCAAACGGACTGCGCTCCTTGGCCAGCAACATGCGCTGATTACGCCCATCCCAAGCAATACCTTCAAAGCCTTTATTGCTGGAAGCCATAGTGCCCAGACTAATTCTCGGCAAAGTCTCACCATCAATAAATTGCGCATCCAGTGGCAAGTAAAATGCTGTCAATTGCCCACGTCGCTCATCAATAATGGCAATGCGCCCATCACTGAGCACTTCAACCCCTTCAGGATCAGAAAAGCCACGCAACTCAACCTCCCGCAGCACATCACCCTCTAGCGATAACTCAATCAACTTTGGAATTTTCCCCGTCACGGCAAATAACGTATTACTCAGCGGGCTCCAGCTGAGTCCTGAGGTTTCAGCCTCTGCCAACTCTGCTAGAGGTTTCGCCTGAATCACCGCACGATAACCCGGCAACCAAATACTATCGCTTTGCTGTTGTATGCTGGTATTGCGCTCTTGCCATAAAAACAATACACGATCATCCCAGTGCCAATAGCGCAACGATCCTATCAGCAACCCCATACACACGATCAATAGCATCCACAGCTTGGGACGCGCCTTGAATACTTTAAGCATGCTAACAACCTTCTCATTTATGATGAAACCACGCGCCCAGACACATCAAGATCAAACCTATACGCTAGGTTGTTATTGAGCGCCATATCCTTCTGCGAAAGTCAGACCTGCACCGAAGACAATCGTTATACTCTGCACATTGTTTTTTTTGGAGAGTCCCATGACACTGCCGTTCTTACGCCTAAATTCTAACGCCGACCGCCGCTTGCGCAGCGGGCACCTGTGGGTCTATAGCAATGAAGTTGATACAAAACTCTCACCCTTAAGTGCCTTTAAAGCTGGCGATCAAGCCATTGTTGAAACCGCTTCAGGAAAAACCTTAGGCGTTGTAGTCATGAGCCCGCAGACATTGGTCTGCGCACGTCTGGTCTCACGTGATATTGAACACCGCTTGGATAAATCACTGCTCGTTCACCGTTTAAATATTGCGCTGTCATTACGTGAGCGCCTGTTCAGTGCGCCTTTTTATCGCTTAGTGCATGCCGAAGGTGATTTATTACCCGGCATGGAGGTTGACCGTTTCGGCGATATCTTAGTGGTGCAAATCACTGCTGCCTGCATGGAACCACACAAAGAGATTATTCTTGAGGCTTTATTGCAGGTCTGCAAACCCTCTGGAGTGCTATGGCGTAATGACTCCAATTTGCGCGATGCTGAAGGCTTAGAGCGCTATTTAGAAGTCGCCTACGGTGACGTACCCGAGTGGGTGCAACTGTTAGAAAATGACTTGGTATTTAACGCACCATTATTACAGAAAAAAACCTTGGGCTGGCATTTTGATCAACGCTTTAATCGTTTACAGGCAGCAGTATACTGCACAGATAAGCGCGTACTGTCAGTGTACAGCGATGTCGGTAGTTGGGCGATTCCGGCTGCTTTAGCCGGCGCCAGTGAAGTGTTCTGTGCTGATGCGTCCGCCCAAGCCTTAGATGCCCTAGAAAATAACGCACAGCTGAATAATCTTGGTGAAACGCTACTCTGCGCCGAAGGTGATGTACTGGAAACCTTACAAGCACTGAAACGCGATGAAGAGCGCTTTGATGTCATTATTATCGATCCACCCGCCTTCATTAAACGCAAAAAAGATTTAAAAACCGGTGAAGCCGGTTACCGCAAACTCTATGAGCATTGCATCCGTTTACTCAACCGTGACGGTATTTTAATTTGCTCATCACGTTCGCCGTTTTTCACTGAAGAAAGCATGCACAGCACCTTACTTGCTAGTGCGCGTCATTTGGATCGCAATATTCAAATCCTTGAACAAAGTGGACAAAGTGCGGATCACCCGATGCACCCTGCGATCCCAGAAACCCGTCACCTGAAATACACTGTGAGTCGCATCTTACCTAACAGCTAAGTTGGCTCAGTACGCCACGTTCAAGCAAAAAGCCACTGCCCTTTGCCCACCTGCGCAGGGCAGCGTAGAATTACTGACATTCTCGTCACTACCCTAGGCGAGCCTAAGCATGCTTTGCCAACCGCACGGTCACCCCGCAGCAACAGTTGCAGATGCGCTTACCGCCCTTATTTTTATCTTTGCAGGAAGTTCTGATGCCTGATTATCGTTCGAAAACCTCAACCTTCGGCCGCAATATGGCGGGTGCCCGCGCGCTATGGCGTGCAACCGGTATGACCGACGAAGACTTTCATAAGCCGATTATTGCCGTGGCCAACTCCTTTACTCAATTTGTGCCAGGTCACGTACACCTTAAGGATATGGGCCAATTAGTCGCCCGTGAAATTGAGCGTGCGGGCGGTGTGGCTAAGGAATTTAATACCATCGCTGTCGATGATGGCATTGCTATGGGGCACGACGGCATGCTGTATTCACTGCCGAGCCGTGAAATCATTGCTGACTCAGTGGAATACATGGCCAATGCGCACTGCGCCGACGCCTTAGTCTGTATCTCCAACTGCGATAAAATCACCCCAGGCATGCTGATGGCTGCGTTGCGCCTCAATATCCCAGTGATCTTTGTTTCTGGCGGCCCAATGGAAGCAGGTAAAACCAAGCTGGCCAGTCACGGTTTAGACTTGGTTGACGCGATGGTGATTGCTGCTGATGACGATGCCTCTGATGAAAAAGTGGCTGAATACGAGCGCAGCGCTTGCCCAACGTGTGGTTCATGCTCAGGTATGTTTACCGCTAACTCGATGAACTGCTTGGTTGAAGCTTTAGGTCTAGGCTTACCCGGTAACGGTACGGTGCTGGCCACGCACGCCGACCGCAAAGAGTTGTTCTTACAAGCGGGTCGCAGCATTGTTGAGCTGTGCCGTCGTTACTACAAAGAAAACGATGAATCCGCTCTACCACGCAATATTGCCAACTTCAAAGCCTTTGAGAATGCGATGTCTCTGGACATCGCCATGGGCGGCTCAACCAACACCATTCTGCACTTATTGGCGTCAGCGCAAGAAGCAGAAATGGACTTTAACTTACTGGATATCGATCGTTTATCACGCAGCGTGCCTGAGCTGTGTAAAGTGGCACCGAATATCCAAAAATATCATATGGAAGATGTACACCGCGCCGGTGGTATCTTCAGTATTTTAGGTTCGCTCGCACGCGGTGGTTTTTTACACACGGACCTACCCACCGTGCACAGCAAAACCATGGCGGATGCGATTGCGAAATGGGATATCACCCAGACTGACGATGAAGCCGTGCACACCTTCTTTAAAGCAGGTCCAGGCGGCATTCCAACTCAGACTGCATTTAGCCAAGCAACACGCTGGCCCTCATTGGATTTAGACCGTAAAGACGGCTGTATCCGCAGCGTTGAACATGCTTACTCCCACGAAGGTGGCTTAGCCGTTCTTTATGGCAATATCGCCGTAGATGGTTGCGTGGTGAAAACGGCTGGCGTAGATAAATCAATTCACGTGTTTAAAGGCACGGCAAGAATCTTTGAAAGCCAAGATTCAGCCGTACGTAGCATTCTGGCCGACGAAGTGAAAGCTGGCGATATCGTGATTATTCGTTACGAAGGCCCAAAAGGCGGCCCAGGTATGCAAGAAATGCTCTACCCCACCAGCTATCTGAAGTCTAAAGGCTTAGGTAAAGCCTGCGCGTTACTGACTGACGGTCGCTTCTCCGGTGGTACTTCTGGTCTATCCATTGGTCACGCCTCTCCAGAAGCGGCCGCCGGTGGTGCGATTGGTTTAGTGCAGGAAGGCGATAGCATTTTAATTGATATCCCCAATCGCAGTATCAATCTGCAAATCAGCGATGCTGAGCTGGCCGAACGCCGTATTGCGCAAGACGCCAAAGGTTGGAAGCCAGTGGAAGTGCGCCCACGTAAAGTGACCACCGCACTCAAGGCGTACGCATTGTTAGCGACCAGCGCTGACAAAGGTGCCGTGCGTAATAAAGCGATGCTCGACGACTTACTCTAAGTTTTCTTGCGTTGCGCAAAGCCCCAGAGAAAAGGCTGGGGCTTTTTTTTACCTGAATGACGGAGGTTACCCGCCTGCTATAGCAACATTGCTCAGCAGTTGCGAAGCAATAAACAGATAAATCACCACACCCGTAGCATCGCACACAGAGGTAATTAACGGCGCACTGGCACTGGCCGGGTCAAAGTTAAACTTGCTCAGAACAAAGGGCAGACTCATGCCGATCATACAACCAATCATCACAATCGAAACCATACTTAATGCCAGCACTAAAGCGATGGTTGAATCGCCACGGATATAGCCTAACAGCGAGACGGCTGCCGCCATCGTGCCGCCCAATGCCAAAGCCACTAATGCTTCACGGCCAATTAAATACAGCCAGTCGCGCATCACCACTTCACCTGTTGCTAACGCGCGCACCATCAAGGTGGCCGATTGCGAACCGGCGTTACCACCGCTGTCCACCAGTAGCGGCAAGAAGAACACCAGAACAATGTTGGCCGCGATAATGTCTTGAAAGTGAGCAATGCCAGCACCGGAAAACAAGTTACCAAACACCAACAGCACCAACCAAAAAATCCGCTTGCGGTACAGCAAACCAATACTGGCACCTTTGATACTGCCAATAATTGTGCTGACACCTGCAGATTTATGAATGTCATCAGTCGCTTCTTCACTGACTACATCCATCGCATCATCATAGGTGACAATACCCATCAAAACACCGTGCTCATCGGTAATCGGCAAGGCAAGCAAGTCGTAGCGAGCGACTTTCTTAGCAATATCTTCTTGGTCATCCGTCACATCCGCGCTAACCACATCACTGCTCATTAAATCCTGAATCGTTCGATGCGGGTCGGCCAAAATTAAATCACGCAATGACAGCGCACCCAACAAGTGGCGCTGCTCGTCAATCACATAGACTTGATAAATGGTTTCCGCAGCGGGCGCTTCATCACGCAAATAGGCCATCGCCTGCGCCACTGTCATATCTTTTTTTAACGAAGCGTAGTCAGAGGTCATTAAGGCACCGGCGGTACCTTCAACATAAGCCGATAATTTGCAAATATCTTCACGTTCAGCAGCGGCCAAAGCGGGCAAAAGCATGTCACGCTGATTTTGATCAAAACGTTTAAATAAGTCAGTACGTTCATCGGCCGGCATCTCGCTGACCAATTCAGCCAACGTGGCGCGTGGGAACTCAAGTGCCATGCGCACCTGTTGCTCAGGCTCGAAATAGCTAAACACATCGGCTCGATCAGGCAAGCACTCCAGCAATCGCCAGCCTAGGGTCGGATCAAGCTGCTCTAAAACATCGGCTAGATCGACCGGAGGTAAACTTTTAACCGCAACTAAGGCGTCAGCAAATCTATTTTGCTCAATGGCTTGACTCAGGACGAGTACGAGCTGGCTATTGATGTTACTCATTGTGTCTCTCCAAGCAGCCTGCACCGGGCAACTCAAGGAGACTACGACTCAGACCAAGCTGGTTTTAGTCCACAGGAAGCCGTCAGCAAGCACGCTGATCATAATATGTAATGAAGTCCAAGATGGACTTATACAAGAACTTTCCATAAAGCCTTTAGTTTCTCTAGAACCGTTTATGCGGCGGGCAAATACTAAGGGAAGCACCTAGCAATAACAACTGCAGCCTTGCGCGGGCGGATTCAGTTAATCGATTATTCCGATAATGGTATGCTTAGTTCAATTAAATGATTTTTCTTAAAATAAAGTATTTTGAGCGGTGCTGTACACCCTTTTTGGAGTTTATTTTGACAGCCTCAATTGATGACGTAAAAAGCTATTTAATGGATCTACAAGAGCGTATTTGTACGGCGTTAGAGCAGGTTGACGGCGGATCTTTCTTTGAAGAAAACTGGCAGCGGCCAGGTGGTGGTGGTGGGCGTACTCGTGTTCTAGAAAACGGCGTACTGATTGAAAAAGGCGGCGTGAATTTCTCTCATGTGTATGGCGACGCTTTACCACCCTCCGCCAGTGCACACCGTCCTGAGCTGGCCGGTCGTTCGTTTCAAGCGCTGGGCTTGTCTTTAGTGATTCATCCAGAAAACCCACATATTCCAACCTCGCACGCCAACGTGCGTTTATTTGTTGCAGAAAAGCCTGGCGAAGAGCCGATCTGGTGGTTTGGCGGTGGCTTTGACCTCACTCCGTATTACGCCGAAGAAGAAGACTGCGTGCATTGGCACCAAGTCGCGCATGACGCCTGCGCACCATTCGGCGACAACGTGTACCCGGACTATAAAGCCTGGTGCGATAAATACTTTTACTTAAAACATCGCGATGAACCACGCGGGATAGGCGGCCTCTTCTTTGATGACCTGAATCAGTGGGATTTCGCTACCAGCTTTGCTTTTATGCGCGCCATTGGTGATGCCTTTCTTGATGCCTATTTGCCAATTATTGAGCGCCGCCGCCATACACCATTCACCGAGCGACAACGTGACTTCCAAGCACACCGTCGTGGCCGCTATGTCGAGTTCAACTTGGTTTTTGATCGTGGCACTCTATTTGGCCTGCAGTCTGGCGGACGCACCGAATCCATTTTAATGTCCTTGCCGCCCCAAGTGCGCTGGGGTTACGACTGGAAGCCCGAAGCCAACAGCCGCGAAGCACGCCTCACCGAGTACTTCCTGCAAGATCGCGACTGGCTTGGCGAGGCATCAGAAAAATGAAATATTATGGCGTTTTTGGTAACCCGATTGCCCACAGTAAATCACCGTTAATTCATCGCTTATTTGCCGAGCAAACTGGGCAACACATCAGTTATGAGCCTTTGTTGGCGGCGCTGGATGGTTTCCCTGATGCGCTCACGCAATTTTTTAAATCAGGCAGTGGCGCCAATGTCACGGTGCCCTTTAAGGAACAAGCCTTTGTGCTTGCTGATCAACTCAGCGAACGCGCCTTACGCGCCAAAGCAGTCAATACACTAAAAAAACTCGATAATGGTTGCTTACTCGGTGACAACACTGATGGTGCTGGCTTAGTCAATGATTTGCTCAATAACCAGGTTGAGCTGGCAAAGAAGAACATCTTAATCCTCGGCGCTGGCGGTGCCGTACGCGGTGTATTAGAACCCTTATTGGCACAGCATCCAGCGGAGATTTGTATCGCCAATCGCACCGTTGAGAAAGCTGAGCAACTGGCACGCGAATTTGCTGATTTAGGTCCGATGACTGTTTGTGGCTACGATTGGATTGATGCGCCAGTGGATATCATTATCAATGGCACCTCGGCCAGTCTCGCTGGCAAGTTGCCACCCTTGGCCAGCACTTTGATTAAAGCCAAGCACACGGTTTGCTACGACATGATGTACGGCAGACAGACCACCATCTTTAATCAATGGGCACAAACGCACGGTGCTGCACGCACTTTAGATGGTTTAGGCATGTTAGTTGAGCAAGCAGCCGAAGCATTTCATCTGTGGACGGGCCTACGCCCTGATCCGGCCCCAGTACTACTACAACTGCGCGCGCAGCTATAAAGCTTAGGCTGAGCGCAATACTTGTCCTGTACGCAAATCGCGGATAGTGCTTGGGTTGCTGCTCTGGCCGAGCTCGCCGCTCAAAACCGCATCCAACTGACCATGAAAATACTGCTCAATGCGTAAACGACTTTTCGCCGGTAAAAGCCCGCTGGGATTTGCGGAAGTCGACACCAATGGACCAGTTAACCGACACAGCTCTGCCACCAAAGGATGCGCACTGACGCGAATTGCCACACTGTCATGCGTGCCGGTAATCCATTCAGGCATACGCTTATGATGCGGTACCAGCCAAGTATTCGGCCCTGGCCAACTGGCGGTTAACTGCTGCATCTGCTCGGCAGTTAAGCCCTCAAGCAACCCAGAAAACTGTTCGATATTTGCCCCAACCAAGATCAAACCTTTATCCACCGGACGCTCTTTCAAAGCCAATAAACGCGCCACAGCCGTTGCATTGAAAGGATCACACCCCAAACCCCAAACGGCCTCGGTGGGATACGCAATCACCGCACCCCGACGAATTTTTTGCGCAATCTGTTGAATTTGCCAAGCACTGGTCATCAAATTTACTCGCCAACACTTCACTGCTGGATTAAAGAAACGCCCATCTTAAACCTGTCCAACGTTACGATACAGCCACAAACTGCCTTGACGACTAACATTCCCAGCAATTTCGAAATCCGTCAGCTTGCCAAGCACCTCCGCCAACGGCAATTCACTGAGTTCAACCAGCTCATCAATATCCAAGGGTCTGACTTTTAATAACTCAAGCAACGGGTGCTGCAGAGCAAGTGACGGCTGAGCAGATTGCTCCGCAGGCTGTGAGACAACTTGCCAACCGCGCAGCGAGGCCAAAATATCCTCCACGCATTCAACCAATAGCGCACCATCTCTAATCAACTGATGACAGCCACGTGCACCCGGCGCATGAATAGAGCCCGGGATGGCGTACACTTCACGCCCCTGCTCAGCAGCCAGTCGGGCGGTAATCAATGATCCACTAGACGGACTGGCTTCAACGACTAGAACACCCAATGACAAACCACTAATAATTCTGTTGCGACGTGGAAAATGGCTGGCATGTGGTGCGCTGTGCAATGTCAGTTCAGACACCAGCGCACCGCCTTGCTCAACAATCTGTGCGGATAAGTTTCGATGCCGTGCTGGATAGACTTGATTGAGCCCGGTGCCCACCACAGCAATCGTCGCACCTTGCACATCTAAAGCACCTTGATGTGCCGCTGCATCAACGCCCAAGGCTAAACCGCTGGTCACTGCAAAACCGCCTTTGGCTAAATGACGGGCAAAACGTTGCGCGGTATCTAAACTGGGGCGCGTTGCGCGACGGCTACCAACAATAGCAATTTGCGGCTGCTCTAAAATAGATGGATCACCTTGTACAAAAAGCAACGGAGGCGATCCAGTGGTTTCCTTTAATAAGAAAGGATACTCAGGCGTATCATGCAAGAGCACGTGATGTTGCGGGTGCTCTGCCCAGCGCAGTGCCAGCAGAGCCTGCTCACGTACCAACTCACTGCGCCGTGCGTCAATACTGCTCTGTGGCATACCAATAGCACGCCATGCAGCAGCTGGAGCGCTCAGCGCTGAACTCGCAGAAACAAACACGTCAAGTAATCGATAAAAGCGTTGCGGTCCAATATCTGGAAGGCTGTGTAAGCGTAAACGTGCTTCAAGTTCTGCAGGCGAGCAATGCGGCATATCAATATCCTTATCACAAAGCGCATGACACCCTGTCGTGCGTATCATTCAGTGTAGTAATAAGGGCCTAAAAAGCAAAAAAGCGCCCTTTTTCAAGGACGCTTTCAGCTGTCATCAGACGGATACGCGCTTAAACTGCTCTAAGGATTTTTAACCTTATCCATTACCGCGAGTTGACGACTGGCATACAAAATCAAACCGTAACTCAGCTTGTCATAGGTGCGAAACACCATCAGCAAACCAGAACGCTCATCTGGAATTTTGACTGAGTCACCATTGATGCGATCGCGAACCGTCTCACCTGTTTTATATACAGCTAAAACGTTGCCTTCAGTGAGGCCGTCACGCGTACCTTTGTTAATCGTAACAACATCAAACTGACCAATTTGCGAGACACCACGCGGTACATCCAAGATAACGCCATCAATGGCTTCTTTTGGCTCGCTTGGTGAAAATGTTGAATTGATTGGACGCTCTTCAGTCGGGAAGAGACGATCAGCAATACGTACTTCTTGTGTGGTACGGGTTAACATCATGGTGCCAATATCATCTTCAATGGCAACAATTTCACCACCACCGATATCATCCGCGTTAATACCTAAGAACTCCTCAGTGTCAGGATCTGTATAGGTACGACCTTGGCGGAATATACCGTAAATAGCATTGTCATCAACGTTACCGCGAATGTAGATACGATCACCGGTACCACTCACCACACGCTCAGCGTTACCAGCCACTACATAAGGGTTGTTAGCGAACTCTTCTGGGCTATTCACAATACGATTGCTGAGTAAAAAGCTATTAATCGCTTCTAAAGGAATCGTTGGAATGGCTTCAGCCATTGGCGTGCTACGCACTTTAGGTGATAACTTAATGGTTCCGCGGCTTGCACCACGATTAAGCATGATGCGCGGCTGCCCATCAATGTAAACTAGACTTAAACGGTCTCCTGGATAAATTAAATGCGGATTAGCCACCTGTGGGTTAGCATGCCAAATTTCTGGCCATTTCCACGGTTTGCTTAAAAACTTACCGGAAATATCCCACAGCGTATCGCCTTTAACCACAGTGTAATTATCAGGATGGCCATCTTTTAACTGTACCTGTGCTTGTACTGCAGCAGTCGCAAGCAATAACAGAGCAAGTAATGTTTTCCTCATGCGGTGAATCCCTTTATCATATGTCGACACGTGGAACGCCTGATGACAATTCCAGAACCCGTTTTTGGCTTTACAGCCATTTCTTTATTATGCTGCGTATCATAGTAGCAGTGCTTTCCAACTTTATTCCATAAGTACATCACAAACGCATATGGCAATCTTAAATATTCTTGAGTTTCCCGATCCTCGGCTACGTACCATAGCCAAACCTATCGCACAGGTCGATGATCAAATTCGCAGTCTGATTGATGACATGCTAGAAACCATGTATGCCGCTCCAGGCATTGGTCTAGCCGCCACTCAGATTAACCAACACATTCGCTTAGTGGTCATGGACTTATCCGAAGATAAATCTGAACCCCTCGTATTTATTAACCCTGAGTTTGAAATACTTACCGACGAAACAGACGTTTATCAAGAAGGCTGTTTATCCGTGCCCGGCTTCTATGAAGACGTACAGCGGCCGCAACAGGTTAGAATCAACGCGCTCGACCGTGACGGCAAGTCTTTTGAACTCTTAGCTGAGGGGTTATTGGCGATTTGTATTCAACATGAGTGCGACCACTTAAATGGCAAACTCTTCGTTGATTATTTATCTGCACTGAAACGTGATCGCATTAAGAAAAAGCTCGAAAAACTCCATCGCCAGCAGAAAGACTAAATATTTTTCAAGTAACCGCTGTGCGATGACGCTCCTTCTGTTTTAGCAAGGTAATTGTATGTCTTCGTCTTTACGTATTGTGTTTGCCGGCACCCCTGAGTTTGCCGCCCATCATTTAAAAGCGCTACTCGATAGCGAGCACAGCGTTGTCGCAGTCTATACGCAACCCGACCGCCCTGCGGGACGAGGCCAAAAATTAACACCTAGCCCAGTAAAACAGCTGGCAACCAAACATAATATCCCGGTATTGCAGCCGGTTAACTTGCGCAGCCCAGAGGCACAACAAGAACTGACGGACTTCAATGCCGATCTGATGGTGGTGGTTGCCTATGGTCTCATTCTGCCGCAAGTGATTCTTGATACGCCGCGTTTATGTTGTATCAATAGCCACGCCTCATTGCTGCCGCGCTGGCGTGGTGCCGCACCGATTCAACGCGCCATTGAAGCCGGTGATAGCGAAAGTGGCATCACCGTAATGCAAATGGAGGCAGGTTTAGATACCGGCCCCATGCTGCTGAAAATGAGCACACCGATTCTCGCTACAGATACTGGTGGCAGCTTACATGATCGCTTAGCCTCGCTCGGTCCTGATGCCGTATTGCAAACCATTCAAGGCTTGCTTGATGGCAGTTTAGCCGCTGAACAACAGCTGGATGGTTTAGCCACTTATGCGCACAAATTAAACAAGCAAGCGGCATTAATTGATTGGCAGCGTCCAGCCGCTGTCTTAGATTGCCAAATCCGTGCGATGTATCCTTGGCCGATTTGCCACAGTACCTTGGCGCATGAAACATTGAAAATTCACGCTGCACAGGTAGCTGAGGGTCAAGGCCAGCCTGGCGAGATTCTCAGTGCCGATCGCAACGGTTTATTAGTGGCGTGCGGTGAACAGGCGTTACGCCTCACCCACTTACAACTACCCAATGGCAAAGCTTTAGCATTCAGTGACTTACTTAACGGCAAACAAGACTTGTTCCAGTCGGGTCAGGTATTGGGCTTATGAACCCACGTCTCGCGGCAGCGCGTGCACTGGCGGCAGTCCTTGCAGGCAAAGCCTCACTCGCCAGCAGCTTACCAACCCAACTGGAGCGCGTTGCAGTACGCGACAAAGGTTTAGTGCAAGAACTGGCATTCGGTACGGCACGCTGGCAGCCCCGTCTGTCTGCATTAGCATTAGCACTGCTGAGCAAGCCATTTCGTAAAGCCGATCAAGACGTTGAAGCCTTGCTTTTAGTGGGCTTATACCAACTGCTGTATACCCGCATTCCCGCCCATGCAGCGATTGCCGAAACAGTTGGCTGTGCCACCGCACTGAAAAAGCCTTGGGCCAAAGGTTTACTTAATGCGGTTTTACGTCGCGCGCAACGTGAAGCTGACACATTACTACCCACGCTAGAAAAAGACCCTGTAGTGCTTACCGCACATCCGCGCTGGCTACAAAAAGCACTGAAAGCTTTTTGGCCAAATGACTGGCTGGCTATTTGCGAGGCCAATAATAGTCATCCACCCTTTACTCTACGTGTGAATCAACGCGTTTCAAGCCGTGATGCCTATTTAGCGGAGCTGGCAGATTGCAATATTGCCGGGCAAGCGACACCATTCAGTCAAGACGGCATCACCTTAGCTGCACCTTGCGATGTAGCTGCATTGCCCGGCTTTGCTGATGGCGCAGTCAGCGTGCAAGATGAAGCAGCGCAATTGGCAGCCCAGTTGTTAATGCTTGAACCCAAGCAACGGGTATTGGATGCTTGCTGTGCGCCCGGCGGGAAAACCTGCCATATTTTAGAAAACCAAGCGCAGTTGGGTGAGGTTGTCGCGATTGACTTAGAACCACAACGTTTAGAGCGGGTTAAAGAAAACCTCAAACGCTTAAAATTAAACGCCACACTGATTGCCGGTGATGCTCGTGCAATTGACCAGTGGTGGGATGGCCAAGTATTCCAACGTATTTTACTGGATGCGCCTTGTTCAGCAACTGGCGTGATTCGGCGTCACCCCGACATTAAGCTGACGCGTCAAGCCGACGACATTATCGCACTCGCCAAACTGCAAGGTGAGTTGCTCGACGCACTCTGGCCGACACTGGCAGAAAACGGTATCTTGCTATACGCCACTTGTTCTACATTACCGACTGAGAACACCGAGGTGATTGCTGCGTTCTTACAGCGCACCAGCGATGCACAAGAGCTGCCTTTCGAAGCGGCCTTTGGCAAAGCACAACCTCACGGCCAACAACTGCTTGCGCAAGTGGCTGGTCATGATGGTTTTTACTATGCTCGCCTGATCAAACACGCAGCAACCCAGAGCGCTTAAGGACATCACCATGAAAATTATTATTCTCGGCGCTGGGCAAGTTGGCGGCACGCTGGCAGAACACTTGGCTAACGAAGCCAATGATATTACCGTGGTGGACACCGATACTGAGCGCTTACGCGATCTGGGTGATCGTTTAGATATTCGCACAGTGATCGGGCATTGTTCTTTCCCTACTATTCTGCGCCAAGCCGGTGCTGATGATGCCGATATGCTCGTCGCTGTCACCAACAGCGATGAAACCAATATGGTCGCTTGCCAAGTGGCACATACACTGTTTCGCACACCCACCAAGATTGCTCGGGTGCGTGAGTCAGCCTACCTCACCCGTTCAGAACTTTTTGATAACGACGCCATTCCGATTGATGTTTTGATCAGTCCAGAGCAGGCTGTTACCAACCATATTAAGCGCTTGATTGAATACCCGGGTGCACTACAGGTGCTTGACTTCGCTGATGGCAAAGCCCAGTTGGTGTGTGTGCGCGCTTATTACGGCGGCCCTTTGGTCGGTCAAGAGTTGCGTCAACTGCGCGCGCATATGCCCAATGTCGAGACGCGGGTTGCCGCTATTTTCCGCCGTGACCGACCGATCTTCCCTACTGGCGACACCATTATCGAAGTGGATGATGAAGTATTTTTCATTGCCGCACGCGGCCATATCCGTGCAGTAATGAGCGAGCTACGGCGCATGGAAGACAGCTATCGAAAAGTGATTATTGCTGGCGGCGGCCATATTGGCGAGCGGTTAGCCGAAGCGATTGAAAGCCGCTATCAAGTCAAAATTATTGAAATCAACGCCGCGCGCTGTCGTTATTTATCCGACAGTTTGGACACCACTGTCGTGCTGCATGGTAGCGCGTCAGACCGTGACTTACTGGTGGAAGAAAATATCGATGAAGTGGATATTTTCTTGGCTCTGACCAATGATGATGAAGCCAATATCATGGCCTCGTTGCTGGCCAAACGCCTTGGTGCGCGTAAAGTCATGGCGATTATTAATAACCCTGCTTACGCTGACTTAGTCCAAGGCGGCGCGATTGATATTGCGATCAGCCCACAACTCGCAACACTCAGCACCTTACTCACTCATGTACGCCGCGGCGATATTGTCAGCGTACACTCGTTACGGCGTGGTGCGGCGGAAGCCATTGAAGCAATTGCACATGGTGACCGTAAATCCAGCAAAGTGATTGGCCGTCGAGTGAGTGAAATTCATTTGCCACCCGCCACCACCATTGGTGCGATTATTCGCGATGATCAAGTTCTAATCGGTAGTGAAGATATTGTCATTCAAGCCGATGATCACTTTATTTTGTTCGTGGTGGATAAAAAATATATCCGTGATGTGGAACGCCTGTTCCAACCCGGCCTAACATTCTTTTAACCTATAACCCAAAATATTCTTTTAACGAGTAGTCTCCATGCACTTTGCAGCGATCGGTCGAATTCTTGGCGTTCTATTGATGCTTTTCAGCATCAGTCATTTGCCTCCAATGCTGATTGCGCTCTATGATGACGGAGGCTCCAGCTCAAGTTTTATGTGGGCATTTGCCATCACCTTACTCACGGGGCTGCTGATTTGGTTACCAGTACGCCGCGCTCGTGCCGAACTGCGCGTACGTGATGGTTACTTAATCACCGCATTGTTCTGGATCGTACTGGGTATTTTCGGGGCAATTCCTTTCCTTCTTTCACCCAGCCCCAATATGGGCATCAGTGAATCACTGTTTGAAGCGTTCTCCGGATTAAGCACCACCGGAGCAACCGTACTCACAGGCATTGATCAATTACCCCGTTCGATTCTCTATTACCGTCAACAACTGCAATGGCTTGGCGGCATGGGGATTGTGGTGCTGGCAGTTGCCATTATGCCAATGCTCGGCGTCGGCGGGATGCAGTTGTATCGCACAGAAATGCCAGGTCCGCTAAAGGACAACAAACTCTCACCACGGATTGCCGATACAGCAAAAACCTTGTGGTTGATTTATTGCGGCCTGACCTTGCTCTGCGCGCTCGCCTATTGGGCCGCGGGAATGAATCTCTTTGATGCGATTGGCCACAGCTTCTCAACCGTCGCGATTGGCGGTTTCTCGACCCATGATGCTAGCATTGGTTACTTTGATAGCCCATTGATTGAGTTGATCTGTATTTTCTTTATGGGCATTTCTGGGATGAATTTTGCCCTACACTTTTTAGCCTTACGCAGCCGTTCGCTAAAAGCCTACTTAGGCGATCCAGAATGCCTCGCCTATTTGAAAATTTTAGCAGCGGCCTTTGTCGTGACCGCTGTCGTTTTGATGATTTATAACCATCACGACGATCCTTTACTGTCGCTACGCTATGCCGCCTTTGAAGTCGTGTCCGTTGCCACCACCACAGGCTTTGGTATTACTGATTTCAGCAGCTGGCCAAGTTTCTTACCGTTTTTACTGCTGTACACCACTTTTATTGGTGCTTGCGCCGGCTCGACAGGCGGCGGCATGAAAGTGATGCGGGTGATGCTCTTGTACCGCCAAGGTCAACGTGAAATTCAACGTTTACTGCACCCCAATGGCGTGTTCACCATTAAGATGGGTAAACGCAAAGTCCCGGATCGAGTAATCGAGTCGGTGTGGGGCTTCTGTGTCGTGTACATGGTCACTTTCTTTACTTTAATGCTCGCGTTACTGGCGTGTGAACTGGACCCTATCACTGCGTTCTCAGCCTTAGCATCCTGCATGAATAACCTTGGCCCAGCACTGGGTGATGCCACTGCACACTACGGCAGTTTGCCCGGTGCCGCGCATCTGATTTTAAGTTTAGCAATGATCCTTGGCCGTCTTGAGGTCTTTTCCTTGCTGGTCTTATTATCCCCAGCATTCTGGCGCTACTAAAATTGCGCACGGCAAGGCCGAAACGCCTTGCCGTCGATCAGTCGCTGGCTTATAGCACGTGCTCCAAATACTTATCTTTCAAGCGCACATAGTTGGCCGCCGTATACGTAAAGTACGCCATCTCTTGTTCAGTCAACGCACGCACTTGCTGCGCGGGACGGCCTATATATAAGTAACCACTGACTAAATGCTTACCCGGTGGCACTAAGCTACCAGCCCCTATCACCACATCGTCATCAATACGTGCGCCATCCATCACAATTGACGCCATACCAATCAATACCCGTGAACCAATACTGCAACCATGCAATAACGCTTGATGACCGATGGTCACATCTTCACCAATATTCAGCGGATAACCCTCCGGGTTAAATGGCCCTGCATGGGTAATGTGTAGCACACTGCCATCTTGCACACTGCTGCGCGCACCAATACGAATAGAATGCATATCGCCGCGAATCACAGCTTGCGGCCAAACTGAACAATCATCAGCTAAATGCACATCGCCAATCACGACAGCACTGGAATCAATGAATACCCGACTGCCACACTGTGGTAATATTTGGTTATAGATTCGAATCGACACAATGGAAACCTTAGGCCGCGTGGGCGCTGATTTGTATTAAGATAGATACATGATTGACGGCTCACCCGTCATCCCCATTTTGTATTTACAGGTATTAACGTGACTGATCAAGACAATCCCCTCTTACAAGATTTCGACTTACCAACCTACTCGGCGATTCGCCCTGAGCATATCGAGCCTGCGATTGATAAAATATTGGCCGATAACCGTGCCGCCATTGCACAATTATTAAGCACACAAGAGCAACCAACTTGGGACAGCTTAGTGCTGCCGATGGATGAACTCGGCGCGCGCCTAGGCGAAGCTTGGAGCCCAGTCAGCCACCTGAATGCCGTATGTAACAGTCCAGAACTGCGCGTTGCTTATGAGGCCTGCCTGCCAAAATTGTCTGAGTTCTGGACTGAACTCGGGCAGAACCGCAGGTTATTTGAGGCCTACCAAGCGCTTGCAAAAAGCCCAGCCGCAGAGCAGTTCTCGATTGCACAAAAAACCATTTTAGACGATGAGCTGCGTGATTTCCGCTTATCCGGTATTGATCTGGAGCCTGCCAAACAAAAGCGCTATGGCGAGATTCAAATGCGCCTCTCGGACCTCTCTAGCAGTTTTTCTAATAATTTGTTAGATGCCACTCAAGCGTGGAGCAAACACATTACTGATGAGCAGGCATTAGCCGGTCTGACTGATTCAGCGAAAGAGCAGATGGCCCAGGCTGCGCAAGATAAACAACTCGACGGCTGGTTAATCACTCTTGAGTTTCCAAGTTATTACGCGGTAATGACCTATGCCGATGACCGCAGCCTGCGAGAGGAAGTGTATAGCGCCCATTGCACCCGCGCCTCTGATCAAGGCCCTAATGCTGGCAAATTAGACAATACCCCCGTCATGGCAGAAATTCTTGACTTGCGCTTAGAGCTGGCACAATTACTCGATTTTAAAAACTACAGTGAGTTGTCACTGAGTACGAAAATGGCGGAGTCTACCGAGCAAGTTTTAACCTTCTTGCACGATCTAGCTCAGCGCAGCAAGCCCTTTGCCGAGCAAGACCTCACTGAACTACGCGCCTTTGCTGCAGAGCACCACGTCAGTGATTTGAACAGCTGGGATGTCGGCTACTTCAGCGAAAAACTGCGTGAGCAACGCTATGACATCAGCGAAGAAGAGCTGCGCGCTTACTTCCCAATCGACAAAGTACTCAGTGGTTTATTTGCCATTGTTGAACAATTGTACGGTATCCAAATCACTGAACTGCGCGACTTCGATAGCTGGCACCCCGATGTGCGCCTGTTTGAAATCACTGAAGAGGGTCAGCATGTCGGCCGTTTCTTTTTTGATCTGTATGCCCGCTCGCACAAGCGTGGGGGTGCTTGGATGGATAGCTCAAGGGATCAATATCGCGCCGCAAACGGTACATTGATCAACCCTATTGCTTACTTAGTGTGCAACTTCGCACCCGCCAGCCAAGGCAAGCCTGCGCTGTTGACCCATGATGAAGTGACCACCTTATTCCACGAGTTTGGTCATGGTCTACACCACATGCTAACCCGTATTGAGTTTGCGGGGGCCTCCGGCATCAACGGTGTGGCATGGGATGCAGTCGAGTTACCCAGTCAATTCATGGAGAACTGGTGCTGGGAGCCTGAAGGCTTAGCGTTGATTTCTGGACACTATGACACTCAAGAAGTGTTGCCTAAAGCTCTGCTGGAGAAAATGCTGGCCGCACGAAACTTTCAATCCGGCTTAATCATGCTGCGCCAGATCGAATTCTCTTTATTCGACTTTGAACTGCACTGCACTCATGGTGACGGCCGCAGCGTGCTGGATGTGCTGCAGAGCGTACGTGATCAGGTGGCGGTGATGGTACCGCCGAGCTGGAATCGTTTTGCTAACAGCTTTGCGCATATTTTTTCCGGTGGCTATGCAGCGGGTTACTACAGCTACAAATGGGCTGAGGTGCTATCGGCTGATGCATTCTCACGCTTTGAAGAAGAAGGCGTGCTCAACCCCAGTACGGGACGTGCTTTTCGTGATGCCATCCTCGCCAAAGGTGGCTCACAATCACCGATGCAACTGTTTATCGAGTTTCGCGGACGCGAGCCAGTTATTGATGCATTACTGCGTCACAGTGGCCTCAGCGACCCTCACGCGGCATAACCGACGAGATCATCATGACTACGCCAAGCACTACCCCAGAGACCGAACCAAGAAAACGCTTTATTGCAGGCGCCGTATGCCCAGCCTGTCAAACCATGGATAGCATTCGCATGTGGGACGTTGATGGCGTTCCCCATCGTGATTGCGTGCACTGCGGTTATAGCGACACCTTAAATGCCGAGGGTAATTCCGTTCCAAACGAATTAGCCACGCGAGTAAATATCAGTGCCTTGCAAAAGCCGAAAGAAGCTAAGGGCCAAGCGCTGCAGTTTTTCCCTAACCCTAATTTGAAAAAATAAAAGCCTCTATCCACAATAAAAAACGGCCCTAAGGCCGTTTTTTATTATCTCACTGACCTTATTTAGCAAAAGGTGCAGGACGCGGTGTAGCTGCTGTTGATGGCGGCAGAATTGGCATCGCAAAACTTGGCTGCTCACCAGTTAAACTTTTCAAGAAAGCGGTCACCTGCGCAATCTCAGCTTTTTCAAGCTGACGACCCAACTGTAAACGCGCCATCACATCGACTGTTTCTTCCAGATTCCAGTAGGCACCATCATGGAAGTAGGGGTAAGTTAATTCAACGTTACGCAGAGTTGGCACTTTAAACTTAAAGCGATCTAAATCATCACCAGTCAGACCGGCCACGCCCTCTGCAGGGTTAGTGGTTTCATAGGCGGCCACCAAACCCATTTTCTGGAACGAGTTACCACCAACCGCAGGACCATTGTGGCATGCGGTACAACCCACTTCTTTAAACAGTTTGTAACCTGCTTTAGCATCAGCGGTCAGCGCTGCTTCATCACCTTTAAGCCACTTATCAAAAGGTGCATTAGGGGTAACTAAGGTTTTTTCAAATTCTGCAATCGCATCAGTCACTTCATCAATTGTCACTTTATCGACGTTGTACACATCTTTAAACGACTGCACATACTGAGGAATAGACACGAGTACATTCACCGCCAAGTCATGGGTAAAACCCATTTCCATCGGGTTAGCAATTGGACCACCCGCCTGCTCTTTTAGGTCAGCGGCACGGCCATCCCAAAATTGGGCCAAGTTCAAACTGGAGTTCAACACGGTTGGCGAGTTGATTGGCCCTTCTTGCCAATTATGGCCAATGGATGACGGTAAGTTATCACTACCACCCATGCTCAAGTTATGGCATGAGTTACAAGAGATAAAGCCTGACTTTGATAAGCGAGGATCAAAAAACAACTGTTTACCCAACTCAACTTTAGCCGGGTCCGTAACCACTGCGGGTTCAATCGGCTGGATGGGTTCATTTGTTTGTGGTGCGGCCAGCGCACCAATGCTCATGCTCACAGTGAGTGCTAATACAGATAATCTAAGCATCAGGTTATTCCTTTATGGGATTCAATATCTTTCTTGCAAGTATCATGCTTGATAGCTTATTGCCTTTAGTTGACCCTGATCAAATAAAGGGCAGCACACTCACAATTCAATCAGACCAATCAGGTCTTTACTGCTGCGCAGCACGCAGCACACTAGCCGGATCAAGTGCTTGCATCGCTGCATATTGGCTGACAAACACTTGTCCACCAAAGCGGTGCAGGAACTCTGAACGGTGCAATTGATCCATCACCGGCCCTTTTACTTCAGATAAATGCAACTGCACACCCGCTGCGGTTAATCGTTCAGCAATTGCCTCTAAACTGTCCAAGGCGCTGGCATCAATCAGGTTGACGCCCGAACACATCAAGACCAAATGTTTACAGCACGGATAATCCACCATCAAGCGAGTAATGCTTTCTTCCAAATAGCGTGCATTGGGAAAATACAGACTTTCATCCACACGCAGAGACACCACCTGTTCACTTTGGATCACGGAGAAACGCTCAATGTTACGAAAATGTTCACTGCCCGGTAACTGCCCCACTACAGCGATATGTGGGCGACTGGTGCGCCATAAAAACAGCGATAGCGATAAACTGACACCCATAATGATGCCAATCTCAACACCCATAAACAACACACCAAACATGGTGGCCGCTTGAGCAATAAAATCCTGTTTAGAAAAGCGCCACGTCCGCTTTAAAGAACCGAGATCAACCAAACTTAACACCGCGACAATAATGGTCGCAGCCAAAACCGCATGCGGTAAATTATGAAACAACGGGGTAAAAAACATGGCGGTAACGGCAATACCTATCGCGGTCAAAACACCCGCCATTGGCGTTCGAGCACCGGCATCAAAATTGACAATCGAGCGAGAAAAACCACCCGTAATTGGAAAACCACCACTGACTGCCGCCGCAATATTTGCCGTACCTAAACCCACCAATTCTTGGTCCGGATCAATTCGCTCACGGCGTTTTGCCGCTAACGTTTGCGCAACCGAGACTGACTCAACAAAGCCCACGAGACTGATCAGCAAGGCCGCAGGTAACAAGTGCACCGCCAACTGCCAATCCATCGTCGGCAAGCGTAAAACTGGCAACCCTTCTGGAATTGCACCCACCACTTGCACACCGTGGCTCTCTAAGTGAGCGAAGGTTACCACCACAACAGCAACAATAATGGTGAGCACCGGACCCGTTTTAGTCAAACCATCTGCCCACGCGGCGCCAAAACCAACGGCCAGTAACAGTCTTTTTAAACGACTCCGCGCCAACTGCAAAAACAATAGGGATAAGCCGCCAATGAGCAAGGTTGGCACATTAATATTGGGGATCTGCTCAGCCAATGCAGGCAGCAACTCTAAGACTGTTTGGCCATCGGCTTTGACGCCTAAAATATGCTTGAGTTGGCTTAAGGCAATCAGTAAACCGGAAGCACTGATAAACCCAGAAATCACTGGATGACTTAAGAAGTTAGCTAAAAAACCTAAACGCAACAGCGCCATTAATAGCAAAATAACCCCAGACAAAGCCGCCAACAGCATGGCTGCGCCAATATAAGCGGCTGATTCAGCAGCAAACATCGGCTCTAAGGCAGCGGCGGTCATCAACGAGACCACCGCCACTGGACCCACGGCTAAAGTGCGACTCGAACCAAAAATCGCATACAAAAATAGCGGTGCAATACTGGCATACAATCCCGTAATCGGCGGCAATCCTGCCAGCATCGCGTACGCTAAGCTTTGCGGAATCAACATTAGAGTAACGATGACAGCGGCTAAACCATCTTTACCCGCTGTCACTCGATCATAGGTGGCTGCCCAGTCTAAACAAGGCAACCAGCGCGGTAGTTTCACTTTTATTTATCCGCCTTGAAATCACAGGCCGCGGGTTCATTTACGGCATGCGGCTGGTAATCTGAAATCATGGGCTTGGCCAGCCACTCACGGCCTTTGAGCATCATGTCGAAATAAATCGTTGGCATCCAACGCACTTTTAACATCCACGCCAAACGACGAGCAATAAGCGGATCAAGTGGGAAAGTTGGCAGTAATTTTCCACCATAGCCAAACTCGGCCAGAATGGTTTTGCCACGTTCAACCACCAGCGGACAGGCACCATAGCCATCGTACATCGCACGCGGATCACGACCTGCCAGCACAGCGAGAATATTTTCTGCAACGACCGGTGCTTGTTTACGTACTGCAGCCGCAGTTTTTGCATTCGGCGCAGAACATACATCGCCCAAGCCAAACACTGTGCCAAAGCGTGGATGGCGTAAGGTGTCATGATCAACCTCCAACCAACCTTCTGCGTTGGCTAACACGCTCTCACGGACAAAGCGTGGTGCACGTTGCGGCGGTACCACATGCAAGAAATCAAATGTTTTTTCAATCCGTTGTTGATTACCCTCTGCATCAGTTACCACAAACCAGGCTTTACCTGCTTCGCCATCCACTTCAACTAAATTGTGCTGAAAGTTCAGTTGCGTCTGATATTTTTCAATGTATTTCATCAGCGGCGGGACAAAATCAGCCACGCCAAACAGCACACCACCAGCGCTACAAAATTCAGTTTCAATCTGCTCCAGCACACCTTCTTTCTGCCACCAATCCGCAGACATATAGAGGGCTTTTTGTGGTGCGCCCGCGCATTTAATCGGCATCGGCGGTTGCGTAAAAATCGCGCGGCCTTTGCGCAAGTTCTGCACCAACTGCCAAGTATAAGGCGCCAGTTCTAAGACATAGTTAGAGGTCACACCATTCTTACCAAGGGTTTCACGCAAGCCTTTAATCGCACTCCACTGTAATTTTAAGCCTGGGCAAACAATCAAAGTACGATAAGCCAACTGACGGCCATCTTCTAAAATGACGGTGTTTTGCTCTGGCAAAAAACCCGTGACTGCGGCACGGATCCACTGCGCTTGCTTAGGAATGCACTGCTGCATAGGACGCTCAGTTTGCGAACGTGTAAATATCCCCGCTCCAACCATAGTCCAACCCGGCTGGTAGTAATGCTGCTCATTGGGCTCAATCACACCAATGCGCAAATGGGCATCACGCTTAAGTAAGCTCGCGGTCACTGCACAACCCGCAGCACCACCGCCAACCACCAATACGTCATAGCGATTGGTCAGCGCAGTTTGTGTGGCATTAGGTACACAAACTTGCTCTGTCCAGCGTTGCTGTAAACGTGGCAACAGACCTGCCAAGTCATAGCCGGCTGTTTTTGCTGTCTCCAGCAGCCGTTGTGACTCCAAATGATGCGCTTCACTCAACGCCCACAAACTCGATGAGCGCGTGCCTGTCCGGCAAAACGCCAAGACAGGACCCTTAACTTGAGCTATCAGCTGTGCAAAATCAGTCACGTTCTGGTCACTAATCTGCCCTGCTATCACCGGTAAATAATGATATTGCAAACCGGCGGCTTGCGCGGCAGCGGCTAATTCAGCACTACGCGGCTGATCTTCACCTTCTTGATCGGGACGATTGTTAATGATCGTCAAAAAGCCTGCAGCGGCAACTGTGGCCATATCCTGAGGCTGAATTTGTCCGATAACGGATAAAAAGGGCGTGAGCTGTTTGGTCGCTTCCATCTGGCGTTCTCCAAAATTAAAGGGCGTTGAGCGGAATTTTCAAATAGCGTACACCGTTCTCTTCCGCCGGTGGCAATTCACCTGCACGCATATTAATTTGTACCGAAGGGAGAATCAGCGTGGGCATGGATAAAGTCGCATCACGCGCGCTGCGCATGGCCACAAATTCTTCTGAACTGATCCCTTCACGCACATGAATATTGTGCAAACGCTCAGCCGCTACCGTTGTTTCATTACAGTATTCTTCACGCCCGGGCGCTTTATAGTCATGGCACATAAACATGCGCGTGCTATCTGGCAAGGTAAATAAACGCTGAATGGAGGCATACAATGTTTGTGCATTGCCGCCGGGGAAGTCACAGCGTGCGCTACCATAATCAGGCATAAACAGTGTGTCACCAACAAACACTGCATCACCAATCACATAGCTTAAGCACGCTGGCGTATGGCCTGGAGTATGCAGCACCTGCACGGTCAAACCACCGGCTGACAAGGTATCGCCATCCTTGAGCAGCCGGTCAAATTGACTGCCATCGGTGGCAAACTGTGGTTCAACATTAAACAGCGCGGAAAACACCTTTTGCACAGCAGTAATTTCTGCGCCAATCGCCAAGGTGCCACCCAACTGCTGCTTAAGATAAGGTGCAGCGGATAAATGATCTGCATGCACGTGCGTCTCTAACAACCACTCAACAGTCAGTTGCTGCTCACGTACAAAAGCAACAATCTTCTCAGCACTGTCAGTTTTAGTACGGCCGGATGCAGGATCATAATCAAGCACTGAATCAATAATCAGACACGACTGCGAGTCCGGATCACGTACCACATAACTGTAGGTAAAGGTTGCTGGATCAAAGAAATCAGTTACTACGGGCTTCATCGCACAGTCCCCTTCGAAATACTATATAAATTTATATTAGATCTTACACGAAAATATGGAATATGCTTATAACCATTTAGAATAAATACTGAGCAGTCTATATTTCACCTACAAAAAAGGCACCATAAAGGTGCCTTTTACTCTGCAATGTCAGTCATGCACACTGCATTATTTTTTATCACAGCACTTAGTACCGCAGGTATTTATCCCAATAATGCTATAAGCAGGGCAGGTACCTAATGCACCGGTAATAATCGGTACGATACCAATCCAGCCCCACCAACCAATCACATTGCTCAGTGCTAAACCGACTAAGACCAACCCAACAATAATACGTACAGCGCGATCAATTGAACCCATATTGCTTTTCATGATAAATGCCCCTCTACTGGTTTAAAGGTGGTACGCCATCAATATACTATGCATTATGATAAATTGTTTAATTATCGTTGATTTGCATTACGTTTATCACTGAGCGCAGCTACTTGGCTTCGCCACAAAATAATTGATACAGCGTTTGAATGATAGCCAACGCTTGCGGGCTGCTGATACTGTAATAAATTTGTCGTCCATCACGACGCGTATCCACCAAGCCTTCGCGGCGTAAAACCCCTAACTGCTGCGATAATGTCGGCTGTACAATTTCTAAGCGTTCTTCCAGCTCGCCAACATTCATCTCCCCAGCAACCAACTGACACAGCAGCAATAATCGATCAGGATTGCCCAGCGCTTTGAGGAGCTGACCAGCAGAGTCAGCATTTTCACGCAATTGATCAATATCTATTAGCACTGCTGATTCATTCATAGTTAGCACTCTAAAACAGGTCATCGACAAAGCGCCGCCACCCGATAAGAAAGACCTCATCAGGCACAACACTTTAGCTTATTATTAATCGTTAATAAGTAATGTTACCTTGCTGCAAGCATTCAATAAACAGCGCTGCGAGCATAAGCACAGAAGCAAAAAGAATATTCATTACTGTATTAATATAATATTTTGCCACTGCATCAGGATATGCGTCATTGACGCACAACAAGCCTTCTTATTTTAACTTTTTTCAGGCACCAGTAACGCCCAGACTAAACCCCACAATAAAGCGCCAGCTCCTAACCAAAAGGCACCCTGTAAGGTTCCACTCGCAGCTAACCATTGCGCGGTTAACCATGGTCCAGAGAGTTGAGTGAAACCATATAAAGCCACCAAGCCCGCCGACAAGCGCGGCCCTTGATGCGGATGTAAAGTGCGCGCTAAACGCTGGGTTAACAACACTGTACCTAAGAATGTACCGCCCACTAGTAAAGCACAGAGCAACACACCTAAAGCGGCGGGTAGTAACAAGATGGCCAGCACGCCCAATAATTGCAAAATATAATTGATGCGCAGCGCCAGCGCATCGCCGATACGCGCGCCTAATTTATTCCAGACCCAAGGCGACGGTAAAGTGGCTAAAGCCACCACCAACCAACTGCCATCAATCAAAAAACTGTCCGGCTCAAGCTTAATACTGGCCAGCATTGGCAAAAACGTCATCGGCAAAATGTAGCCCAGCCCAGCACCTGCATAGGATAAAAATAATGGGGTACTGGCACGATCAAACAAGCGTGATGAAGGGGGCTTACCATTGGCTGCCGATAAAATAACTGGCGAGGGGATATCTAATACAGCAAGCTGTCGCCAACCCCACCATGCCAAGGGCACGCTGAGTAAAAAGGCCGGCCACCAGCGCTCCGCACCCTGCAACCACTGTGCAGGCACCGCCACCAAGGCGCTGGATACCAACAAACCCGCACCGACCCCCAAATACACTAAACCACTGGCTGTTGCACGACCGTGGCGCGCTAACCACTCCAAAATTAAAGACGGCGCTTGCACAAAAACAATACCGTTGGTGATGCCATTAATCAGACGGAGCGCCGATAAACTCTCAGCACTTTCAGCTTGAGTTTGTAGCAGCGTACATAACACGTTAATTGCCAATGCCCACGGCAAGACCTTATGGATCTGCTCAACGCGGTGCCAGCGCATAGCCAACAACGCACCAATCAAATAACCCAGGTAGTTCCAGCTGGCAACATCTGCGCCCTGCTTCAAACTCAGCAACCCGTCTTTAACCAACCACGGCAGCATTGGGGTATAAATAAAACGTCCCAAGGTATGCACTACCAGCAGCACTAAAGCGCCAGCAATGATTACCCGTAAGAGGTCTGGAGTTTTCTGAGTCATAAATACATTCTTATTATAAAGCGATAGTCTGCAGGGCTTTCATTCACTATGCTTTGCGACATTAGTGTAAGTAGAGCACCTCAAGCCTTTATCCTTGAGCCGCAGCTAACTGCGCAAGAAATGGCTCACGCCACACTGCTTGCCTAGGCAGCGCCACAAAGAATGGATTTAAATAACTGTCCTGCGCGGCATAGGTCAGCGGTTGTCCTTGCAAATCCAGCACTTGACCGCCCGCCCCCTCAAGCACACCTTGCGCGGCAGCAGTGTCCCATTGTGAAGTGGGTGCCAGTCGTGGATAGAGGTCTGCGGCACCCTCAGCCATCTGACAAAATTTCAGTGAGCTACCGACATTCACCAAGCGCAGCGCCGGAAAGTTTTCTGTCAAGCTTTGCAGCAAAGCCTCTTGTTCTGGACTGCTATGGCGCTTACTGGCCACCACCAACAATTCATCCTGCGGCGCCGTACGCATTTGCAAGCTTCGGGTAGCGCCATCGGCATCACGGCAAAAAGCACCGAACGCTGCGCCGCCATAATAGATAGCAGCAGTGACCGGCACGCCGACCACACCAAAAACCACCTGACCCTGCTCAATTAACGCGACATTCACGGTGTACTCAGCACTGCCGCTGATAAATTCTTTAGTGCCATCCAACGGATCAACCAACCACCAGCGCGTCCACTGCTCACGCTCACCCAGAGGAATCTCGCAGTCCTCTTCCGACAGCACTGGAATGCTTGGATCAAGCGCAGATAAACCTGCGGCCAGCACTGTATGCGCAGCAATATCGGCAGCGGTCACCGGCGATGCATCCGCTTTAGTGTGTACCGCGACATTGGCCTGCCAGTACGGCAAAGTCGCCTGCCCTGCGGCATGCACCAACTCAAGCACCGGACTGATTAAAGGATGCATCATGGATGAAACTCTCCACGCTGCTGCAACAGATCACGCACCACATACATCGCGGCCAAGGCACGCCCTTCAGTAAACTGTGGTTGCTCAAGCAAACTGAGCAAGTGACGCAAACTGACCGTATCAACACGCATTGGCTCAGGTTCATCGCCTTCTAAACGTGAGGGATATAAATCACGCGCCAATACAACATAAATGCGCTGACTCATATAACCTGGCGATAAACTGAGTTCGGTAATCAACTCTAAAGAGCGGGCAGCAAAACCTGCTTCTTCTTGTAGCTCACGATTAGCCGCTTGCAACGCATCTTCACCAGGATCAATTAAACCCTTGGGTAACGATAATTCATAGGTCTCACTGCCTGCGCAATACTCTTCAACCAACAGCACATTCTCAGCATCGGCCATCGCAACAATCATCACCGCACCTAAACCGCCCGCCTTACCACGCAAACGTTCATAGGTTCGCTCTACGCCATTACTAAAGCGCAGCTGTAATTGCTCAACGCGAAAGATTCGGCTACGGGCCACTTCTTCACAAGACAAGACAACTGGTTTTTCTCGCATAATAAAACTCCCAATACTTATGCAGGTATCATAGCGCGCTTGAACACACAGTTTTAGAGAGATTTAACGATGCAACAGCTACCTTGGGAGCAAATCGATACCGTTTTATTGGATATGGATGGCACTTTACTCGATCTGCATTTTGATAATCATTTTTGGCTCGATTATTTACCGCAATGCTATGCCAATAAAAACGGACTGTCCCGCGCGGCAGCTGATGCTTATTTACAACCTTTATTCGCCTCTTATAGCGGCCAACTCAATTGGTATTGTGTGGCGTTTTGGAGCAAAACCCTGGATCTGCCCATCAAGCAAATGAAGCGTGATACCGCTCACTTAATTGATCTACGCGCCAACGCTGAGAGTTTTTTAACCGCACTGAAACACGCTGAAAAACACACCGTACTGGTGACCAATGCGCACCGTGATTCGTTGCATATTAAACTGGAAAAAGTCCACTTAGAGCCACTGCTCGACATCATCGTTAGCTCGCACGATTATGGCTATCCCAAAGAAGATCAGCGTTTCTGGAGCAGCCTCAGCCAGCAGATCGACTACCAGCCAGCGCGCAGTTTATTTATAGATGACAGCCTACCCGTGCTGCGCAGCGCCCAACGTTATGGCATTGGCCATCTGCGCGCAGTATTACAACCGGATAGCCAGGGCCCGCAGAAAAATTGTGAAGAATTTATCCCTTCCACAGATCTATTGGCCTTAGTCAGCAATTTATAACGGCCTCGCCCGCCAGACAGTTGACAGCCTCTACTGCGCTCGCTACAAGTGATACAACAGCATAATAAAAGAGCGCAGACCATGCCGCAAAATCGCCCGATCCGGTTTAACAGCTTTGCTGAGTTCTACCCATATTACTTAACCGAACATAAAAACCGCAGCAGCCGTCGTTTACATTTTTGCGGCACCCTTGGTGTACTCAGCATCGCAGCTTGCGCGTGTTTTGGCGTAATTGGAGCTTGGTGGTTATTAGCACTGCCGGTGTGTGGCTATGGTTTTGCTTGGCTGGGACATTTTGTCTTTGAAAAGAATCGACCCGCCACCTTTGAGCATCCGTTTTATAGCCTTGCTGGCGATTTTGTGATGTTTAAAGACATCTTAATTGGGCGTATTGCTTGGTAGTTCACTCGCTTACATGAGCGCCAAGCACAACGCCGATGCTGCAGGTTTAGCAACAAGCAGCATCAGTTACAGTGCAATTAGTTACCCAATAAATATTCTGGCTTAAGCATCTCTTTGAGTTCTGCGTAATGCAGAGTTAAACGCACTTCCCCTTCCGAATACGGGCCCAACACATAAGGCGCATAACTGAAGGTCAAACCTTGCTCATTGAAGACAAAGTTATCGGTTAGAAAAGTTTGCGCCTGCTCGGCTAGATCGTTATTCAACCAGTTTTCTGCATAGTCGGCGTAATTTTCGATATAGAGTTCGCGTAACGCTTGCAGTAACTTGGCATCAGCAAAGCGTTGCAAAATATCCGGCAACAGCAATTGTTTATGGGTATTTAAATCAAACAATGCATAGCTGGTACTGTACATACCATGAGCACCACCGGAATAACCGTAGCTGAACTGTTTGAAACTGGCCAGATGATTACGCTGGGCAATAAAGCGGATGCTGTCACTATGGTCATAGCCAACAAAATAAGGCTCTGCAGCCTCACGCGCTTCTTTTATGTCAGCATAACTCTCAACCAGCCAAGCATTAGCCTGCTGTTTAATGTCTTGCAACTGCGCGGGCATATTAGCAGGCAAAACGCCTGGCTCCGCGTCAGTGATGGCCAAACGTGCCAGCAAAGCTTGATCGAGCCAGTCCACGCCAGTGCTTTCTAAATCAATAAGGATTTCTGCGCAATACTCTTGTTCATCTTCTTGCAGGCACTTTTTCTGCGCCACAACTTCAAGTAACTGCGGAACAATCAATGGCGTTACGCCGGCCACTGCTGAGCTTGTATACACTGTACCCAGCAGCAGGCTCGTGATTAAAAGATTCTGTACTCGTTGCATGGTTAAGCGTCCTTGATAACGGGTTGGTTAGCAGGTTTTTTTTGCGTATCGCGCCAGGTCAGGTAGACACGCAAATCGAATTCGTATTGATGATAGTCAGGCAGCATATGTTGGCACAGTTTATAGAACGCTTTGTTATGGTCTTTTTCCCGTAAGTGCGCCAGCTCATGCACCACAATCATCTGTAAGAATTCAGGCGGCGTGTCGCGAAACAGCGAAGCAATACGAATCTCTTTTTTCGCGGTGAGCTTATTACCCTGCACCCGAGAAATCGCGGTATGCAAACCCAAGGCGTGCCGCAGTACATCAAGTTTATTGTCGTACAGCACTTTGTCGATGTTCGGCGAGTGACGCAGATACTGTTGTTTGAGGTCGATCGTGAACTGATACAAGGCTTTATCGCTCTGCACATTATGGCGCGCGGGGTAACGCTGCTGCCAATACGCACCGAGCTTATCTTTCTCTAATAAAGCACGCACCTGCGCCTGTAACGCTGGGGCATACGCCGACAAGTATTTCAACTCAAGCATGCTTCGCTTATTCCTCTCAACAACATCAATAAAAAACGCTAAGCTTACCCTTCAAACCTTAGAATGGCGCGTTTATGAAAGCCCCACGCATCACCTTAGATCAATGGCAAACCTTACAAGCGGTAATTGATCATGGTGGTTTCGCCCAAGCAGCACAAGCACTGCATTGCTCGCAATCATCCGTTAGCTACAGCATTGCACGGATGCAAGAGCAGCTGGCCATGCCATTATTGCGCATCGAAGGCCGCAAAGCGGTATTGACGCCGACCGGTGAGGTTCTGTTACGGCGCTCACGGCAATTAACCGCTGCTGCCTCGCAGTTAGAGGCCTTAGCACAGCACATTCAAGAAGGCTGGGAAGCCGAAGTGCGTTTAGTGGTGGATGCCGCCTATCCCAGTCAAAAGATTGTGCAGGCCTTGCAAACCTTTAAACCACTGAGCCATGGTTGCCGAGTACTGTTACGCGAAGAAGTGTTGTCTGGCAGCGAAGAACTCATGCATGACGGTGCCGCGGATATTGCGATCAGTGGCATAGATATTGTCGGTTACTTACCCATTGAACTGGGCACTATTACGTTTATTGCGGTGGCGCATCATCAACATCCACTGCATCAACTACAACGCACCCTGACTGCGCACGATTTATCTGCACATATGCAAGTGGTCGTGCGGGACTCTGGCAAACGCAAACCACGCGATACTGGCTGGCTCGGTGCTGAGCAGCGCTGGACGGTGGCAAGCTTAGCAACATCGGCTGAGTTTATTCGTGCGGGGTTAGGTTTTGCATGGATACCAGAACATATTATTGCTGCAGACCTCGCCAGCGGTGTAATGAAAAAGCTCCCGTTACACACCAGTAGCATTCGCCATCAACCCTTTTTTCTATATAGCCATAAAGAAAAGCCGCTGGGCAAAGCGGCTAAAATCCTAATCGATTGCATTCAAGCCAGTGCAGCCCCTTACAACGATGACCACACTGACTGATCCTCAATTACTGACGCACACCTTCCACAGCCAAGGTGAGTTCAACACTTTCTGACGCTGGGCCTAAGCTGGTTTTAATACCAAAGTCCACCAGTTTCAAAGTGGTTTTACCTTCAAAACCGGCACGGTAGCCGCCCCATGGATCGTTACCTTGGCCAATAAAGTAGGCATTAATTACTACTTCTTTGGTCACCCCATTGAGGGTTAAATCACCGCTAATATCCGCAGTCCCTTCACCGGTACTGACCACCTTAGTTGAAGTAAACGTCGCTTTTGGGTACTTGCTGGTGTTTAAGAAATCAGCACTGCGTAAATGTTTATCACGCTCGGCATGGTTACTGTCGAGACTGGCCGTGCGTAGCGTGACATTGACTTTACTGGCTTCAGGCTGCGTTTCGTCATAACTAAAGGTGCCATCAAAATCTTTAAAGGTGCCATATAACCAGCTGTAGCCAAGGTGACTGATTTTGAAATTAACAAAGGCATGTTGGCCTTCCTGATCAATCACATAATCTGCCGCCAACGCCGTGCCACTGCTTAACACCGAACCTAACACGAACGCAGCAAGGGTTTTCTTAATCATTGTATTACCTCAATTTATATTCGATAAATCAGCCATCATGGTTTAGGCGCACAGCCCAACATACGTTTTAGCGTGTCATCACGATCAAGCACATGATGTTTAACGGCAGCTAAGCCGTGTAACACTGCAAACACGACCAAACCCCAAGCCACATAGAAATGTACCGCACCTGCAACATCCGCTTGATCAGGCAGCCCTGACAGTAAAGCAGGAATTTCAAACAACCCGAAAACACTGATCCCGCGACCTTCTGCTGTTGAAATCAGATACCCCGACAGCAGAACCGTAAAAATCCCGATATACAGTAGTCCATGGCCTACGTGACTGAGTAAGCGCACCACTGACGAGTGCGTGCTGATCGGTGCAGGTGCTGGGGTCAGCAACCGCCAAAAAACACGTAGGAGCATCAGCGCAAATACAGTGATGCCGATGCTTTTATGCAAGGCCGGCGCCGTACGGTACCACTCACTGTAATAAGTTAAATCCGTCATCCACAGACCCAGCCCAAATAAAGCAAATACAGCCAATGCCACCAGCCAATGCAAAACCACGCTGATAAAACCGTATCGATTTGAAGAATTACGCCACTGCATGTCAGCACTCTCGTCTTGTTTATGATGGCTATTGTAGACAAATAAATATTGATAAAAAGTGCTAATTACTGCTAATAACTATCAACTTTATAGATAGGTTTGCCGCCTACTGTTCCAATCAAAGCCCAATATTGCTACGGATTGCCACTAACTCTGCACAACTCAGCAGTCGACTCTGGCCCAGCTCAAGCCCGTCCAGCGTTAAAGGCCCAACCGACACTCGGTGCAGCGCCAGCACTGCATTCTGAAAAACCCCAAACATGCGCTTCACTTGATGGTACTTACCTTCAACCAAAGTCAATCTAGCGGTGTACTCGGAGAGTATCTCTAACTGCGCAGGTTGTGTGGTGATGTTTTCATAAGCAAAATAGATGCCCTCATGAAACACCGCCACGTACTCAGCGGTGAGCGGCTTAGACAACCTCACCTCATACGTTTTTGCCAGTTTAGTCTCGGGTAAGCTGATCTTGCGCGACCATGCACCATCGTTGCTCAACAACACCAAGCCCGTGGTATTCAGGTCAAGACGGCCAACAATGTGCAACTCATTTTTCTGCGGGTGCTCAATTAAATCGAGCACGGTCGTGTGCTGTAGATCTTTAGTGGCACTCACCACCCCTTGAGGTTTATTTAGGAGCAGATAGATCGGCTGGTTATCTTGCAAGCATTGGCCATCCAACAGAACGTGAGTGAATGGCGTAACTTTTTGTTGAATGGAGTGCGCCGCCTGCCCATCTAAAAAAATACGCTTTTGCGCAATCAGGAGGCGCGTATCCGCCAACGAAAAAGCACTGTGCTGGTTAATAAAACGATCGAGCCGGCCGGTTGTCGATTTCATAAAAAAGTATCATGGACCTATAACTGAGATTTAAAACGGACAAGCACATTGACCCTGCAAAGGTTCACCGCTGGTCGGATGATTAAAATACAACTCACTGGCGTGCAACAGCAAACGCTCAGCCAATCGTTCACTTTGCTGGCTGTTATACAGATCACAACCAAGAATCGGATGGCCGATATCAAGGCTATGAATGCGTAACTGATGCGTGCGCCCAGTCAGCGGAGTGAACTCTACCAAACTGCGCTGCGGCTGTTCGAGACGCTGCAATACACGGTACGCACTGACAGCCACTTTACCGGTGCTGTGGCAAATTTTTACTCGCGGAAAACAGCTCTTATCTTTGGCAATGGGCGCGCGAATCTGACCTTGATCGTCAGCCAGCCAACCTTCGAGCATCGCTATATAACGCTTTTCAATGCTACGCGCTTGGAACTGCTGATTGAGGTGCTGTGCTGAGTGCGCATTAAGCCCCACAAGCATAATGCCTGATGTACCAAAATCTAAGCGATGCGGTAACTTGGCATCAGGAAATGCAGGCGTTAGGCCCGCTTGCCCATGCAGCAAGCGGTAATGTACCGAATCCCAGTTGAGCGGATTTTTACCCGACAAACTGAGTAAGCCACTGGGTTTATTGATCAGCAAAATGTCGTCATCTTGATACAAAATAGTGACAAAAGCCTCACACACCGGCGCCACAAAATCATCCACGACGGTTCTAACATGATCGAAAGCCTGTTTATGGGTCATCACCCTACCGTCCTGTAGTGAATGCATGAGCGAGCCTGCACCAAGGCCGCGCCATATAAGCGAGTCAAGGACAAGCAGGTCGAGCGAGACCTAAATGGTCACGCAGAGTAGATCCTTGGTACTCGCTGCGAAATAACCCGCGACGCTGTAATTCTGGGATCACCTGCTCAACAAAGTCCTCAATTCCAGATGGCAAAGACGGCGGCATCAGATTGAAACCGTCAGCGCCTTGATTGTTAAACCATTGCTCCATCTTATCGGCAATCTGCTCTGGTGTACCCACCATGGTGCAGTGGCCACCGCCGGCGGCTAAACGACCCAACAACTGACGCAGGCTGGGTTGTTCCGTTTCAATAATGCGTAAAATAGTGCTGTAGCGCCCTTGCGGCCCTTTAAACTCTGCCAATGTCGGCAATACAGGCAGCGGCGCATCCAGCTGCCAATCTGAACAATCTTGCTCAATAAACACCCCCAACTGACGCAAAGAGGCCTGTGCGGGCAGCAATTCATCCAGCTCACGTTGCTTGGCCAACGCTTCGGCTTCAGTCGCTGCAACATAGGTCACTAAGCCTGGCATGATCGGTACAGTCGCGCTGCGCCCCGCGTCTTTGACTCGCTGTTTAATATCACGATAGTAACTCTGCGCCGCTGGCAAATCGTAAGCCACAGCATAGATCGCTTCCGCACATTGCGCGGCCAGTTCCCGTCCCTGCTCTGACGCGCCAGCCTGAAAAAGCACTGGATGCCCTTGCACCGGACGCGGCACATTTAACGGACCATCCACTAAGAAGAACTCACCATGGTGGTGAATGGGTTGCACTTTCGCTGGATCGGCGTAGCGGCCCTGACGGTCAAACTCTAGAGCATCGTCTCGCCAAGAATCCCACAGCCCGAGAACCGTCTGAACGAATTCCTCGGCACGTCGGTAACGTTCAGCATGCCCCGGCATCGCCGTATAACCATGGTTGCGTGCTTCCTCATCAAACATCGAGGTCACCACATTCCAGCCAATGCGCCCATTGGAAATATGATCCAACGACGCAATCAGACGAGCCGCATGAAAGGGGGTGTAAAAAGTACTCGATACGGTACTGATAAAGCCGATTTTTTCTGTCGCCCGACTCATAGCCGCAATGGCCGTCAGCGGCTCCAAATACCATGGGCTGCCATCCGCAACATTCCCCACAGAAGCACCATCGGCAAAGAACACGGCATCGAGTTTGCCGCGCTCAGCCGTTTGCGCCAAACGTTCGTAATAGCGGATATCGCCCAACTGCTCCACAGAGGAGGCTGGGTGACGCCAAGCGGCGCGGTGATGACCGCACCCCATCAGAAAAAGATTAATGTGCATCATGCGCTGAGTTGCTGGTGAGATCGCCATCAGTTTTTCACCAATCCGCCGTCTACCAGCAAGTTCTGCCCCGTCACGGAACGTGCCCAAGGGGAGGCAAAGAACAGTATCGCGTCAGCAAATTCTGCCGGCGTTGTGACCCGACGTAATGGTGTACTGGCGGCGATAAAGTCAAATACGGCCTCCGGTGTGGCAGCCGACGCGTCGGTGGTACGCAACAACCCACCGGAGACCATATTCACCGTAATATTCTCTGGCCCTAAGTCTTGCGAGAGGGTGCGAGTGAGCGACAGTAAAGCCGCTTTGCCAGCAGTGTAATCGTGATAAGGCACCACGGGATTCTGAAACAAGTTGCTGCCAATATTAACAATGCGACCAAAACCCGCTTCGCGCATACCCGCAAGGGCAGCCTGCGTGGTATGCAAAGCACCCCCGACAACGCCGGCAAACTGCTGATTTAAATCGCTCCAGCGCAACTGCTCCACACTGCGCCGCGCATCACCATTGAACGAGAATTGTGGTAAGGCGTTGTTAATCACGGTGGTCACTGGCATGCCAAAATGCTGCCGAGCCTGGGCAAACATGGCCTGTACTGCTGCGCTATCGGTGACATCTGCCTGTACAGCCAGCAACTGCTGGGGTGCTTCACTGGCCAATTTGAGAGCCGCTTCAGCGCTGTTATGGTAGTTGATGATCACCCGCGCACCTTCACGCAAGAACGCACGCACCACGTGCTTACCTAGGCCACGGGCACCGCCGGTTACCAGCACCAACTGTTGATCAAGACGGATAGAATTTTGCATGGACACCTCAAAAGTGAGGCGAAGGTATGAATAGACAGACGGGGTTCAACCTGCAACTGACATCCCTTCGCCAGGATGAACTGGATCAGGTTCAACGGGTGTTATCTCAGCCCTGCAAACAGGACACCCCGTGCCGATCTGAAACCATAGCACAGCAAGCCAACTGAACTATAGATCTCAACATTTGAAATTGACAATTGCCGGCAGGCTTCCTACCCTGTCGGCACACCTAGGGGAGCCAAGCAACGGCTGAGACTTCGCATTTAATGCGTTAACCCTTCGAACCTGATCCGGGTAATGCCGGCGAAGGGAAGGAAAATGCTTGTCATACGCTGGTCTGTGCGCGCTCCTTTCTTCGTCGTCATCCCGCTAATACGCCTTTTGGCGCTTATGCTCCTGCCTGACAGACAAGGAAAAACAACCGATGTTAAGCACCTCTACCGCCGTTATTTGGTTGGTTTTATTCGCCGCACTGTTCGCCATACCCGGCCTAATATACGCGCGCCGCACGCAAGACAAACTGGATGATTTTTTGGTCGCGCGAAACAGCCAGAGCAGCTCCGCCACCCTGCTGACCCTGCTCGCCACCACGCTAGGTACTTGGATTTTATTTGGCCCCGCACAGGCTGCAACTTGGGGCGGTATCGGCGCAATCACCGGTTATGCGCTTGGCGCACTGGTGCCGCGCCTGATTATGATTCCGCTCGGTAGCCGCATTCGCACCTTGATGCCTGAAGGCCACACCCTGACTGAGTTTGTCCTCGGCCGTTACGGGCGAGCCATGTATGGCTTTGTGCTGGTCATCATGATTTTTTATCTGTTTATCAGTCTGACGGCGGGGCTGACAGCCATTGCACAAATGGTTGCATTACTGGCTCCAGTGCCGCTGTGGTTGACCGCCACCATCGTGATGGTGGCAACCTTGCTCTACACCCTGTATGGCGGTCTACGAGTGACCATCTTTACCGACCGTTTGCAGATGCTCGTCATTATCCCTTTTCTGGTGGTACTGATCGGCTTTGGCTGGAAAGCCATTGGCGGCTTCACTCCAGCCCTACAGGGTTTGCAGGAAAAAGCGCCACACCTGCTCAACCCGCTGGATATCAACGGCTTAAAATCCGGCCTGACATTTTTTATTGCCGTGGTCCTAACCGGTCTATTTTACCAAGGTACTTGGCAGCGTATTTTCGCGGCGCGTAACAACAAAGTGATTCGCAATGGCTTTATTCTCAGCGGCATACTGAGTTTTCCAATTATTTTCATTATGGGCTTATTCGGGCTGGCATTTGTCGGACTCGACTTGCCCGGTGACGGCTCGGTCGCGTTATTTAGCGTGCTATTGAGGGATGTGCCAGTGTGGTTCGCGATTGGCCTATTACCATTCGGCTTAGCGCTGATTATGAGCAGCGCCGACTCAACAATTAGCGGGCTGTCCAGTATTTTCGTGATTGACATTCGCCGACTGCTACCCAAGCTCAGCAACCACAACCTGCTCTCGCTATCACGTTGGTTGATTGTCGTATTGGCAGTACCTGTACTGATCGTAGCCGCGCAAGGCTACAGCATTCTCTACCTGTTTTTGCTGGCCGACCTGCTCTGTTGTGCGGCAGCTTTCCCAGTATTTTTTGGCTTCTACAGTGCGCGCTACCAAAGCTACAACGCGGCATTGAGTACGCTGGGAGGTTTAATTGCTGGGCTTGTTGTGTTTCCAGCGCCGGGCGCGCCGACCACTTACCTGCTGGAATCTTTTCTGCTGGCCTCGCTGGTACCTGTGACGATATCGCTGATCCTATTGCTATTGCCGAACAAAACACGTTTTGACTTTTCGATACTGGCGCAGCGCGTACGCAATTTGGAGGGATAAATCATACGCTCCTTGAGCAGCAACAAGGTGCCCAAGGAGCGCGCTGACGGATACTGCCAGTCTGCTGAGGTCTGTTATTTATGAGCAATCGACTTATCGGTAAACAGGTAGTCTTTCAACTCTTTATCCAATACCGGATCTTTTCTGCGAATCCATTCAAGCAGCATTGCTGCGTGCTCTTTTTCTTCATCCCTATTGTGCGCAAGGATGGCTTTTAACGCTTCATCTTTACACGCATCAACGCGCTGATTGTACCAATCAACCGCTTCAAACTCTTCCATCAGCGAAACAATCGCTCGATGCATGTCTCTTGTTTCGTGTGAGAGCTCTTCTATTGGCTCGTGATAACCTTCACTTGACATAGTATGTACTCCATAGGCTGAGTGATGAGTCTTGCATAACTCGCCGCACAACGACACCTTCTTTTAAGGCATACAGCAGTCATTTTCACACCCTACTGCACTTTATTTAGGGACAACTTGAGCCCAAACAGCGAACAACCCCTAGAAACACACGACGCACAGCAGCCAATCATAGTGCCATGCATACCCATGAAATAAATGGCTTTGGCACTTTATTAGCGGTGATACCAAGTGGCATGTTTTACGTTCTTTTCCGGCGTATATTTTGTCAGCAGCGCGGCAAGTTGCTCTACATTTTCATAGCCCTCAAAACGTAAATCACCGACTGATGGCGTGCTCACGAGTATGGATTTAATACGGCCCTTGCCGCTTTGAATCACTAGCTTCTCAATCTCTGCAAGCGGCATACTGACCACTGCACCTTTGTATAAAACATCCAGCTTATTGTCAGCCTCAAGAATTTCGATTTCTGGATAGGATAAATCGTGGTCGCGTATATTTCTATAGACTTGCGGGAGCTTGCGCACCAGAATAAAAGCCAGCACCGCCGCGATCGTTTTGTTAGCGGCGCTCGTGCTATCAATAAACATCCAGACCGCACCGACAATCAGCAGGATCACCACTAAGCTGGCCAAGATTGCATTGCGCCGCCCTTTCCTTTTGAATTCTTCAGATACTTGAAACTTCATTTTCATCCCTGTCATTTACGCTAAATGGGCGACAGTACAAGCCTGCCGTTAAGTGTCTTATTTGATGAGTAATACGCTAACTGCTGCTGTAGGGTAGATCAAGTTGTCAGCCTCGATTATTTGATAGTAATACCCAGAGGGGACAGATAAAATCCGCGCTCAAAATGACACCATTAGCCAAAAAAGACTGAAGTAGATTTGTATGACTAGAGCAATAGAATTATTAGCCCCAGGTGGCGATGTGAATGCAATTAAAGCAGCCATCGTAGCGGGTGCCAATGCCGTATATTGCGGTCTTGATACGTTTAATGCCCGCAACCGCGCGGCTAACTTGTCCTTTGATGACCTCACCGGCATCATCAAACTGGCGCATAAATACGACTGTAAGATTTTCTTAACCCTCAATGTAGTGATTTTAGAACACGAAGTTGTGGGCATCGTTAAGCTACTCAATAAGCTGGTGAACAGTCGCATTGACGGCATCATTGTCCAAGATCTAGGCCTGTTTAACCTGGTTAAAAAGCACTTTCCGAGTTTAGATATCCACGCCTCAACGCAGCTGACCACGCATAATGAAGGGCAAATCCAGTTTCTATCGACAGTCGGTGCGACCCGGGTTAATTTATCGCGCGAACTCAACCTGACTGAAATTAAACAACTGACAAAAGTCGCGCATGATGTCGACGTATTAACCGAAGTCTTTGTGCATGGCGCATTGTGCATCGCCTTTTCTGGCCAATGTTATTCAAGCTCGGTCAGTGTCGGTAACTCAGGGAACCGTGGCCGCTGCAGCCAAGCATGCCGTGATGAATACCAACCCACTGCGATGGGTAATAAATTCCCGCTGAACTTAAAAGATAACTCAGCTTATTTTGACTTACCTGAGTTGGTCGATGCGGGTGTCGATTCTTTAAAAATTGAAGGACGCATCAAAGGCGCTCAATATGTGCATACCGTGGTGGATAGTTGGCGCAAACAAATGGATAGATTTGTTGAAACGGGCACGTTGCTAGAGGACAACTCCAACCTCTATAAAGTATTTAATCGAGATTTCACCAACCTTTTCCTGAAAGGTGATATGAAAAAATCGATGTTTACTGATAACCCGCGCGACCATAGTTTTACCCATGCCAATGAAAAAAGTAACGCGATATCCGTTGTGCAAATTCAGGAAACCCAGCATGCGCTGGCTCAAGAAAAACATGAAATTGGTTTACTGGTAGACGAAAAAATAAAGTATCTGAGCATCGCCAAACAAAGCCTTGCATTATATTTTTCAGGCAAGCTCGGCGAGCCTCTAACAGTAACCGCGAAAGTGGCTGACGATAAAACATTCATTGTTCACTCGGGTATGAATCTAAGCCAAGCCAGTGAATCAGGCCTTGACCCAGCCATGATTGAAAAACGTTTTAAATCATTTAATAACGCTGAATACCTGCTTAAAAGCTTTCACTATGAGCATCTCGATCCGGGTTTAACTATTTCTTTTAAAGAGCTCACTGCGCTAAAAAATGAGTTGGCGTTTCTACTCAATGATTCTGTCGCTATTATTCCAGCGGTTGAAATACCGCCCTTAGCCCATCATGCAAAGATCACAGAGAAACCAACGATGTCGCTGCTGATTGCCGACATAAAAGACATCAACCTATGCGATGAAACAGATGCCGATATTTATTTTAAATTGCCTGAAAGCTTTAAAGTGGGCGACCGCAAGTACATCGAGCTGTTTTTAAACCATCCAAAGCTGATCCCTTGGTTTCCTGCCGTACTCATTGGTAAAGACTATTTAGAGTCGGTTAAGATACTCGAAGAAGTACGCCCCAAGCGTATTGTGAGTAACAACACTGGCATCGCTTACAAAGCCTTTGAAATGGGCATTGACTGGGTGGCAGGCCCGTTCTTAAATACCACGAATTCGTATGCGCTATTAACCCTGAAAGAAGACCTCAATTGTAAAGGCGCCTTTATCTCTAACGAGATCAATCGACCGCAAATCCGTAATATTAAGCGCCCGGAAAACTTTAAGCTGTTTTACAGCATCTATCATCCCATTTTGATGATGACCAGCCGCCAGTGTTTCTTTCAACAAACGGTCGGTTGTAAAAAGCCGAGTATCGAAGACGGCTGCATGCTCAAATGCGAAAAAGCCACCTCGATTACCAATGTCAAAGGCATTTCCTTTGCGGTCGACAAACAAAAAGGCGGCTATCCAAGTATTTATAATCATGAGCAATTCTTGAATATCGATGCAGTGAATGATTTTTCACACTTGTTTGACGAGTTCTTTATCGATCTCACCGACATCGGCAGCGGCTCGAAAGAAAAGCTGGATAAAGTCCAATTGATTCATCACTTTGAAAATGTCTTGAATGGCATCGAAAAATCGAGCGTGCAATTGCATAAGATGGTGACGGTATCAACCAATGCTCAGTACACCCAGGGCTTATAAACACACAGCGTTTTCAGATCTTGGGGTTCGCCAGCAGACGTTAGCTTTGCCCTAATAAAAAGGTTTCATGGCACTCTAACCATAATGGATAGTGCGCCATGGCCTTGGTGTAGAGCGGCGTTTGCATATGGCGGTTGAGCCAGTCTCGGCATTTAGGGTAAGGCGATTGCACATACCATTTTCGATCGACACGGGCGAATTGCCGTATAAAAGGCAGTAGAGCATAGTCAGCCAAGCTGGCTCGATCGCCCATTAAATAGTGGTTTTTTTCTAATCTCTGTTCGAGTTCGGCAATAAATCTTTCACAGCGCTGACGGTCTTCAATTTCAGATTTTTTATGGAAGCGCTTTGCCAACTTATACGCTTCCAACTGCGGTTTGAATTGTTGATCGTTTTTCCTGATCAGTTCTAACATCAACGCTAAATGCTGCGGATCGTCTGCCCATAATAAATCGTGCGGATCATTTAGCTTGAGCGCCCACAGCATGATATCGATACTCTCATCAATCACGCTGGTCTGCTGCTGCGGCAGGTCGCTGCAGTCAGCATGATGAATGACCAAGACCGGCACGGTGCCCTTAGGTGAGAGCGCTAGCATGTCGGCTGGTTTGTTTTTGCTGACCACCGCGCGAATCAATACGGACTGCTGAGCCAACAAAATCCCTAGCCGCGCACGCATGGCATAAGGGCAATGCTGCAGCGAATACAATAGCGGTAAATTTGAGCGGGGTTTGGACATCACTCAGCGGTAAGCGCCCTTAAATCAGCATCTTTTAACTCGAGCTATCCAGCTTCACACTAATACCTATCTTTTTGAAAGGGGGTATTGGTTATGACTTCACAAGATCGCCAGCAATTCTGGCAGCAACACATTG
>Ga0265295_1000461_pt1 | contig 81877 bp, 94 predicted proteins | sample Munlansysbiofilm_FD_192503 | JGI IMG/M metagenome (GOLD analysis project Ga0265295, IMG submission 192503) | Leachate microbial communities from a municipal landfill in Southern Ontario, Canada - Methane capture system biofilm | ecosystem: Engineered > Solid waste > Landfill > Unclassified ... | reverse complement strand
TGATAAATGATTCTATACTATCATCACTACCACTGTCAGGGAATTTATCACCGAATAATTTTTTTATTAATCTACCTATCTTTACCTTATTTCTAAATTTATCCCATATATCTTTATTTGTATCAATATAATTATAAAAATCTATATCTGTTATATTATCTTTGTTATAATGTTTTGATAAAAGTTCAATTATTTTTGGTGAATTTGATACAGTGAATTTATCAAATTCATCTGATATATCAATTAATGATATTTTTTCATATTGGTTATGTTTTGATAAAAGTTCATCTACAATATCATGGTCTATGTTTTCTAATATATCCACTAATCTTCCTGATAAAATAAATGGTAAATCTTTACTAATGTTCTCTAAAACTAAATCTATTATATAATCATTAAAATCTAATAGTATTTTCATTTATTTTAAATCTTCTTTTTTAACATCATTTGAATAATATTCTCCGTTATATTTGTAAAAATTTTCATTTGGATCATCTATCAATGTAATATAGTAATTATTACGATTTTTATCAGTATAAACTCTTATTGCATGTTCAATCGGTATATAATCATTCATATATTTAGAATATATTGCATCTGTATCTCTATAATATCTATTAAAAAAGTCTGAATATACGAAATATAAATCTAATTTATTTAAAGGTATATAATCGTCATATTCTTCTAGGTATATAACATTTTTTTCATCATAATATGTTTGATACTCTTTACTAAATTTAAGTTTTTTTAAATCTTCTTTTGTTATATTATCATATACACCATTAATTACAACTGTTTCACTATCTTCTTTTTTAATATATTCTTTTAAATATTCAGAATAGTATGAATTGATTTTTTTTAATAAAATATCATTATATCTATCTGACCAAATTATTTTAGTTTTACCTTCTAATGCATCTAATGTCACATAATTTTGTTTTGCTCCATATTTTTGATCATCATTAGTTAATATCTTTTCATATGGATTATACATATATAATGTATCTAAATATGGGAATAATAAATTCTTATCATAATTTATATCTTTAACTTTTAATATTAATTTATCAGATATTTGTAATTTAGGATTAACAATTTTCTCATCATTTTGTGATGTTTGATTCATTTTATAAAGATAACCATTTTGTATAGCATAAGCAACAAAATTATTAAGTGTTTCATTATCAATAAAATATATTCGATCCATAAAATAAACATCGTCTACTTTTTCTTCATTTATTTCATCTATCTTCCATAATAATGCTCTGCCTTTTATTTTATCATCATGATCTTCATCCATTAATATAATAAGTTTAACTTTATCTGGATTAATTGCATAAAATTTTAAATAATCCCCACATTCTTCATATCTCATACATGACCCTCTTAATGGATTTGATTTAGTAGATTGAGAATATTTATTTACATTATAATATTTTATAATATCTTCACCTTCTACTACTCTAAAATCCCCTTTTACTTCAAATTGTCTTGCGTATTCATCCATGAATGATTGTATATCTTCTCCTGGTTTTCCGCTTTCTGGAAATTTATCACCAAATAATTTTTTTATTAATCTACCTATTCTGATTTTAGTTCTTATTTTATTTATAATTGATGGATTTTCTCTAACTAAATCAATTATATATCTATTTGGATTATATTTTTTCCATGATTCTGGATAATCTTTATTAATAACGGATATCAATTTATTACTATTAACAAAATAAAATTTATCATGTTCATCATAAACAATATCTAAAAATGTTTGTTTTTTTAAATTATCATAAATACCTAAGTATTGTGTTACTAATTCTTCTGCAATGGGATGATTAATTGTTTTTAATAAATTATATAATTCAGAAGAAATAATAAAAAGAAATTCATCATTATTAATAGATTCAATTATTAGATATTCTAAGTAATCTTGATGTGTTTTTATCAATTTCATATATTAAGAATATTTTTTATACCCATATATATAAAATAAAAAACCCTATCTTTTTGAGACAGGGTTTAAAAATAATTATAATTTAATTATTTTTTTGTTGGTTCTAAGAGTTGTTTTGCCATTGCTGATCCTATTAATGCTTCAATAGGATTACTTTCACCATTTTCTCCACCAATAACCATATAGGTAGGAAATTTCATTTTAGCTAACTCAGCTGCTACACCAATAGCGGTCTCTTTATCAATTTTAGCTCTTTCCTGTGGAGTAAGACCAGCATTAACAAGTTGTCTATTTTGATATGATTCTGCATCTGCTTTTACTTTAACTGCTTGTGATTTTAATTTTTCAGTTTCGAGTGCAATTTTTGCTAAATCTCGTTCTGTTGACTCTTGTTTAAGTTTAGTTTCAATTGCAATAAGTTTAGATACTTGTTCTTTTTCTTGATTTACTCTTTCTTGTGCTTTATCACGTTCACCTTGAGCAATGATACGTTGTTGTTCTGCTTTAGCAGTTTCAATCATTTGTTGTTCAAGTTGTCTTTTTGCTGATTCATCCCTCTGTTTTTCCAATCTTGTTTTAAATGCTTTTTCAAGATCAATATCATCTACAATAACCTGTGATACAATAATATTATTCTCTGATAATTCATGTGGGATACGTTTAACTATACCATCTACTTCAATACGTTTTACTTCATATCTAGTTTTTATTTCTTTAATTCTTCTTGAATTATCTTTCATTTCTATATCTGCATATACTGTATCAATTTTTTCAATTTTATTAACAGCATATGTGCCATTTTTTAATTGTTCTTCAAATGTTTGTCTAAAACTTTGAGCATCTCCTGAAATATAATCTTGCGCAGCAAACATATAACCAGTATTAATAAGTTGTTCACGTGCGGTTGGTATAATTGTATTATAAACCAAATTACTCATTGTTCTATATTTTACGGCTAATTCAATAAATAGTTCTTTAACTTCTGGTATTTGAAACCTAAGAGAAACATAACCATCTGCTGTTACCTGATCAATAAATCTAATAGGAACAGGTCTCATTACACCCTCCAATTCACTGACATCTGTTTCTTTTTGATTAGTTTCATTCACAACTTTTACATCAATATATTTTTGCCATTGATCAATTTTTGCAAACCATCTAAATTTAATACCTTGTGTCATTACAGCATCCATTTTACCATTTGGGTATACTAATAGATAATTATAGCCTCTTTCTGCATAGAAAAATAAATACGGTATCATAATTAGAAATAAACCAACTAATAGGATCGATAATGCATTCCATTTTTTAGTTAGTTGAATTAAAAATGGGTGTGACTTTTTCTTAACTAATACTTTAACTTGATTTCCAAGTCTATCTGTTTTTACTTGGTATTCATCAGATAATGATAAAAATGGTTTAATAATAAATAGTGCAATTCCTAAAATTACAGCTAATACTCCAAAAAAAGTTAACATAATTTAATTTGTTTTAAGTTAATAATAATTTAATTGTTTTGTTTTATTTACCTTTTTAACGATTGATACAACCGAACTATATTTGATACTTTATCAATTATAGTTAAATACTGTCAAAGAAAATCTTTTAGTTTTTTCATTTTTAATTAAATTAATATTTTAAAAATTGAATACATAATTACTGCAAATACCACAATACCAATGGTTATACCTACCATAAATTTTAAATCATCAAAATTAATTTTTTTCATATTATTTATTTTTAACATTCATCATATTCATCCATATTTTTTTTATCACAATAAACTACCCATCTATTATCAACAACTGATATATTACTAGGTGAATCTTTATCAAAACCATGCCAATTATTTGCCCAGTTTAATAATGTAGTATATAATTTTTTAAGGTAATCTTTTCTACATTCATCATCAAAAAAACTTAATGATACTTCATTACCTATATTAGATAAAGATGGTACTATTATAGCTTTATGTGTTAATCTGCCCGTAGGTGCTTCATCAGAACACAACACTCTCATATCATTGGTATCAATATATAATTGGTGTCTTTTTATACAATTAAATATTTGAAATCTATCATCAACATCATTAAATTTAATGTAAATAGATTTAATGGTATCATCTTTCAATATACCATTACCAGATAATTTCAAATCACTTATTGTAATCTCAATGTCTAATTTAGTGTGCATTCTTTTAATTCAAATGAGATTACAAAAGTATATAACTTTTTTTAATTATACAAATTTTTTATAAAAAAATAACCACTTATTTTTAAGTGGTTATTAATCATTTGATTAGAAGTATTTAAAATCATGTTGATGTTGTATATTTTGTAATAAATTAAAATAGAAGTCTATTGCATTTTGTACATCATCTAATGATGCTACTTCATTTGGTGTATGCATGTATTTAACTGGCACAGAAATTAAACCTGATATTACACCACCATTAGATAAGTTATATGCATCTGTATCTGTTCCAGTATTATATTTATTAATTTCTAATTTAAATTTAATATCATTTTCTTTTGCTGTATCTTTCATCAATTTTAAAAAGTTTCTTTGTATAGCAGGGGATTGTGTTATTACAATACCTTCACCTATTTTATAATCACCGTGTTTCTTTTTATCTATTAATGGTATATTGGTATCATGACATACATCTATACATATAGCAATATCTGGTTTTATTTGTTCGGTTATCATTCTAGCTCCTCTTAATCCAACTTCTTCTTGAACAGCATTTATAATGTATAAATCATAAGGCAATTTAATGTTTTCTTCTTTTAATTTTCTAGCTACTTCTGCTATAATATATCCACCTATTTTATTATCTAAAGATTTACTAAATATCTTATTATTAATTATTTCTGGTTTTCTATTAAATACAATAAATTGTCCTAATTCTATTCCCATTTCAGTAACTTCTTCTTTCGAAGAAGCTCCAATATCAATAAAAACATTATCTTGTTTAGGTGATAATTTATCTTCTTTTTCAATAAGATGAACAGGTACCCATCCAAATACACCTTTAATTAATCCATTATTTCCCATTATGTTAACATGTGTACCTGGTACAATATTATAATCAATTCCACCATTACCGATTACATTAATATAACCATCATCTGTAATATTATTTACAATAAAACCAATTTCATCAGCATGTGCTTCAATTACAACTTTAAATTTTTCAGCCATTATGTCATTGTTATGAATTATAGCTGCAATTGAACCATAATTATCAACATGAAAATTATCAACATATTTTGATAAATAATTTTTCCATAATAGTTGTCCTTCTAATTCATATGTAGAAGGAGAGTTTGTACTTAAATAATCTATTAAAAATTCTTTATTCATTGTTTAATTTTTTTTTAAATTCTTCATCGAATGGTTTAATATACTCTATTATTTGTTTTCTTATATCATCATCAGATATATCTTTATATTTATCTTTAATATTGAAATATAATTTCTTTTGATCTATATCTAATTGTTTAATATTATCATTATATACACTTATATAATCCTTTAAAATATCGATATTTTTATTTATATTTAATAGTATATCATTATATTCTCCTCTATCTTCTATTTCATTTTCTGTTATATACTTCTTTATATCATCTAATTTACTTAAATAACTTTTAATATCTTCTTCTTTATCAGATATATACTTTAGGTTATTTAAATAATCTAATCTTATTCTTTTTGCTTCATTTAGATATAGTAAATCTATTTTCATTATTATTTACATTATTTTTCACAATCACATTTTTTATTGCATTTACAATTATCTTCAATAGGTATAAATTTCTCATAAACAGAATAACTTCTAGACATTGTACCATCATCATAAACATTAACAATTGTATCTTCTATAATATTACCTTTAATGGATTTTTTATTTTTGTAAGCATCCTTAATTAATTTATCTTCAATATCTACATAGTATTCTTTACCATCTTTTGTAACAGCTACATAATACTCTTTTTTAACGATTTTTGCTTTCATAATTTTTAGTTTTTAATTTTTAATTTTAGTTTATATTATTAATATTATATAAAAGTTTATTTATTTTTTGTTTTCGTTCAAATAATATATTTGTTTGATTTTTTACAATAGAAAACAAATACCACTTATTAAAATGGTAAATATAAAATTGATTGTTTGTTTTATCATAAAAAGAATCACCATCTTTAGGATTTGATGGTGGTTTAGTTAAATACATTGTCATAAAAAATCCCCATATAATATATATATAGGGATAATTTTGTATTTTGTTTTTATTATTTTTGTTTAAATGAATCTAAGAATTTAAATAGAATCTATCTTATCAAATTTTTTAATGTAATCATCTAAAAATTCAGATATAACTTTTTTCATTTCTTCTTTTGGGAAATCTTTTCCGCCATCACCAATACCCCAATGATTTTTACATGTTGCTAACATCATCTTTTCCCATTTATTTCTATTATCCTTAATATCTTTTACATATTTACCTTTATCATCTAAGAAGTTTCTTTTAAAATATCTATAATCATCTTCTGATATTTTATCAGAATCATTTATATAATGTTTAAATTTTTTAATCATATTTTTATATTTTTTTAGTACATATTAAAAATAAAAAATGGGATTTTAAATTAATCCCATCAATTTTAACATTTCTTTAACTTTTATCCAATCAACATATGGTCGATGTCCATGTTCATAAACTAAAGGACAACCAAGTGCAGCATCATCTATATAAATATCTCCATATGCCTTAGGAGATGTTGTCCAATTTTTTTGTGTAGGATTTGTTTGTATACCATATAAAGGTATATCATTTTCATTAAACCAATTTACAGCATCCGTTAAAAAATTACCAGTGATATCATCTATATTATCATCACCAGTATCATTATTTTCCAATCTATCACTTCTCATTGTAAATAATATTATATTATGTCCATTATCTACAAGTTCCTTTAATACTGGTATTGCACCAATATCTTTTCCAATAGATGGAAACTCATGTGATACACAAGTTCCATCAAAATCTAATACAATATTCATTATTCTGTTTTATAAGGTTTTAAGTTTTTCTTTTTAGCGGTGGTTGGTAACATTTCAATTATTTTACCATTTTCGTCAATGTATTTATATAATTGTTTACCTGCTTTTGTTTTTCCACCTGGAATTAATTCATCTTCTGGTTCTTCTCCAAAAATTTCTAATTTTATACATCTTTCTACTTCGTCTTCAACATGTTTAATATTATTAATAATATTATTCATTATTATTTTTTTATAATATCCTACAATATCACCATCCATATTTTCCATCATCATTTTAACAAAATCAGGATTTCCTATTTTATCTTCAAATTTAATTGTTACACTAATAGGGTGATTTCTCTTAAATGATTTAAACATCATTTCAGATGGATCAAATTGATGAGTAGATTGTGTTTGTTCTATTGTTTGTCTTTGAACAACAGGATTCTTTTTTAATCTAATATCTCTTCTTTTTATAGCTTCTTCTTCACCAAATGCCATCTTTTCGTCTTCAAATAATTGATCTATTTCACTTAAAGGTTTAGGAGCAGGTGTTGGTGGTTGTTGAACTGGTGGGTGCTGATTTTTTTTAATAAAATCTTGATATGCATCATCGTCATTATCATATACTTTATATTGTGATACATCAGTATTTGTATTATTAGGTATAGGTAAATCTTCAACTTGTTTAACTATACTTTCATTAACCATTTGTTGATTTGGTAAATTATCAATTGGTTTATTTACAACTTGTGGTGGCATTTTAACGTCTGGTATATTTGATGTATCTGTATTCTTTATTTTTTGAATTACATCTTGTTTTACTGATGGTGTATTAAAAAAAGATACAGGATCAATTTCACTTGATTCATTTAATGGTGGATTATTTATATTTGTATTTTGTTTTGATACAAATGGTAAATAATATTTATTAAAGATATCTTTTTTAATCATTTGTCCATCTGATAATTGATAAAATATATCTTGTTCATCAACAATTGTTACAATCTTTCTTTGTGCATCATCTTTTTTATAAAATTGGCTCATTTTTGTCTAATTTTTTTTATATATAGTAAAAAGTTTAATTATTGTTTAAAAAATAAATACTTAATAATGCCTATTATAAAAAAATTTAATCAATTTGATAAAAATTTTATGGATAATAATGAAAGAGATCAAATGGAAAGAGAATTAAATTATCGAAAAATAAAAAGAATGAATGATGATAATGATATTTCATTTGATTTTATTAAAAAAGAAATAAAATTTGAAATAGATAATAATATTTATCATAAAATATCAATTGGTAATACAATTGAAGAAATAGACGGTTCAAAAAAATCATCAATTCATATAGAATATGAAAGTGATAATTTAGGCAGAATAAGAATATTCAAACCAGAAAACGAAGCAAGAAAAGGGTTTTTTGAATATAACGGAAAAATGTTTAAAATAAATGTTACTGAAGTTAGAGAATTTTTTATATTTTTAAGCACGAAAATCAAATAATTTTTATTACCTTTGCATCATAAATTTTTTATATTATGAGTAAAGAAGTATATAATATTAAAGAAATATTGTATAATACAGTTGGTACTGTTAACCCCAATTATATTATTCACATATTAAAAACAAAGAAAAATGTAAATGTTGATTCTGATCAAAATTATGCATTAAGATGGGCATCATACTACAATGAAATAGAAATATTAAAGGAATTACTTAAATTTAATAGTGTAAATCCATTAGATTTTAATTATCATGCATTCGAACTTTGTATAGAAAAATCTAATTTAGAAGTTTTTAAAATTTTAATAAATGATAAAAGAGTAAAAAATAAAATAGATAATCTATTAAAAACAATAATTTATAATTGTCTACATTCTAATAAATTAGAGATATTATCATATTTCTTATCATTACCAGATATAAAAATAACCGACCATATTAATAACCTATTTACTGATTTTATTGAATATAATATGAATGATTATAGATATGAAATATTAAATATGTTATTATGTGATAATAGATTTGATCCTTCTTATGCAAATAATAAAGCACTTAAACTTTCAATTGAAATTAAAAATTATTCATATATTAATATATTATTAAAAAACAAAAAAGTGTTATCTAAAATAGATTCTGATGATATTAATACATTAACAGAACTAAAACTAATACCATATTATAAATCTAAAAAAATAGAAAGAACAATTTAAACCATCTTAAAAAGATGGTTTTTATTTTTTAATATATACTAAAAAATATATTTTAAGTATGAGTAAATATATAGAATTAAAATATAAAGGAAAGATATATACTGAACCATATCAGATAGAAGAAATTTTAGTTAAAGAAAAAATGTCATGGTTTATTGATGCCGAAACATTTAAAACCAGATTAGAAATTTTAAATGATACACTAGTTTTTAATGCTGGTACATGGTATAATGGTGTATGGAAATTTGGTGCATTTAGAGGGGGAGAATGGAAATTTGGTACATGGGAAGATGGTGTTTGGTTTAATGGTGTTTGGAAAGATGGACTTTTTAAAGATGGAATAATATTCAATGGTACTTTTTATCAAGGTCAATTTTTAAGAGCTAAATTAAGAACTAAAAATCAAGATGGTACACAAACTAAAAGAGAATTTGTTGATTGTGAATTATCTCAAAATATTATTGAAATATAATGATTAAAAACTTTAATGAATACGTATTAGAAGGTAATGATTCCTTAAAAGATGAAAGAAAACAAATTTTAGATTTTATAGGTCATAATAATTGGAATATTGTTATGAGAAAATTAAATAATATTAGATTTTCTGATTTTAGATATAAATTTGAAAATGCATTAAGAAATATTAAATTGAGTATTGATTTTATAGATAAATATAAAGATTTAAAATTATTTCCGTCTTTTATTGATAATGTTTTAGACAATCCAAATTATAACGAAGAAGAATTAATTAATATTATAAAAAAATTTCCTGATTATATAAACTGGTATAATGTATTCTATAATAAAAATATACCATTATGGTTTAAAAAAGAAAATTATGATAAAATTTATAACGATAGCTTAAATAGTTATGATATAAGTGTACCAATGAATATAAGAATTAAAAATACCAAAAAGGCGTTGTCTGTATTAAAAAATAATGAATAATATGAAAATAAAAAAGTTCAATGAATTAAATGAAAGTATAGATTCTATATTTAATTATAAACCATCATATTTAAAAGATGTTATTTCTAATATAATAGAAATAGTAAGAGAAGAAAATAGAGTATCTGAAAAAGATTTTAAAAGATATGATGATATAATAGAATCAACTAAATTATCTGTTCATAATAATCAAGATATTTTAAAAAATATAGAAGAACATGAAAAACTAGGTTATAGGAAAAAATATAGTGCAGAAATAATCTATGATAAATTTTTTAAATAATTATTAGTTTCAAAATCATCAATTACTTTATCTATTAAATATTCAAATAGACTTAGATCTACAATATCTTCTATTATTAATCCATCTGTTTTTAAAGTATAAATATATAATATACTAATAGCATATAATAATGAAACCATATTATCATCTGTTATTTGTGAAGCATCAATAAAATCATCTTCTCCTATAATATTTACACCAACTAATGCTATATCATTATATTGTAAACCATCATATATACCTTCATTATCATCTATTGGTATACCCTTCATAATTTCTTTTTCGGTTATAATAAAAAGATAATAGCTATCATTTATAATAGCAACACAACCTAGATTGGAAATATTATTATCTTTTAAGTAATCATATATCATGAAGATATATATTAATTTATTAATGCCTTTTTTAGTGATAAAATGTAATTTATTAAAAGTATTAATGGATCTGGTGAAATTGATATATTATTATTATATTCATTTTGAATATTTAATATTAATGAACCCTTTTCTAATATTTTTTCGATATGGTATTCTTTTAGATATTCAAAAAAAGGTCTTCCTAATTGTTCAAATACTTCTTCATAATTTGTATAAAAATTATTCATGACATAATCATAGTTTATAATAGGATTTAAATCACCATCAATTATAAATTTATATACATCAACAACTTCTGTATTTATATCGGATTCTATTATAGATAAATCACCTGATTTTATAATATGTCCTAATAATTGTATAGATTTTCTTAAATCTGGAAAATATTTATTAACAATTTTTTTAAATGGTTCTTTATCATTATATAAATCACAATTCTCTTTTTTACAAATTGCCCTTAAATAATTAACTTGTTTTTCATATAAAAATTTTCTTTCATTTGAACCAATTGGATTAAAACAAATTTCAGTAAATCTGGATCTTAATTCTGGTGTTATTTTATGAATATGATTCGTAGTAAATATAAATCTAACCCTATCATGATGAGTCTCAACATATCCTTTTAATGCATCTTGTAATTGAACACTCGCTCTATCAAATTCATCTAAATATATAACTTTATATCCATCTATAGAACTAAAATCCAATGTATCTATATAATTATCAATTGTATTTCTTAATACATCAATTCCATTCTCCATTGATGCATTTATTTTAATAAAACTGTTTTGTTCTGATAATATATTCGCTAATGTGCTTTTTCCTGTGCCTGGTGTACCATATAAAATCTTATTATCAAAGACACCATTATTAATAATGGATTCTATTCTAGGTATTAATATCATCTGTTTTAATGTTTTTGGTCTATACTTTTCCCAAAACAACAATTCTTTTAAGTTTGCCATATTCTTTATTTTGTTATGTTTATATTATCAATATTTTCTATATAAAATATTAAAAATTCATTATCAAATTTAATACTATTAGTATTCATTTTTTCTATCTTAATTCTACGAAATAGTTGTTGCAATATTTCATATTTTTCATTAAAAATTATATCTATTGTATTTTTAGATAATTGAACTTGGAAATATGGCCAAATTGTTGTACCATAATCGTTTACTTTCTTAAACTTTTTTACAATTTGTAAGTTACAATCACCATAATACCAAAATTTTAATATCACATCATATTTTTATTTTTTAATTTAAGTCGTTTTTGTTGATATTTTTAAAAAGATCAACATATTGAATTTTATTTTTATACTTTTCTAAGAATATATCAATATCTGATGGTTTATTAAGTAATTTATTTAATTTATTTTTTCTTTCAGTTAATATATCAGTTTTTATTTTTATTAACATTTTAGCATCAATTCTACTAACTCCCATAGATTCAATAAATGGATATTTTAACATTTGTTGTTCTATTAATTGTCTATCATAATAATCATCAATATTTACTTTAAATATTATTATTTCGTTTATCATTTTAAATCTAATAAATTTTTAAGTATCTGTTTATCAATTTCTTTTGTTAATTCTTTAACCAATTCATGTTCAAATATATTATTAAATGATGTCATATTTTTCTCAATATAATCGACCATTTTAATAATATTGTCTATTTTTTCTGATTTTGATATTTTATTTAATTTAACTAATCTTTTATATAAATCATAATTTATTTTTACTTCATAAAAGTCTTCTGAATTAGTACAATTATAAATTTTAATTATACTATTATTAAATAATTTTAGATCTTTTGTTTTTTTAACATAAAAAACATTTTTTTCACCATATTCATATTCTGTTCTCATTTATGTTATCTAATATTTTATTTAATTTGTTTTCTCTTCTTTTCATTAATACATCTGTGAAAATATCAATCCATGCTATTCTAGTTTCATTTTCTCTTTTTCTATTTAACATATTAATACAATTTTTAACATGTGATGTTTCCATATTTTTTATTTTAATTTCTTTCCCGTCCTTCATAACCCATATCATATCCATACCAAATTCTTTGTATTCTGATATTACGTCATCATATATGGAATTTATTTTTATATCTTTTTTCATTATAATTTACATACGTTTTTCTTAATCTTTATTTTGTCATGTCCTCTTAATATATTTGCGTATCTAACATATATCATATTATCATCTATAAAAAAATCAGATATAATACCACGATCTTCTATATCACCTATTTTAATTGTACTTTTATCTTTTAAGACTGAATATATTTCAAATCTATTATTGTTTAATAAATTGGGTTCAAACTTAATATGTTCATTATTAAGTTTATCTCTTAACTCTTTAATTTCTCCGTTTGTTAAATTAGATTCATTCATGATTATTTTATTATTTTTTATTTTAATTACACATTTTTACACTTTTGTTTTTTATATATAGTTAAAAAATAAAAATGTTTATGGATAAAAAAATAGAAATGAGCCAGTTTAAAACAATTAAAATATCACCAAAATTGCATAATGATATTAAAGAATACTGTAATAAAAATAGTTACAAAATGAATAATTGGATAGAAAAACAATTAGAAAAAATAATAAATTGTTTAAATGACAAGAAAAACAACTGAACAATTTATAGAAGAAGCTAAAAAATTCATGGTAATAAGTATGATTATTCTTTAGTTGAATATAAAAATAACTCGACTAAAGTTAAAATAATATGCCCTAAACATGGTATTTTTGAACAAAAACCAGATGCACATATTCAAAATAATGGGTGTTATATGTGTAATGAATCTAGATGAGAAAAAGAAATAAAAAAATATTTAAACAAAAATAATATAAAATTTGAGTCACAAAAAAAGATTTAAAGATTGTAGATATAAATACCCATTACCATTTGATTTATATTTATCAAAATATAATTTATGTATAGAATATGACGGAGAACAACATTTTAAAACTAAAGAAATTTGGGGAGGAAAAACCCAATTAAAAATAATTAAAAAAAGAGATCAAATAAAAAACGAATACTGTAAAAATAACAATATTAATTTATTAAGGATAAAATATGATGAAAATATAGAAGAAAAATTATTTGAGTGTCTTAATAGCATCAGTAAACCAATCGGGTAAAAATTTATAATTATATCTTAATATATTAGAAAAAGATTCATCAATTATATAAGTTTCTGCAAAATCATCATCTGATCTAATAGAGCGACCATAACTTTGTATAATATCAGCAACAGTCCTCCATGAATACCAATCTTTATTATCTTTTTGTCTTTTTTTAATTTTATTACTTGAAATATTTGGATATGGTATCTTCATGATTATTTGAAATCTAGATAATTCATCTTTAAGGTCTACACCGGACATCATCGAAGGACTTACCAATATTGTTGGTTTAGTGGATGTTATATGTTTATATAATGCTTGATCTCTATCATCTGATTTATGGAATATAAATCTATCATCATTTTTATAATATTCTTGTAACCAATTTGATAGTTCATAATTTGTTGTATGAATTATACCTTTATTATTTTTATTCTTCTTTATTATTTTATCTATAATTAGTTTTTGTTTTTCCCATGTTTTTTCTTTTTCTGTATATGTCATTTTACCAACTTTTATATAATAAATTGGTCTATTTCTAACTTTAAATGGTGATGGTACACTGTAATAGCAGCATAATTTAGTATCTAATCCATTCATATATGCAAACATATCTTTGTCTAATATAGTACCAGACATAAATATAACATGATCATAATGTTTCCAAATAACATCATATAAATATTTATTTGACCATACTGGTTGAATTGAATAGTTAGTTGGAAATATTTTAGATTCATCTTTATCTATATCAATAACCCAATTATTAATATTACCTTCTTCTCCATCTATATCATTTATAAATGCAGTATATGATTCTTTTGCTCCATTTATATTTGTTATATATTTACTAATTTTAATTTTTTCAGACTGTATAATAGAAGGATTTCCCAATTTCTGTAATAATGATTCTGATATTTCATCCAATATATTTAAAAAGTAATTTTTAACAAAATCAATATAATGAAATATGTTCTTAACTTTTGATATTTCACGATATACATGATTAATATTAGTGTCATTAAACCCCATTAATTTTAAACTTCTGTGTGATATTTTCATTGATATGTAATCACATAATACTGATTCAAATGAGTCTGCTTCATCTATTATTAATACATTAGATTTTTTTTCTTCTATTAATTTAGGTAAAAATAAATGAATTGTATTAAACAAGTGAAAATTGGTCATCGCTGTATTTGTTGATTTCCATTCAGAAAAGGCTCTATCATAAGGACAATCTGTACATTTTTTCTTTAATGCCTTATTAAATTCTTTACCTTCTGCACAAGAACAATTATAAGTATCACATGTATAACTATTTCTACCCTTTAAACTTTTCATAAAAGGGAATTCTTTAACATATTGATTTTGAAGTATTTTACTATTAGTTAGTATATCGAATCTTGCATCATCGTTTATATAGTTTAAATACCAATTCATGAACATAACAGAAAAAAATGATTTACCTATTCCTGTTGGAGCATTAATAAGTATATATTTTTTGCCTCTGTTTATATTTGTTTTGGTAAAGTTTAATGCATCTATTTGTATATCCCTTGGGTTATATTTTAGGGGGTGATAAATTTTGTTTTCGTACATTTAAATATAAAATAGTTTTTTAAAATATAGATTGAATATGATAAAATGTTTTTAAAAAGTTAGTTTTTTAAATTAATATATAGTTTTATAAAAAAAATGAGAAAAAATTAAAAATATGAAAACGTTTAAACAATTTGTTAGTGAAAGTGTAAATAGTCTTATAAAAACTAAACAAAATAGTATAGATAAAACTTTAAATAAGTTTAAGAAATATAAGATTGGTGATATAATAAAAGTCAATTTATTTGATACAGATAGATATATTAATTCAGAAATTGTTATATCTCCATATTGGAATGATAATGAGGATTGGATGCAAGTTGTTATTAATTATAACAATGAAACATGGTCAGCATATTGGTCTATAAAAGATAAAGAATGGAAATTGAAAGATAAGATTTAATATATAGTTAAAAATAAAAATGGTGATATGAAAATTAAAATTTATAATGATAAAACATTTAATATTTTTTACGAGAAAGGTGATTTCGTTAAAATTATTAAAAACGAAAAATATGGTAAACCAGAAAATATTGATTTGTGGGGAGAAGTATTAAAAGTAACAGGAAAACCAATTACTGCTAAATTAACTATTAATACAGAAAAAGGAGAAATAGAAGAATATGTATGGAATGTTGTACCAGTTGACGAAAAGGGGGTAGAAATAACAAAAGATCAATTATTTAAGATGGTACCAGTAAAAGAAAATAAAAATTATGAAATAGAAATGTTTTCTGATAGAACAATCTTAAAATTTGAAGAATTTAATTAAAAATCGAGTTTTTAAATTAAATATATAATATTAAAATATGGTAGAACCAAAAAAAAACGATTATGAAAAATATTAAAAATTTTGAAAATTTTGTAAATGAAGAAATAGATTTTTTCGGTAAAAAATCAAAATTAAAATCAGAAGAAAGAAAAGATGATTGGATATTTGATAAAATAGTATCAAAAATTAAAAATAATTTTGATCCATCAAAGATCACAGTATCAAAAAACATAGGTATTAGAACGCCTTATTACCTACCTGGTCAATATCATTATAATACAGGTGACGAAAAAATTACAATTGAAGTACAATGGTCTCTTGATGAAGAATTATCATCAGCTGTTTTTTTGATTGGTGGTGTAAAAATGGATACAGATTATTATAAAACAAAAAGATTTGCTCAATTTTTAATTGATGAATATAAAAAATATATAGGTCCTGAAAAAGCAAGAGATTTTGTAAAATAATAATTTTTTTATTTAAAAGGTGAATCTAAAAATTCACCTTTTTTATTTTATATATACATAAAAACTCATATTTAAATGTCAGATTATTTTAATAATTTTTTTTATAGACCATATAGAAATACACAATTTAAAGTATCATTTAAAGATTATAAATTAAATACAGGTGATGATGCTTATTCTATTCTTTTTAAAGGATTTAAAGAAAAAATCAGGAAAAATATTGTTAATGAATTAATAAAGAATAAAGATATGTCAGAAGATAAGGCTACCATATTTACTGATAATTTATTATCACCAAATTATAAAAAACATATAGATATAAATAAAGAGATAGAGAAATATTATAATGATGGATTATCATCATTAGAATCTGCAAAAAATTTAATAGATAAATATTATAAAATAACTGTTATTAATAATGATAATGAATTAGATGTTAAAGATGATGTTATATTAGAATCATTAAAAATTGTATCAAATAGTTTATTTTATAATTTTATTAATAGGTTAAAAAATTTAAAACTTAAATTTATTTTAAATAATCAATATATTAAAGGTATTAATAACTCTTTAAATCACGATAATTATGATATTTATTTTGAAACTAATAGTATTAATAGTACAGATGTAAAAAGAGAATTTAAATATAGTAAAATATTATCTACTGTTGTTACATCTATTGATTTATATACTGATAATAATATTCAGATAAAATTTTATATTGGTATTGATCATTATTCGTATTTAAATTTTGGGTATATTATAAATAACAAAAGAATAAATATAGGTAAATTTAAGTATAAAACTATTGATATTAAAAAAATATCAGATATTATAATATCAAATGATACCGATATAAATATTGATATATTATCTAATAAATTTTTATCTACTTTAAAATTAATAAATCATTATAAAAAAGTATTTATAAATGTTTTGCATTTATATGATGATATTGATGTTTATATATCAATAAATAATAATAAATTTTGTGTGATTATAGAATCAAGTAATAATGATGTTATAAATAAAAAATATTTATATAATATAATAAATGATAATATTTTTAAAAAAATGCCATTTAAATATAAATGGTCAATAAATACAAATATATATAATAAGGTTTATTATTATTTTACTATTGATTAACCATATTATATTTATATATAATAAAAATTAATAACAACAATATGCCATCAAAAAAGAATAGTTTTGTAAGTATTGCAGAACAAATTAGTTTACTAAATAAAAATTCTGTTGAAGTTTTAAGTAGAATCAGTGATATTGTATCAAGTAGTGATTCTGTTGTAAATGTAACCCAATTAGATGAACAAGGAAATGAAACAAATTATTCATTACCAACAGTGGGTAAATTACAAAGTGATATTAATACTATAAATAATAATATTATGAGATTATCAGGTTTAAATGATAATAATGTACATATAATAGATGGAAAATCAACTAAAAAAGTATATTTATCAGATTTAAATAGAGAACCAAATAATATTAATTTACTAGGTAAAGTTACTCAATTTAATTCAAAAAATAATTGGTTTTTTGAATCATTAATGAATCCTTTAATTTCTTTACAGTTTGATATGACTGATAAAGTTGATAGAACAGTAGATGGTGTTATATCAAGAAGATATATAGTATCATTTGAAAGAGATTCTGATGGTGAATATACAACTAATGGATTAAAATCTAGAAATGATTTTATTGATAAATTTGTTAATAATGATAATATAAATTATAATGACTTTATTAATTGGTATACTAATCCTACAAATTTAGGTGTTATAAATAATAGAACAATGAATTATGATGAACAACATTTTACATTTGATTATCAAGAAATAACAGAACATGGTATATTTTCAATTTTAAAACAAGATATAGATACAATAAATAATAAAATGTGGTATCATATTTACCCATTTAATTATGCAACATTAAACGGAGAAGAAAAAACACTTAAATCAGGTGATGAATTAGTTTTAAATAAACAAGAGTCTGTTACTAGATGGAAGATTATAGAAACTAGTGTAGCAGAATCTGATTTTAGAATAAGGGTAGAACGAATTGAAGGTTTTGATCCGCTTCCAACAGGAACAAATATTTTAAAATTTTATGGTAATGTAAGTATTAAAAAAACTGTTAATATATCAGTTGGTTTTGATGAATACCTTGTTGTTTTTATGAAACCAACAAATAGTAAAAATAGAATTAAAGGAAGTGTTTGGTCTAAAGGTACTGGATTATACACAAACGATTTAGTATTAAGTACTGATAATAGTGTATCTATGGCAAAATATTACTTAGACACTGTTTATGATTATGGTGAATTATTAAGAGATTTAATAAATAAAACCATACCAAGTCAATATGCAATAAAACCAGATTCACCAGTATTAAATAATGAAAATTTTAAAGTTGTTCAAATAAATAAACATTTAACTAATACGTCTGATACTAAAAAATTAAAAGATCTAAATTCAGAAAAGAATAAGATAAAAACAAAATTAGATCAGGTAAATAATTCAATATCACAAAAAAATAAAGAGTTATCTGTAAAAAAATACCAAACAATTGCAGAAAAAGATAAATCTCAAAATGAATTAACTAAATTGGTACAAGAACAAGAATCATTATCTAAATTGATGCAATCTATAACTACACAGATAAAGAGTCAAAGTAATACATTAACAAAAAGTGAACCTAAATTTAGAGTAAGGGGATTTTGGAATATGCCAGAACCAAAGACACAAGCTGGATATAGACCACAAGAGGTAGTACAATTTAATATACAATATAGATATTCATCTAAAAGTGGATTAGAAAATCAAACAGAAGGATATAGTGTAATTACATCAAATGAAGAGGTTAGAAAAACTGGTTATTTTTCAAACTGGGTATCAATAAAATCAGATTTAAGAAAGAGAGTATACGATGACATGAAAAGAGAGTGGGTATGGAAAATAGAAGATATATCAGAAGCAGATACTCCTAATATTAATCAATTAGATATACCAATACAACAAGGGGAAAAAGTTGAAATTAGAGTATCATCAATATCAGAAGTTGGATATCCAGATTCAATAATAGAAAGTGATTGGTCAGATATTATAACAGTTGAATTCCCAGATGATCTAAATGATATATTAGATTCTAATCAATATATATTAGAAGAAGCATCACAAGATAACATGGTTATTCAATTTGAACAAACATTAGAATCAAAAGGAATAAATAGACATGTTAGAGATTCTTTTACATTAAATGATCAATTTATTGCTCACTATGATGATAATATACAAACAGGATATAAGGATGATACAGGTGAATCCTTTACATTAAAAGAATATCTTGAATATCTTACAAATAAAATAAAAAGTTTAGAAGATATTGTATATTCTGCTAAAGGTAAATTAAAAGTATCTATTTTTAATGGTATAGATGAAATAAATGTAGATAATAATTCAACAGTTAATTTAGATTTTATATGTGAAAAGAACGCAATAAGAACAATTGGATCACAGTACAAAAATAATATATATGTTAATACAGATTATTATATAAAACTAGAAAATATATCAAATACACAATTATCATTTTTAGTTAGAGATAATTATAATAGCGGAACTACAATAAGAACAGGTTATGATAATTTACCATGTTTGGTTGATAAAGATAATCAATTTGTTGTACAAGAACCAAATCAATTTATCTATTTCTGTGATAAATCAGGCGGTGATTTATTATATAGTGGTAATACTTTTCATGATCCATCAATACCAGGATACTCTAAGATAAATAGTGCTATAATTAGCACAGATAAATTACCAGGTCTTAGTGGAGATTATATAAATAAAGGTAAAGATGGTAATCTAGAAGGAAATGGTTATAACGCATTAGGAGAAGGAACGCCACTTACTAATAATGATTGGTATATTGGTGATACTTTAGCAACTTTAATATGTCCATCTGTTAATTCGATAAATGATTTAATATCAATAGAAAATATTGGAACTAACTTTAAATCAGTTAATCCATCTAATTATATTATTATTCCATTTAATATATATTGGAGATTTAAAACGGCAATTGACACAATTGTAAATTTAAATACATTATCACAAGTAGAGCATAATAAATCCATAAGAATTAGATTAAATCCATCATCATTAAATTCTAGTTTTGAATTTAGTGTTAAATTTAATATTAAAAGAAAAAATAACTAATAAATGGAAAAAAGTTTTCAACTAATACGAACTAATCCAAGATTAACAACTAATATTAAATTAGTTGTTGATAGTAAATATAATTTATATTTTGAAAGTTTTGATTCTTGTAAAGAGTTAAGTGATGATAAGTATAAACATAAATTATTAAATAAAGAGGCATTATTAGAAGATGAATTACCAAAATACTATGACTCTTTGCCAAAAAACTTAGCATTTTCACCTAAAACTGATTTTGATGTAAATATAATGTATGATTCATTCAACAATCAATTTGATGATACATATTTTGCGGGTGCTAAAAATGCTGAAGATCAATGGTATAACGAAGAATTTGAATATTTTGCACCATTATATATTAAGAAGGGTAATATACCAGAGAAATTTATAATATTAAGAGTAGATGATCCAGGTATTTATGATATTTATGATACTGATTATAGATTAATTGGTTTAAATAAAGATAATTTTAGAAGTGAAATAATTGATAAATGGAAATGTGTAAAAGTTATAGATCTAAGTGAAAACTCTAATTTTGGTAATTTCTTAAAAAGAAATATAAATGATAATAATAGATTTCCTGAATTTTCATTCTTTTTTGATACTAAAAAGTTTAACTTTTCAAAATGGTCTGGATTAAATTATAAAAATGGTATTTATACAACTAGCGAAACAATACTAGATGATAAATTATATTATGAAAATCCCCATTTTGTATTAGAAGATTTTATAACAAAAGGATTTGAAAATAACGGATTAATATATCCATATATACTTAATATTAAATATTTATTTGATGATAAACCAGGAGATCCAGATAAATACAATGAATATTCTATTAATAGATATTTTGGATTTTATATCGATAAATTTGAACATATAAAATCTTTAACAACTTATGATCTTGATGATCTTGATGATAATGTAAATATAAGAATAGAAAATAATATATTTGTTGATAATAATGATAATGCAGTAAACCCATTTACTAATAAAATAAAAGAAAATGGATGGATAATGTATAATAACAAACTTTACGAAATAAAAAAACTGAACAATGGTTATTATAAATTAATATCAGATTTTGATATATCATCAAATGATATGACTATATTTAATTCTAATAAAATTAAAATAGAATATGTAAATAACAGAACAAATATAAAAAATTTAAATGATCAACTTGAATTAACAATAGATAAATTTATTAATAATGAAGGACACGTTGATGAATTACCAGCTGATTTATATTTAATTGAAATTGATGGTATATATCATGTTTTAAAAAATGATAAATATTTTGATAACACAACTAATAAATATATTAATAATTTTTATATAGGCGGAGATTATGCAATTACATCTGATAATAAATATTTAAAATATTGGAAAGGTGGTGTTAATAATACTATAACAAAGAAAATAGTAAATGATGATATACCATTACAATATAATATTTATAGATTAAAATTTTCTGATATAAAAGATTTTGACTTTGATAGAATAAATACAAGATATTCTGATTTTGAATATGAAAAAAATGTTTATGTAGAAACAGAAGAAGATAAATTAAATGCAATTGAATATAGAGATTTTAGTGTACCAAAAAGAGTTAAAACACATGATAAAGGAAGCAATGGACAATACAAACCATTAAATATATCATCAGAATATTCAGCAGGTGACGAAACATTTGAATTATTGGATAATAGTATAAGTTATATATGGGAAAAGAACCAAAATATATGTAAATGGGGATATATTGGTTCTATAAGTCATTCTGATTATATCTATAAATTAAATAACTCTAAAAAACACGGCGGTGTTTATAATAGAACTACAAATTGTGATACATCAGTATCTAGTGTTAAAGAAAAAACACATGACTATTTTTATAGAATTGGTAATTTTTTTAGTAAAAAAGATGATAATGTTGTTGAACAATTTAATGCAGGTGAATGGGACACAGGCACATATTGGACGTACTTAAATAATACATTAATATGTTCAAATAACACATCAGAAAATAAATCTATTTATACTACATATTTAGGTACAGATAATTACTATTATGTATATTTAAGGATAACAATTGATGATGCAATACCCAATAATAATTGGTCTGTTGGTATATATGATAGTTCTTTTGATAATGGTAAATCAAATCAATTTACAACCGGAAATGATGTGATTATATCATTCATGGGTAAATGTAAAAATGGTTATATAACATTATATAGTGGATATGTAAATTGTACATTTAAAGAAATTATAGTAACAGAAATAGAATTTAATTACTATTTAAACCAAAGCACTAATATTCAAACATCATTATTAGATAATGATAAATTTGACTTATCACTATATGAAGCCAATTACTTTGATTATTTTAAGTATTTCTTTAATAATAAAATGTATATAGAAGATAATGGAAATTTATATAAAAAATATTATAAAAAATATTCATATTTTAATGGAGGTGATAATGAATTACCAGCATCATCATTATTTAGAGGAATTGAATATAAAATAAATTCAATTGAAGATATTGTATTTAATAATGACGGATCAATTAGAAGTATAATACCAGGAGGTGGTAATATTTTTAATGAATATAAACTATCTGTTATATTAAATGATAGATATCATTATTATGATTTTGATGAAAATTCAGGAGTATATAGTAATCCTATTTTTATAAATAGTGTATCATCACCAATTGACGATTTAAATGCTACATTAGACTCACCCGATAAGAATGGTATACATGTTATTGTCAATTATAATTTTAAAAATATTATTATAATAATAAATCAAAATATACCAATAAATAAAGAATGGATATCATTTAATAATACTAAAGTATTTGGAGAATCAAATGGTATATATTATTCTAAAACTAAAGATGATTATAATACTATGCCATCTGTAGATGGATTATCTATCAATACATATGATCCAAATAAATTAACAGCTTATTATTTTATTCAATCGATGAATAATTTAAATGAAAAGGGTATATTTGATCAACATATAATATATTATGAAATAAATGGTAATAATGTTAGTAAATTTAAATTAAATCAATTAAATAATAAGATACCTAGTTTTTATGTTGAAGTATCTTTACCTGATGATATTTTATTAAAGAAAAATTCTTATAATATTTATCCAATAAAAGGACCATCTTATAATATCTATGATAAGTATATGATATATCTAGATGATATGCCTGTTACTCAATCTATAATAGATCAACCATTATCTAGAAAAATAGTTATTAATAAAAAAGATGAAACTATAAATATAGTAAGGCATGGCGAAAGAATAGAGAATGATAAATTAATTAAAAGATTTATCGGGTATTATGATCCAGTATTTCATGATATTAATGTATTTAAACCTTTATATTATTGGTCAGATGAAAATAGGTATTATGGATTAGATAAAAATTATTGTTTTGATAATGATGTATCTGATTTTGGAACAATAAGAGAAATGGTATATTCGAAAGTTAGTGATGATGGTAATTTTCTAAAATTAAATAATATATCTACTGATAGAAGTATATATCCAATGGTTGATGAAATTGGATTATCACAAACAAGTAGAAATATATTTTTATCTTCGTGGGATAGTAATTTTTATTTAAAAACATTAAATGAACATACATTATATTCAGATTTTGTTAAGTCTCCAACTTATATTATATCATATCAAGCAATACTATCTGTTAATAGTATTTCAGTATCTGATCCATTAGGATTAGAATTTTATACAACCGGTGAAGAACAAGTGGGAGGAGAAGCATCTAGAAGAAGTGGTGCAGCAGTAACAACTTATAATATGATATATGGATTTAATAAGAATAACCCTAGCGATAAAATAACATTTAGATTTAATGTAACTAATTTATCAATTGTTTCTAAAACATATGGTGTTAAATTATATTATGATAAGTTAAATCAACAATCTAGTACATTAATATCTGATGAATCATTGGGTACAATAGGAAAAGATGTTACAATACAAAAAAATATAGAATTTAATAGACCAATAGAATATGATGATAATCAAATAAAAACTACAACTGTTTGTAGATTTGAATTTTATAGTTTAGAAGAACCAAGTGAAATATTATATAGTAATAATGATATAAGATTTGATCTATATAATGATGATATTAATTACGAAATATTAGAATATGAATTGCAAACTGGTATAACATACATACCAAATCAATCATATGATTTTAGTATGAAATTTAGAAATAATGGTAGAAATAATATTAAACCAACTCATAATGCTACTGTTAAATTGATGATAATAGATGATTCTATGTTAGATTATCATATAATGAGTGAACAAACAGTATCAGTAGGTACATTAGAAGTCGATGTATCATTCGATAATATAACATTTCCTTTGGTTGGTGGATTTACAGAGAAGAAAATTGTATTTGCAGTAGAATATCCGGTTAATATATTTGATTTAAATCAAGAAGATACAAATAATAGAGTATTTGTAGAAGAAACAATTGAAGTTGAGCAATATTGGAAAGTAGTAAAGGAACAAGAACCTATTTTTGGATCAAATGGTAGAATTGGTATGGTAGCAATAGGAATCGGTGATTATATTTATTATGGTATGGGTAGATCATCAGTTGGTTATAAGAGTGATTTTTATAAATATAATGTAAATACTAAAATTATAACAGAATTAGATAATAATATACCTAGAGCATTTTCATCAATATGTACAGATGGAACACACATATATATAACAGGTGGTATAAATTCTACAGGATATATTACATCAATATCTAGATATAATATAAATTTAAATACATTCGATTCTTATCATTTTACATTATCAGCGGGATTAGCTTATGCTGATTCATTTGTAAAAGGTGATTTTTTATGTATAAGAGGAGGTAGAACATCATCTGGATTATCTGATAAAAAATACACTATTAATGCCTATGGTGGAATCAATGAACAAATGGATAATAGTGCTATAAGTTCACAAAGAACATATGATAGTTCAAGTGTCATTTACGATGATAAATATTATAAAATTGGTGGTTATATAAATATAGATAACACAACTAATACAGGTACTAATATTTATAAATATAATAGTATATCATCATCTAGTAGTAATGATAATATAACAATATATAATTTTAGTCTTACTGATATTGAACAATTAGGAGGAAGTGGATCATCATTTCTTTTAAATGGTAATAAAATATATATGACACTATCAAATAAATTTTCATCAGATATAGATAATAAGATGTATGTTAATAGAATAAATTCTATAGTCGTTCAAGAATACGATAATTTATCATTTACAGGTATAAATAGAACATATTGTGCATTTGCTACATCAAATAACAAAGGATATATTATAGGAGGGGGTAAAATTATTAATAATAATCAATCTATGAATCCAGGTACTACAGATATATCAAATATTGAATTTGCTGATACTTATATATGGGAATTTGAACATATATTGGATATAACATTATCAACAACAAATTATACTGATTTAACAATGAAATCCTTTAGAGCTGGCGGTATTATAACAGATGGTGATATTTATTTTATTACTGAATATGGTATACAATACTCATTATCTAATACATTTATACCACTTCAATCTATTAATCACAATAGTTCATTATCAACAAATAGTTATAATTCTTTAATTAGTAATTTATTACCAGGTACAACATATTATTATAGATCATATGTAAAAGTTGGTGAACAATTATTTTTAGGTGAAACTAAATCAGTAACTACGTTAAATGGTATATATATTAGTCCAATATCAGTAATATTTCAACATGGTGGATATTCAATTGTATATCAAGTTATAATTGAAATAACATCTAGTTCTAATTGGACAATAAATAATACATATGGTACCTATTTTAATGTTTATCCATCAAGTGGCAGTAGTGGAATTAGTTCAATAACAGTTCAATGTGTTAGAGATAACGAAGATTGGAGTAATAAACCATTTACTATATTAACAAATCCTGATCATGGAGTAATATCAGTTAATGTTAGGAATATATACTTTTCAGGTGGAATTGCAGTATAAATAAAAACATATAATATATTATGAAAAACGATTTAATAATAACAAGATTTAAAAGTGAACCAATAATAGGAACAAAATCATATTATGAACCAAGGACATTTTTTGGTTCAAAAATGATAAATGTTGAGAATACTATAATAATTGATGAAAAGACGATACAATATAGTGAAATAAATGATAATACAAATAACAATGGTTATCAATACTATAATGATATATATGAGAATGAGAAAATATATTTAATAGATTTAATTGATATAAAAAATAATAATCATACAATTGTATTATCACCTCAATCTGATATGGATAAAATAACAAATACAAATTGGACTATAAATATACAATGGAGAAATATATTAAAAGAATATTTATTTTATAAAATAAAAGAAAAAAGAGTATTTAAAGGAATAAAATATAATGATGTTTTAGGTAACAATATAAACCTTTATATTAAAAATTATATTGATAAAAATATATTAAATAGATATGAATTAAATACAATTAATTTCTATGTTGAATATAAAACATTAGATGATGGGGATTTTAATAAAAAATCAAATTTACAATATAATCCAAAATTTGATGTAAATATTAAAAATCAAGATAATTTAATAAAAAATGCAAATTCAATTATTTTTGAAAATAATGTAGAATTAAATTATAAACAAACAAAAACATCAAAATTATATAAATTTGATTACTATTTTGTTCTAAACTTTATTAGAATATAAACCTATATCATTTAAAAATAAATTATTAAAATGGCAAATAATGATGATAAATTAAATATTTTTATTGAAGATACTAAATCATTAGAAAATAAAATGGATATCGAATCTAAAAATTGGTCAAAAATAGTAAAACAACAAACTAGAAATATATATGCTGATATTAAAAAATTAATAGAGTATCAAGCAGAAATAATTAGTTATAGTCAAATAGCATCAGAAGAAATAAAAACTTATGCTTTAATGTTATCTAAAAATAATACACAAATAAAAGAATTAATAAAACAAAGATATGAATTTTATTCTACTAAATATCAATTAAATGTTAAAAATGATACTGCTAAAAAATCATTAGTTGAAGCTGATATTGCAAGAATTAGACAAAGAAGTGAATTACTAGAAATACATATTCAATTTTTAAGAGATACTGCATCTAATTTAGAATCACTCAATTATGCAGTGAAGAATAGAATTGAATTAATGAACGCATTAGGGTTATAATATGAGTTATAATATCGAAATAATAGATGATTTATTAAAAGAAATGGATAATGAACCATTTTATATAAAAATATATAGATGGTATAAATTACAAAAATGGATAATTTATTGTTATTTGTTTAATAATAAATTTATAAGAAAATTAAGAAAATGAAATTAAATATAACAGAAGATAAAAGTAAAATCGTTTTAAAAGAATCAACACGAGAAGAATATCATCAACTTAAATTACATCTTACCAGAAAAGTAGATAACTATTTTTTTAAAAAAAGACATAAGATGGGATTATGGGATGGTAGTATAGATCATTTTAAAAACGGTATAATGAGATATGGTCTTTGGAAGGAGATATATAAATGTTGTAAAGATCATGGTTATAAATTTGAAATAGATAAATCACAATTTCCATTTGATTTAGATATAAAAAAAGAAGATATTGTAAATTTTTGCACAGAATATTTTAAAGATTATAGAGTAAAACCAACTGAAAATAATCCAGAAGGATATTTTATACCATATGAACACCAAACTGATGCAGTTTTTAATATGTTAAAATATAAGTTTGGTATAGTTGAAGTGGCAACCGCAGGTGGTAAATCTCTAATTTTTGCAGTATTTATGTTCTATATTCTTAAATATATTAATCCTGATTATAAATTCTTACTTATAGTTCCTCAAATGAGTTTGGTAACTCAGTTTTATGACGATATTATTGATTATAATTTAGGTTATAATAAGGAACAAAAAGAACCATTTGATTTAAGAGTAGAAGAGATATTTTCTGATAAACCAAGAAAAGTAAGAGATGGAATTAAACCAAATGTTTTTATCGGAACATATCAAAGTTTAATTAATTATCCAAAAGAATTTTTTGAACAATTTGATGTTGTAGTATGTGATGAATCACATACTGCAAAAAGTAAGAGTTTAGATACCATACTATCAAAAACTTTTGGATTTGCCAAATATCGTATTGGTTTATCTGGTACATATCCCAATAATGATTCTGCTGAATATCTTACCATACAATCCTTAATGGGTCCAAAATTAATTACTGTTAAAGCAAAAGAATTAATGGACAAAGGTTTAGTATCAAAAGTAAAAATTAATTCAATAATATTAGATCACAATGAAAATGAGTTTGCTGAAAATGTTTTTATGATTAAAAAAAGAGGGGATGGGAAAAGAGCCTATTTACTTGAAAAAGAATTTGTTCAGAAATCACTAAGAAGAAAATTATTTTTTAAAAAATTATGTGACAGATTTAATAATAACTCATTAATATTATTCCATAATATAGAGTATGGTAAAATGTTATATGAATATTTAAGAGATAATTGTATAAATAAACATTTATATTATGTTGACGGTACAACAATAAAAGAAAAAAGAGAAACTATTAAAAAATTAATGGAAATAACAGAAGATAAACCAAAAATATTGGTTGCATCTTTTGGTACTTTTTCAACAGGAATAAACATAAAATCGATATTTAATATTGTTTTTGCGGATAGTTTTAAATCTGATAAATTAATTAGACAGTCCATTGGTAGGGGATTAAGGTTGCATAAAGAAAAGAGTAAATTAGTAGTATTTGATATTACAGATAAATTATCAAAAAAGTATAATAACATATTATATAATCAATATATAAGTAGAAGAGATAAAATCTATCAAAAACAAGGATTTCCTGTTAACGAGATGAAAGTTAAATTATGATAATAGATGAATATATAACTGTAAACAATAGAAAATTAAAGAATTATTATAAATCAATTGGATATGATGTTTCAACTGATAATTCTATTGTTAAAATAACAGATTTACCACATAGTAGTCATTATAAAATAGATGTTAAATGTGATATATGTGGAAAAACCAAAAAAACCCAATATCATAATTATTACAAGAATACTAATGGTTTAAAAGAAGATTATTGTTGTAGTAAGAAATGCGCAAACAATAAATGTAAAAAGAGATTACAAAATAAATATGGTGTTGATAATGTTTTTCAATTAGAAGAAATAAAAGAAAAATCTAAAAAAACATTAATTGATAAGTATGGTGTTGATCATCCAATGCATTCGGAAGAAATAAAACAAAAGTTAATTAGTACTAATTTAGAAAAATATGGATATGATTATGGATTGTCATCACCTGATATTAAAAAAAAGAAAGATAATACTAATTTACAAAAATATGGAAATATAACACCTCTTTTAAATGACAATATTAAAGATAAAATTAAGAAAACATTAACTGATAAGTATGGTGTTGAACATCCTATGTATTCGGAAGAAATAAAACAAAAATTAATTAATACAAATTTAGAAAAATATGGAGTTGAAAATGTTTTTCAGAATGAATTTATAAAAGAAAAAATAATAAAAACTAATTTAAAAAAATATGGATTTAAACATCCACAACAAAACAATATTATTAGAAATAATACAATTAATACAAATTTAGAAAAATATGGATCACATGTACCATCATGTAATTTACATATATCTAATAAAATTAAAAATAATATATTATCAACTTTATTTATTAAAAATAAAAAATTATATAAAGAAAAATATAATATAGATTTATTAAATTATTATGATAAAAAATATTTAGTTAAATGTCCATTGTGTAACAATGAATATATAATTAATTACGTTCTTCTTAACCAAAGATTACATTCAAATACCATACCGTGTATAATTTGTAACCCTATTGGGTTACATACATCAGGATTAGAAATTAAATTGTTAAATTTTATTAAAGAAAATTATAATGGTGATATTATAGAAAATGATAGAAAAATAATAAACCCGTATGAATTAGATATTTATTTACCTGACTTAAAATTAGCATTTGAATTTAATGGTGTATATTGGCATAACGAGTTATATTGTGATAATAATTATCATAAAATGAAAACCGATTTATGTACAAGAAATGGAATTCAGTTAATACATATTTATGAAGACGATTGGGTTTATAAACAAGAAATAATCAAATCAATGATATTGAATAAATTAAATAGAATATCTAATAAAATATTTGCAAGAAAATGTAAAATTAAAGAAGTAAATAATAACGAATTGATTAAAAAGTTTTTAGATGAAAACCATATTCAAGGTTTTGTTGGTTCAAAACATAAAATAGGTTTATTTTATAATGATGAACTAGTTAGTTTAATGACATTTGGTAAATTGAGGAAATCTATGAATAATATATCTAAAAATGATGAATATGAGATGTTAAGATTTTGTAATAAACTCAACACCATTGTCATTGGAGGTGGATCTAAACTATTTAATTATTTTATTAAAAATTATAATCCTAAGAAAATTATATCATATGCAGATAGAAATTATAGTAATGGTGATTTATATAAAAAACTTAAATTTAAATTACGACATATAACAAAACCTAACTACTATTATGTAGTTAATGGTATTAAAAAATATAGATTTGGATTTAGAAAAGACATTTTAATTAAAGAAGGATTTGATCCAACCAAATCAGAACATGATATAATGTTAGAAAGAAAAATATATAGAATATATAATTCAGGAAACTTAAAATTTGAATATAATTATGAATAATGAAATATATACATATAAAGATTCATTAAATAATATTTATAATTTATATATTACAAATTATATAGCAATAACAATAAATGGATTAATTGTATTTGTGAGTTATCAAGGAAGAGATAGAGTACTACAAATATTTAAATCTGAATATTATAATTATGGGGATGATTTAAATAATGTTTCTAATATATTAATAGAAAATAGTACAATAATATTTAATCATGAATCTTTAAGATATGAAATAGTATTAGACAATGATGATTATCATAATTTAAAAAATTGGATAATTGATTGTTTAACACCAATTGATATTAAAAGAAATTATAAATTAAATAATATAATTTCTAAACTTTTAAAGAAACTACATATATAAACAGAAAAATAATAATGTATTATGTATAATTACAAATTTACATCACCAGTCAAAGTATTATATCAGGTAGATGATACAAAATTTGACATAGAATCAATAAAAGATATTAAAAAATTAGAAAAAGAATATGATATAGATTTAAATTTTATTATTGATGAATATGAATATAGATTAGATGTTAATAGCGATAATGAAGAAGAGTATGATGATTATATATCTATGTCGAAAAGTGAAATATTTAATGATATTGTAGATGAGTTTTGGAATGATATTATAAATGAATTAAATAATGAATACACACTTAATGATATTGATGAAAAATTAATAACCAAAATATTTGAAATTGTATCATCTGATTTTAATAACTATAATGAATCTAAAAAATTAAATATTAATAAGGATATTAAAATTAAAATGACTGATTTTAATATCGATGAAAGTCTATTTATTATTGATGTTATATCTGATGAAGAATTAACAGATGATGAAATTGAACATGTTAGAAAATTTATAGATAATGAATGTTCTGATGATTGGGGTGAAGAATTTGAAAAAAATGACTTATCTGATCAAATTGATGAAAAAAATAGATATGTTTATATAAAAACATGGGAATTCGGAAATGAAGTAAAATTCGTTAAATAATATTAAAAGTTAAATAATATTAAAAGGGGAATTATTTTTTAACCCCTTTTTAATTATATTCTTAATTTTAAAATATCTTTCTATACTACTCCAATGTTCTTTATACATAATACATTCTGGAAAATCACATAAAAATGAATCTATATGAGAACAACCAACCGATTTATATAATGTGCAATTTTTTACTGGATCATTTTTATAGAAGTTTATTGCTTCTTTAATTATTCTCGTTATTTCCATTATACTGTTATTTCTGTACTAATTAATAAATTAGAATTATCTGATTTAATCATTAAAAACCTATCAAATACATATATTTTAGATATATCATCCACATTTATTATTTTTAAATATTTCTTTGGAAATGATAAAGTTTTTATAATATCCTTATCTATATCACCCAATATTAAATCCCAACTGCTTTCTCCTATTGATATTAAATACTTACCATCCTTTTCAAATGTATTCAAATAAAAAACATCAGATTCCTTATTTGTAAGTGATAATTTTTTAATATTATTAAAGTCATCTATTTTTAGTTCAAAACTAAATTCTGAATTATCTATATTTGTTAGTTTATTAATATGATTAATAGTGATATTTGTATTAAATGACATTGGATCACTGCCATAAAAATTTAATTTTAATTTACTATCAACTTTAAAAAATAGTCTATCTGAAAAATATTTATCACCAATTTGATCATAGTATAATTTACCAGTTATATCTTTATTCATATCAACCATTATTTGTAGATTTCTATAAATACTTTTAATATCTTTTGCTATAAAATCTACACTTACATCCAATTCATCAACATTAATATCAATTATATCTTTTATACTAAATGTATAACTTTTAAAAGCATTTATACCATTACCTTCACCAACCATAGAATATATTAAAAGATTATTCTTATCAAATTTAAATAATGATTTATCATGTATAACACTTAAATCTTTAAGTATGTTTATAATTTTTAATAGATTTTCGCTGGTTATTTTAAATGGGATTTCTAATGTTTTTGCCATATTATTTTTATGTTTTTATATTTTATATTAAAAAAATATTTTTGTTTTAAATATAAAAAGGAATAAATTAAATAATTTATTCCTTTTTGAGCAAAGACACCGGAATCGAACCGAACCCTATTTACTGGAAGTAAATCATGCTACCACTACACTATTCTTGCATTTGTACAAATATTTATTATATATTAATTAAAAAGTTTAATTTTTTTTCAATATTTTCATTGTATTTTATTCTAATTAACTGAATATTATTATTTTTACAATAATCTGTTTTTATTTGATCTCTTAATTTTCTAATATTTAAATTACTATCATCCTTTTCGAATCTATATTTTTTAAAATGTTGTTCCCCATCATACTCAATACAAGTATTAAAATCTGTTAAATAAAAATCAAATTTTAGTTTTTGTTTATATTTACACCCATCAAATGTTTTTTGTGTTTCAAATTTAATATTATTATCAATAAATATTTTTTCGATTAATATTTCATTTTTAGATTTTTTACATTTTGGACAACCATATTTTTTACGAATATGATTATCTGGTATCTGTTCGAAAACACCATGTTTTTTACATATAATTTTAACCTTAGTTTTCATATTTTTATATTCTACTAGAGTATAATCATAATTGTCATAATGTATTTTTGTTGAATTTTTAATAAAATCTTCTTTTGTTATAGATACACCACCTTTACATTTAGGACATCCTTGTTTAAAATTAATATGTGCAACAGGTAATTGTTCAAAAACACCATGTTGTTTGCATATAATTTTAACTTTAGTTGAATTGTTTTTATAATCCACAATTGAATAATCATATTTATCATTATGTACATTATTAGACCTCTTTATAAATTCTAATGTATTTGATTTTTTATTACTATATTTCATATTAAAATCTATTTTTACTAGGAAATTTAGATAATGGATTAACCGGAGTGAATCTTTTATTAAAATTTCCATTATTTGGTGTTTTATGTGGGTTATTATAGACTTTTTTATACCCACCTACTATTGTTATGAGATCAGGAGAATCGTCTGCATATTCGTCTATAAATGTGTTTATATCTTCTGTAATATTCAATGAATTATTTTCCATATACTCATCTATCATATCCCTATAACTAATCATTGAAAATATTGTTGACATAACTATTGTTGACATAATAGCATCATCATGACCAGATTCACTTCTGAATGTTATATCACCTGATGCTAAATCATGTCTAGTAAATGTACTTATTTCATTTATTGTATATTGATCATGTATGATAATATTTCCTTTTTTGGTATTTATCTGATAATCTTTTATTAATATTTTTTTATTTTGTGTTATTTTGATACCTAATTTAGTATTTTTATCTTCAATTCTATGTTTATATCTTAAGAAAACATGATTTGAATAATTATTATTATCATTAAACACGTGTGGTATGTGTGCTAAAAGTTCATCACCATATGTATTTCTTTCTAATGCAATTTTAACTTTGTTTTCATCAAATAATTCAAATACTATCATATATAAGATATCAGATATTTCTTTTACTGAATAAATATTAGATTTAAATATTCCAATTTGTTCTAATTTAAAATAGTCATATTTATCTGTAAATTTTTTCTTATGTATATCTATTTCTTCTTTAGTTTTTGGCAATAATCTAAATATATTTATTATACTATAATCATTTCCTAAGCCTTCTCCTAAATCTATGGATATACCAATATGATAATTTTTACATTCATCTAAATTAAATAAATTTTTATCCTTTACAAATTGTAATCCATTATATGGTATTTTTAATCTTTTGTTAAACTTATCTATATCAACATATTCAAATTTTAATCTATCTTCTATTATTTTTTCAATTGTAATATTATCAAATAACATCTTATTACCTGTAATAAAGTGTAGATCAAATTCTTGTTTAAATGCATCTTCACCACCAATTAATTTTGTTTGTTGTTCTTGCCAGTTGGTAATGATTCCTAATTCAGCTAATGGTAAATCATTCATTCTCAACATTCTTATAAATTCTATATTTGTTTCTTCATTCTTTTTATCATGTTCAATAAATATCCCATCCATACCATTTTCTTTTTCTGAATATATATCATAACCTTTATTTATTAAAAATTTTTTAATATCATCTTTTCTAATTTTAAATTTTCTTAATTTTTTATCATTAAAAAATATTTTTGTATTTCTTCTAGATTTCATTTGCCACCAATATATTCTTAATGATCTATATCCATTCCAGTTTGGATCATCTTCTGGTAATTCTGATTCTGTTAATAATTTATGAAACAAGTTTAAACCTTTTGGGGTTGATGTTATTATTATTTTTGAATTATTTACAGATGATACTACTGGAACAACTGATGTATAATATGGTTCTACAATATTATTAGGTATATGTGCAAATTCATCTAAATAAAGTAGATCAATCGTAAAACCGATTGCTGGTTCTTTTGTTCTTTTATCTGTTTTTATTCTACACCCATTATCAAATGTTATACTAGATTGGTTCCAGTTAACAATTCCAACCTTTAAAAAGAAAGGTAATAATTTGTATATACTCTTGATTTTTTCTATGATTTCAACAACTGTTGCTCCTTTATTAGCAACAATCATAACCCCTTTATCTTTATTAAATAGACAAAAATGGAGAATTAAAATGGCAGCACTTATCGTGTTGTGTGACAATATATTATTGGAATAATAACTTCGTTCATTGGTATCCACAGTAATATCAACCATACTAACTTTAGATTTTAAATTTGTTATTCGTTTTACCTTCACACCATTTATATAATCACCTTTACATAAAACATAATCATCAATAGTTAAATCTTTAACGAATTTTTGATGATGTCCTTTTATAAAAACTATATGATAATCAGCACATTCTAACCAATCACCGTTTTCTAATTCTAATCTATAAAGTGGCAAAGGCGATGTTAAATTTATTTCACTAAATGGTACAAATCCATAATCAGTTTTAATTAATAAATCATTATTATTTATAATATTGATTATTTTATTAAATGGATTATCATTATCAAATTTATAGTTTCGGTATTCTATTTTTTCAATAAATTCTATTATTTTATAAATAATAAATCTTAATATAAGTTTAAACATAAACCATTTATTTTTTATTAATATTTAAAAAATTTAAACATTTTTTTAATATTATTTCTTTATTTTCTTTATATTCTGAATCCCATACTATTAATACTTCAAATCCATTATCGTGAGCTAATTGTATTTTATTATTATCTTTATCCCAAATTTCTTGAGCTGTTATGTTTTTTCTAAACGGGTGTGGATTATCATTTGATTCATATATTTTTGGATTAGCGTGATATTGATCTCCATTATATTCTATTATCTTTTTATTTTTTAAATCAACAAAATCATATTGATAAAATAATTCTTTTCCACCAGATAAATAATATTCTTGATTTTTTGTAGCAAAATAAATATAAGATTTATCATTAATATTATATTTATTTAAAATATCATAAAATAATTTTTGTGATATTTTGGAATATCCACATTTTAAATTACCATTTTGTAATAACGATTTTTGCCATTTTATTTGCCTATTATTCCAAATTTCTTTTCCTTTATCGTTGCCATATTTTTTAATACATAAATCTAAACTAAATGTTTTTTGTCTTTCAGACAACATTTTTTTTGATGTTTTTTCATCATAACCTTTATTTAAATAATATTCGATTTGAGTTGTTGTGACTCTATCTTTAATAAAGTCTTTTATAAAATTTTTTCTAATATAATCAATATCTTTATCTGTTATATTTTTATATTTATTTTTATAAAAATCTTTACTAAAAGGACTTCGTTCTTTTCTTTCTTTTTCTGTAGTTTTTGATTTATGATTTGGATTTTTACATCCTTTAATTTTTTCTGAAAAAAGTCGTTTATATTTTTCTTGTTTCATATGTTGACCTGAATTTTTAGTAGTATTTTTATAATCAGATTTTGCCATCAATGGTGCATCAGGAAATAATATTTTATATTCTTCGCTTGTTAAACCAATACTTTTTAAATATTTACCATATATCCTTTTTCTTTGAGTTCCATCAATTCTAGATGTAACAGATTCATCATTATCATTAATTATTATATTTTCTTTAATAACAATATTTTTTTCTTTTAATTTACTTAATATTTTAATTTTCATATTTTTATTTTTTCTTTTATATATAAAAATTTTATGGCTAAAAGATAATTTGGTAAAGTAATTTATAAAAATGACAATATTTTATATAAAAATAATTTTAATATTTCTATTAGTGTTAATTTTCTTTCTTGTTGAATATAAGTATAATATAATTCACCGATTGTTATATTAAACTCTTTTCCATTATTATCTTTTACTAACACTTTAGAAATCAAAGAGTTGCATTTTCCCATTTGCCGGCTAGCCATTAATATTGAGTACCTGTTATTTGCATATAAATCTAAAATATCTTTTTGGTAATCTCTTAATTTCATTGGTCCTATTGTACCATCTTCTCTTTTTATTTGACAATAATTATCAGCAAAATAATGAATATCCATCTTACATTTGGTATATTCCTCTAATTCTTTTTTTGTATGTGCAAATTTTAGATTTGCTCTACGAACACCAAATTGCCTATCAAACCATATATGTTCATCTTTGGTTAATTTTAAATTTAAATTTTGTTTTTCTATAATATCATTAACTCTATTGGTTGTTAATATATTAATATACTTTTCATCTAACTCATTTTTATTTAATTTCATAATACATTTTTATTTTAAGAGAAATGTAACTTCAATATCTTTTATATTTATATTTATAAATAAAATATCTCTTTTTGTACCATTATATAATTTTGTATCAATTGTATATTCATAATTATTTAATTCTGGTATATATTGATTTATTTGTTCTTGTATTTCATCTTTTATTCTATTTACAGGTACTTTAGTTGACCATAAATAATACTCTAAATTGGCACCAAAATTATAATCATTTAGAACTTCGCCTTTATTTGTAAAAAGCATCATTTCTAATTTCTGTATTATTACTTCTAATGTTCTATCCTCTATTAATTTTAAATCTTTAAATTTTGGATGTCCTTTATATCTAATATTAAAATCTTTAATATCCGCGTTTGGCATAAAACAAATATTATTTTCTATTATATATAAAAATAAAATGTTTCTATTTATATGAATGATATTATTAAAGATTTACCAATATCCATAAGTATAATTGATTATATTGGTAAAATAGATAATGGTGTAGCGTTATTATTAAATATGATTGCAGGTGAAGATATATATGAAATAGGATATTGGTATGATAGAAATGGAAATATTAGAATAGTACCAGAAGACAAATTATTAATAAAATTAAACATTGATAATATTTATGACTATGATAAAATAAACGAATTAATCTATTTTATACATAATAGCATACCAAATACAGAAGAAATACTAAATAATTTTTTAAATGAAAATAAACTTTAAAACATTAATAAAATATAATAAATAATTAAATAATTTTAAAAAATAACAAATTAATTATGCCAAAATCAAAACATGGGAAAAAACACAAAAAGAAAGTAGCGGAATATAAAAGACAAATTCAAGTAACCAATAAGAGATTAAAAGAACAAAAAATAAAAGATTATTTTGAAAAGGTTAAAGAATTTCAATTAAAAAATCAGCAGCAAATATCTAATGTGGTAGAAAATGAAAATACTAATGTAGATGTAGATGTAGATTTAGATATCGATGTTGATGTTGATCTTAATGTAGATATTAATACCGAAGATATAAGTAAATAAATATTCTTTTTGGACATATATATTATAATATATAACCAAAAAGAATATTATATATGCCAAAAGTATACTTATTAAAAATGATTGATGATAATTCTCCAATATATAAAATAGGATATACAAAAAGTACAGTAAATTCAAGATTAAAAAATTTACAAACAGGTTGTCCTAATAAAATTATTATAGTTGATGAATATCAATCAGATTATAGTAAAATAATAGAAAAAACATTACATAATATTTATAGACATAAAAAAGTTAATGGAGAATGGTTTAAATTAGACATTTATGATGAAGTAAATTTTATAAATAATTGTAAAAAGTATGAAACTATTAATATCTATTTAAATGAAAATAATATTAAAAAATAAATATAATATATGCAAATAATAGTTACACCAAATGATATAATACAAAGATGTTTATGGGATAAATATAAAAAGTTTTGTTTACATGATAAAGATGAAGATCAAATAAAAAAAATAGTAAATGATAATAAACCAATATCGTTAAGTGAAAATGATGCTTATGCAATTGGATTATTAAAAATAATAGAAACCAATAACCTAATACATCGATTCAATGAAAATATATTAGATATATTACAAATAAAAAGTAATATTATAAAAGACGAGTTATATATAAATAAAAATACTATAACTAAAGAAATATCAACATATTTAGATAAATTTCCTGATTATTATAACCCACCATTTAATTATACTCAATCATTAAAAGAATTAAAAGATTATATAAATGAAATATCAGATAAAGTTAAAAACTTAGATATTATAAATGTTAAACAAAGAGATAAGATATTTGTATACTATAACTCAAAAGATATAAGAAAATGTCTAACTATATAGTTAGACATTTTAATTTATTTCTTATTATATCTTTTTTGTACTTTATTAAATCACCATTATATTTCTTATAAATATTTTTAACATCTTTTATATCAATTGATCCATTAGATTTATCATAAAAATTAAATTCATCATCACTTAAAAAATATTCTCTTTTAAATAATTCATTATTTATCTTTTTTATATAATTTTTTAATTCTTCATTATCTATATTAAAAAGATCAATATCATCTAATGTTATGTTTTTTTTCTTTTTATATTCAGTATTATTTTCATTTTTATTATCTTTATTAAATATTGGTGTGTGTCTAATATAAGAATCAAATATTAAATTACCAAATCCTTCTTTATTAGACATACTTGAACAATAATGAATTCCTCCCACTGATACCTTATTTATAGTATATTTATTTTTAAAATCTTGATTAAATTCTATATTATCTTTGATAAATTTATCAACATCTTCAACGTCTAATATATAATTTAACCAAAAATGCATTTTTACTATACCACCAACAGGATAGTCTTTAACTTCGATTATTAAATTAACTCTTGTATATAATTTATCCATTTTTATTATGAAATTATTTGCAAATATAATAATTTTTTTTGAATAAAAAAATTATCTCCATTGTTTATTTGGATAATTTGTAGTTATTAATTTTTTATTTGCATTATCTGATAATATCAAATTCTGCTCATCTTTTATAATTAACTGGTTTAATATTATATTATCATAATCATTAGGAATAATATCATTAAATATTCTTATATTAGATATACTCATCTTAGAACCAGGTATATACATATCTTTCACATGTTCAAAATCAATTGGGTTTATTTGTTGTTCTAATGAGTTTATTAATAAATATTTAGATTTAACTTCTTCTGAATTTATCTCAATATTATCTACTGCTCTAAATCCATTAACTCTCATTTCATAATCAATGTCTTCAATATCTTCAATATTTAATTGAATTCTATCATATGATAATGGATTGAATAGTAAAACATTAACTGATGTATTTCTTCTATATAGTTTCATTGTAATACTATTCTGTCTTTGTTCTAAATTAATAATTAAACTAAACCAAACATTTGTCATAATATCTGATTCCATCTTATATAAATTATCATTTATTTGAAGATATATATATCCACTTTGATAAAATATAGAATAGCCTAATCCACTATCATCATCATAATTTACTAAAAAATAATATCTATTATCATCTATATCATAACCATTTATCACTCTTTTAGTTATTGCTTTGTTAACATCATATTCATTAGGAAATTTAAACCAAAATATAAATGACCTGTTATCAGATTTTAATAATTTATTATCTGCTTTTTTATAAGTTACAGCGTTATCTGATGATTGAACTCTTGAAATATCATAATAATTTTCCATTACTTTAATACTTCCATTATAAATATCATTTTTAACAATTTTAGTATCTTTATTTATATTTGATCTTATAAAATCGAATGATTTTGGTTTTAACTGAATTTTATTTGCAACCTTTTTAAAGTCTTGTTCTTCTTCAAAACCAAATAATTCATCAATTGTTGTATTTCTTGTAAGTTGTTCAATTCTTGATTTAGATTCTTCAACCCTATTAATAACATTAGATCTTTTTTCATATTTCTCAAGAACAACATCATAATAAATACCAGCATTCATAATATTCTTATGAATTTGAGCATGTTTTACAATATACATTCTATTAACTTGACAAAAATATAAAACATCTTCTTGTCCAGGTCTTTTACCTATACCAAATACTTCTTTAAAATCACTTTTTAATATATGTACCTTAAATGTATCAAATAAATCAAGATTAAACTGATTTATTATAATTTGATTTTCTGGGAATTGATTATCAGGTACTAATACTTTAATATTTTTATAATCTATTATGTTATGTAATTGATACTCATGAATTACTCTATCTATACCATTTCCATCAGGATCGGTCAGATGGTATTCCACTGTCATACCCAACATATCTGATATTTGTTTAGCTAACATATCATGAAAATTTGTTATCTTATCAAATTCATAAGGATTCCAAAAATTAGCAGAGTTAGCTTTATTTTCAGCATTTAACACATCTAATTGTGTCATACCTTCAGATGATAATACATTAGAATAACAATTTATACCTTGTGTTAACCAATTCATTCTTAATTGGTATTCTGATGTTTCCTTTATCAATGATAATGTATTAGAATCTAAAGATTTAGCTGGTATAGTTTCATCTATACCACTTGTTTGTTCTTTTATATCAGAAGGTTTAAATGCTAAATTCACACAGTTTTCTTTTAATCCGAATTTATTGATTTTTTTATAGTTAGCTGTTACATTTTGGAAATCGCCATATAATATAACGTCATATATTTTAACTGGTTTTATAACATTTGGTGATAGTTCAAATAGATATTGTAATTCAACAAATCTTAATTTATCCCATTTTGCAGTAGATATATTTTCTTTTGTTAATGGTTCCCATTTTGTCCATGATCTTTTATCATTTTGTGAATATCTATATTTTATTGTAAAATGATCATCTAGTTTAGATGTAGATATTATTTCAAAAGCATCAATTGAGAATATTTTTAATAAATCACCTACTTCTAATATTTGTAAAGGATTATCAATAGTTAAAGTTACAAAACTATCAGATTTCATTATATTATATTCCCCATTTATAGTTACACCGTTTAAGAAAATCTCAGTATTATTATCTCTATTATCATCTACTCTAAAATATATTATTTCTAATTCTAAACATCTAGATGGACATATTTCTATATTTGTTATTTCATCTATTGATAAAATATTAGACCATTCATATGTTTTTCCATTTTTATATCTGAATGATTTTTTTAAAAATGATGTCTTTGTTTCTCCTATAATTATATCATTAAATGATGTTATTTTAGTTATTCCCTTTACACATTCAGGCATCTTTAATATTAGTTTATTACCAATATCAAATTTTTCTGAACCTATAAAATTTATTGTAAAAGTTTCATCTGATTTTTTATCTAGTAAATAATACATCTAATTCACATATTTTTATCTATATATTAAAATTTAATATTCTTAATTTTATATATAAAATAAAAATAAATATTTATGTTATTGCTTCAAATTGATCCTAGTGTGATAGATTCTATTGATAGTATTTACAAGTTATCTGCTTTAATAATAATAACATTAGCATATGTATTTACTATTATTTATAATAAGAGAAATGATAGAAAAAAAATTAAAGAAATTGTTAATAGTTTTGAAGAACAAAATAATAAAATAATAGATAAAATAGAACAACTAAGAGAACATAAAAATATATTAGATGATCAATCCAGTATAAATATGATATCTTTAACATTAAAAACATCATTAGTAGATGTAACAAATTCTGTAAATGATATTATAGATAATATTTTATTTAATAACGAAAAAACAATGTTTATTCCTAAAAAATCACTTATATACGAAAAAATTGTAGAAATAGTAAATACTAATTTCGATAATGATATAATAATATTAAATAAAATATACCATAATAATATAAAATTATCTCATTTTATATCTGAATATAACAGAGATGAATTGATACAAGACATAGTAAATAAATTATTAACTACATCAGATATTAGTAAAAAAAATGATATTATAAAGTATATACAAAATAAATATTTACAAATAATACAATCAATTCAATTAAAATTAACTAAATAATGATAACATTGGTATATTTTTAATGGTTGTTTTACCACCATTAGTAGATTGATAATATGTGTAATTTATCATATTTTTACTATTTATATAAAATTTGTTAGTTAAATGACTTCTATATACAAATGAATCCATATATGGATATAGTTTAATATTATCAGTATTTAATTTTACTGTTAAACGTATTTTATTTGATAGTTTTTCAATATGTGAATTTTTACTTTTAAAATAACAATTTACTTTAAAAACATTTCTAGCATAATTTTCCCTATATATCCAATTATTAGATATTGCGAAATCTTCAAATATTTTATATAAATAATTATCAACTGCATATATTCTATCCATAAATATGTATTTAGGTTTATCTAAATCCCATATTAACGATCTTCCGATTATCTTATCATTTCGATTTAATGTTAATAATTTTACTTTATTTTTATTTTGTGTATACAATTTTAATAGATCAGATTTATTATTCATACAAGATCCATGTAGTGCACTAGAGTTTCTTTTTTCGTAATTATCTATCTGATACCCCTTTAAAATATCATCACCTTCTAGTATATTAAAATATATGTTATCATTAGGTGTATTAAATGATTTATATTTATCAACAATTTTTTCAATTTGATCATCAGTTATACATTCATTATAACCATATTGATTTACTAATAATACTATTTTATTTATAAATTTACCAAGTTTTATTTTTTGTTTATCATTATGTGTATTTATATAACCATTATCACCAAATGATAAACTAATTAAATCTACTAAAAAATTATTTTTAATATGATTGCAATAATCATAATTCATTGTATTACTAAATAATAACTGTAATATGTATTCTGCTTTATTATTAGTATCATTGAGATTTGTAAAAAACGACAATAAATCATTTGATATTCTAATACCATGAATGTCAGAATATTTACTATAAATATTCTGTTTATTTATTATATTTAAATTGAAGTCGTTTATTGTTTTGTATAGAATATTAAATCTGTTGTTTATTTTATTCATTTTTATCTAAATTAACAAATTAGATGCAAATATATAAAATAATTTTTAATCTAAAAAACTTTATCTGGATTTTTTTCTAACATTTTTATAAAATTAGATATTATATAATTACTATCATTTTTATTAAATTTATACTTTCTATTATAAAAAGTATCATCTATTATAACACTTCTATCATCAAAAAACTTTATAATTATACCATCTTTATAGTAAAATTTAGATGGATTGCTATAAATTATGACTTTATCACTATTTAATTCATACCCACTATTTATTAAAATATTATGTAATCTTAATCTATTCATCATAGAAATATATTAATTGTATATTTTAATATATATATTAAATAAAAAATATGTATTTTATTATTTTTAATAAAAATGATTTTTATTTTTTTATATATAATAAAAAAGAATTTTAACAATTATGGAATTCTACAATAATGAAAAGAACGATAAATTAAAATTTAAAATTAATATAGAAGGAATCGATATTAATAATATTGAACCTAGATTAATTATAACTAATGAAAATAATAATTATTTATTTTTTGGTAATGTTACAGATAATATTTGTACATTTAATATTCCACAATTATCAAATTATAATAAAGGTGAGACCGGAAAAATAAAATTCGAAATAATATCAGAAGAATTATATTTTCCTGTTTGGTCAGATGAATTTGAAATTAAAACAAGAGCCAATGTAAAAATAGAAGAACTTTATCAAGAAATAGAAAAACCATCTAAACCTAAAGTAATGGTTGACGCTATTTTAGAAAAAGATAAACCATTAGTTGAAGAAAAACCAAAAAAAGTTGAAGAAAAAGTAATACCAACTGTTAAACATGTTAATAACATAGATGATATCTTAGAAAGAGAAAAACAAAAAGAAATAGAATTGGTTCAACAAATGAAAAAATTAGAAGAAGAATCAAAAATCGAAGAAAATGTAGATAATAAGCCAAAAAATGAGAGCAGAGATAATAAAAAAGATACATTAACTAAAACTAAACAGTATAAACCAATAGAAACAATATCAGATAATAATAAGAAAATTATACGAAGATTTAATGATTTATAAATAAAAAAACCTTCTTTAAGAAGGTTTTTTTATTTCTTTATATTCCCAATTATTATTAACTTTTATATTATATGAAATTTCAGTTACACCTTCAATATCAATAATTTTTTCTATATTAGATAGAAAATCATTTATATGATTTTGATCTACAAATGAACCTTCATTTTTAACATTATTCTGTATAATTTTCCAAGTCCCAAAACCACCTTTTATTACTGTTATAAACCTTTCATCTTCTGTATATTTAGGAAATGTTTCTTTTATCTTATTAATATCATTAATAACATTTTTTATCATTTTTTGTTTAAAATATCCACATCTATTACAATTTATAAAATATTCATCCTGTTCCGTTAAAATTTCTTCAAAATCACCATAATATCCACATTCTTCACATGTTTTTTTAATGATATTTTTATACATACTATTTTATTTTTATTTTTATATTTAATTCTTTACAAATATTAACTAACTCATTTATTGTATTTGGACAATTATATCCTGATTTGTTCCAGAATTCTTCATCATATATATCATTTATTGATGAACTACACACAAACTAAATAACCATGAATGGTAAAGATTTGTGTGTTTCATTGGAAAGATTATACTTTTCAAGTACATTGGTTAAATCCAATGGCTCGTTCATGGAAGCAAAATGATTTTCAAACCATCTTTTTATTATATTTATGGCTGAATTTAAATCTCGATCTATTGTTATTTCATTTGATAATTTAACTTTTCTGTTATTCAATTCTATTTTTTTATCAAATAATTTACCGGTTAAACAATTTAATTGACTTGTCCATTTTTCATCAATTTTTGTTAAATTAATATTTTTACTCTGGCACTTATAAGAAAGAAATTGTAAAAACATATTGATATTAGATTGATGAAATGACTTTCTAATACCTTTTTTCTTTTTATTTGTTCCTTCTTTTTCCATTAATTTTTTAACTGATAGATCACCAACTATAATTGTATTATAGTTCATATTCGCTAATTTTTTACTCTGAATATGGAGAGTTTGTTTTATTTGTTCGTTCTTTCTATGATATAATTTATTTAAATCTTTTCTTAACTTTTTATTTCTTTTTGAACCTTTTTTAGTTTTACTTCTTTTTTCTTGTACTTTGCCTATTTGTTTTTGAAAATATTTATTTATTTTTTTACTTTTGTTCTCTACTACTATTTGATTTCCTTTGTTATCTATTCCTGTTGCTAATTTACTCAAACCCAAATCAAAGGCTAAAACATTTGTTTTAATATTTAAATCATTTTTATATTTAATTTCATCATTAACAATTAAATCACATAACCATTTATTTCTTACATGTTTAACTCTAATTTCTTTAATATTTAAGTTTTTAATATCCAAATTAGATTTATATCTAAAAGATATTTTATTTATTATTATAATATTATTTTCTTTTATTATCCAACCAGATTGATTCCATGTAATCGTATGGTAATCATTAAATTCTATCTTTTTCGGAGGTCTAGTATTTTTATCTTTTTTAATTAAATTGAAAAATGATCTATAAGAACCAAATAATTCTGTTGATATTGTTTGAATTGATTTAGAGTTTAATTTTTTCCATGTTGGGTATTTTTCTTTTAATTTAGGTAACATATTGTTAAGATCAAACTTGTTGTATATAGATTTATTATTTTCATATGATTTTTGTTGTATATCCAATAATTCATTCCATATTTCACTTCTGGTGAATGATAATTCATTCAATTCATCTATTTGATTTTTAGTAGGATATAATCTTATTTGATATGTTTTCATTTTTATACAACCTTTTTTTGATTTATCTGTATAATTATATATTAAATGAAAAATATCATTTTTTCCATTTTTAAAAATTAAATGGTTAAAATATTGATTTATAGTTATTTATAGTTTAAAAATATTTTAAAAAATTTAATTGAAATTCATCCAATAAACTAAAGATTTATTGGTTTTCTTTCAAGACGAATATAAATCAACTTTATCATTAATTAGATCTTTTAGTAAATTTTTCCAATATATACTATGTCCTTGTTGATAAAGAATACCATCTTTATAAATACCTACCCAATCATCACCTGAAAATGATATTAATGTATTAGTATAATTCATACTAATTGATTCATTCATTTGGCTAAATTTTTTAATCATTTTTATTATATTATTTTTTAGTATTTTATTAATGAATATATATCATATCCTTTTAATATTTCTTTACCGTTTAAATTTTCTAATTCAATTATAAATGAAATAGAATCTACAATGGCACCAAAGCTTTCAATTATATTTATAATATTTTTAGATGAACCACCGGTTGCTAATAAATCATCATGAATATGAACTCTCATACCTTCTTTAATAATTAATGGTGATAATCCCATTTCATTACTACCATATTCTAAATCATATTTTTTATATACATAATGGTCAGGTGCTTTACCTTTTTTTCTAGCCATAGCAAATCCTACATCTAATTTATCTGCAATCATTGAACCTAAAATGAAACCACGAGCATCTAAACCAACAACAATATCTATATCTTTATTCTTTAAATAATTATAAAAACTATTTACCATTAATCTAATCTTACTAGGTTGTGATAATAGTGTAGATATATCTCTAAATAAAATTCCAGGTTTTGGAAAATCTGGAATATCTATAATATCATTTTTTAACTTATTTAAATCCGTTTCAAATTCATTAAATTTTTTAATTTCTTTTGTCATATTATTTAATTTTAATTTACAAAAATAATAAATTTATTTAATATTATCAATATTAATATTAATATTATTATCTTCAATATATTTTTTTATTCTATTATAATGTTCTATATCAAAACCATTCAATTTTTGGAAAATATTAACCACTTTATTGTTAGATATACTATTCATGAAATTTTCAAAATGTAATTCTGCTGCTGAACCTTCAATTTCAAGTGCGATTTTAAATGATTGTTCTCTTGATGAATTATTTTTGAAATAATCAATGTATGATAGAATTCTACTATTTATACTAACAATATCCTCTATATTATCTAATAACAAACCTTTTGGAAAATCATTCGTTTTTATAAAATCTTTACCTGATTTTAATAATGATGCATGATTTATTTCTTCTATATATAATCTCCACCAAAAATCATAATCTTCTTCAAAATTAAGAAAAAACAACTTATATAATTCAGATATATTTAATTCGATTTCAATAGATTGTTCTAGATATGTAAGTATATTATCCATATTGGTTTTTATTGTATATATAAATAAACTTTATTTGTTTTTTTTACTATGTATAAATAAAAAATAAAATTATGAACAATTTAACATTAGAAACATTTAAAACAGAAATATTTGATTTTGAAAATAATCAAGATTGGAAATATTTAGGAAATAAACCTACAATTTTAAAATTTACAGCTTCATGGTGTCAGCCTTGCAAGCAAATTCAACCAATTTTAGATGAATTAGATAATGAATATGATAATATCAATTTTTATAAAATAGATGTAGAAGAAGAGCAAGAATTATCAGCTATGTTCGGGATTAAAAGTGTACCTAGTTTATTATTTATACCTGTTGATGAAAAGCCACAAATGATGGTTGGGGGTGTAAGCAAAGATAAATTTAAAGAAGTAATAAAAGATATTTTTAATATGTAAAAAAAGGGGAAATTTAAATTTCCCCTTTTTTCTTAATTGTCTTTTTATAATCAATTATTTGTTTTCTCATTACTTTTGTTAGTTTAGAAACATCTTGTATTTTTTTTCTAAGTCTAGTTGACGCTGCTTTAATATTTCTGCCATAAAATTTATCATAATCTTGTTTAGCATCTTCTAAAATTTCTATTAATTGTTCTATTGTAATTTGTTCTTCCATTTTAATATATGTTTTTATTATTATATATAATATAACAATGGTTCTAAAATCATTTTAAAATAAAAAAGACTCATTTAAATGAGTCTTTTTATCTATTCACATTTAGATGTACCACAATCCATACAAGTCATGCAACCTTCTTTAAAAACTATATTAGATGAACCACATACATCACATGTTTGTCCTTTTACTAATGTTCCTTCTTTTATATATTTTTTTATAATTCTTTTAATACCTTGTTTCCATGATGTTATAACATCATCACTATCAAATATTAATTTATCCATTATTTGTAAAACATTTGGTAACGGCATACCATGTCTTAGAACTGCGGAAATCAATCTACCTGTATTCCAAAATTCTCTATTAAATGCCCTAGATAACCCTCTAAATTCTTGTTTATATCCATCTTTATCTATATAAATAAAATCATATCTAGAATGTCCATCAGATTCAGCTGATTTAACTTTTTTAATCTCACCTTTTGTTATATTATTAGGTATATTTACACTTTCTTGCAGACCTGTAAATATCTCATATGGTTTATTATCTAATAATCCCATAAACCCAATCCATTTATCTCCCTTATTTTGGAATCTATAAACATCACACTGTAATGATTCTGGTCTTTTTGGTGCATTATTTTCTTGAAAAATATTTGCTTTCTTATTATCTGTTTTTGTTATCAATACACCACTTCTAGAACCATCTCTATATACAGTAATTCCTTTACATCCAGACTCCCACCCTGTTTGATATACTTGTGATACTAATTCTTCTGTAACATCTGAAGGTAAATTAATAGTAACAGATATAGAATGATCTACCCATTTTTGAATTTTACCCTGCATTCTAACCTTTTCTACCCAATTAACATCGTTAGATGTTGCTTTAAAATATGGGGATTTTTTGATTATATCATCTAGTTCGGATTGTTTCATTGTTTCTAGTTTAGATGTATCATAACCATTTATTTCAGCCCATGTTTTAAACTTATGATGAAATACATTATATTCTTCCCAATGATCACCAACTTCATCAATAAATGATGTTTTAGTATTTTTATCATTTGGGTTTATTTTTCTTCTTCTAGTATAAGATGGTAAAAATACTGGTTCTATTCCAGATGTCGTTTGTGTAACTATACTAACAGAACCAGTTGGTGCAATTGTAAGTAATGATATATTTCTTCGTCCTGTTTTATTATACTTTTCTATAATATCATTTTCTTTAAATTCTTTCAAAGAATTAAGAACTCTATTTACAAATGGGTTATTTTTTTCATTATCCTTATTAAATACTGTAAATGAACCTCTTTCTTCTGCCATTATTATAGAAGATTTATAAGCATAAGTAGCCAATATTTTATGTATATTTTCTGCAAAATCAGTAGCTTCTGATGTGCCATAAATTAACCCCATCGCTGCAATCATATCACCTTCTGATGTAATTCCTAATCCTGTTCTTCTACCTTTTACTGCATTGTCTTTAATCAATTTCCACAATTCTCTTTCAACTCTTTTAATATGTTCTGGCTCTGGATCATTATCAATTTTATTTAAAATTTGATCAATTTTTTCTATTTCTAAATCAACAATATCATCCATAAATCTTTGTGCATAAATAACATGTTCTTTAAATAAATCATAGTTAAATTTTGCATCTTTTGTAAATGGGTTTTCTACATAAGAATATAAATTTAATGCCAGTAATCTACAAGAGTCACCTACATTTAAGGGGATCTCACCACAGTTTAATTGATTAATATAAACATATTTTTTATTATTTGTTTTTGTAGTTTCTTCAAATTCACCACTGAAAAAATTATGAAAATCATCAACTGTTCCATTATATACATTTTCAAATCCATCTAACTCAATAGATATTACTCTATGGTTATAATATTCTGATTCTTTTTTAATATCACTAAATGTTTGATAACCATATTTAGTTTTTAATCTATATGGAATATTATTTAATTTACATTCTTTTTCCCATTCTTTTAATTTAGGACACCTTTTTAAATTAAATTCTAATTTTTTGAAAATATCCATTTGTTTATTTTTGATGTTTATCATCTTTTGTTTATATGTATCATTAATAGATATTTTTCTCTTTAATTTAATATTTTTATCGGTATTTATATAAACATTTGCACATTTTTGTGAACAAAAACTAATTTCTCTTTTTTGATAATCTACCCAAAATAATTCACCACAATGTTCACATTGTTTTTCTACTATTACTGAATTATTATCTATTTTAGAATTATAACCTTCTGATAAAGATTTTTTATAAGTTTTTACAATTCTAGGATCTACATCAACAAAATTATTATCTATATTTAATTCTAATGATACTAATTTAGCTAATGATACAATATCTCCTCCGTAATTTCTTCTATAAGAAGAAAAATATTGAGGTAAATTGTTTTCTTTAGCATATTCAACCCAATCTTTTTTAGATATTCTTCTATTTAATTTTTTTGTTAGTTTTATAAAATGTTCTTTAATTTCATCATTATATATACCACAAAATTTATTATTTGTGTCACCCTTTCTTGATGCAAAATTAAATTTCCATTCATCTGACATCCTGTGATATGGATTTTTATTACCTAATTTATCAATTCTATGTAATGAATTATGTTCATCAATAGTCATAATTTTTAAATTGTTAATATTATTATTTAATCCATTATAATCGATATGATGAACTACTTCATTTTCATTTAATTTTCTACCGTTATTAAATTCTGATACCATTCTATGTTCAAGATATGAATTAGAATTATTTACTAATGTATAGTAATTGTTTTTTCTTTTATTATTATTTATAATAACCTTTGAAAAAACATCAAGACTATCACCATTTTTTAAATCTTTAGCTTCTATATATGTTCCGTTTTTTAATCTAAATTTATGATTACCAGTAACCCTAATATATTGTCCATTGTCTAATGTAATTTTATAAATTTGTTTATTATAACCTGTTATACGTGGATTTCTCATTATACGAATTGCTAATTCCCCATTATTATCTAAACAATAAACAGGTACATCTTTTGATTCTTCTGCTAATTCTTTAATTGTTACACCCATTCTTCCATCAGCAACGGATATTTTAGTATCACCCACAACACAGGGGTTAGTGCTCACCGTTTTAAACCCATGTTCAGTATAACAATCAGGTACTGATTCTTTAATAACAGTATCCCAAAATAGCAAACCTGGTTCAGCAGATTTCCAAGCATTATAAATAATTTTTTTCCATAATTTTTTAGCATCTATTTCTTTTGTGAAAATTGGATTATCAGAATCGATTGGATATTTTTGTATATATGGTTTTTCTTCGATAACACATTTCATAAATTCGTCATCCAATTTAACAGAAACATTAGCACCAGTAACTTTTCCCTGTGTCATTTTAGCATCTATAAAATCCTCTGCGTCAGGATGTTTGACATGACAATTTGAAGTATAAAAATTATTAGCGAGTATTCTATGTGTTTCATCAACAGTAAAATCATAAACATTACTTTTACCCTTTTTTGTTATTTTAAATATTTTACTATAAGTTTTATCCATTTTTTATTTTTTATTTTTTATTTTTATATTAAATTTTTTAATTAAAGTTTCTATAATTAATGAAAAATTATTATGTATATCATCTTCCCAAAATTTAATAAATTTATAATTAGAATCTTCTATCATTTTCTCTTTAATTATGTCATCTTTAATCTTCATTTTTTGTGTTTCGTATAACTTTTTTTTATTATTATCATTACCATAAATATCCCAAAATTTAGGATTTGCGTGCCAATAATCACCATTTATTTCAATTATTAAATTATAATCTTTTAAATAAAAATCGAATTGTCTTTTTTTATAAATAAAAGAATATACATATTTTATATCATTTTCAATTAAAAAATTTTCAAATATTATTTCAATTTTAGTTTTTTTAATTTTACCTTCTTTCATTTGTTTAATTGTAGAATTTCTTATTTTTTCTATTGTTTCTTTTGTATATATGCCCTTTTTCCCTTTATTCCATGCTTTGTATTTTCTATTTAATTTTTTATCATTAGACAATCTTTTTTCACTTCTTTTTTTTAAAATTTCATTAACATTTTCTTTTTTAGTCCAATGTGTATTTTTAATTATTTTATTAATGTTATTTCTATGTGTATTTTTACATTCTTCTTTTCCACATGTTGAAAATATCATATCTTTTTTAAAAAGTTCAGTATTACATATTATACAATTTACTTTATCATATTTATTCCAATTTTCAATATTATTACAATTATCACAAAATTTATACGTAATGAATTTATTTCTTTCAAATCTATTTTTCGTTACTGTATTTGAACAATTTATACATTTATTATTAATTGATTTATTTAAAAAATTAATCAAATTATCCCCTTTATTATTTAAATATGCACTCAAATTAGATGTATTTTTATTAATTTTAAATATTTTATTATCTAAATTAATATCATATTGATCTATTTTATAGATAATTCTAATTCTGTCTTCTTTAATTTTCTTTAATTTTATTTTCATTTTTAAGGTGTTTTATTGTTATATATAAAAATAAAACACCCCGAATTTGTTTTTTTTAAAAAAAGAATACTAATTCTTCGTTTTCTATATCAACATCAATAATAGCTTTTAAATATTCTTTTTTTGTATTTTTATTTCTAACTTGAAATTCGTGATCTGGTGTTACAACTATCTTTTTGCCATTTTCACATTCAATTTCATAAACATCTCTATTAATAAATTCCTGAATATCTGTTATATTTTTAAAACCATTATGTGTCCATGCTTTTATTTTTTCTCCGTTTTTTATTTTATTAATAACATTAATAATTTTATCCCAACCATAATCAACTAATACGAATGTATCTGGTGCAAAACAACTTAACATGAGTGCACCTCTACGACCATCTTGTGCTACTTCTCTTGTTGAATTAGAATATCTTTCCATAAAAGGAACAACTCCTGTTGATGTTAGTGCAGAGTTTTTAACGGGTGATCCTTTTGGTCTAATATGTGATAAATCATGACCTACACCACCTCTTCTTTTCATTAATTGTACTTGTTGTTCATCAGTTCTGCATATACCACCATAACTATCACTTTCATTTCCAGTCACAAAACAATTTGATAAACTAACAATTTGTAAATCATTACCTATACCTGACATCGGACCTCCTTGTGGGATAATATATTTAAAATCTTTTAATAGATTATAAATTAAATCTTCTGATAATGGATTAGGATATTTATTTTCAATTCTATTTAGTTCTTTAGATAATCTTTTGTGCATATCATCTGGTGTTAATTCATAAATATTTCCATCTGAATCTTTTAATGCATATTTATTTATCCATACTTCAGTAGCTAAAGAATCACCTTTAAAATAATCTAATGTATTTTTTTCTACTTCTTTTCTATTGTATTTATTCATTTATATTTATATTTATTTTTATAAAAAATTAATACCATTAAGGTTTTTTAAAAATCCTTTTTGTGTTAATTCTTTAATTATATATGTAGCTGGTTTTTTATCTAAAAGTTTAAACATATTAAATATGTTATCTGTAAAATAATATGATAATTCAACAAATATCTCTGATCTTGTATATCTGTATCCTAATTCTCTTATTAATAAATTATAATAATTATTAAAAACCTCTTTATTTGGTTTTCTTCTATTTTGTTTAAAATCTAAATCTGTATTTTTATCTAGTATATCATAGACATCTTTAGTTAAGTCATTTGTACTTAAATAATCATCACTATCATTATGAATATCAAATATATTAATATTATCATAATCATTATCTATATGACTGTTACTTATATTATCTTCATTTTCTTTTTTATCTAATTTGCCTTTAAAAATAGTATCTCTTTGTAATCTATGTTTACCTTCTTGCCTATGTTTATTAGTATTAAATTTATAAATTAGATCAAAATTTTCACAATCCTCTATATCAGATACATCATCAATGTCAATAAAATCATTATCATCATCATTATTTATAATATCATCATCAACATCAATATTATTATCTTCTTCTATATTATCATTACTAATATTTGATTCTTCATCTATATCATATTGATTTAAATCGTCATCAAAATTTATGTAATTTTTATCATCACTCATTTCAATTTATTATTTTTTATTTTGATCCAAATAATATATCATTATCCATTGTTAAATATTTAGTATTAAAATCAAATTTCACTTGTTCCTCATGATGTTCACCATCTCTTAATTTTAATATTTTTAATCTATATGTATTTTCTTTTTTCATAGAAGGGTTTCTAATTATTGCCCAAACAGAATCCGCTGCTTCTGCTATTGCTTTACTTTCTGGTATATCATCTAAATTAATATCATTTGCTCCCCATACTGATTTATCAACTTGTGTAGCTGTAATAACAGCAACATCACACTTATCAGCTAATCTTCTTAATCCTTCTGCTAAATGTTTACCTTTAAGATATAACATAGTGTCTAAATTATAACCTTTCTCAATTGACATAATATTAATGTAATCTACTACGATTGCATCTAATTTTATATTTTTTGTTTCTTGAAATTTTTTAACATAATTTTCTAAATCTGTTACTGTACAATCACTAGTTGGAAATTTTTTAACATATAATTTACCAACCTTACCACCATCAAATAATTTATTTGACGATGCCATTGTTTTTAATTCGTTTATTTTATTTTTAATAAATGTACTATCTTTACTTATTGTATCATATTCATCAATATCAATTTTTAATCTCATTGCACCTAAACGCTTAATACATTTATATTTTGCCATCTCTAATGTTATGTAAACAACATTATATCCACTATCTGCCATTTTAGCAGCCATATTTTGTAACCACATTGAATTGTGAGATAAAATATCATTTGTATAATATCTACGATTTGAATCATCAGACAAAGACAAGTCATACATATTTGACTTTTTATCAGTTTTATATACTTCTTTTATTTTAGAAATACCATTTTTTGATAAAATATAATCCCCTATTTTTAAATTTTTTACATATATTTCATTATAATTTTTATCAAATAAAATATGTTCATCCGCACAAATTAATTCTAAACCATCTTCTGTTTTTACTACCCATTCATCATATTCAATTGTTTTACCAACTTCTTTTATATCTTCCCATCCCGTATCGGTTTCTATTTGCCAATCTGATACATCAAATGTTTCTATAAATTTTTTATATGTATTGTCACTTATCATTTATACAATTTTGTTTTTATATTTTATAATATTATCTCTTATTTGTTTAAAAAATTTACACATTCTTGTATAATTTTTTCTTTATTTTTCTTATAATCACTTTCCCATATAACTAATACATCATATCCTTCTTTTTTAGCTTTTTGAATTTTTAATTTATCATATATCCATATATCTTTAGCATACATTTGTTTTCTCATATTAAAATAATCCATATCATATTTAATAGGATTACAATGCCAGTAATCACCATTGAATTCTATTATTTTATTATTATACTTGAAATCATAAGTGTAATAAAAATCACTATTACAAAATATTATAAATTGCTTATTTATATAACAATTATATTCATTAATATTCGTTTCATTTAAAATATCATTTATAAAAATTTTTTCTAAATTTGATGAGTCTTGTTTATAATTTCCATTTTTTAATAAAATATCTTTCATTTTTTTAGACCATCTTTTATTTCTTTTTATCCAAATATCTATACCATCGTCTTCACCATATTTTTTAATACATTTTTCTAATGTAAAAGTTCTTTGTCTATCTTTTACTTTTTCTTTTGCTTCTTCTTCATTATATCCTTTTTTTAACCAATATTTTAATTGTGTTGGACTAACATCATCATATAATTCTGGATATTCTCTTCTCTTTTTCCATGTTTTTTCATGTATCATATCAGTAACTTTCTTAACTTTTATTTTAGCATCATCTTCAGAATATCCTCTTTTCAGCCAGTAGTTAATTGATTGATGTGATCTTTCTTTAAAAAAATTTTTATTATTTTCAAATTTTTCATTTAATGATTTTTTAATTTTTTTGCCTCTTTCAGATGCTCTTTCATTCATCATTTTTATAGCATCATCTTTTGATAAATTATATTTATACATTAAAAATTCATATGTACCTGTTGCTCTTGTTTTACCTAAACATTCTTTAGAATCACATATATTATGATATCCATTAGATAAATCTTTAAAAATTGAATTTTTTCCACAAAAATAACATTTACCTTCATTATCTTTTTTTAAATATTTATCATAATAATTTTTAATATCATTTTTATTAAAATGGTGTTTTTTTACTAAATGAATAGATAATCCTCTAATATCTTTAGATTCATTATTACAAATTTTACATTTCATAATCATTTTTACTTTTATATATAAAAATAAGTGAATCCAATTTAGGAAGATTTTTTTATCATATTAAAAAAATCACCAATTTTTATTTTTTCGATTTTATTAGTTTTTTTGTTTTTAATTTTTATTAAAGTGTTGAAAATAAGACACTTACCCACATTAGTTTCTCCCATTATTATGTTAAAAGTAGCATGATCCCATCCACCACCTAATATTTTATCTAAATTTGACCATCCTGTCGGTATTTTTCTTAATGATATCAATTGTTTATGTTCTTCTGGATCATCAAAATCTCCCCCTAAATCTTCATCATCATTTGATATAATATCTATCTCACTAAAATTCTTTTTTAATCTACCGACAATATCCATAACATTGTCATAATTTACTTCATCCATGTTTTTTATAATATCAATGGATTCATAAATTTTATCTCTTGTATATTTTGATGATTTCCATGCTTTAAATGATCTATCTAACCATTCATCAGTTATATCTTGTGTTGTTTCTGTAAACAATGATTTTAAAGCTTCTTTTGAAACTAATTTTTTATCATCTTGTAAACTTACCATAGACCAAACTTGTTTTGGACTAGGTACAATTTTATCTTTTGAATTTATATAATATTCTCTAATAACATCATATACAAACCTAATCAATTCATTTTCAAAGTATTTTGATTCTACTTTATAAAATTGATTAGGTTCTTCTAAGATCTTGGCAAAAAATAATTTTTCTAAATTTGTATTAGCTCCCATTTTTTAATTTTTAAAATTTTATTAAAATAAATCATCATTATCAATATCATCAAAATCTGCATCTAAATCTTCTCCATGCTCGTCCATTTTAGATAAAAATAATTCTTGTTCTTCAAATGATGAGTAATCAAAATATTTATAAATTATTGGTTCTAATTTTTCTAATAATTCTTTCGTAAAAACTTCTGATGTAAATAATTGTTTTTCAAAAACCGATTTATTTAAATGTTTAATATACCATCTTGTTCCACCTGGTTCAAACTCACCCTTATCGTTTAATTTTCCTTTTGCTACACCTAAATTTTCAAAATTTTGTGGAGTAAAGAAAAATTCTAATCCTTTATATGGATTTGTACCATAACTATGATCAATTTCAAATTTAACTTTCTTAGGTTTAGCTAGTCTGTTTTTCTTTGCTTGTGCTGTAACCAATACACCAGTTGAACTTAAATCTAAGTCATCTTCTCTGCCAGTTTTTAATTTAGCAGTACTTAAAAATATAATAGTAGATGCTGAATATTCTGCTCCTTTTCCACCTGCCATAACTGGAACAGGGAAAAATGAACTAGTATCTTGATAAGTATGGTTTGTTGCTACCATTGGAATTCCTAAATATCCTAAATCAGAGTTAATAATTCTGAACAATTGTTTAATAGCTTTAGCTCTTGTCATATCAGCTTTGTTTTTACCTTCTTTAGCATCTTCAATTTCTTTTTCTGATGCTAATTGACCTATACTATCTAATAAAATTATAATTTTAGGAATTTCTGATCCTGATTTTTTCTCTTGTTTAAGACCATCTAGAAATTTGGTTAGGAATATTTTTAAATCTTCAACTTTATTAGAAGATATAAGTTTTAATTTTTCAGGACTTGAATCAATACCGAATGATTGTAATGTAGATTTACTAACAGAATGTTCAGTGTCAATAAATACTATAAAGTCTCCTCTTTTTTGAGCATTTCTAGCAATATTATACAATAAATATGATTTACCTGTATTTGGTTCACCTGCAAATATTGTTATTCTGTCATCTGGAATACCACCATTTAAAATACTTTTTGAAAAAAGAGCATTTAAAATATAAACACCAGTATCAATAAAACCAGAATCTTCATTACCTTGTACAATTATTTCTGTTTCATCTGATATTTTATCTATTAAACCTGATAATTGTGATATCGAGAACGTTTTTGAATTTGATTTTTTCTTTGCCATGCATAATCTATTAATTTTTTAAGATATTATCTTTATATTTTTATAATTTTATTATAAATACTATAAAAAGTTTAATTTATAGTTAAATTTATTTTAAAATATATATTCTGAACTATTACTATTCAATATATAATAAAAATATAATTTAATAATATGAATTTTTATTTAGTGTTTACAAAAAGTAAAAAAAAGTTTGATAAATATGTTAAAGTTAATAAGATTAGAAATAAGGTTATCATTGATATAAAACAACAATTAGAAGAATACGACATCCATAATAATTATGATATTTATAAAAGCTATTTTAATTTATTAATATATAATAAAATAGTGCAATCTTTTTCTAAAAATAGAGATATTTATTACATACCCAATTTTAGTAATAAAAAATTAGATGTTAATGATATTTTTAAAATAAAAAAAGTATTAGATTCAAATATAAAATTTAACATATTAATATTTTTTGATGAATTTAAAAATGATGAAGATATATATCAATCTATTCTATCAAACATGAATATATTTGACGCATCTCAAATATTAAAAAGTTATTAAAATTATTTTTATATATACATTTATATTTACACACTATTAAAAAATTAATCATTTTTATAATGTTTGATGAAATGAAGTTTTTATTTGAAATGGAAAACTATATATCTAATGAATATGGAGAAATACAATCCACTGATGTTAGATATAACCAAAATGAAGATGACACATTCGGTATAAATAATTATATTATAACACAAGGTGATGTTAAAAATTATATTAGTTCTAGCGTAAATGCTCCATATGATGCAACTAGCAGAAATCCATATATTCAATTATTAAAGGATTTTAACGGAGAAGGTAGTGATAGCAATATGTCAAAAAGTTTAAAATTAAAACCTACTGATTTTTCTTATTTAAGAGATATTGGTGTTTACCCATTAAATAGATTAATAATACTTAGAAGATTTCCTGAAGGGGCAGTTGTTAGAAAGGATTTATCTAAAATGAATGTAGAACCTGTATCAGTTATTGTAGGGTGGGTAAAATCAGATTCAGATGAGATATTAAATTTTTCATTTAATGAAAATTGGAGAACTCAAAATAAAGATGAAATGTTACACTTATTAATAAATCAAATGATGTCTAAAGAGTTTGGAATTGGGTTAGATTCAATGGCACCTGTGCCAGGATGGTTAGCTGGATCATTATTTGGAATACTTAAAACAATTGGTTTAGTAAGTCCTGATACAAAAGTACCATTTGGTGATCCTAATGTATTAAGAGAATCATTAACCAGATCAACTGAAGATGTAGGACATACATCTAAATTTAACATTAGTTTTGAAACTGTATATGAACAAAAATATATTGGTGGGGTAGATATGACTGCATCTACATATAATATAATTAGAAATTTATTAACTATGGGTACATCAGATATTAGATATATCGGAAATTTAAATTCAAGTATTTTAAATAAATTAAGAAGTGCTAATAATAATTCAACAGATGTATCTGCTTGGATTGATTTAATTAAAGAAGTTTTTAATTCATTTCTTGGTGCAGTTAATAGACAATTAAAACCTAGTCCTAAATCTAAAGAAGTTATAGAAGCAGAAGAGAAAAAAAGAGAAGAAGATGAAAAAGAAAGAAGTGAATCATATACAGGAGATGATAAAAAAAGATTAGAATCTGTAGAAAAACAAACATCTATATTAAATAAAGTGTTACATGGTAGTTTAGTAAAAAATATATTGGCATCTACTGTTGGTAAATATGTATGGCCATTAAGAGGTTCTATTGCAATGTTAACTGGTGAAGCAGCAACACCATGGCATTTAACAATAGGAAACCCATATGCCCCATTATTATCTTTAAATAATATAAAAGTTGATAACATTACAGTTAAATTAAATGGAGATATGCAATATAATGATATTCCAAAATATATAACTGCTAGTATTGATATATCACAAGGTAGAAACATGGGAAAAAATGAAATTTTAGATTCACTTGGTATTCAATATAAAAGAAGTTATAATAAAATAAAATAATTAATATGGAATTTTATTCTTTAAATAAATTAAAAATGAATAACAATTTTTATGACATATTTCAAAAGACAATAAAGATGTCAGATGATGTAAATATTAATTATTTTGTAGTCACTGATGAATATTCAGGTAGATTAGATCTCATATCTATGTTCCTATATGGTAGTACAAATTATATAGAAGAATTAATGGTTATAAATAATATTATTAATCCATTTACAATAAAGTCAGGTGATATAATTTATTATCCACCTAATAAAAGTGATTTTGATTTTTTATATGATAAAGATCCAGATACAAATGAACAAAAAGATAGAATTCTTAATATGAATAAAAATAAAACTACTAAAAAAGATCCGAATAGACTAGGATCACCACCTACTATAAAACCAGATAATTTAAAACAAATAGATGTTAATTTTGATTCTAAAAAAATTAAATTAATAAATAAATTTAGATAAATGATTAAAGTTATACAAAGACCTTCTATAATATTAAGAGATTTAGTTATTGATTATGAAGGTGATACAAATGATGATGATATTAAGTATTATGTTGAACAAATTGGGAAATATCCATATCTACAAATTGGAGATACGGTTATAGAAATTAATAACATGATACAAACAATACTGTATAATAATCAATTTTTGCCTAAAATAGAAGTACAATTTAGAGATCCAACTAATAGATTATTTGATGTTCTTTTTCCAGTTGACAATGAGATATTAAGTTTATTTATACAATCCAATAGTGAAATATTAATGCCGATTAGAATGGATTTTAAAATATTAGATTTTAATATTATAAAGAATAAAGAAAATGAAAAGAATGATCTAATTTATTCTATTGTTGGTATACTGAATGTTAATAATTTATATTTTAATTCATTCTCGTCTTATCCAAATACTAGTTTTGAAGTTTTAAAAAAAATAGCAACTGATTCAGAACTAGGATTCGCAACTAATATAGATAACACGAATGATGGTATGATATGGATTAATACTGGTAATACAAATTTAAAATTTATACAAAATGTCGTAAGTCATTCATATTTAAACGATTCTACATTTATGTATGCATATATTGATTTCTATTATAATTTAAATTATGTGGATATTGAGTCAGCATTAAATGAAGATATATCTGATCAAACTGGTATTTTATTTTCTTCCAATTTAACAACAAATCTAAATAATGATTCAGAAGAAACAGAAATGGATTTAATATTAACAAATCACCCAGATAAGTTAAACTCAAATAATTATATTAATAAATTTAATATTATAAATAGTTCAACTAGAGTTAATTTAGATATAGGATATAAATCTATATTAATATACAATGATAAAAATGATAATGTAATATATAAATTGTTAATGGATACTATAACCACAACAGGTAAGAATAATGATCAGGTAGTATTAAAAGGTAAAGTCGGTGAAATATCAGAATTAATGGAAAATTCTATTGATTATATGAATTTAGGTAAAATTGATACTGATAATGTTCATTCTAATTATCTTTATGCCAAACAACAAAATATTAAAAATTTAAATGCATTACAGAAAATAAAAGTAAAAGTTGTAATAAATCTTATGAATTTTAATTTATATAGATTTCAAAAAATACAACTTAAATTTTATAAAATGGATGATATATCAATAACAGATGATAAACCAATTAAACCAACACCAGAAAAAGTAGAAAATTACAATGGTGAAAATTATGATGAAAATAGAATAAATAAAAGATTATCAGGTGAATGGTTAATTACTGCAATAAACTACACATTTAATAAAATTAGTGGGTTTTCACAAGAAGTTACATTAGTTAAGAGAGAATTAGGATTTAATGATGATGATTTTAATAACTAGAATAATTATATATAATTATAAAAATAATTAAAATTAATGGCCAAACCAGGAGCACCAATGTCAAATAGACAAATTAATAAACAGTTAAGAAAAGAGGCTAAACAAAGTAGTCAACAAAATAAAAATGTACAAGATTCTAATCTATTAGACAATACATCAGATACTAAATCTAAAGAAAATTTAGGATATGTTGATGGTTATGGTGAATATGTTAGTAAGTCAGGTGAACATTTTGGACCAGGTTTACAAAATAAAAAATTAGTTAAAAAAATAAGTGGTAATGAAAATAAATATGCTGGTACTAATAGATTTGGTATGTTTGATAATCAAAGTGATGTGTTTAAACAAAATTTAAACACATACATAACAATAGGATTTAATAAAAATAGTGTTGACCAATTTCAAGATCCAACATATTTAGTTTTTGATATTAAAATTGATTATGATAATTCTCCATTATTTACAACTAATAATAATATTAAAAATATAGAAAATTTCATTAATGAATATTCTTCTAATATACCAGAAATAGGTAATGATAATAGATTAGATTTATATTATAAATTTAAATTAGAAGTTGAAAAAATATTTCCATCTAATCTTCCAGAAATAAATAAAGATAAAAGTTATAAAGAACATTATATAGAGTCAATATCAGGATTAGATGTATTAACTAAAAAAATAATAAATTATCCAGAAGATAAAATAATATTTACAATATCAGAAGATGTTGTTATGAGTACACAATATTTGACAGAATTATATAATAATTTAGTTTATTCTTATGATACACATAGAGTATTGATACCCGAAAATCTTTTAAGATTTGATATGTCATTAATAATAAGCGATTATAGAAATATGAAAACTGATGATAATATGATGAATAGCATTCCGTCTAAAATGATATACATTTTACATGACTGTCAATTTGATTTTTTTGAATCTAAAAATTTTGAAAGTGAAATTATTAGAGGTGGATATAATGCTCAAAAACCAAATATATCTAAAAGTAACTTTAAAATAAATTTTAAGTCATATAGTAAAGTAATGATGAGGGATCACATTATAGGAAATTCTGATATACTAGATTTTAGAAAGAGATTACCAGAGCATGATATATATTTTGAATATTTTGATGATACAATACCCGGTGTTGTATCACCCATTGGTGAACAAGATAATACTAAGAAAAGTAAATTATTATCATATTTAAGAAACGAAACAAGACAAATAAGAGGTGTCATTGTTAATAAATTAAAAAATGAAGTTACTGAACTAGCAGATAAAGCACAAAATTGGTTAAATGAAAAGGTAGGAGTAACACTAACTGATGTTAATGTTTATTATGATAAAGCTGGTGATAAAGTTAGAATGGTTGATAAATTTGTTAGTGATTTTATTGATAAAAAATTAGATGATATAAAAGGAAATAAAAAGAATAAAAATAATAATGTTGATCCTATAAAGAGTAGAAACCAATGGAGAGATAATTATACAAATGCATATGACGAAGAAGGAAGAACAAGAAATAGAGATATTGAAAATGATGATATCTTAAATATCGGTGATGACATAGATCAAAATGATGCTCAATATAATCAGAAATTTCCTGATGGTGATATTCATGAAGATGGGCAGTACAATCAAAAGTTTCCAGAAGGAGATGTTCATGAAGATGGGCAGTACAATCAAAAGTTCCCTAATGGTGATGTCCATGAAGACGGAATTTATAACCAAAAATATCCTGATGGTGATGTTCATGAAGATGGTCAATACAATCAAAAATTTCCAGAAGGAGATGTTCATGAAGATGGGCAGTACAATCAAAAATTTCCAGAAGGAGATGTTCATGAAGATGGGCAGTATAATCAAAAGTTCCCAGAAGGAGATGTTCATGAAGATGGCCAATACAATCAAAAATTCCCAGAAGGTGACTTACAAGAAGACGGAACTTATAACCAAAAATTTCCAAATACAAACAAGAAAGAAGATAATAAATATAATAGAAAATACCCTGATGGTAATGTTTATGACGAAAATAATTAATTTTTATGAATTATAAAGATGGTATATTTAGTGGAATAGTAGAAGATAATATAGATCCTAGAAGAAAGGGAAGAGTTAAAGTAAGAATTATTGGTGTATTTGATAATATACCAACATCTCATATACCCTGGTCATCACCACAGATTATACCATACGGATGTTCATATTCAATTCCACCTATTGGAAAAACAGTTAGTATAAAATTTGATAATGGTGATATATATTCACCATACTACATATATACAGATATGTATAATATAAATTTACAAGATAAATTAGATAGTTTATCTGATGAAGATTATGTTAGTTTTTATTCTTTACTATTTAGTCATAAAACACAAGTATATCAAGACAAAGATAATTTTATAATAGATCATCTTTTAAATAGAATAGTAATGAATAACGACAATATAAACATAGAATTAAAAGATAATAAAAGAAAAATTAATATAGGTACAGAAAAAGCAAACCAAAGAGCAGTACTGGGTGATCATTTTATAATAGAATGGTTTAAAGAATTTTTAAATATTCTTGTTAAACCAACATCAATGGTGGGCAATTCAGGTACACCTATTGTTAAAAGTGAATTAGATCAACATATTCTAAAATTTTTACAAAATCCAAATATTTTTGTATCTGATAATGTATATTTTAATGATAATAATAAAATAGATACATTAGAAAGAGATATAATAACAAATGAAGTAGAACATGATGATACTACAATTGTATCACCAAAACAAGAAAATGGAGATGATGTTGTTGGATTTAATGTTGAAAACTCTAAAGAGATACAAGAAGATGCAAGAAAAAATATAATAAACACAAATAAAGAAAATAAAAATAGTATTAAAAGTTTTGCACCCGATGGAACTAGTATAGATGATAATGAATATATTACATCGAAAAAAGATAGAAAAATATCAGGCAAAAGAAGTAAATATAATCACGAAAATAGAAACAGAGTTGATAGATTAAAATCAGAAGAAGTTAAAAAAAGAAAAGGTAAAGACAACGAAACAAAAGCTAACTCCAATTATGGTATGTATAAGAAAAAATAAAGGGATATAAAATCACTTAATTTAATTCTTTTTCTAATCTTTCTAATTCATTTTGCAAATCTTTCAATTCTTCATTTGCAGACATCATCATTTTCTTATATTTTTTTCTTTCTTTGTAAATATTACCCATAACTTTTTTAACTACACCATCTTCATTCCTAAAAACAGCACCATTTAATGTTATAATTGAGTTTTTATCTAATTTTATTTTATGTCCATTAAATACCGAATATACATCTCCACCAGATTGCAATTTATCTATCATGTCACTTATACTTTTACCTCTATCTTTTATAACTTTACCAATATAAGAATCAGCAGATATATTAAATTCTTGCATAGTTGTAGGATATAGAGATGCAAAATCAAAACAAATAGTCCAACTATTCATTCCAACTATCGGATCTTTAACCCAACCTCCTTTAACATTCATATCGTCATCAATAGTATCATCTTTCTTTGTATCATCTTTAACAAATACTACATTCTTTTCAAATCTCATTTTCTCTCTTAATATACCTTCTGTTACTGTTAATGTAGTAAATGCATCAATAACTCTAATTTTTGATAATGTTGCAATACCATATAAAATATCAATATATTTCATCTTTAAGTGTATCTGCTGAACTAGTGCTGAGTCAATAGCATTATACAATATGAATTTTTGATAATCACTTTCATATAAATATTTAAGATTACCTTCATAATTAATCTTTTTAACACCAAGTACATTATCAGAAACAAAATCTAACCCTTGTGATTCTTTAACTTTTATTGACGTATCCCATTTTGCATATAATTCCATATAATCAATTATGACACGGTGTGCAGGTATTTCAGAATGATCATTCTGCATCCAAGATGATCTTAAATTACCAGTAAATGAAGAAATACTAGGATCAATACCTAATTTCCTTGCTCTATTCACCAAAAAAACCCAGTCATAATTCACAAAATTCCATCCCGTTAATACTGACATTTTTGGTACCATTAACTTAAAATAGTTAAGTAACATGTCATACTCACTATTATAATAACGATACATAAAATCATAATTTGTTTTTAATTTATCGAAATGGTTATTTATACCACTTTTAATTGAATCTATTTCCGATTTATTTAATTTCTTAGTACCTAAAACTAAAACTTTATCTTTATTAACAATAGATATTGATTGAATAGCAGATTCAGCCAAATGAGGTTGTGGTTTTTTATCAATTATTTCGTTCTCTATATCTATAAAGAATATATTAGGTTCTTTATATTCGAACAATAATTTTTTCTCTTCTTCTGGTAATTTATCCAAAAAATCATAAACCGAATATCTATTCGGGTGTTGTGTGTATATTTCTTTTATAGATTTACCATCCCAAGTAACATATTTACCTGATTTATCACTGTCATTATCATCACATATTATAAATTTAGTGGGATTATTCCAAGGATAATATTTTAACTTTATATTACCATTATCATCAATGTAACTTACAATTAACTTCTTTTGCCTATATTCATAATCTATTAACATTTAAATATTAATTATTTTTTATTTTATATTAAACTATATTATGATTGTTTGAAATAAATATATAAATAAAATGAAAATTTGTTTTAATGAAAAGTAATGAAAAAATTATCAATCAATTTAATAAAATACATGGTGATAGATATGATTATTCATTAGTAGATTATAAAAATTCTAAAATTAAAGTTAAAATAATATGCAAAGAACATAATGTTTTTGAACAAAGACCAGATCATCATTTAATGGGCAGTGGATGTCCATATTGTAGTAAAAATAAAAAATATACCAACATAACATTTAAATTAAAATCAAATATAATACATAATAATTTTTATGACTATTCATTAGTAGATTATAAAAATGCACATACAAATGTAAAAATAATATGCCCTAAACACGGTATATTTAAACAAACACCACAGAATCATATAATTAAGAAAAATGGTTGTCCTATTTGTTATAATGAAAACAGGACTTCAGAACAATCAGATGTTATATTAAGATTTAATATTATTCATAATAATTATTATAATTATAGTCAAGTTAATTATATAAATAATATAAAAAAAGTAAAAATAATATGCCCTAAACACGGTATGTTTAAACAAACACCTGCCAAACACTTATTAGGACAAGGTTGTCCTATTTGTAATGAATCAAAAGGAGAAAAAGAAATAAGAAAATTTCTAGAATATAATAGTATAAAATATGATTATCAAAAATATTTTAAAGGTTGTAAATATAAAAGAAATTTAAAATTTGATTTTTATTTACCTGATTATAATATTTGTATAGAGTATGATGGTAAACAGCATTTTATAATAAATGAATTTTTTGATAAAAAAGATGATTTTGAAAATAGATTAAAAAGAGATCAAATAAAAAATGAATATTGTATAAATAATAATATTAAATTAATAAGGATAAAATATAATGAAAATATTGAAAAAAAATTAAACTTTTTAACTGATATATAATATATGTAATATACAAAATGCAAGAATGGTGTAGCGGTAGCATGATTTACTTCCAGTAAATAGGGTTCGGTTCGATTCCGGTGTCTTTGCTCAAAAATCCCTCTTAAAAAGAGGGATTTTTTATATATAATTATTATGTCAAATAAAAGAAAAACAAAAGAGCAGGTTATTAATGATTTTAATAAGGTTCATAATAATTTATATGACTATTCTTTAATGAATTATATTAATAATAAAACAAAAATTAAAATTATTTGTCATAAACATGGTGTATTTGAACAAAGACCAGATGATCATTTAAGTGGTCATGGTTGTTATTTATGTTCTAAAACATTAAAAAGAGATAATGATTATATTATTAAAAAGTCTAATATTACACATAATTTTAAATATGACTATTCTTTGGTAAATTATATAAATGCAAAAACAAAAATTAGAATTATTTGTAAAGAGCATGGTATATTTGAACAAAATCCAATTGATCATATTAATGGTTCTGGATGTCCAAAATGTGCTAAAAATAATAAAATTATAAGAGATGAATATATTAACAGATGTAATTTAAAACACGATTTTAAATATGATTATTCTTTAGTAAATTTAATAAATTTAACATCAAAAATTAAAATAATTTGTGATGAACATGGTGAATTTGAACAAAATGCGCAAAATCATATGAATGGTTCTGGTTGCCCAAAATGTAAATTAAGTAAAAATGAAAAGATAATTAAATCATTTTTTGAAAAAAATAATATTCTATATGAATCACAAAAAATGTTTGAAGGATGTGAATATAAAAGAAAATTAAAATTTGATTTTTATTTACCAAATTATAATATATGTGTCGAATATGACGGTGAGCAACATTTTAAGAAATATAGATTTGAAAAAAATAAAAAAAATTTAATGACTAGACAATTAAGAGACCAAATTAAAACAGAATACTGTCAAAATAATAATATTAAACTTATAAGAATAAGATATGATCAAAATATAGAAGATATTTTAAAAAATGAAATTCCTTTTAAATAATTTTTATTTTATTAAAAACCACTTAATATTTAAGTGGTTTTTGTTTTTACCATAAATCTTGACAAGCCCAATATCTTTTTGTTAATTTCGATAAGTTACTAACTGGATCACAATTATGTCTTGCTCTAAAATTTTTTCTTCTATCTTTATCTTTATGTGTTGTATAATCTTCATAATCTTTATGTCCATAGTTTAGGATTTTAATTTTATCACCTTCTTTAGCCAAAACTCTTTTTTTAAATTTTCCTTTACCTGTATATTTTTTAGGTTTATTATAACCTGTAAATTTTTCTCCTCTATATATTATACCATCATCAACTTTTTTAACCTGATCAATACTTTCATTTAATGAAAGTGTTATTATTTCAGTTTCACTTTCTTCTATAATCCATTCATTATTAAAATTATCAAAAGATTTTACATGTTTCATAATATTTTATTATTTTTAATCTTTTATAAATTCTGATATTTTTTTAGCTAACTCAAAATCTCCATTGTCTATAGCTAAATTTAATTGGTAATTTAATTCATTTTGTCCCATATTCTTATAATCTTTATCAGTTAATTCTTTTTTAGGTTCTTCTTTAACTGGTAAATCTAAAATATCTTCATCATCTTCATATTCAAATTCAGACATTGTTGATTTCTTATAATAATTATCTATTTCATTAACAACATCGTCAACTATTTTTTTAATTTTTCTTAATGTAACAGTTGTATCATTACTTAACATTCCTTTAATAACGTCAATAAATTCTGATGCCGGCAACATAACCAATTCACCATAAATTAATTCCTTTACATTATCTCCTTGATAACCAATCATTATTTTTTCAAAATGTTCGTTTAAATAATTTCTTAAATCGGCTGCAATATATGGTCCATAACGAATATCTTGTTGCTCATCTTTTAAACTATCAGTTTTTGATAATATTTTATTAGCCATAACTGAATCTTCTGGTATTGCCTTTGCGGCAATAAGTTCATATATACCTTTAACTACTTCATGTATTAGCATTACTAAATCTAGTACTCTTGCTTTAATTTTTGGTTTTGTATCACCTGTTTCTTCATCTTCTTCATAATCAGTTTCCATTGCATTTACCATTTGTGGTGCTTGTTCCATCATTTCTTCTAATGATACTTGATCAAACCAATCAAATTTCTTATTAATTTCAAGATGTCTCATATGAAGATTAATAAGTTCAGTACTAATTTTATCTACTTCTTCTTTACAATCAAAAAGCATTGGATGTACATTTTGTGATTCACCTTGCATTAAATTATTAATAATTTTTCTTTTATTTATTTCATCTTGTGGTGCATCTGGTCCATAATCTTCATTTCCATCAAAATTCATTTCTTCTTGATCATCATCCATCATTTTTTGAGCCATTTCCATTTTTTCTTCATCATCAGGATTAACTATTTTAACATCTAATTCAATATCATTTAAAATAGGATAATGTTTTTTAAGTACATTTATTCCAATTTCTTCTAATTCTTTCTCATGTCCTCTTTGAATTCTTGATATTTTATTTATTAAATCCATTGCTTCCATCATTTCTTGACGAGATGGACCATAACCGTATTGTTGACGAGCTTTTCTTTCAACATTTTTTAAATATTCATCATCTAGAGCATCTTTAATATCTGCTTCTTCAAATATTTCTTTATACTTTTTTAATTTCATTATTTTATTTTATTTTTTATATTATTTTTAATATTCATCAAGAACATCTGAATTATATATATCAACATAATCTCCAAAATATTCTTCAAATGTATTTACAAGATTTTTATAATCCCCTGACATCATTTCATTTGTTATTCTTTCACTATCATATTTTTCAGGATCAACATCTTTTAATTGTTTACATAATCTATTCACTAATCCTAATATCGCATAAGCATTGCCTTCTGGTCCTCTTAAATCAATAGATATTCTTTCATTTCCTTTACTACCCATAAATTTTTCGGTAATATTTTTAGAATATTTTTTCATTAAGTAATTTTCAATTTCTTTGTTTCCTTTTGTTAATTTAAGAAATTTATCAGCAACTTGTTTATCAGTAGCTTTTGGTTTTGGTATAACAGATGGTTTATCTCTTCTAAATGGAGATGGTCTACCTGGTTTTGTAGTTGGTTTAGTTGTAGGTTTTGTAGTTGGTTTAACTTTTGGTTCAGCTAACTCTAAATTTTCTTTTATAAAATTTTTAAAAGACTTAATTTTTTTCATAATTATTAATTATATTTTTTAATATATATTAAATATTAATATTAGATTTTTATATATAATTAAAAAATAAAAAGAAAAAATGAAAAGAAATAATAAAATAGATGAATCTCTATTAAGAGATAGAACTAAAAAGCAACTTCAAAATTTGAAGAGAACAATTGATAGTGAAGGTGGTGATATAGAACATAAAGTAAGAACCACAAGTAAATATAAAGAGAATAAAATGCCTAATGCTTATTATATGGATAATCCATTTAGTAGTAAAAGAGAAATAGATACATGGGAACATTTCTCCAAAAATGATGCTAATAATAAATCAATTGCTGCTGCATCCACACAACCATCTAATATTAAGAAATTATCTAGATTTACCGATTTTAAAAAAAGGAGTAACTTAAAAGAATCAATAAACGAATCTAAAAAACCTGAATTTGAAATAGATAAACCTATTGGTGAAATGGAAGAATTATTTATTGATTTACATGAAAGTCCAGAAAACTATGATATTAATAAGGACGGATTTGATAAATTATATAAATTAATGTCTAAATATGATTTAGAAGAAACAAATGATGTTCTTGTAACATTTAGAAAGATGTCAGATAGTGATAAAAAAGAAGCATTATCTTTTATTGGAGCAACTGAAGATATGATAGAAAACGCATTCAATGAAACAGTATACGAATCAAAAGATAAAAAATTATTTGAATCAAATAAAAAATTAAAAAAATGGCAAATTAATGAAATAACCGAAATCTTAGATGATATGGATATTTATGGATATACTAATGACATAATCTCAATTATTGAAGGAGAAGAATCAGAAAGTGTAAAAAGTGATATTAAATCATTTGCAGAAGATAATAATTTATTAGAAGCTACAACATGGGAACAAAAATTGATATATTTTGTAGAAAGGAATGGATTAGCTAGTGTATATGAAGATATATTTAATATATTAGGTATTGATTATGATGATTCTTTTTTATATGAATCTAAGAATGATGAAGAATTATATCTAACCCCAAAACAAAGAAAATTACCAGAAGGATTAAAGAAAGGAATTATTAAAAAAATGAAAAAATCCGGTAAAAAATTAAATGATAAAAAAGATAAAGAAGAATGCAATGACTGCGACGATGATAAGAAAGATGATAAAAAAGATAAAAAGAATGATATTAATAAAAGTGATGAAGAAAAATATTTAACACCAAAACAAAGAAAATTACCAGAAGGTTTAAAAAAAGGTATTATTAAGAAAGCTAAAAAATCATCTAAAATAAATGAATCAGTTGATATTTCTGATCAATTAACAGAAGAAGAAGTAGAGGGAGCAAAACAAATAGAATCACCTAATGATTTTTTTAATAGATATGAATTAAAAGATGGTAGAATAATAGATGTTGCACCTAGTGGTAAAATGACTTTAGTATCTGATGATGATAATAATACAGAAGACTAAAAAATAAAAATAACTAAAATGATTAAAAAATTTAATGATTTCTTAAATGAAAAAAATATACATGAACCCATTGATTTCAAAAAAGGTGAAAATGAATACCAAAAAAGAATAGTTGAAGTCATTGATGATATTTTACCTGATAAAGATATTAAGGTTTATTATAAAACATCATCAGGTATTCAAGAAATAGATGCTGAAATAATAGTAAAACCAATAATAAATGTAAAAGAAGATGGATATAATGTTCATTTTTCATTTGATATATATACAGGTCATAGACAACAATTAATATCTTTTAGTCTTTATAATATAAAGAATAATAAAAGTTATATATGGAAAGATACAAATATATACAATTATTATTTGGATACAAAAGATATAAATAAAATTATAAATTTAATTAAATCATTAGTTAATTTTACTACAAATATATCTGATAAATCTATTAATAATTTAATCAATTCCATTTATGATGAATTATCTAAAAAAGAATAATACAAAAATGATTAAAAAATTTAATGATTTCTTAAATGAATCAAAAAATAATAAAGATATTTTAAATTTAAATGATTTTAATGATGATCATATAAAAGGAACAAAGGATGATAAAAATAAACCAATGTTTAATAATTTACCTAATAAATCTATGAGAAACCCTTATGATATTTTAAGATCAAGTAAATTCATTGAAATTGATGGTATAACAGGTCAAATAATTGGGTTAAAGGGTAATTTAGTATTATTAGATATTATAAATAAGGATACAAATGAACATGAAGTTAAAGAATATGATGTTAAATATATTTTAAAAAAATTAAAATCATAAATGAATTTACCAATACCAATAAATTCAAAAAGATTACTTTTGGTTTTATAGTTATATTTTTATGGATATTTTTTGCATCATTAATGTATTTTAATACTAATGGTGTAAATGATTTTAAAACATTGTCAGTATATTTTATATCATTAACTGGTTTTATTATTGCTTATGTATGGGGAGAATCTGCTAGAAAATCTAATAAAACAACAGTATTCAAATCAGGAAATTCATCAAAAAGAGAAATATTAACATATATAGTTATATTATTATGGACTATTGTTGGTGTTTTTTCAATATTAAAACCTTTACCTTTAATAGATTTATCAACATACTTCGGTGCATTAACACCGTTTGTTGGTGCTTATGTATTAGGAGAAACATATAAATCATCACAATAATTTTGTATTAAAAGAAAAAGGAAGTTTTAAACTTCCTTTTTTTCTTGTTTTGTATCTGTTATTTCTTTTATATCTTCTACTTTATTATCTTTCTGTTTATTTGAAAGAACTTCATCTAAAGCAATACCCCATAATTTACAATCATCTTTAACTCTTTCTACAATGATATTGTAGGCATTAAATAACTTATTTGTTTGTGCAATTTTATATAAAATATTTCTAAAATATTTAAATTCATTTGTTATTCCTCTAACTTTATAATTCTTTATCAAATGATGTAAAATTAATATTTTTTTAATACTTACTTTAAAAACATAAACATCTTTTGATTTATCAGACTCATATTCAGTCATAACATGTTGCCAAAAATTTTCATATAATTCAACATAATTAAATACATCATCACCATTGTATTCAATAACATTTGTTAAAATTTTATTTAAAAATTTTAATTCTTCTACTTTTAATTCAAAATTAAATGTCATTTCATTTAAATATTGAATATATGAATTAACTAAATAATTAGATATCGCATATACTTTATCCACATCATGTTCAGACATATTTTTAATAATATCTGTATTTGGATCATACTTTCTAATTAAATTTAAAATGGTTTCTTTCTTTTTATTTAATTCATTATAAAAGTCAATATTTAATAATACACCATTGTCATTTTTTATTAAATTTTCAGCTTCCTCATTTTTAAATGTATTATTTTTCTTAGCTATTTCTTCAATTGTTTTATAATATTCATCATAATTAAAATCTTTAACTTTTTTAAAGTCTATATTTTCTAATTCTTTAGCTTTATCTAATACTTCTTTAAATTTTTTATCTTCACTCATATTTAATCATTATTTTTTTTATCCATATTAAAATCTTTAAACATTAAACCTTCTATAACATAATCTTGTTTATTATTTAACCAATTTAATTCTTTTTTAACACTATATGATATGGATAGCGACCATATACTAATACCCAAAGCCATTATAGCAATTATTAATGTTATATCTTAACTAGTGAATAATTTCTTAATTTTTGCTCAATTTGTTTTTTGATCATATTTTAAATTATTTTTTAAAAATTTTTATTCTTCCTTATCTGATCCTTTGATTAACATTCGTTCTACTTCATTTGCTCTTTCGACTTTTTCATAAGTGTGTTTTTTAACTATACCTGTTGATGTTTTTAAAGTAGGTTGAGTAATTGAAAATGTACCTTTTTCTAAATTTGGAATTATTTTATCTATTTCCTGTTCAAATAAAATAGTTTTTATTTCTTCATCTAATTTATCAAATAAAGTATCATTTACAGTAACTAATATCTCACTATTTAATAAAACCGCATAATTATCTGGTATCTTTTTTATTTGTATTAATTTTTTCTGTTTATTATTGGATTGAAACGTATAATTGAAGTCAATCGCAAACACAAATTCTTGTTCGATTTTTTTAAAAAAATCAATAATTTCATCATCTAGTTCGTAATACTGGTCTGTTTTAATCATATATTTAAATTATTTTTTATACAAATATTATTGTGATTAAGTATATTATAAAAATTGATAAAAGTCCAATCCCAATTCCCAAATATGAAAAAAATAAAAATCCAATTAATCCACCAATTAAATATAACAATAACCATATTATTCTTTTAAATAATTTAGCAGTATTAAAAAATTTAAATCTAAATGCCATTCCTACTTGATTATCATTAAGTTCAATAACTTCCATTAATCCGATTAATTCACTTAATCCTATTTCAATAAATGTTTTATCTATTCTATTTATTTCTTTTTTTAAAACATCATTAAAATATTTTGGTCCTAAACTTTTAGTGTTTTCTATATCTATTTCTGTTAGATTATAAGTTTTATAAAGTCTATATACCCAATCAATAGATAGATCATGTTCTATTTTTAATTTATCTTTATTTATATTTAAAATTTTTAGATATAAATAAAAATATTTTATCTTTTTAAGCATAAGAATTTTTTTTATTTATATATTTAAAAATATGGGTTTAGTTTAAAATTATTTAGTAGGTTCATCATCTTCTAATCCAACATCAGATGCTGCATTTTGTTTTGTCATTAATTCTAATAGAATATCAAATTTTTCTAATATCATATCAAATTTTTTATTCATTTGAGCTTGTTCTAATATAGAATTATCTTCTGATTCTGATTTTGGGTTTATTATATCTGCTATTTTTTGTTTTGTTGTATCTACTATATTTCTTGGTTGATTTTCAATAATATTAGATAATTCTTTTTTTCTTTGTTCTAATATATCTAATACTTCATCTAATTTATTTTGATCAATAACTGATATAATTTTTACACTTGTTGATAAATTATTAAGTTTATCTATACCTCTTTGATTTAATTTGTTTATATTTTCACCTAAGTCTTTAATTGCGTCTGAAAACTTTTTAATAACTTTAACCTTTTTGTCATCTATATTACTTATACTTTCGGTAAATGCATTTAATGATTTTGATATACCATTTGCCCAATTTTCATCAGGACCACCTGTAAAATCACCACCTTTTAAAATATTTGCTACTTCTACCATAGATGTTGCGATATCTTTCATTAAAATTCCAAAAGATTCATTTTTTGCTCTTTTTCTTTGACTTATAGAATCATATGCATCTATAAAAGGAACTAGTGATGTAGCAACTCCTTCTGCCCATTCTTTACTTGGGTGTTTATCATTCCAATCATAATTTCCTAAAACTTTTGCAACATCTATCATACCACTAGCAATAGATACCATAAATTCTCTAAATTTATCAGTATTTAAATTACCAGATGAAAATAATGATTTACCTTCCATTGATACTGACGCTGCATATGCAAAAGCACTTAATGATAATCCAATACCTTCTGCCCATTCTTTTGTTGGACCGCCCGTATAATTACCACCAGCTAAAATAAAAGATACATCTTTTATGGCATTTGCTACCATTTGTACTTGTTCATTACCCCTACTTAATATTTTACCAGCAAATGGTATTAAACCTAACATAACCATACCTGTACCAAAAGCAAATAATGATAAACCTGCACCTGATGCCCATTTTAAACCAGGATATACATCATATTTACCTTTTCTTAATATTTCAGATGCTAAAACTATACCAGCGGATACAATCCCAATTGCACCTATACCAAGTGCTAAAGCAATTGCACCAACACCACTTAACATCAACATACCCAATGTAAACATAGGTAAACTAAATAATAATACACTTAAACCTGCTCCTAATGCCCATTTTAAATCTGGATATTTACTATAATTACCAACACTTAATACCCATGATGAAATCATAACAGCTGCTGATACAACAATAACGCCTAATGATCCAATTAACATTGCTTGTATTGGCAATTTACCTAATATCCATACGGTAGGAGTAAAAGCCAACAATGATAAACCAATAACTGCTGAACCAATTAAAAGATCGATTGGGTTCTTTATTGGTTCAAAATATTGAAGTATAATAGAAGATAATACAATACCACCAGCAATTAAAGGGATTAATGCAGTTGTCATTAACATTTGCAATGGATTAACACCTTTAGTAGCTTTCATTATAAACATTATAGCAATAGAACCAACAGCTAATATAGCACCGACAAATATTGCTGATATTGCCTGCATAAAACTAACCGGTTGCATATACGTTAATAATAAACTAGATAATACTATACCACCAGCAATAGCAGGTAATATCAATGGTAATAATAATATTTTTGCTATATCTTTTGGACTATCTAATTTTAAAGAATTTAATGATTTCATTATAAAATATGCACCCACCCCTAATGCAGTACTAACAATAACAAATGAGAACATTTGTAATCCACTCATAGGTTTAAAATTTTGTAATATATAACTAGATATCGTTACAGCAGCCGCAATACCAATAACAGCAAGTCCAGTATATAAAACTTTTTTGGGTGTTAATTCTTTAATTTCTGCAATTTTAGCAAATGCATGTGATATCATTAATATGCCAGCACTTAATGCAACTACGGATAAGAAATCAATATTACCTATTATTTTAAAAGCCATACCAATTGCTAAAACACCACCAGCAATTAACATTATAACTCCTACACCATCAACAATTTTTTTCTTATTATCTTTATCTTGTATTTTTTCAAACATACCAGTTTCCTTTTGTTTTCTGGCTGCTTTAATTTCATTTAATATTTCTTTTGTCCTATCATCTACTTTTTTAGATACATCTAATATATTTTTAATATCTTCTGTCATTTTGGATATTTTATCACCATCCATAGCAGAAGCCATTTTATTTATCAAATCTCCTTTATCCGCCTGATCTTTTAATAATTCAACAATACCTTCTAGTGCATTAGTAAAGTTTTGTAAATTATCAATAAATGCTTGGTCTATTTTAGATGCCATTTGTAAAAATTATTTTGTAAAACTTTCAAATGTTTGAATATGTGATGGGTGTTCATTTTTATATAATCTAATTTCTTTCTCACATTCTTTTATTAAATTATCTATTTCATCAATTTTAGAAAAAACATCACCATCTTTTCCTAGAGATTTATTGAATAAACTTTTTATTCTTGAATAATATTTTGATTTGATGTTTCTAATTCGTTGTTCTTGTATCTTTTTCTTATTATTCATTTGATTTTAAATCTTCTATTTTTTTCTTAAAAACTTCTATTGTTTCTTTATGTTTCTCTATATCATCCTTTATCTTCTCAATTGTTTCTTCTATTTCTTTCTTTTTATTATCAATCTTTTCGACATTATCATCTGTTAATGTATCAACTTGGAAATCTTCCAATTGTTGAAGTTTTATTTTTAGTTCTTCATTTTTTTGCTCTATATTATCTTTTAACTTTTGAATTTCTTTTTCGGCGTTTTCAATTTGTTTAATATCAACAGAAGAATCCATATCTTTCATAATTTCTTCATATCCTTCAATAAATAATTTATATGTTTTTATATTTTTCATTTTAATTTAATTTTTTTAATAGATTTATATCAACTGGTTGTTCCACTATTTCATTATTATCCATATAAACTAATGTTGCCATATCACTACCATCGATATTTTCTATTTTTTGTATCTTAGCTTTTCTATTATTTTTACCATATATAATAATATCACCTTCTTTAATATCTTTACTTTCAACTTTATTTAATTTTTTATTATTTTTATCTAAAATTGGAGTAGATTTATGTATTTTTTTATTATTTAAATTATATTTAATATAATCATAGTTTCCATTATTATCAGATAAAATATATTGAACACCTTTTTTATTCTTTTGATCCTTAAATTTATTAATTAATTTATCAATATCTTTATATATGAAATTTTGATAAATATCATATGTTAATTTACTATTTTTACCTTCTTCATAAATTCCATTATAT
>Ga0265295_1000460_pt1 | contig 81939 bp, 76 predicted proteins | sample Munlansysbiofilm_FD_192503 | JGI IMG/M metagenome (GOLD analysis project Ga0265295, IMG submission 192503) | Leachate microbial communities from a municipal landfill in Southern Ontario, Canada - Methane capture system biofilm | ecosystem: Engineered > Solid waste > Landfill > Unclassified ... | reverse complement strand
CATCGACGGCTGGGCGTTCCGCCACAGCAGCGCCACGGTCACATTCGCGGACGGTTGCAGTCTCGCCGAGATCGGGATATCCGCTTTCCTCGGCAAGACCAATGACGACACCTCCGCACCCACCGTGCAGACCACGATAGACACGCTCTCCTCCAGCCTCACGATATGCAAGGACGCGTTCACGGGAGCCTACGACCTCGGCTCTTCCGGGAACCGCGTGCAGACCCTGACCCTGATGGGCGACTGGGCATCCGGGGACTCGTACATCAGCGATATGCAGGTGACCGTCGAGGCGGGCACCGAGTACTCCTACTACAAGATACCTTACTTCACAATCACATTCGATTCCGACGGGGGAAGCGCCATAGATTCCGTTTCCGCACCCGTCAGCGATACCGTGGACCTCAGCGCATACGCTTCCGAGAGGAAAGGGTACGGTTTCGACGGCTGGTACCTGGGGGATGTCCGGGTGACCGAGGCCGGTTCGGACTGCACTCTGACGGCACGCTGGTCCCTTCTTGAGGACCACGTCGTCCATGGCGGTGTGGTATACCGCTGCTACGAGGACGGCACGGCGAGTATAATCTCCTACGAGGGCGGCCTGGAGGACACCGATGCCGACGGGAACCCTGACGGCGTCTTCATCAGAGGTACCGTGGAATGCGACGGCCGCACCTACTCTGTCGCCGAGGTCCCCGGAGGGGTGTTCTGCGGGAAGGAGGGGGATCTCAGATCCCTCGGGAACCTCGTCATAGGCAAGGGGGTGACGGAGATATCCAAGGGGGCTTTCCAGTTCTGTGACATAGGGACGCTGACCTTCGAAACCGAGAGCACCCTGGAGACCATAGGCCACAAGGCGTTCTACATGTGCGACATCGACTCGGTCTCCTTCCCCGATTCACTCAGAGCGATAAAGAGCCAGGCTTTCTACCGGGCCACGGGCTTCTCCGATGTGACACTAAACGAGGGCCTCGAGTTCCTCGGCTTCGAGGCGTTCTTCAGAACCGAGGTGGTGTCCGTGCACATACCCGGCTCTGTCGTCATAGTGACCGCCGACAAGGACGAGGAAGGCAACGCCACGCTCTCCGGATCATACAGCGTGTTCGCCCAGTGCTCTCTTCTCGAGGAGGTCATCCTCGGCGAGGGTCTCAACGCCATAGGATACAAGATGTTCGGCGAGTGCAAAAGCCTCGGAACTGTCGCCATACCTGCATCCGTGGAGATCATCGACGGCTGGGCGTTCCGCCACAGCAGCGCCACGGTCACATTCGCGGACGGTTGCAGTCTCGCCGAGATCGGGATATCCGCTTTCCTCGGCAAGACCAATGACGACACCTCCGCACCCACCGTGCAGACCACGATAGACACGCTCTCCTCCAGCCTCACGATATGCAAGGACGCGTTCACGGGAGCCTACGACCTCGGCTCTCCCGGGGACCGCGTCGGTAACATCACTCTCGTCGGGAACTGGTCCGACGGTGCCGAAGCGGTTGATGGCCTGCAGGTCTCCGGCTCAGCACAGGGGACTTATGTGAAATGCTTCAGTGTCGTGTTCAACACGGGCGACGGAACGGATATCGAAGGTTTCCTGGCAGCCTGCGGCTCCACGGTCGATCTCGGTTCATGCGCGACCGTCCTCCAGGGGCACAGCTTCTCCTGGTCATCTGACGACGTACTCATATCAGAGGGTGCTTTCGCCATGCCCGCCGGCGATGTTCTCGTCACCGCAGTCTGGACCGTCAACGTCTACACCGTGACCTGGAACATCGAAGGCGCCGAGACCTTCGAGCAGTACGAGTACGGCGAGACCCCCGTGTTCACCGGATCCACCGACAAGGCCCCCACCGCCCAGTACACCTACGCCTTCGCCGGCTGGTCCCCCGAGGTCTCCCAGGTGACCGGCGACACGACCTACGATGCTCAGTACTCGGCGGAGGTCAAAGTCTACACCGTGACCTGGAAAGTCAACGGTCACACCGTCGGATCCCAGTGGGCCTACGGCGACACGCCGGCATACAACGGGACGCCATCCAAGGTCGCGACCGCCCAGTACACCTACGCCTTCGCCGGCTGGTCCCCCGAGGTCTCCCAGGTGACCGGCGACACGACCTACACCGCGGCATTCGGGTCCTCCCCGAGATCATACACAATAACCTTCGAAACCGACGGCGGGTCCCCGGTATCCCCGGTCACCCTTCAATACGGCAAGGCCGTCACCGCACCGGACGACCCTAATAAGGAGGATTACGTCTTCGCAGGATGGAACGGCCTGCCTTCCGTCATGCCCGCGGAGAACATCACGGTCACCGCATCGTGGACGGCGGTCCAGGACCCCTCCTCTGAAGAGGATCCCGTACCCGGAGGCTCCATCTCGTCCTCCGCAGGCGCCAGCTTCTCACTGCCAATCGACCCCGTGGTCAAGATGCTGGCCCTCCTGTCGATAATAATGTTCGCCGCATACGTGGTGAAGCGCGAGATAGGATGATACCGCGGAGGGCGGGCCGCGGGCCCGCCCTCCGTTGCCCTCCGTTGCGTCGTAAGGTGTCACCGAACCGTTGTTATAGGCAGCATGCATTGATTCCATCATGATATTCTGCTTCTCCGGCACGGGCAACTCGCTTATGGCGGCGGAGAGACTGGCCGACATGCTGGGAGACCGGGTCACCGACATATCCGTTTGCGTCAGGGAGAACAGGTTCGGATTCCTTGCAGACGGGGAGGACCTGGGGTTCGTCTTCCCGGTCTATTTCTACGGTGTGCCCCGGGACGTCAGGTTCTTCATACACATGCTCAGCGTCCAGTACTCCGAAGCGCCCTACGTGTACGCCGTGCTCACCTGCGGGGAGCACTCCGGGGCGGCATGCCGCATGCTGGAGAAGGACCTGTCCAGGGTGGGTCTGGGTCTGGCCGCCTCGCACACCCTGGTGATGCCCGCCAACAGCATACCCTGGCATGATCCTGACCCGGAGGACGTCCAGAGGTCCCAGCTCGACGCCGCGGCCCTGAGGCTGCCGGCGATCGCGGGTTCGATCAGGGCGAAGGAGAGGGGGTGCATGTGCGGGGACAGGGGGCCCCTGCCCGGGCTGCGCACAGCGTTCATGTACCCTATGTACGGACGCTCCCGCAGGACGTCGGGGTTCCGCGTCACGGATGCGTGCGACGGCTGCGGGCTTTGCGAGGAGATATGCGCCGACCGCGCGATAAGGATCGAGGAGGGGAGGCCGGCATGGATTATCGAGGAGTGCACCCTGTGTCTGGGCTGTCTCCACCGCTGCCCGCGCGGCGCCATAGAGTTCGGAGGCTCAGAGGGAAGGAGGAGATACAGGAATCCCGTTCTGGACTGATCCGAAGCTCGTATCAGGGATGCCTTTCGAAACGGCCGGCGTCCCTAGGGTGCACCTTGTCCACGACACCCCATCCCCATTCCCCGAAACCGGTCCTGCGGAACTCCGCCAGGGCCTCTCTGACCTCTCTGTCCGAGTTCATGTAGAATGGTCCGTAGGAGGCGGTCCTCTGGGGGACGGGGACGCCCTCGAGCAGCAGGAGCCTGCATCCGCCGTTCCCGCCCTCGAGTTCGATATCAGCCGTGCCATCAAGCTTTGCGCGGGTGCCCGAGGGTATGTCCACGCCGTCTGCGAGCACGCCGCCGCCCTCGTACACGTATATGTTGCGGTTCATGCCCTCCTGCCCTTCCGGGAGGAGGACCCTGCCGCCCTTCTCTAGCTCCAGGAGCACCATCGACAGCCCCGACCCGGCGTCTGCGGCCCAGGAGCAGTCGGGAACCTCCATGGAGGAGCGGACTCCCCCGAAGGATCCCGCGACGACCCTGGCGGACCATCCCTCGCCGCTGCAGACGCTCACCTCCGGAGCCCACATCATCCTGAAGAACGGATCTTTGCCCTTTCCCTCCCTGGGGAGGTCGATCCATATCTGGAACATCTCGAAGGGATTGTCCGAGTCCTGGTTGACCAGGGGGTACATCTCGCAGTGCTGTATGCCCTTCCCGGTCATCAGCCAGTGGACGTCGCCGGCGCCGTACCTACCCTCCCCGCCGAAGGTGTCGAAATGATCTATCCACCCTTTCTCCAGCACGGTCACCGTCTCGGTGCCGCAGTGGGGGTGCATGGGGAAACCCGGCACAACCTTACCGTGGTACATCCTGAAGCCGTACCGCTCCCTGTAGTCATGGCCCAGGTTCCTTCCGGCTATGGTGTTCAGCGGCGGCGCCTGCTGGGCGTTCCCCCGGGGGTACATGTCCCTGTGGTGGACGCAGAAAACGAATGGAAGCTCCACGTCCCAATGCAGCCCCAGGACCTCGGTCCTGAGAACCTTGCCCTTCTTCCTTCTGAACAGACCCCCCGACATCATCGTCGTCCATGCCTTCCGGGAACAAAAAGGTATCCACACAACATTTATCCGGGAACGCCTATGGCCGGATCATGTCCGAGGATGCCCGTCGGGGAATGCGTCTGAACAGATACATAAGCGAGTCCGGCGTATGCTCCCGCAGGGCGGCGGACAGGATCATAGAGGAGGGGAGGGTCACGCTGGACGGCAGAATCGCCGTCCTGGGCGACCGGGTCGCCGAAGGCCAGACCGTGTGTGTGGACGGGCGCACGGTCCAGCCCGAGGAGGAGGACATAATACTGGTCTTCAACAAGCCCCGGGGGATCACCTGCACCTCTTCCCCCGAGGACGGCACCAACGTCATAGACTTCATCGGCTACCCCAAGAGGATATACACCGTGGGGAGGCTGGACAAGGACTCCGAGGGGCTCCTGCTGCTGACCAACAACGGGGACCTGGCGAACCGTCTCATCAGGGCCCGCTACGGCCACGAGAAGGAGTACCTGGTGACGGTGGACCGGCCGGTCACCGGCGGGTTCCTGAAAGGCATGGCCTCCGGCGTCCCGGTGCTCGGCAAGGTCACCAGGGAGTGTCTGGTCGAACGCACGGACGAGCACGGTTTCAGGATAGTGCTGGAACAGGGTCTGAACCGCCAGATAAGGAGGATGTGCGAGCATTTCGGTTACAGCGTGACCCGGTTGGTGAGGGTCAGGGTGGCCAATGTGGAGCTCGGGGACCTGGGCGAGGGACGCTACCGCAGGATGTCCCGGGCGGAGAAGGAGGCCCTCATGGGGAGGTCCGGCCCGGAATGACAGCGTACCGTCGGCTGGAACCGGGTGACGTGCCCCGGGTGATGGGGATATCGGTGGCGGAGCTCGGGCCCGACTATCTGTCCGAGAGGCGCTTCCTGGAGGCCATGGACTCCGCCGGCTGCTTCTGCAACGTGGCGACGGAGGACGGGGAGGCAGTGGCCTTCGCGCTCTGCCGCCTGTTCGGTCCCGACAGCATCGGGGAGGCCATGGGGCTGCCTGCGTCCCCCGAACTGGAACGTCTGTCGGGACTGGAGGCCATCGGGCTGCTGGATTCCGTCTCCGTCCTCGACTCCATGAAAGGGAGGGGGATCGGCACGCGCATCTCGGAGATCTCCTTCCGTCAGCTGGCGGAGGGCGGAGCCCGGGCGGTCTGCGCCATGGCCTGGAGGACCGTCGCGGGGAGGACCAACATAGCCGGCACGCTGGAGGGGCTGGGGATGAGGGAGTCCCTCAGCATAGAAGGTTACTGGAACGGCAGGGTGGACACCCCCGGCGGCCATATGTGCCCGGTGTGCGGGGCGCCCTGCGGATGCTACGGCGTCCTCTACACCGCGTTCCTGTGAGGGATGGCCGGGCGGGACCGCCCGCCCGGTTCCGCTCCCGCGCCCGAGGGGCGGGAGCGTCCGGCAAGCCGGAGGGCCTCAGTTCGCGTTGGTGACTTTCTCCATGAGCCCCTGGGACTGCTCTATGTCCGAATCCGACATCTGCAGCCTGTTCTTCAGCTGGTACTCGGTGCGGCTGTCCATGCAGTCCACCGTGGCCGTCAGTATGCCCTCGTCGCTGGCGGTGAACCTGACGGTTATCGCCGTGTCCTTGGTGACGCCCTGGGGCAGGTTCATCTCGAACTCGCCCACCTGGTAGCCGTCGATCAGGTCGGTGCGCTCTCCGCCCTCCCGGTTGTCGGCGGAGTCCTCGTAGATCTCCACCTTGATCGTGGTCTGGCCGTCCTCCACGGGGTAGTAGGTCTTCACGGCCTCGATGGGCAGGACCTCGTTCCTGAATATGATGTTGCTGATCTGCTCGGCCCCGTTCTCGTATATGGCCTTGATGCCGAAGCTCTTGCTGAGCACGTTGTGCACGCTGAGCTCTCCGCCGCCTATGCGTCCGACGGCCTCTCCGGAGGCGACAGCCATCGCGGCCGCGGAGGCCTCCCCGCCCCATCCGTAGGAGTATCCGAACACGGATGCGCCCTTGGCGACGGACTGGTCGGGATCGAACAGCTTCAAGTCTGCGCCCGGGAACCTCTCGGTTATGCCGTTCTTGACCTGCGGCATCCTGGAGGAGCCTCCGACGAGTATGATCTCGTCGATGTCGGACATGGTGAAGCCCTTGGAGTCCAGCACCCTCTGGATTATCTCGAGCGTGGTCTCCATGAGGCTGGCGGACGCGGCCTCGAACTCGGCACGGGTTATGGTGTAGACGACCTTGGTCCCGCCCGCGGTCAGGGTTCCCTTTGTGCTCTCGGCCGTGGACAGCCTCTTCTTTATGGTCTCGGAGTCCAGGATCAGGGCCTGCTTGACGTCCTCGTCGTCATCCAGGTCCTCCATCGGTATGTCTGCCTCGGCGGACACCTTCTCCTTTATCAGTTTGGATACGACCAGGTCCCAGTCCTTCCCTCCCAGGAGCCTCTCGCCGTCAGTGGCCACCGCGGTGAAGGCCGGCCCGTCGATCTCCAGTATGGTGACGTCGAAGGTGCCTCCTCCCAGGTCGTAGACCATGACCCTCCTCTTCTCTTCGGGCTCCGCTCCGAACCCGAAGGATATGGCCGCGGCGGTGGGCTCGTTTATGATGGTGACCTCCTCCAGCCCGGCGACCCTGCCGGCGGCCTTGGTGGCGTCCCTCTCGTTCTGCCCGAAGTAGGCCGGGCAGGTGATCACCGCCCGTTTCAGCTCGGTCCCGTGGTTCTCGTTGAAGTCGTTGACCATCTTCTTGAGTATGGCCGCGGACAGCGTGATGGGGGTGTACCTGTTGCCGTCCAGCTCCAGCTCGTACTCGGTCCCCATATGCCTCTTGATGGCCGTGACCACCCTCTCCGGCGAGTACATCACCGCCATGTCCTTGGCGGGCGATCCCACGATTATCTCCCCGTTCTCGTTGAAGAGTATGACGGAGGGCGTGGTGTCCTCCTGCTCGAAGTTCTTCTCCACGACGGGGCTCCCGTCCTCATCCAGATACGCCAGGCACGAGTACGTCGTGCCCAGGTCTATCCCTACGCAGTATTCTTCCATTCTCATTCCTCCTTGTCATCTTTTGACTTGCCGCATTCGTTCTCTTCCCTGGCTGCCTCTGAGAACCTGTATATCCTCACCTTCTCCTTGAGCAGGACCCTCCCGTTGTACGCGTACCCGTCGGAGAGCCGCTCCGCGACCCTCCCGTTGAGTTCCTCGTCGTCCGTGGGGATAACGTCCACTATCCTCTGGTGCACGGTGTTCAGCTTCTCGTACGGGAAGGGCCCTATGCCCACCCCGCAGTCCAGGAGTATGTTCTCCATGTCCACGCTGTAGGCCTCGAATGATTTCAGCACGCTCTCGGCGTCCATCACGTCCATCCTGTCCCTTATGCCCTCGCACAGCCTGAAGAAGTCCTCGCGCATGGCCGAGAGCCCGCCGAGCATGGTCATCAGCTTCCTGTCCGCCATCTCGGCGTCCCGGGCCTCCACCTTGGCCATCAGCGCCTTCTGGGCCTCCCTGGTGGTCACACAGGCGTCCAGCCTGGACATGACCAACCTCATGTCGGCCCTGAGCCCCGTCAGCTCCACCACAGGATCGTAATACTCCATCTCCTCCGGGACCTGCTCCGCCTCGTTTTCCCGGACCTCCGCGGGTACGGGCCCTTCCTGCAGGCCTTCCGCGATGTCTTTCCCTGTTTCCTCTGTCATATCCGTCCCTCCTCAGTTGCCGCCTTTGCAGTTCAGGAGCCATAGCAGGGGGTCCTCCACCCTCATGGGAGATATCCCCCTGGTGAGGCTGACCCCGGTGGGGTTGTTGCCCAGGGCCGACACGGCGAAGTAGCAGTGCCTGTCGTAACCCTTCACCTGCTGCACGAACCCGCCGGACACCGCCCGGCGCATGTACTCCTCGATCTCGGCGCTTATCTGCTCCAGGTTCTCGGCGTCGTAGACGCCCCTCTCCCGCTCGACCGTCAGGGCGGAGTTGGGTCCGAAGAGTATCTTCTCCTCCTCCTCGTTCTCCGCCTTCTTCATCAGGGCGTCGCACTTGGTCAGGACCACCGCCAGCGGCGTCCTTATCTGGTCCTTGAGCTTCATCCGGTTGTTGGTGCGTATTATCGAGCTTATGTTCCCCAGGACCTCGCTGACGTCCGGTCCCACGGGGGGCCTGTTGTCTATCCTTATCCTCTTGTTGACGTAGGGTATCTGCAGGGGGTCCACCAGGAACACTATTCCCGAGGAGCGGGCGATGAAGTTGTTCAGGTTGAGCTGCATCATCCTGCCCGATGAGACCAGGTCCTCGCCGGCGGTGTCGAAGAACACCAGGGTGTAAACCTTCGGCCGCTCGGCGTCGAAGAACCTGAGGTAGTATATCATGGGCTCCCGTACGTTGGGGTCCTCCTCCGCGGATTTGGTCGAAGGCAGCTTCCTCCCCTCCACGAACAGGCGGTTGTAGTAGCCGTCCCTGTACTTCAGGACCGTGCCGTCGGTGGCCGGGGTCAGGGTGGCGTCGAACTCCGGGGCGAAGGCGCTCTTCAGCTGGTTGATCAGCACGGCTATGTAGTGGCTCTTCCCGACCCCCTTGGGCCCGAGCACCACGAATATCTCGCTGTCCTCGTCCTCGATCCCCTGGGGTATCGGGTTGTGGCAGACCGGGCAGAGCCTCTTGTAGACGGGCCTCCCGCATTCGTCGCATATTCCGCTGGGATCCCTGACGATATGCTGCCTTGTCGTGACCCTGTCCTTTCCGCCGGGGTCCTTGCCCAGGAACTCGGAGCGCTCGGTGTCCACCTCCTCGTCCCTGGCCCCGGAGGGATAGGACGCCGTCCCGTCCGCCCCCTGGGGGTGCAGCCGGTCGTTCCTCTTCATCACGCACACGTTGTTGGTGCAGATGTAGTGTATGTCGTCCAGGTCCACGTTGCTGAAGCAGTACGGGCAGACGTACGTCTTGGATCCGGATCTCTTGCTCTTCTTCATCTCCTCCCCTCCTGCGGCAGCGGGTGTACGAGCTTGTACAGGTTGTAGTCCTCGTCCGCGAGGAAGAACAGCCTGACCCTGGACAGGTCCAGGTACCCTCTGTACGTCATCGTGAAGGACGCGGCCCCCTCGGCGAGCTCCAGCGGCCCTCCCGAGGTCCAGAACGACTCGCCGTCCCATCTCTTGAGGGGCACCCCCTCCTGCACCGCCACTGCGGACATCGCCGGGAGGCTCTTCACGGAGGGGTCGGCGGTCACTTCCACCCGGATGCGGGTCTCGCTCTTCCCGGATCCCTCGGAGGTCATGCGGTAGCGCACCTTGGAGGACTTGCCGGAGTAGATGTCCAGGACCAGCCCCCTGGAGGGGACCCTGTCGCCCTCCACGTCGTACATGGCGTATATGGCTACCGTCCTCTTCTTGGCGTTCTTCATGGGTATGCGGACCTGTCTCTCCTCATTGTAGGTCTCGCGGCTGACCCTTATCCTCTCGGCCGAGGGGTCGTCGAACCCCTTGGGGGAGCCTTCGTTGACCACCGCCAGAACTGCGGACTCGGCGCCGATGGGCCAGTTCATAGTCACCACGCAGTGGTCGCCGCTTATGGCGGTCTCCACGTCCCTGAAGGGGCGCAGGTTGGCGACCATCATCTCCTTGCCGCGGACGGCCATCTTACCCACGGGTATCACGGGGTAGATGTACTGCACGGCCCCGTCGGGCAGGCTGAAGGTGGCCGAGTTCTCCGAGAGGGTCTGGGAGTGTATCCTGGTCATCCAGGAGTCCAGGTCGGACAGCCGGACCATCTTGCCGTACATCTTGACCTTCTTCGGCGAGGAGTAGAGGACCACCTCGTCCCGGTTCTCCCAACGGGCGGTGTACGTCCCGTCCTTCCTGTTCCAGCGTATCTCCATGTTCCTGACGGGGTCGGGTATCCTGACGGTGGTGCCGGAGAAGACCGTCCCCGGGGAGCGCTCGGTGCGCTTCTTGACATCGTACTCCGCCACGAACAGGTAGAAGTACTTCACGTCGCCGCGGAGGCCCACGTCGTCTATGACGGTCTCGCCGCCGTGGGCTATCTCGGTCTCCTCGCCTATGCCGGCGGCCCGGGACCCCTCCTTCCTCCATATGCGGACCCGGGAGCATCCTTTGGGCTTCTCGTAGACGATCCTGAGGCCCCCCTCGATGGCCTCGATGCTGACGTCGGTGACGTCCAGCAGCAGCATGGCCGGACCGCAGGACGCGGCCTCGGAGGACAGGACGCCCCAGCGCCTGCTGTGTATCGAATAGTAGTACTCCACGCCCGGGTCGGCGGTCCTGTCTATGAAGGTGCCCCCCGGCACGGACTCCAGCGGGACGGTGTCCTCGTCCACCGCGGGGAGGGACCCCCTCCCCCTGTACACGCAGAAGGTCATGCCCCTGCGCTCTGCGGGCACCGCCCACCTCAGCATTATCAGCGAGTCCCTCACCGTGGCGGAGGCGTCCGACGGCGACTCCGGCGGATAGTCCCTCAGGCCCGCCCTCGCCACGGGATGGTCCGGGCAGCGGTCCGCGGCGGCCGCGAACAGCTCCATCCTCCTGTTGGGGTCCACGGCGCTCCCGGCCTGGGAGCAGAGGCCGTCGGCCTCTGCGACCCTGGCCAGGGCGTCGTCCCTCCTCTTGGACAGTCCGAAGTCGTTGGCGAAGAGCAGGGGCTGCTCCTTCTCCGCCTCGGCGCAGTGCATCTTGGCATCGTAGAACCTCTTCTGCCTGACAGCCTCCGATATGCGCACGGACGCGGCCTCGGCCCTGGCACGGGATTCCGAGTAGGCGGCCTCCAGACCGGCCATCCCCGGGTACGTGGAGTAGCAGGCCCTTATCCTGTCCAGCTCGGCCTTGGCCGCGGACAGGTCCCCGGACTTCATGCCCACCCGGAACCTCCTCTCGCTCTCCCTGGCCATCCTCATGTTCTCGGCGAAGTTGAAGCCGCAGGACACGCAGACCCTGTTGCCGGAGGACTGCTCGCTCCCGCAGGAGGGGCAGACGGCCCTCAGGCTGTGCCCGCATATTCCGCAGCAGCGCACCCCGTCGCCGTCCTCTATGAAGGCCCCGCACTCGGGGCACTGTATGAGGATGCTCTCCCTGTCGGTGAAGTTCGCTATGTACTTCTTCCTTACGCAGTAGTCCTCCAGGAGCACGACCGCCAGGTCCCTGTCCGCTCCCGACCTCAGGGCGCCCATCAGTATGCCGTCTATGTACTTCCTGGTGAACGGCTGGGAGTAGTCCTCGTCCATCCTGACGTAGGCGGGCAGAAGGGCCTTCTGGCATTCGCAGTACCTCATGAACGAGTTCAGCTCGCTGTCCGGGCTGAGGACGAGCTTGACGGCCCTCATGGCCTGTATGTAGGTGTCCTGTCCGGAGAGCACCCCGACCCTGACGGCGGCGACCCGCTTCTCGCAGGCCTCGAAGGCGGACCTCATCTGTCCGGCGGAGCACCCCGCGGCGACCTTGGGGACGTCTATGTCCAGGTCCGGGTTCCCTATGAGCCCGTTGAGCATGTCCTGAAGGGTCACCGACTTGGTGGTGAGAAGCCCCTTGTAGGCGTTGACTATCCTGTCGCCGATCCCCGGCCCCCGGTACTCCTTCACGCCGGACAGGAACATGAGGTCCTCCTTCCCGACGCCGTCCCAGCGGAGGGTCTTGGCGTACTTCTCCACGGCCCCCGGTATCGCCACGGGGGTGCCGTCGTGCAGAACCAGGGCGTCCTTCCGGACCCTGGTGGACTTGGCCTTCAGGAGCTCCGAGGCGGCCTTGAACTCGGCCTTCCTCATCTCCGGGTCCAGCAGGACCCGGCGGATGTCCTCCTCCATGGAGATGCGGAGGTCGGACAGGAACCTGTTCTCGGGGTCGTTGGCCTTGTCCCTGCTCTCCTTCCTCCATTTCGCGATCTTGGAATCTATCTTCTTCTCTATCTGATCCCGCTTGTAGGTGCTCTCCTTCAACGGGTTGAGCCCGATCAGCTGGCAGTAGTTCTCCCTTTCCTGGACCATCTCAATATTCCCTCAGTCGTGTCACTCGCGGACGCTGAGGCCCATGGAACCGGAGCTTATGGCGGTGGCTATGGTGCTGAACGTGTCCCCGAGCCTGTCGAGGCTGGTGTAGAGGGCGCCCTCCGGCAGGGTGGATATCTCCCTGAGGAAGAGGGTGTCCGCCTCCCCGAAGCCTATGGCGAGGGTGTTGATCCTCTCGGACCGGCACCTGGCCTGCTGGCCCAGGGCCCGGTCCTTCTTCCCCCATACGCCGTCCGTGAGGACGACGATGACGTTCGCCCCCCTTCTGCCCTCCAGCATCATCCTGGCGGTCTCGAAGGGGCTGCCGTCCGTCCCCCTGCCGACCTCCTTCACCCTCAGCTCGTCTATGGCGGCGCTCACGGCATAGGCGTCTTCGGTCAGATCCTGCTTTATCCTTACCTTGTCGCCGAATGCCACCAGGCCGAAGCTGACGCCGTCCCCCCCGAGGGAGGAGACGAACCCCTTCATCGCGTCCTTGGCGGCCTCTATGGGGTCCCCGGTCATGCTGCGGGACAGGTCCACGCAGAGGACGATGTTCTTGTCCTTCACGGACGTGGTGTCGGCGGCTCCGGGGGGCTCCCCCATCCAGCCTATGTCGTCGGGCACGGCGTCCGCGGACACGTCCAGCTCCTCCCCGTCCTGGAAGGCGCGGATCTTGACCACCCCGTTCTGATCGTAGTTGTACTCTATGTCGATGACCGTCCCGTTGCCGGGGTTGCGGAACCCTGTGATGGCGAGCTTGGCCAGAACGTAGCAGTCCAGGGGGTTCCTGGATTCGCCCTGCAGGGTGTACACCTCTACCCTGTCGGTGATGTTGCCGGGCATTATCTTGAACCTCTTGGTCCTGGAAGCGGGCACGGGCGAGTTCCTGGTTATCATGATCTCGTTCACGTGCTTCCTGCCGTCCGGGCTGACGGCCAGCATCCCCAGGCTGTGGGCGGTGACGTCGGATATGACGATCTCCCTCATCCCGGTTGAGCCCTGAGACACCTCGGCGTTTATCGCCGCTCCCTTGGCCACGGCCAGGTCGGTGTCCGAGTGGACTATGGCGTCCTTGCCGGCTATGCTCCTGATGTAGTCGGAGACCATGGGCATCCTGGTGGAGCCTCCCACCAGCAGCACGTCGTCGACGTCCTCCCACTCCAGGCCCAGGTCCTCCAGCAGGTGGGCGCAGACCTCCTCGGTGGCGCTCAGCAGGTGGGCGGTGCGGGTCTCGAACTCGGCCCTGGTCATGGTGTACTTGCCGGTGTTGCCGTCGTGCTTGACCTGCACGGTCACGTTCTCCGCCTTGGACAGGACCTTCTTGTAGGATTCCGCGGCGACCATGAGCTCGTTCTTCACCGCGGGGTCCTCCCTGGGGTCTATGCCGAACTCCTCCTCGAACTGCTCGCAGATGTACTTTACTATGACCGCATCCCAGTCCTTGCCGCCCAGGATGTGGTTGCCCTCGGTGCCGACGACCTCGATGTTGCCCTTCGAAATCCTCACGACGGTCACGTCGAAGGTGCCTCCTCCAAGGTCGTAGACCATGAGGGTCCTCTCGTTGGAGGTCTTGTTGAATCCGTATGCCACGGCCGCCGCCGTGGGCTCGTTGATGATCTTGAGGACCTTGACGCCGGCGGTCTCGCCCGCGCGTATCGTGGCGGTGCGCTGGAAGTCGTTGAAGTAGGCGGGGACCGTGATCACCGCGGAGTCTATCTTCTCCCCCAGGGCGGACTCCGCCTCGGCTATGAGGTGCCTCAGGAGCATTGCGGAGAGGTCCTCGGCGGAGTACTCCCGGCCGAAGGCTTCGAAGGAGTACGAAGGGTCGCCCATCCCGCGCTTGAAGGCCGAGGCGACGGCCCCGGCGCCGCCGGCCTGCATGTCCTTGGCGTCCTCGCCTATCAGGATCTCCCCGTTCTCGAGGAAGCAGATGACTGATGGCGTCACGTCCTTTCCGAAGACATTGTTGACGGCCTCGGGCTTGGAGGTGTCCCTGTTGTATCTAGCTACCGTTGAATATGTCGTTCCCAGATCTATCCCGACTTTCATGTGCATCCCACTGAGGATGGTAACATCCCGCGGGAATATAATAACTGCGCGATAATGCGGGTCGGGGCTTATTTATGCGCGGGCGCGCACGCTCACGCGCGGGCTCGCGCGAAACGGCGAGCCCTGCGGCCGGGCGGCTCACTGCCCGTCGGCGAGCTTGGCGAACGCCGATTTCGGGGATCCGCAGAGCGGGCACACCCAGTCGTCCGGGAGCTCCGTGAAGGGGACGCCCTCGGCGGATTCGTCGTATCTGTACCCGCAATCCATGCAAACGTAGACTGACACGAGGCTGTGCATGGAGTCACATGGATTTAATCCGTGCGGGTCAGGGTTCAATGATTCCGCGTACGTTAATGCGTACAGTCAAATACAGGCAAACCGACGGCCTACACATGAAGACCGTGAACGTAACGCAGGCCAGGGCGGACATCTACAACCTCATAGCCTCCGTCCGGGAGGGGGGCCCGGTCAGGATAACGTCCAAGGCGGGGAGCGCGGTGCTCATCAGCGAGACCGAGCTGGACGAGATAATGGAGACCCTGTACCTGGATTCCATCCGCGGCATGCGGGAGTCTGTGACCAGGGGCATGAACGTCGACGTCAAGGACTGCAGGGGGTACGAGAGCTGTACAGGGTCGTACTGACCGCCCAGGCCCAGACCGACTTCGAGTCCGCCAAGCGCGAGGGTCTGAAATATCGCGTGAGGGACATCGTCGAGGAGATATCGGAGGATCCTTACACCGAGAGGTACGGCGCCCTCAGGCTCAAGGGGCCCATGGAGGGCGCGGTGTCCGTTCGTCTCAACAGAGAGCACAGGATGGTGTACCAGGTGGTCCCGCCGGAGGAGGGTTCCGAGGGCACGGTCAAGGTGATACGCATGTACACGCCCTACGGCTCCCCGCTGCCGCCCTTCATACTGTGAACCGCCAACCCATAAATAGCCGCAGCCCCTGGTTGCCCGCATGAAGGACACGAAGGACCCCCAGGCCATGTGCGAGGAGGGGGTCAGACACCTGACGGGCGACGGGGTGCCGGCGGACGACCGCAGGGCCGCCCAGCTGTTCTCGGCGGCCGCCGCGGCCGGACATGCCAACGGCATGTTCGCCCTGGCAGAGCTCTACATGCTGGGCCGCGGGGTCCCCTTGGACGAGGAGAGGGGCCGCGAGCTCTACGGGAGGGCCGCGGCCGAGGGGCATGCCGCATCCCACTACCGCCTCGGGCTGATACACGCATCGGGCCGCGGAACCCCGGCGGATCCCCGCCGGGCCCTGGACCATCTCCTGTCCGCCGCCCGGGGAGGGATTGTCCAGGCGTATCCGGAGATAGCCGCAGCCCACCTCCTGGGCGCGGCCGGGGACCCCGACCCCGCCGAAGCCCTCGTCTGGTACCGCAGGGCGGCCGAGGCCGGGCACGGCCAGTCGATGTTCAGGTGCGGCTACATGTACGAGGAGGGCGTCGGCACCGCCCGGGACCTGGATGCCGCCCGCGGCTGGTTCGAGGCCGCCGCGGAGGCGGGGGTGCCCGAGGGGCAGTTCAGACTCGCCCTGATGCACCAGGAGGGGGAGGGCGTCCAGAGGGACCCGGGGCGCGCCGCCGTATGGTACGAAAGGGCGGCGGAGCTGGGCATGGCCCCCGCGATGTTCAACCTGGCCGCGATGTACCTGGAGGGGGAGGGCGTCCAGAGGGACCCGGAGCGCGCAGCGGCCCTTTACAGGGAGGCTGCGGACCTGGGGGACGCGGACGCGCTTTTCGCGCTGGGCAGGCTGCATTTCGAGGGCATGGGGGTGTCCGAGGACCCCGAAGAGGGCCTGAGGCTCATCGAGGAGGCCGCCCGCAGGGGCAGCGAAGCAGCCTCCGGAATCCTGGATTCCATCCGCCGGAGGCAGAATCTTCAGTTCGTCGAGATAAAGTGAGCGCGTATCCTCAGAAAAGCTCCCTCAGGCCGGATATCCTGCTCTTCCAGGGGAACCCCCTGTTCCATTCCCGGTCCACCATCACGCCGTCTATCCCGGCCGCCGCCGCGGCTTCCATGTCCGAGGGGGAGTCCCCGATGTACACGCAGTCCCTGCGGGGTATGTCGTATCCTCCCATGCATATGAGCAGGCATTCCGGGTCGGGCTTCAGCCGGGTCACGCTCTCGTAGCCCACCACCTTGTCGAAGTACCTCTCCAGGTCGTAGGCCCTCAGTATCGTCCGGGCCCTGGCCTCGGACTTCCTGGTGGCTATGCACAGCGGCATGCCCAGGTCGGATATCCTCAGTATGGCGGGGGCAGCGTCCGGGTAGGGGACGGTGAGCGTGTCCATCCGGGCCCTGGCCTCCTCCGTGAATGCCCTCACCAGGTCCTCGTAGTCGCGGCCGCCGCCCATGACGCGGAACTCCTCTCTGGACGGGAACCCGGAGAACCCCTCTCCGGCCGACGGCGCCATCCCCACCTTGGCCATCGCCGCGGCGTAGCATGTCCTCTCGCCACGGCCGCTGTCGAACAGGGTCCCGTCGAAATCGAACATGTACAGCGAGTATCTCCTCATGCACGACCCCATGGTGCAGCGGGGATATCAACCGTTCGGGAGGGAGCAACGTTAATGAACGAACCCGAAGATACTTTCCTCAAGTGAGCAGATGAGGACGGACATCGAGATAGCGGAGGAGGCCAGGGTGCTTCCCATAAGCGAGGTGGCCGAGAGTATCGGCATATGCGCGGACGACCTCCGCCATTACGGCAAGTACATGGCGAAGGTCCCGCTGCGGGCCCTTTCGGCCTTCGACGGAAGGGAGGACGGGAAGCTGATACTGGTGACCGCCATAACACCGACCCCGGCGGGGGAGGGCAAGACCGTTACCACCGTGGGACTGATACAGGGCCTGAGCCGCATAGGGAAGAAGGTTGTGGGGGCCCTCAGGGAGCCCTCCCTGGGCCCGACCTTCGGCATAAAGGGAGGGGCCACCGGCGGAGGGCACTCCCAGGTCTACCCCATGTGGGACATCGACCTGCATTTCACCGGGGACATACACGCGGTATCCTCCGCGCACAACCTGCTGTCCGCCGTACTGGAGAACCACATCGTCAAAGGCAACGCCCTGGGCATAGACCCAACCAGGGTGCTCCTGAGGAAGGCCATGGACATGAACTGCAGGGAGCTCCGCGACATAGTCGTCGGCCTGGGGGGGAGGACCATGGGAGGGATACCCCGGGAGAGCGGCTTCCTCATAACGTCCGCATCCGAGATATCGGCAATACTCGCCCTGTCGTCGGGCCCGGAGGACCTGAGGGCAAGGCTCGAGAGGATGGTCGTGGCCTACACCTACGATTCCAAGGCGGTGACCGCCAGGGACCTTGGGTGCGTCGGGGCCATGATGATACTGCTGAAGGACGCCATCGAGCCGAACCTGGTGCAGACCCTGGAGGGCCAGCCGGTTTTCGTGCACGGGTTCCCCTTCGCCAACATCGCCCACGGGGCGAACAGCGTGATCGCCACCAGGTACGCGCTCAAGCTCGGGGACTACGCCGTGACCGAGGCGGGGTTCGCCGCCGACCTGGGCGCCGAGAAGTTCATGGACATAGTCTGCAGGCAGACGGGGTTCGCCCCGGACTGCGTCGTCATCGTGGCGTCCGTAAGGGCCCTGATGATGCACGGAGGGGCCAGGAAGGACGACGAGTCCAGCATGGACGACGAGGCCCTGGAGAGGGGATTCGCCAACCTGGACAAGCACCTGGAGAACCTGGGCGGGTACGGGGTGCCGGTGGTCGTAGCCGTGAACCGTTTCGGAAGGGACACCGACGGGCAGATATCCGCGGTGCTGGAGCACTGCAGGGGCCTCGGAGTCCCGGCGGCGGTGTCCACGGTGTTCGCTGACGGGGGAGCGGGCGGGGAGGAGCTGGCCAGGACCGTGGTGGGGGTCATCGGTTCCGGCGGGAGCCGGTTCTGCTGCCTGTACGAGCTGGGAGGGACCATCGAGGAGAAGATACGTTCCGTGGCCACAAGGATATACGGCGCGGACGGGGTGGCGCTGTCCCCGGCGGCGGCAAGGAGCATAAGGGACCTGGAGAGCAACGGCTTCGGCGGACTCCCGGTCTGCATAGCCAAGACCCAGGCGTCCATCACGGACGACCCCTCGAAGAAGGGGGCGCCCAAGGGATGGACGCTCTCGGTGAAGGACGTCTACGTCTCCGCGGGGGCGGGGTTCGTGGTCCCGATCTGCGGGCAGATGACGCTGATGCCCGGACTGTCCTCTTCACCGGCGGCCCTCGGCATGGACCTCCTGCCGGACGGCAGGATAGTGGGGCTGAAGTGATACAAGTCATCCGGGACCTCGCGCCCGCGGTGCCGGGCGCGGGTTCGGAAATATTCTTAAACGAGGGGGGTTAACGGGTGTTCATGGCCACAGAACCCGTTACGCGCCCCGTAGGGTCCCCCGGCGAGGGGGATGCCGGGGAACGCATCCGCCTGGAGGAGTCCGCCTCCGCAGGGGACCCCGGCGCGATGCACATGCTCTCACTTCTCCTGCTGGACGAGGACCCCGCGCGTTCCAGGAACCTGCTCGAGGAATCCGCCCGCTCCGGGCACCCGGACGCCTCCAGGACCCTGGAGGAGAGCTCCCGCTGCGACCCTGCGAGCTTCTCGGCCCTGGCGGTCCTGAAGCTGAAGGCACTCCGCGGTGACTGCGCGGCCTGCAGGGAGCTCTTCATGATGTACGAGGAGGGCGGGCACGGCGTTAGGAAGGATCACGCCGAGGCCGCCAGATGGTACGAGGTGCCGGCGTCCCAGGGGGACACGGAGGCCCAGCGCACGGTGGGCGCCATGTATCTCATGGGGAAGGGCAATGTGAGGAAGGACAGCGACCGGGCCGTGCGCTGGCTCACCGCCGCCGCCGAGGCCGGGGACGCGGAGGCGATGCGCCGCCTGGGCGAGATGCACGAGCAGGGGCTGTGCTGGACGGACCCGGACCCCAAGGAGGCCCTGCGGTGGTATTCGGCCGCCGCCGAGGCCGGGGACGCGGAGGCACAGTACGTCATGGCCGCGATCAAGCTGTCCAAGAGAGGGCCGTTCTGCGACACGAAAGGGGCGCTGGCTCTCCTCCGCCGGTCCGCCGAGCAGGGCCACGGCGAGGCCCAGCGGCAGCTGGGCATGATGCTGGCCTACGGCCAAGGCGGGAAGGAGGGGCCCGAAGAGGCGGCCATGTGGCTGGAGAGGGCCTGCGAGGGAGGGAACCAGCAGGCCATGGTGGACTACGCCAACATGTGCTTCGAGGGGCAGGTTGTCCCCCGGGACCTGGCTAAGGCCGCCAGATGGTTCAGGGCCGCCGCCGAGAAGCTGGACGGGGCCGCCGCATACGCCCTCGCATGCATGTACGGCAACGGCTACCACTTCGAGAAGGACGATGCGCAGGCGGCCCGGCTGTTCCGGGAGGCCGCCGAGCTCGGGGAGCCGAACTCCCAGTACGCGCTGGGATGCTTCTGCTACGACGGCCGCGGCACGGAGAAGGATGCAAGGGAGGCGGCATTCTGGCTCGGCCAGGCCGCGGACCAGGGACTTCCTGAGGCGATGGCCTTCCTGGGCATGATGCTGGTCACCGGCAGGGACGTGGAACCGGATCCCGAGAGGGGTCTGGAGATGCTGCGGTCCTGCGCCGACCAGGGCCAGCCGGAGAGCCAGTTCTACCTCGGGAAGCTCTACTACGACGGGAAGCACGTGGCCCGCAACATACCTCTGGCCAAGAGGTACCTCCAGGCCGCCTTCAGGAACGGGGACCCCGACGCCGGGGCTTTGCTGGAGACGATCAGGGCGGAGAAGGCCAGGAGGTGAAGGCATGTCCTTCGAGTCCGTCATGAAGGCCGCCAGGGAGGGCGATCCCGACGCCCAGTGCGCCATGGGGTACATATTCTACAGAGGGGACGGGGTCTCCGAGGACAGGATAGAGGCCTCCGTCTGGTTCAAGAAGGCCGCGGACCAGGGTCATGCGGAGGCCCAGTGCGCCCTCGGGTACATGAGGGCCCACGGGGAGGGCGTCAACCTGAACCTGAGGAAGGCCATGGACCTCTACCGCAGCTCCGCGGAGCAGGGGTACGCCAGGGCCCAGTTCAACCTGGCCCACATGTGCTCCGACGTGGAGGGCGTGGAGCAGGATCTCGGAGAGGCGTTCAGGTGGTACTCCGCGGCCGCGGAGCAGGGGAACCTGACGGCCCTGTACCGCACCGGGGTCATGAAGGAGGAGGGTCGCGGCGTCGAGCGGGACGAGGCGGAGGCGGCCCGCATATACGCCAGGGCGCTGTCTCTGGGCCACGGGAAGGCAGGATTCCGTCTGGCCTCCATGCACCTCGAGGGCCGCGGGGTCCCCCGGGACGCTTCGAAGGCGGCCAAGCTGATGATAGAGGCGGCCGGGACGGGATCCGCGGACGCGATGCTGTCGCTGGGCAAGATGTCCCTCTCCGGGGAGGGGATGGTCAGGAGCGAGAAGAACGCCCGCTCCTGGCTGGGCAAGGCCGCCCGCAGAGGCAGCGTCGAGGCGGCGGAACTGCTGTCCAGGTTATGATGGTCACGTAATTTGATGTACATTATTATACATCAATGACTGAAAACGATTAATTAATATAAGACCAAGGCGTTGGCCGGTCGGATAACATGAAGATGACCGACCAGCAGCTGGGCGTCGTGATCGGGCAGCTTTCCGATCTGAAGGACAGGAGCCCGTTCTACCGCGAGAAGTTCAAGGACACGGAGCTCTCGACCATACGAACCCAAGAGGACTTCGAGAAGCTCCCCTTCACCGACAAGCCCGAGCTCCGCGACGCGTACCCCCTGGGGCTTCAGGCGGTCCCCGACCGGGAGGTCGTAAGGATCCACTCGTCCTCGGGCACCACCGGGACGCCCGTGATAATACCGTACACGAAGCAGGATGTGGATGACTGGGCGATCATGTTCGAGCGCTGCTACAGGATGGCCGGGGTCACGGAGGAGGACCGGGTGCACATAACGCCAGGATACGGCCTGTGGACCGCCGGTATAGGATTCCAGGCCGGCGCCGAGAGGCTGGGCGCCATGTGCATACCGCTGGGGCCCGGCAACACAGACAAGCAGATCCGCATGATGGTCGACATGGGCAGCACCGTACTGACCGCAACATCCTCCTACGCCCTGCTGCTGGCCGAGGAGATAACCCGCCGCGGCCTGAACGGCAGCATACGCCTCAGGAAGGCCCTGATAGGCTCGGAGCGCTGGGGGGAGAAGATGCGCAGGAGGATCGCCGAGGAGCTGGGCGTCGAGCTGTACGACATATACGGCCTGACGGAGGTATACGGACCCGGGATCGGCATAAGCTGCGGATGCGGGACGGGCATGCACTACTGGGACGATTACGTCTACTTCGAGATAATCGACAGGGACGGCAACCCGGTCCCCGACGGGGAGTACGGGGAGCTGGTGATAACGACGCTGAGGAAGCAGGGCGCCCCCCTGATAAGGTACCGCACCCACGACATGACCCGCATAATACCAGGGACCTGCCCCTGCGGCGACCTGCACCCCAGGATAGACATCCTGGTGGGCCGCACAGACGACATGGTGAAGGTCAAGGGCGTCAACATATACCCCGGTCAGGTGGACGAGGTCCTCCGGGACGTGGAGGGCGTCAGCAGCGAGTACCAGGTCATGATAGACCATCTGAACGGCAAGGACATAATGACGCTGTTCTTCGAGACCCCCGCCCGCGATCCGGACGCGCTCAGGGAGCTGGAGGCGACCGTGAGGGACGCGTTCAAGTCCAAGGTGGGGGTGACCGTGGTTCCCAAGGCCGTGGGGATAGGGGACCTCCCCCGGAGCGAGAAGAAATCCAACAGGATATTCGACAACCGCTACTGAACGCCCGTCACCGCTTGGCGCCGCCTATCATCACCAGATAGGCCAGCAGGGCCTCTAGCTGTATGCGCTCGTTGCTGCCCTCGACGATGCGGAACTCCACCTCGCCGGTCTTGTCCATGAGCCTGACCTTCTCCGAGTCGGATATGCTGAGCTCGAAGAAGGATGCGTGTATCTGGCGGATTATGTCCTGGCCCGAGAGCCCGTAGGTTATCATTATCTCGTCCAGCATGTCGCGGGCGCGGACGAAGCTGCCGGACAGGGCGGTCTCCAGCATGCTCCTGACCCTCTCCGGGTCAGCCATTCCAGTGGTCTGGTAGACGGCGTCCACGTCTATGGGCTTGCCCAGGGACGCGGCCACCTGCAGGGAGTTAACAGCCTTCCTCATGTCCCCTCTGGCCACGTGTATCAGGCTCTCCAGGGCATCCTCCTCGATGCTGACGCCCTCGTTGGCGATTATCTTCCCCAGGAACTCCCTGACGTCATCCCCGGTCAGGGGCCTGAACCTGAAAACGGCGCACCTGGACTGGATGGGGTCTATGATCTTCGACGAGTAGTTGCACGAGAGTATGAAGCGGCAGATCCTGGAGTACTTCTCCATGGTCCTCCTGAGGGCCGCCTGGGCGTCGGAGGTGAGTGCGTCGGCCTCGTCCATGAAGATTATCTTGAAGTCGGCGTCCCCGAGGGGGGCGGTCCTGGCGAACTCCTTGATCTTGCCCCTGACGACGTCTATCCCTCTCTCGTCCGACGCGTTGAGCTCTATGAAATTGCCCTTCCACTGGTCGCCGAAGAGATCCCTGGCCAGGGCCAGGGAGCAGGTGGTCTTGCCGGTCCCCGCGGGGCCGGTGAGCAGAAGATGGGGCATGTTCCTGGATTCGGCGTATGCCCTGAGCCTTTCGGTGACATGCTTCTGGCCGATCACGTCCTCCAGCTTCTTCGGCCTGTACTTCTCGGTCCAAATCTCGTTCATGTGCAACGTCACGTCGTACCGCCTGCGGAGTGATAAACTTATTCCTGCCAGGGGGGATAGGTTAAATCGTCGTGAACCCATCGGGGCGATATGAAGATAAAGGACGCCTACCGGCTGGCGGTCGAGGCAGGGATGGAGAGCGACCCCCGTCCGAAGGATGAGGTGCAGAAGGTGCTGCAGGACTCCAGGGAGGAGTTCGAGAAGCTGCCTGCGGACAAGAGGAAGTACTTCGACCGGGAGAGGCTCTGGAACCCGTACTCGGACACCCGTTTCTCCTGGGGCAACGGCGACGCCGAGGCCGAGACGTTCCTCTGGGGTATAGACGTGGGCACGGGGGAGGTCCTTCTGGCCGACCGTCTGAGAGAGAAGGGGATGCCCATCTCCGCGGTGGTGGCCCACCACCCCACCGGACTGGCCAGGACCCAGTTCCCCGAGGTGATGTGGATGCAGGCCGAGATGTACCACGGATGCGGAGTGCCCATAAACGTCGCCGAGGCGCTGATCAAGCCCCGTATGGAGGAGGTCCTGCGCAACGTCATGGGCTCCAACTACAACCAGGCCGTGGACGCGGCCAAGCTCCTGAACATACCTCTGTTCAACCTGCATTCGGCGGCGGACAACATGGTCCAGAGATACCTCACCGACCTGATGGATCAGGAGCAGCCGAGATACCTGGAGGACATCGTGGACGCGTTGATGAAGGAGCCGGAGTATCAGGTGGCATCCAAGGAGAACAACCCCCCCAAGATCCTGGTCGGGACTTCCAAGTCCCGCTGCGGCAGGGCGGTCTGCAAGATGACAGGAGGAACGTCCGGGCCGTTGGGCCTGTACGAGAAGCTGGCGGACGCCGGCGTGGGGACCGTCGTGGGGATGCACTTCCCCGAGAGCCACGTGGAGGAGGCCAAGAAGCAGCATGTGAACCTCGTCGTGTCCGGGCACATGGCATCCGACTCCCTGGGGATAAACCTGATATCCGACATCTGGGAGAGGGAGGGCGTGGATGTCCTGGCCTGCTCCGGTCTGATAAGGGTCAGCAGGAACTGAGGCCCCCATGTTCGAGTCCAAGGCGTCCGCGGTCATCCGTGACGGCAGCAAGCTGTCCTTCGAGTACGTGCCGGAGAGGCTGATCCACAGGGAGGAGCAGATGTCCCGCCTGGAGATGCTGTTCCGTCCGCTTTTCGAGCACGGAAGATCCTCCACCGCTTTCCTCACCGGCACCGTCGGCACCGGCAAGACCGCCACCGCCAAGAGGTTCTGCGCCGACCTGATGAAGCACGGGGCCAAGACCGGCCGGCCTGTGGAGTGCGTGATCGTCAACTGCCGCGGCAGGGGGACCGAGGCCGGCGTGCTGATCCAGCTGCTCAGGCATTTCGATCCCGGGTTCCCGGACCGGGGCTTCTCCCCGGCCGAGATGATGAGGTCGCTCCGCGCCCTCATCGAGAGGTCCAGGGTTCCGCTGGTGGTGGTCCTGGACGAGGCGGACGTGCTGATAAAGAAGAACTCCGCCGATCTGATATACCGGCTCTCCAGGTTCGCCGAGGAGGGCGTGGGGATGCAGTCCCCCGTCTCGCTCATGCTGATATCCCCCGAGTACGTGCTGGACAGGTTGGACGAGGCCTCCCTGTCCACCTTCAGACGCGCCAACACGGTCAGGTTCGGCCGCTACTCCAGGGACGAGCTGCGCTCCATCGTGGAATACAGGGCCGGGGAGGCCCTGGTAGCCGACGGCATAACCGAGGGCGCCCTGGACCTCATCGCAGACATATCCGACGAGTTCGGGGACGCCAGGTTCGCCATCGAGCTCCTGGACAGGGCGGCCTCGATCGCCGAGGGCAAGACCCTGGGCAGGGTCACCGCCGAGGACGTCCGTGCCGCCAAGGCCATGACCCACAGCGTGGTCACCGAGAGCAAGCTGGAGTCCCTGGACGCCAACCGCCGCCTGGTGCTCCTGGCGGTCGCCAGGTCCATCAAGGACAGCACGTACGTGGGCATGGGCGCGGCGGAGAAGGCCTACGCCGTGGTCTGCGAGGAGTACGGCGTGCCGGCCAGGAAGCACACGCAGTTCTGGACGTACGTCCAGGACCTGGATGCCGCCAATCTGATCCAGACCGTGGTACGGGGGGACAGGGAGGACGGGGGCAGGACCACGTTCATCTCCCTCCCGGACATACCCTCCAAGGTCCTGGCGGAGAGGGTCGAGTCGCTGATGGAATCGGATCCGCCGGTCTGAACCCGTCCCTGCGTTAGTGTTATACGCCCCGAAAGGATAGCCGCGGGCATGAAGTGCGACCACTGCTCCCGGGACGCCGTGACGTTCATAAGGTACAACGGAGCCCATCTGTGCGACCGCCATTTCATGTCGTACACGGAGAAGAGGGTCCGGAGGGAGGTCAGGAAGGAGATAGACCTCCGTCCCGGGGACCGCGTGGCCGTGGCGGTGTCCGGCGGTAAGGACAGCATGGTCGCCCTGCACATGCTGGAGAGCACGTTCCGCGACCGGTCCGACATCGAGATACACGCGATCACACTGGACGAGGGGATAGAGGGATACCGGCCCCCCAGCGTGGGCATCGTCCGGTCTTTCTGCCGGGAGAGGGGAATACAGTTCCACCTGAGGTCCTTCGAGGGGGACCTCGGCGTGACCATGGACGAAGCCGCCCCCCTGTCGGAAGGATGCAGCCCCTGCACCTACTGCGGCGTGTTCCGCAGGAGGCTGATGAACGACGAGGCCCGGAGTATCGGCGCATCCTACCTGGCCACAGGCCACAACCTGGATGACATGGCCCAGTCCGTGCTCATGAACTTCGTGCGGGGAGACGTGGAGAGGCTGGCGAGGCTCGGCCCCCACCGCAGGGTGCGTCCGGGACTCGTTCCGCGTTTCCACCCCCTCAGGATGATACCCGAGAAGGAGTCCCTGCTGTACGCCATCGTGGCGGGGATACCTTTCCACGACGGGACCTGTCCCTACTGGGAGGCGGCCCTGAGGAACCAGTACAGGGACGTGGTCGACGAACTGGAGATGCGCTCTCCCGGGACGAGGTTCAGCATATTGGCGTCCTACGACCGTCTCCGTCCGATGCTGGATGCAGGAGTCCGTCCCGCCGAGCTCCGCGAGTGCGTATGCGGGGAGCCCACGCTGGGCGAACGCTGCAAGGCATGCGAGCTCCTGGACCGCCTGAGGGCAGCCGGCGGGAGCATCAGAGGTCCCTGAACGGCACGAGGTCGCAGCAGGTGCATTCGAAGCACATGGTCCGGAACGTGCGGGTGTCCAGACCGTGGCTCTCGAGTATCCTCCTGTGCATGCCCGCCAGGCGGATCATCCTGGCCGGGGACACCTTCTCCAGGCTTCCCAGCGCTGCCTCCATGCTCTCCCTGTTCAAGGCGCTGTGCTTGACGGGCCTAAGCCCGGCCACGACGCCCATGGAGGCCAGCATCTCCAGGGTCTCCTCCACCTCCGGGTCGGTCTCCCCCAGCCCGAATATCAGGTTGGACGCGACCCTCCCCCTTCCGAATATCGGGACCGCCTCCCTCAGGCAGGAAAGCAAGGCATCCCTGTCCAGTTCCGGGCAGACCCGGCGGAAGATCCCCTCCGTGGCGGTCTCCACGTTGATCTTAATCTCATCGGCGCCGGCCTCTCTGAGCCTGCGCACCTGGCCCGCGTTCTCCACATAGGGCTCCACGCCTATCGTCGCCCCGGGGAACCCGGCCTTCAGGGCCCTGACGCAGGACTCCATCCTGGTCACGGTGGCCTCCACGCTCCCGACGACCCCGCTGGTGAGCGCTATCGCCCCGATCTCGGGGTCGTGGCTCCTTATCATCGACACGATGCGCTCGTCGGTCAGCCCCTTGGTGATGTCCCTTTCCAGACGGGGCGAGGCGCAGAAGGCGCAGTTGAAGATGCACCTCTGGTCGAGGTTGAAGAAGGCCTGCTCCGGGCAGTGGAACGCGACCGGCAGTATGGATACGCCCTCCAGGAAGGGCTCCCCGCCCCTGGTGAGGCTCATGCCGTCCTCCCCGACCCTGAGCTCGAACTCCCCCGCTGTACGGGACACGGACTTCTTGACGCGGTAGCCTCCGAATGAGAAGACCGCCGATCCGCTGCCCGCTCCGGGCCCCGCCGTCGACCTGGACAGTCTGCAGGGCATCCTGAAGCCCTCGGGCAGCAGCACGTCCCCGCCGAGCACGAGCTCGGCCTTCCTTCGGATCAGATCCTCTTCCATTTCGCGCCGTCCCCGGAATCCTCCAGACGGATCCCGGCCTCTTCCAGTCTGTCCCTGACCATGTCGGCCAGATCGTAGGCCTTGCGCTTCCTGAGCTCGGAACGCACGTCGATCAGTATGCCCACCAGGGCGTCGGTGTCGCCGTCGGAGGGGCCGTCCTCGGGCAGTATGCCCAGGACCCCGTCGAACTCCTTCATGAGGTCCAGGGCCTTGGCGGCGTCCTTCCTGGTGAGCGCCCCCTCCCCCATGGCCCGGTTGGTCTGCCTTGCCATGGCGAAGATGGCCTCTATGGCCGCCCGGGTGTTGAGGTCGTCGTCCATCGCCGTGCGGAACTCGTGACGGGCGCGGTCGATGATGTCGCAGGCGTCGTAGATGCCCTCCGGCCCATCCCGGGCGCAGGCCTGCAGCTCGCGGTAGTTGTTCCAGAGCCTCCTGAGGGCGACACCTGCCTCCTCGAGCATGTCCTCGCCGTATACCAGGGGGCTCCTGTAATGGGTGTTAAGGAGATAGAAGCGCACGGTCTGGCGGTCGAACTTCCCCAGCACGTCCTTGACCCTGAAGAAGTTCCCCAGGGACTTGGACATCTTGTCGCCGCCCGTCTGGAGCATGCCGTTGTGCATCCAGTACCTGGCCAGCGGCCCGCCGGTGCAGGCCTCCGTCTGAAGAATCTCGTTCTCGTGATGGGGGAATATCAGGTCGTTGCCTCCCCCGTGTATGTCGATGACGTCCCCCAGGTGGCGCCGTATCATGGCGGAGCATTCTATGTGCCATCCCGGCCGGCCTCTGCCCCAGGGGGACTCCCAGTATATCTCGCCGGGCTTGGCGGCCTTCCAGACGGCGAAGTCCATCGGGTTCCTCTTCTGCTCGTCCAGGTTCACGCGGCCGGAGGACTCCATGCACTCCAGCCTCTGGTTGGTGAGGCGTCCGTAGTCCTTCACGCTGTCCACGGAGAAGTAAACGCTGCCGTCGGGGGTGACGTATCCGTGGCCGCTCCCGATTATCTCCTCCACCATGGCGATTATGTCGTCCATGCTCTCGCTGGCCTTGGGGTACATGTCCGCCCTGAGGACGCCCAGGCCGTCAGCGTCCTCGAAGAACCTGCCGATGTATCGGGAGGAGAGCGCCAGGGGGTCGATGCCCTCCTCGTTGGCGCGCTTTATGATCTTGTCGTCCACGTCCGTGAAGTTGGTGACGTGGGTCACCTCGTACCCCGTGTAGCGTAGGTAGCGGGCCAGGGTGTCGAAGACTATCATGCTCCTGGCGTGGCCCATGTGTATGTCGTCGTAGACGGTGACTCCGCATACGTACATCTTCACCTTCCCCTCCTCAAGGGGGATGAATTCCTCTTTGCCGCCGGTCAGCGTGTTATGGATCGTAAGAGACATGGGATCAACCCGTAAGAGAGGTCGCGGATATTAATCATGCGGGAATCGGGTCTTCCGCCGGAGCTCCTCCTCGAGCTCCCCGTTCCTCCTCTCCAGCTCCTCCACCCTGTCCGTAAGCTTCCTGAGGGCCCTGTCCATCTCGGTGAGCTTGTCCTTCACCGGGTCGGGGAGCTCGTTGTGCTTCAGCTCATTGCCTTCGCAGACGGCCATGGACTTCCGGCGGATGATCTTGCCGGGGACTCCCACGACCGTGCAGTCGTCGGGCACGTCCTTCAGGACCACGGATCCCGCGCCTATCCTGACGTTGTTGCCCACGTGGATGTCGCCCAGTACCGTCGCGTTGGCTCCTATGACCACGTGGTTGCCCACGGTGGGGTGCCTCTTGCCCTTTCTGAAGGAGACTCCGCCGAGGGTCACCCCCTGGTACAGGGTGACGTTGTCGCCGACCACGGCGGTCTCCCCTATGACAACGCCCGTGGCGTGGTCCACGAAGAACCCTCTGCCTATGGTGGCGCCCGGGTGTATGTCGCAGCCGGTGAGCCTGTGGGCCTCGTAGTTGATGGCCCTGGCCTCATCCTTCCTTCCCGCCAGCCACAGTTCGTGGCTCTCCCTGTACATAGATACCGCGTGCAGGCCGGTGTGGTACTTGACCGCGTCGTTCTCGTCGATTATCGCCGGATCGCGCTCCATCACGGCCCTGAGGTCGTCAGGCAGGATCTTCATGGGCACGGGCATGGGTGTGCGCGGATAAAAGACAGACCCCCTCCCCGGGCGGGGAGGGGAGGTACCTCGGGGGGATCAGGACACCAGGTCCAGGTTCGATTCGATCAGGTAGTAGCTGTCCGATGCCGTACCCACGGAGTCCGCCTCCGCCAGCACACCCGATCCCACGTCCCACTCCATGTTCAGGCCGTCCGAGGACGCCTTGTATACTGTGATGTCCATGGAGATGCCGCCGCCGGTGGTGATGTAGCGACCGACGGAGTGGGCCACTCCCAGGGAGGTCAGCGAGGACACTTCGCCCGCGGGGCCGAACACGCCCTGCTTGCCGGAGGACGAGGATACGTACGACCATTCTTCACTGGGGCCGGCCCTGGTCCACATGCCGAGGGTCATGTCCGCTCCGGAGATCGACTCTATGACGTACTTCTCGTACACCTCGGTCCTCAGGTCGCCCTCGATGTGCTCGTGGGCGTACACAAGGTAGTCACCGGCACTGAAGGCGTTGGGAAGGGCGTACCCCGTGGCCGTCAGCGCGTAGGTCGCCGTCATCCCTTCGGACAACGTCGTCTTCGACATCACGATGCCCGTGTCGGTGTTGCACACCACGGTGCCTCCGGGAATCTCCCGGGAGTCCGCGCGCACGGCATAGGTCCAGGAATCGTAGGTGAAAATGTCGCCGCCCGCGGCACCGGAGATGTATGGGCGCTCGGCGGTCTCATAGGCGTGCTCGGCCTCCTCCGTGTGCACCATGCCCGAGACGTTCCCCGAGACAACGTCCGCGGTGTAGAGGTGCTTGTGGAGGTACCCGTGGCCGGCCTCCTCGCCGGTGCGCAGGGTCGAGAACTGCAGGAGGTCTATGTTGCCGTACGCGGGGGTCGTTCCGGATGAGGAGCGGAACCAGTAGGAGATGCGGGTGCCGTCGTCCCTAACCGCGGTCTTCTCCCAGATGTACCCTCCGGCGCATTCTCCCGCCAGGGAGTACCCGGCCAGGGTCGTTATGTCCGACAGCAGGACCTCCTCTCCGAAGTGAACCGAACCCAGCGTCTGGATGTCGTGAAGCGTCACGTACGGGCCGCTCCCGGAGAGCCCTGTGTACCTTATCTGGCCCTGCTCTTCGATGCAGGTATCTGGAGCGGACGAGGGGTCCAGGAAGATGTCGCCCATGATCCACGTGTCCGCGGCCGCCGTACCGGAGTAGCTGTAAGCCGCCCAGTCGGAGGTACCTTCTCCTCCGCCGTTGTTCGATGACAGTACGATCGCCGCCGCCGAGGCCGCGACCACCATGACCGCGACGCACAACACGGCGATCGCGGAGTTCTTGGAAATGTCCATGGTTTTTCAATCACGACTCAGGATATAATATTAACCGTAAGGGGTTTGCGGGGTCGATCGGAGAATCATGCCATAAGGCTGGCGGATCTCAGTTCGGCGGCGATCTTGTCGACGGCGCGGACAACGTCCTCGGGGACCTTGGCGCCGGTGCAGACCATCTTGCCGGAGCTGAAAAGCAGGACGACGACCTTGGGCTCGTCCAGCCTGTACACGAGACCCGGGAACTGCTCGGGCTCGTACTCGACCTTCTCCAGACCCAGGGTTATGGCCACGGTGTTGAGGTTTATCTCCTGTTCGAGGTCGGAGGAGGCAACGATGTTCTGCACCTCTATCTTCGGCTCGATGACGATCTTTATGTCGGCCTTCTCCAGGTCCTTGGCCACCTTGCCTATGGCGACCTTGACGTCGGCGAGGCTCTTGGCCCCGGTGCACACGACCTTTCCGCTCCTGAATAGGAGGGTGGCGGTCTTGGGAGACTTGAGCCTGTATACGAGACCGGGGAACTGCTGAGGGTTGTACTCAGCGCCTTCCAGGGCATCCTCGATAGCGTTCAGGTTGAGTTCCTGTCCGAGGGACGTGGATGCCACAACGTTCTCTATGTTCATTTTAGCCATCGTTTCACCTAAACCTCTGTATTTATAAGCTATTTATATAGCTTTTCATAAAGGGGCGGCACGGGGGCGGGCCCTGGAGGTTGTTCAGAAGTGGGGTCGGGAGGGAGGATCGAACTCCCGTATGCGGATCTGCAGTCCGCCACATAGCCACTGTGTTATCCCGACATGAGGCTGACCTCCCGATTGGTTGTGCATATTTTAACTTATTGCTCCCCCAGGCACAGTTTATACACGGGTAAGGCCTACGGCCCCCGATGCACTGCAAGGACGTCTCGGTGAGAGAGGTCGGCTTCCCGCTCACCGCGGAGGGGATCGCCTCGGCCATGGAGGGCTGGAAGGCCTACACTAGAACTGAGTACATAGTGTTCGTCAACGAGGGGTACGCGGTGGTGAGGATCCGCAAGTCCCCGGGCGTGGACCTTTTCAGGGGCCTGGAGGGCTACGAGGTGCTGTCGCTGCCGGAGGACACCGTCCTGGTGGAAGACCCCGGCATGGATGTTCTCAACATGCCCGCCCTGGCCGCCGTCCAGGCGGCCCATCCCGGCAAGACCGTGGTCGTCAGGGGCATGTTCTCGCATGTGAACTTCGTCAGGGGACTTGCGCCCCTGAGGCTCAGGGTCGTCGACAACGTCCCTCCTTCGCCTTCCAAGCTGGGCGTACTGGTCAGGAAGGCCCTGGACTCCGGGTTCGTGGACCTCCCCGTGATACCCGAGGACACCGACATAGACATGGCCGGGAAGTTGTCGGAGGTCCGCACGGGGTCGGTGATGTTCCCCTGCAGGGTCTCGGGGCTGTCGGCGGACATCCCGTACTGCTTCCTGGACGACGCACCCCGGGATCCCGGGGATGCCACTCTGATAGGGTGCAACCTGTCCAAGAGGGTCTTCGAGTCCCTCTACGGCAGGGAGCCCCCCTTCGTGAACGTCTGCCCCATGGACCTGGCGGGCGACACCGGGATCCCGACGATCGTCAAGTGCTGCAAGATCAAGGAGGGGCACAGGATCGAGGGGCGCACGGCCATGGTGCCCTGGGGGGCCACCGTGCCGGAGGTGGCCGGCGCCCTCAACGCCCTGTTCTCAGAATAAGTCCCTTCCGCGGTTGATGGCCCGGTAGCCCTCCTCGGGCCTCCCGGCCCTGCAGAGCAGCTCGCCCAGGGCGTACCAGGAGTCGGCATCCCCGGGGTTCCTCTCGAGATGCCTCTCGAGATGGGCCACGGCCTCCTCGAGCCTGCCCTCGGCCGCCAGGTCCCTGCTGCGGGCCCTGCCGCAGGTCTCCTCGTCGATGATCCTCAACATCTCCCTGCGGGCGTTCCTCATGAGGACCTCCAGGGACCCTTCGGTGAGCCAGGGGTAGCGGGCCCGGAGCAGGTCCCCGAACCCGCGGACCTTTTCCTCGTCAGGCTCCGCGCCGGAGCCCCTGAAAAGGGACCGAGGGACGCTCACGGTCAGGCTGCCGTGGGCGACGGATATGTGGCCGGCAGGCGCAGTCATGTCACCAGCGGAACTCCACCGGACGCCCGCACTCGTCGCGCTTCCTGGTCCCGAAATCCTTCATGGCCGTTATCTGGTCCCTGCTGAAAACCGGGCCGTCCCTGCAGACCCTCTGGTCGTCCATCACGCAGCATCCGCACAGCCCCTCCCCGCACTTCATGTACCTCTCCATCGAGAGCTGGCAGTTCAGGCCCGCCTCCATGCAGACCTTGTACAGGTGGTACAGCATTATCTCCGGCCCGCAGGCCAGGACGGTCTCGTACCTGTTCCTGACGATCGTCTCCTTGACCAACTGCACGGCGTTGCCGTGGAATCCCAGGCTGCCGTCGTCCGTGGCCATCCAGACGTTCCTGGCGTACTTGGCGGCCACGGCGTCCATTATGATCTCGTCCCTTGTCCTGGCGGCTATTATGGTGTCCGCCCCCGTCTCCCGGACCGCAGGCATGACCGCGGCGGTGCCGAACCCGCCGCCGACTATCAGGGTCTTCTTGCCCTTGGTCAAGGTGAAGCCGTTGCCGAACGGGCCGCGTATCCTCATGGAGTCGCCGATCCTCAGCTCGTGCATCCTCCGGGTGGCCTCGCCCACCGCCTTGACGGTTATCGTCTTGATCCTGCCGGTGCAGGAAAGCGACATGGGTATCTCATCCATACCCGGGACCCAGACCATGATGAACTGCCCCGGCAAGGCCCTCGCGTCCCACTGGAACTCGAAGGTCTTGGTGTCGCGGGACTCCTCTATTACACCCAGTATCCTGACGGTCTCACTCATGCGCCGCACCTACCATGTCCTTTATCGAAGCGTATCCGTGCTCCTCCATGAACTCCGAGAGCCCGGAGTTGATCCTTTCGAAGACCCTGGGGCCCTCGGGGCCTATGGCGCTGCCGACCTGGAACGCCGTCGCGCCGGCCATTATGTACTCCGCCGCGTCCCTCCAGGTGGTTATCCCGCCGACCCCCACTATCGGTATGTCCAGTACCGTGCTGAGGTCGTACACCGCCCTGACTCCGACCGGCTTCACGGCCGGGCCGGAGAGGCCGCCGAACCTGTTGCTGAGCACGGGCCTGGCGAACTCCGGTGAGATGACCAGGGCCTTCAGCGTGTTTATGGCCACCACCGCGTCGCCTCCGGCGTCCTGGACCGCAAGACCTATCTCCGGCAGGGCCTGGGTGTTCGGGGTCAGCTTTGCCCAGACGGGTATGCTGACGGCGGACTTGACTATGGAGACTATGCTGCTGACCACAGCGGGGTCAGTCCCCAGCTCCATCCCGTACCCCTTGGCGTGGGGGCAGGAGAGGTTCAGCTCCACGGCGCAGGCGCCGTAGTCTTCCATCCTGCCCGCGAGCTTGGCGAACTCCTCGGCTCCCGATCCGAACACGGAACCGACGATCTTCCCCTCCTTCACCGCCAACTCCATCTCCTCGGCGAAGAGCTCTATCCCCGGGTTGGGTAGGCCCATGGCGTTCACGTAGCCTCCCGGCACGTCCGTGAAGGTGGGGTTCGGGTGACCGGGTTTCGGTTCCATGCCTATGGATTTGGTCACCACCGCGCCGGCTCCGCTCCTGAGCATGCGGACCATGGACTCTCCCGTCTCGTCCATGACTCCCGACGCGACCATGCCCGGCTTCTCTATCCTCAGCGGGCCGATGCTCGTCTCCAGGTTTATCATCGGACGCCCGTACGCATATTCAGGATAAATCGGTTGTTGTCATGCGCAACTATCAATAACGAGCACCGCCTTGGGAGGCCCATGGACGTATCCAAGATCCGCGCGGACTTCCCGACCCTTAGGAATGGCAAGGGGGTCTACCTGGACAGCGCATGTCAGACCCTGAGGCCCGACTCGGTGATCAGGGCGATATCCGGGTACTACGAGGAGATGCCCGCATGCGGCGGGCGCAGCGTCCATTCCATGGCCACCAAGGTGTCGATGGCCGTGGACGAGTCCAGGGAGACCGTCGCCCGCTTCTTCGGCTGCGACGATCCGGACTGCTTCATCTTCACGCGGAACTGCACCGAGGGGATAAACACGGTGGCACGGGGGCTGAAGTTCTCGAAGGACGACGTCATAGTCACCACCGATTCCGAGCACAACTCCAACCACGTGCCCTGGCACTATGTGTCGAGGGAGACCGGAGCCAAGAGGAGGTTCTGCGTCACCACGTCCGAGGGCAGGTTCGACATGGAGGCCTTCAAATCCGTTATGGACAAGGACGTCAGGATGGTCTCGGTCATACACGGGGGCAACATTACGGGCTGCACCTTCCCCGTCAAGGAGATAGCCGAGGTGGCCCACGACGCGGGCGCGCTGGTGCTGGCGGACGGGGCGCAGGCCGCGCCCCACATCCCCGTCGACCTAAGGGACCTGGACGTGGACTTCTACACACTGTCGATGCACAAGATGCTCGGTCCTTCCGGCATGGGGGTGCTCTACGGAAAGAAGGATGCCCTGAAGAACCTGCGGCCCCTCTCCCTCGGGGGAGGAACCGTCGGTCTCGCCACATACCACACGGTCAATCTGGGTCCCGCACCCGAGAGGTTCGAGGCCGGGCTATCCGACTATGCGGGGATAATCGGGACCGGCGCCGCCCTGGACTACCTCTCAGTCATAGGCATGAAGGAGGTGGCCAGGCACGATAGGAACCTCCAGCGCAGGATCTTCGAGAGGACCGAGGGCATACCCGGGCTGTCACTGGTGGGGCCGGATGACCCGGACTCCAGGGGCGGAGTGTTCTCCTTCAACATCAAGGGCCTTTCGTCACACGATGTAGCCATGATGCTCGATAATGTCGGGGGTGTGATGATAAGGTCGGGGATGCATTGCGCACACCCGTATTTCGTGTCCAGGAAGATAGACGGCTGCGCCCGGGCGTCCACGTACATATACAACGACCGCTCGGACGTGGACCGCTTCGCCGACACGCTCCGCAAGGTGTCGGAGACCTTCTCATCCGCATGATCCGGAGAGGCGTATCCTGTCCCCGGACCTGACGAGTTCGGCCTCGTCCCCGTAACCCAGCTCCATAGGTTCGGAAACGGTCTCCGACAGTGCCGGGTACTCCCTGCCATTCCTGATGACGATGACCTTGTGCCCGTCCAGGCACAGGGAGCAGGACGGGTCCGGCAGGACGGCGCTCATCCTGAGTGTCATCACGTCAGCCTCCGAATCCCAGAAGGTGTCCAGGGCCTCTGCCAGCCGGTCCGCCGTCTCCTCCAGGCAGCGTTCGGCGCGGTCGTCGAAGACGGAGGAGGCGGGGGCGGCAACTGCCGCCAGGAGGATGATCCCGCAGGCGCAGAGGCACACCCTGGACATCGTGAACTCCATCAAACGAGGGTCACCTCCGCATACGGTCCGCCGCCGCCGCAGCGGGATTCCACCATGAGGATGTGGTCCCCACCGCCGAGAACAAGGCCATCGGATTCCAGCCTCACCGCCGGCATGTCCATCCAGATCCTCCCGCAGTCCCGGCCCCTGAAGCTCATACCCATGGAGTAGGCGGCGCCTCCCTCTCCGCCTACGGTCAGCTCGCATCCGTCCGGTATGCGGACGGAGACGGTCTCCGCTGCGCCTTCGCCAGCGTAATGGACCCTTTCGACCGCCGAGGAGATCCTCCCGGCCTCGGCGCGCAGCGCGGCCCCTGCCGAAGACGCCTCCCCGTCCTCCAGGGCACCGGCGACCAGGGGCAGGGACAGGGCGATCACCAAGGAAACCACCGCCAGCCTGATCGGCAGGCTGATCACCCCCCTCCTGCCGAGCCTCAAGCTATCACCGCTATCCGTGTGGAGCTGTCCTCGCCGTATCCCGGCATGGAGACGTTGACCGTCAGATAGCCGATGCATGACCCCCTGAGCTTCAGGTTGAGCCCTTCGAAGGACGCGAAACCGTACGCGTCCGTCCGGGCGTAGGCGGTCCCTCCGTCCTGGAAGCAAACGCCGAGTCCCGAGAGGACTACGGTGGCACCGGAGAGCGGGTTCCCGTCCTGGTCGGCCACGTATATCTCCACGAACCCGTCCGAGGTGTAGTGGGCGGACCCCGAGGAGCTCTCGAGCATTATGTCCCCGGACTCCACCGAGACGGCTCCTATGGTATGGGGAGTCTCCACCGAGCCCATCCACCCCAGGATTATACCGGTGCCCATGGTGGCTATCATGAGCACAATCATCAGCTGCAGGGGAAGCCCCTCTATGCCTCCGCGCCTGTTGCGGCGGAGGCTCCTCTTGGAAGTGTCAAACCTCATGACGGAGATGTCCCTTTTGGCGGGGATATAAACGGGAGCTTACAGTTAGTCAACGCGGGCCATCCGCCTCCGTAGGGCCCCCGAGGGGTATGTCCTCCACGGTCCTGTGCACCACGCCCCATGGACCCCGGTCGCTCCTCATGACCTTCATCCCGCGGCATTCGAACTCCGCGAAGCGCCGCCCCCCGTTCCTCTCCAGGAACCCGGACAGGTCCGCCTGACCCGAGACCCTTCCGATGGTCACATGGGGTCTGAACTCCTTCCTGTCATAAGGTATCCCGGCGGTGTCGAAGGCTGATGACAGGTCGGCCGCGATCCTCTCAAGCCTCCCGGCCGAGTCCATGCCGATCCAGACCACCCTGGGTCTGCGCCCGTCCGGGAAGGCGCCCGTGCCCCTCATCTTTATGCGGAAGGGTGCGGTTCCCGCCCCGGCCTCCCGGGCGCACCGGCACACTCTTCCCACCATCATCTCGGGTATCTCCCCGACGAAGCGCAGCGTCGCGTGCACGGTGTCCGCCGGCGGCACCCTGACCTTCGGCACCTCCGAAAGCTCACGCATAGCCTGGCGGACGGCCGGGGCCGGAGGCACCGGCACGGAGACGAATATCCTCACGGTCACGGTACACGAATGCCTCCGATGCTTGAAATCCCTAACGCAACCGATATACGTTCCTTATCCGTCTACGGTCCATGGTCAAGGCTTCCGAGAAGATCTTCGCGGTCATATGCGTCGCATCATTGGCGGCGCTGCTCGCGGTGGCCCTGATGCCGGCGCCCGCGGAGGACGACCTCCTGCCGCCCGCGGCCTATTACCTGCTGGATACGGAGGCGGACGTATCGGAACCCGGCGGCGACCCGATCGAGGGGGCCCAGGTCTCCGGCGCGGGGGTGTTCACCGTCTTCCTGAGATGCTCCGACGGGCTCCTCGGGTACGGGGAGTTCTCGCTGAACGTCGTGGCCGGCCCGTACTCGGCGCTACTCGGAGCGGATGCCTCCATGTTTATGGACGTTTCCACCATGGCCCCGGCATCCGCGGAGCAAATAGGCACCGAGACCGTAGCCTCCGCCTTCGGCACAGCCGTCTGCGACGTTTACAGCTGGACGGACGATTACACCGGGGACGTTTTCACACTCTACGTGTGCGGGGCCGACAAGACCGTCTACCGCATGGACCTGACGGCCGAGAGGTACCTTTACGACGACGAGGGCCAGGGGGTGCCGGCCGTCGTGCAGGTCCGCTCTTTCCTGGAGTCGCGCGACCTTTCGGTCGGGCGCCACTCCGCCCCGTCCCCCGATGTCAGTGCCGCGGTCTTCGACATGTCGGGGGTCTGGAGGACCGCTGCCGACGCCCCGGAGGCGTCCCCCTGCACCGGCACCGTGAAGGCCGAGGTCCTGTGCGCAGGGTCGGCCGACAGGTACGGCAAGGGCATAACGTACTACGTTCTGCATTTCCGGGCGGTCTCGGAGTCCGGCGCCGAGGCGGCCACGGACTATCTCCTGGGGGTGTACGACGACGGCACGGTGCAGGGCGGGTCCATGTACGCAGTGGACGAGGCCGACGGGAGGATGGCGGGATTCTGGTACCTGGGGTACGGCGGCTCCGACGCGGTCGACGTCGGGGGAGGCCGGGCATACGACTGGATGGCAAAGGTCCGTGTGGCGGTGGACGAGGGCGGCGGGATACGCGGGATCTCGGTGGACGAGGCGTACAGGGGATACGGTCTCGACGCAAGGGGGCAGTACTCCCTGGAGGCCGAGAGCTACTTCTACACCGAGTCCGCCCCGTTCATGGCCTGAGATCAGTCCTCGCGCCTGAGGCGCATCAGTGCCTTCTTGGCCCCGAAGTTCCCGGCGGACGCCGCCCGGTTGTACCATCTCCGGGCCTCGGAGGCGTCCTTGGCAACGCCCAGGCCCTCCTCGTACATCCTCGCCACGACGAACTGGGCCTCCGCGTCCCCCGACTCCGCGTCCCCGAGGTAGCGTTCGAACGGCCTCTCGTCCTTAGCGTCAAGAAGTTTCCCCGAGTAGGATTCGATGATCCTCCTGGACTCCACATGGCCCTGCCGGGCCGCCTTGGTGTACCAGGAAACGGCCTTATCCTCGTCGGCCTTGGTGCCCACCCCGTTGCCGTAGCAGTATCCGGCGTAGTATTGGCAGAGGACGTTGCCGGTCTCCGACCCCTTCAGGAACCATTCGAAGGCCTTCCTCTCGTCCCTTGCGGTCCCCACGCCCTCCAGGTAGCATCTGGCAACGTGGTACTGGGATTTGCCGAAGCCCTCGGCCGCCAGCTCCATGTGCATGGCGAAGCCTTTGGCGGGGTCCTTCCTGACCCCTCTGCCCTTCGCATAGCATTCGGCCAGGGAGTACTGGGATTTCCTGAGCCCGTCCCCGTGGGCCCTCATATGCCATTCGAACGACATGGCCGGGTCCTTGACGGCGCCCTTGCCGTCCTGGTACGCGGTGCCCAGCCTGTAGCATGCCATGGGGTTGCCCCGTTCGGCCGCCCTCCTGTAGTACGCCATGGCCCGCGCGGGGTCCTTCCTGACCCCGTTCCCGGAGGCGTGGTTGTCGCCGGCCATGAGCTCGGCGTACGCGTGGCCCAGGGACGCCGCCCTGAGGTACCATTCCGCGGACTTCTTCGGGTCCCTGTCTACCTGGGACCCCTTGGCGTACAGCTGGGCCAGCATGACCATCGCATCCTTCTGGCCCCTGCCGGCGGCGGATTCCAGCAGCGACAGGCCCTTGACCCGGTCCCTGTCCACGCCCTTCCCGCCCAGGTAGCACCTGCCGAGGCCGAAGTCGGCGTCCTCGGAACCCATCCCCGAGGCGTAGGTGTACCAGCTGTAGGCGAAATAGTCGTCGACCGCGGTGCCGACACCGTCCATGTAGCATCTTCCCAAGTGGTACTGGGCTTTGGCAACGCCGTGCTCGGCCATCTCCGAGTACATGCCGAACGCCGTCTCCGGGGACCTCTCCACGCCCCATCCGTGCTCGTAGCAGTCCGCCAGCTCCAGGGCGGCCCGGTCGGAGCCCCCGTCCGACAGGTACTTCAGCATCGCGGCGCCCTTCTCGCGGTCACGTCCGGTGCCGGTGCCGTCTATCAGGCAGCGGGCCACCATGTGCGCGGCGTCCAGATCCCCGAGCTCCGAGGACCTCGAGAACATCTCATAGGCCTTGGAGGCGTCGAAGCCGACGCCTATCCCCAGATAGTACATCTGCCCCAGGAAATGCAGGGACCCCGGGTCCCCTTCAGACGCCCTCTCGCTGTGGTATCTGTAAAGGGCGCTGTCGCTGGGGCACTCGTTGCCTTCCAGGTACTCCCCGATCAGACCGGCCGATTCCGCGTGCCCTTTCATCGCGGCACGCGCGTACCACATCATAGCCTCGGCCTCGTCCCTCTCCACCGCGATCCCGTTGAAGTAGCACTGGCCCACCATGTACTCCGACAGGGTGTGACCCAGGTCGGCGGCGCGTCTGTACCATTCGAACGCGACCCGCTCGTCTATGTCGGTCCCATCTCCTTTGGCGTATCTCTGACCAAGTTCGAAGCAGGAGTTCACATCACCCGATTCGGCCTTGGAGACAAGAAGGTCTAGATCTCCCATTTGATCGCCTAGCCATATGCTTCAACGGTTAAAACCATGTCGCGACCCGCGGCGCCGGAGGGCCTCCGGCGCTCAGGGCGAGATGATGACGGTCCTCTCGGTCAGATACCCGTCCAACGAGCCGGGGCCGTTCTCGCGGCCGATGCCGCTGCCCTTCTCTCCTCCGAAGGGGACCTCGGGCGGTATCCTCGAGTGCCTGTTGACCCAAAGTATCCCCGACCTCACGCCGTCTATCGCCTTGGCAGCATTCCTCATGTCCCTGGTCCATATCGAAGCGCCCAGACCGAACCTGGTGGAGTTCGCCATGTCTATCGCCTCATCCAGGTCCCCGAACCTCACTATCGGGAGGACCGGGCCGAAGACCTCCTCGGTCAGCAGATCGGAGTCAGGTTCCAGGTCCGTGATCAGCGTGGGGGCGTAGAAGTTCCCCGGGCCCTCCGGCCTCCTGGCGCCGGTGACGATCCTCGCCGACCCCGCGCTGTCCTCGACCATGCTCTCTATCCTGTGAAGCCCCTCGATGCTGTTCAGCGGGCCGAGGTCCGTGCCTTCGGCGGCCCCGTCTCCCATCCTGAGCCGCTCGGTCGCGGCCTTCAGCCTCTCCGTGAACGCGTCCGCCACGCCTTCGGCCACGAAGAGCCTCTTGACGGCGGTGCATATCTGGCCGCAGTTGTAGAACCTGCCCGCCACCGCCCCCGCCACCGCCCTTTCCAGGTCGGCGTCGTCGCAAACTATCATCGGATCGCTCCCTCCGAGCTCCAGTGTGAGCCTGACCCTTCCCGAGTCGACCATCCCCGAGACCTTCCTCCCGGTCTCCACGGACCCGGTGAAGGACAGGTGCCTTATGTCCCTGTTCCCGGCGACGGCGGCGCCGGTCGTCTCGCCCCTGCCGGTGACGACCGCGAGGACGTCCTCGGGAAGGCCGGCGGCGTACAGCGTCCTCGCCATCTCGATGTTCGTGAACGGGGTCGTCTCTGCGGGCTTCACGACGATCGTGTTCCCCGTGACCACGGCGGGCCCCGTCTTCCACGCCATTATCAGCGCGGGCATGTTCCACGGGATTATCGCGCCGCACACCCCCAAGGGGATCCTGCTCGTGAACGCGTACCCGTAATCGGCCTTCGGAACCGTGCTTCCGCCCACGGTCCCCGCGATCGACGCGTAGAACTCGAAGACCGCGGCGGCGCCCAGGATCTCGTTCCTCGCCTCGGCGAGCGGCTTCCCCTGCTCCGCGGTCAGGATCGAAGCGAGCCTGTCCGCGTCCGCCCTCATCATCTCCGCCGCCCTGTAGAGAACCATCCCTCTGGAGGCCGGTCTCCTGGCCGACCATCCGGGGAACCCGGCCCCCAGCCTCTCCACAGTGCTCGCGACATCCTCCTCGGTGAACTCCCCGACCTCTCCGATCCTCTCGTTCCTTGCGGGGTTGAAGACGTCTATGGTGCCCCTCATATCCTTCCCAGCCTCCTGATTATCTCGTTCCCGAACGACTCCGTGCCGGCGTCCCCGCCGAGGTCCGGTGTCACGGTCCCCGACGAGACGGCACCGGATATCGCCCTCTCGATCTCCTCCTCGCAGCTGATGCCGGCGACGTGCTCCAGCAGCATCCCGGCGCTTCTTATCGCCGCCACCGGGTTCGCGATCCCCCTTCCGGCGATGTCGGGGGCGCTGCCGTGCACAGGCTCGAAGAGGGAGCCGTCCCTGCCTATGTTCGCGCTCGGCAGCATCCCGAGGCCGCCGGCCACATGGCCGAGGGCGTCGCTCAGTATGTCTCCGAACATGTTCGTTGTCACTATCACGTCGTATCTGCTCGGGTTGTGGACGGCATCGAAGGTCAGCGAATCTATGTACGCCGTCCTGTACGGGACGCCCATCCTCTCCGCCACCTCCACGCAGACGTCCCTGAACAGGACGTCCGATTTCATGACGTTCGCCTTGTTGCCTATGGTCAGCGTGCCGCCCTTGAAATCCCTCAGCAGGATCTCGCACGCGCAGACCGCTATGCGCTCGCTGGCCTCCCTGGTGACGACCCTCAGGGTGGTGGACCTCTCCCGGCCGATCTCCTCTATCCCGGAGTACAGCCCCTCCGAGTTCTCGCGGACGACCGTTATCCTGGAACCCCCGCCGCGCACCGGCCTTATGTTGGCGTACAGGTCCAGCTCGTGCCTTATCCTCAGCATCACGCTCTTGTAGTCCCGATCGGGCGGGGTCGTTATGGCGCCGAACAGGACGGAGTCCGCCTCCCTCATCGTCTCGATGTCGCTGTCGTCGCATCCCTGCCCCGTCCTCTGCCATTTCCCGTAGCCGACCTCGACCTCGAGGTACTCCGCATCCGGGATGTAGTGCTCCAGGACCTTCACGGCCACCGGTGTCACCTCCCGGCCGATGCCGTCCCCTGCGGCGACCGCTATCTTCATGGGGCGGCCCTCCGGACGTTCGCGCCGGCGGGCCCCCCGTCCTCCCCGGACCTCATCCGTCTCTCCTCCTGAGCTCTATGATCCCTCCGGCTTCTATGATCCCCGTCATCCTCTCCGAGAGCCTGAGGGACCCGTACCTCCTGCCCCCGGTCTCCACACAGGATCCCTCCAGCGAGACGGCGATCTCGTCGCCGTCTTCGCATTCCACCGGTTCCTCGACCTCGAACAGCGGCAAGCCCCTGTTTATCGCGTTCCTGAAGAATATCCTGGCGAAACCCGTCGCGACCACCGCCACCACGCCCGCATCCTTCAGGGCCATGGCCGCCTGCTCCCTCGACGAGCCGCATCCGAAGTTCCTCCCCGCGACGATGACGCTGCCCCGGAGGCGTGCGGACATGCCCGGGTCTAGGTCCTCGAACGCGTGCTCGGCCCAGAGCGACCTGTCCTTCGTCCTCAGGTACCTGCCGGCTATTATGAGGTCCGTGTCGATGTCGTCGCCGACCTTCAGGACCCTCCCCTTCATCACCGTCTCCTTCATCACCGTCCCCCCGGTGAGGCGATCTCGCCCCTGAGGGCGGAGAACGCGGCCGTGGTCGGCGACGAGAGGTAGTACTCCGCTCCGACACCCATGCGGTTCTTGTAGTTCCTGTTGGCCGTGGAGAGCCCGACCTCCCCCTCCCCGAGCACGCCCTGATGGGCGCCCAGGCAGGGCCCGCACCCCGGCGTGCCGATGGCGGCCCCCGACTCCACGATATCCCTCAGGACACCGGTCTCCATCGCCCTCAGCAGCACGGCCCTGGAAGCCGGGACGACGACCGTCCTGACCTTCACCCGTCTTCCCTTGACTATATCCGCGAAGCGTTTCAGGTCCTCGTACCTGCCGTTGGTGCAGGTGCCCACGAAGACCTGGTCCAGAGGGGTCCCCTCCAGATCGGACACCGGCCTCACCGCGTCCACCCTGTGCGGAACGGCGAGGACAGGTTCCACGTCATCCAGGTCCACCGTCTCCTCCCTTATGTAGTCGCAGTCCTCCGCTCTCTGCGGCTCGGCGTCCATGCCGTATCCCTTCAGATAGCTGCAGGTCTCCCCGTCGGCGTAGAAGAGGCCCGCCTTGGCCCCGGCCTCCACCGCCATGTTGGATATCGTCAGCCTCCCCTCCATCCGGATGCCGTTGTCGCCGGTGAACTCTATGGCCTTGTAGGTCGCCCCGTCGGCCCCGAGCATGCCCACGTACGTCAGCGCCACATCCTTGGGCTCCGAGAACCGGGGGAGCCTCCCCTCCAGCCTGATGCCGATGGTCTCCGGCACCTTCAGCCAGGTCCCGCCGGTGGCCCAGATGGACGCCATGTCAGATGCGCCCACCCCGGTGGCGAAGGCCCCGAAGGCCCCCATGGTGCAGGTGTGCGAGTCGGCCCCCACCACGATCTCGCCGGGCAGCACCCCGCCCTCGCTCATGACCTGATGGCAAACGCCCGAGCCTATGTCGTGGAAGTCGAGCCCCTTCTCGGCGGTGAACCTTCTGAGCTCCGCCTGCAGGTCCGCCGTGATCGAATTGTTCGCCGGGACGATGTGGTCGTAGATTATCGATATCCTCCCGGGATACCGGATGTCCTCCGCCTCCATCTCGCGGAACGCCGTCAGCGCCTGGATCCCCGAGCCGTCGTGGGCCATCACCCTGTCGACATCCACGTCGACGAAGCTTCCCGCCTCTCCCCCCAGGATCCTCTCGGACAGCGTGCTCAATTACGAGGTCCCCCTTGCATTCTCCACGATCTCCATCAGCACCTGGGGCGTGATCGCGCACTTGCCCTCGCTCCTGACCTTGACATCATGCAGGACCCTGTCCATCTGGGCCTCCGTGAGCTGGTACCCGAGGGCCTTCACGATGTGCTCGAGGGCCTTCCTGCCCGTGTGCTTGCCGAGTATGAACTTCTGCGCCCCTCCCACCATATCCGGGGGGAAGTACTCGTAGGTGGAGCTGTCAACGATCAGGGCGGCTATGTGTATGCCGCTCTCGTGCGAGAAGGCGTTCTCGCCGACGACGGCCTTCGTCTTCGAGACGGGGATCCCCGAGTAGCGGGACACGATCCCGGACAGCTCGGTGAGGTGCGTGAGGTCGTACCTGTCCACGCCCCCCTTCATCCTCAGCGCCACCAGCAGCTCCTCGAGGCTCGCGTTGCCGGCCCTCTCGCCGATGCCGTTCACGGTTGTGTGGAGCTGGAAGGCTCCGCACTGCGCCGCCGTGAGCGCGTTCGCCGTGGCGAAGCCCATGTCGTTGTGGAAGTGGACGCACAGCCGGTTGCCCAGCCCCTCCGTGAGGTATCTGACGGCGTCCGCGGTCTCGAGCGGCGTCAGGCATCCGACCGTGTCGGCTATGCTGCTGTATGCCGCACCGTGCTCGCACCCCCTTCTGAACATCTCCCTCAGGAAGGACAGGTCCGTCCTGGAGCCGTCCTCCGCGGAGAACCTGACCTGTATGCCGTGGTCGATGGCGTAGTCGACCATGTCGAGGGCCTGGGCCAGGACCTCTTCGCGGCTCTTCTTGTACTTCACCTTTATGTGCAGGTCGGACGTGGCGATGAATATGCTGACCAGGTCCACGTCGCACTCTATCGCCGCGTCGACATCCGATTTCACCGCCCTCGAAAGACAGCAGATCCTGGCATCGAGCCCGGCCTTCGTTATCTCCTTTATGCATCTCCTCTCGTTCTCGCTCACGCTCGGGAAACCCGCCTCTATGACCTCGACGCCGATGGCGTCGAGACGGCGTGCGATATCGAGCTTCTCCTCGCAGGCGAAGGAGACCCCCGGGGTCTGCTCGCCGTCTCTGAGCGTCACATCACAGATCTCAATATCCAATCTCTTCATGTACCTCACCTTCCGGACATTCCGTCTCTATTATGATGGTCCTCGGGCCCGTCAACGGCGCCTTCAGCGCGCCCATGGCCTCTTCGACCCCGATCCTCTCGGGCTCGGCCCAGGGGATGTACTTCTCCACATCGAAGCATCCCTGGCCCCCCGTCATGCCCAGTCTTCCGTTCTTGAGTATGATCGTCAGCAGCGGGATTCCCCTCTCGTAGACGTCTATCAGCGAGTTGATCCCCGAATGGAGGAAAGCGTAGTCGCCGATGAGCGCTATCCCCGTGGACTTCGCGGCGACGGCTACGGAGGATCCCAGCCCGTAGTTGGCCACCCCTATGCTGTAGGGCCTCTTCCTGGCGAGGAACACGCACCCGGTGTCGATTATGACGTCGATGCCCTCGTCGGATATGAATTGCAGAAGGGGTTTGTACGGGCAGTTCCTGCACAGGCCAAGGGTGCGGCCCCGGCTCTCGATCGTCTCTGGGAGCTCCCCCTCCCCCTTGAAGATCCTGTCAGCATGGTCGGCGCACCCCCTGGCCGTCAGCGTCCTGTCCGCCAGCATCCCGTACCGGCGGTCGGCCAACGCCGGGCACGGTTCCTCCCCGGTCGTGCTGTACAGGGCGACGTCGGTCACCCTCAGGATCGCCACCCTCGAGTACCTCTCGGACTCGGCGAACGCCCTCTCGAGGCTCTGACGGACGGCGCCCGTGTCGAGCTCCACCAGCGGGACCGACGCCACATCCGCGTAGGGCCTGGTGTCCTGACGGACCTGTGTCCCCCTGACCTCGGTGTCGTCCCCGGATATCAGAACCACTCCCCCCACGAGGCCCTGGGTGGACGCCATGACGAGAGGGTCCGCGAGCGCGTTGACCCCCACGTTCTTCACTATGACGGCGGACCTCCTCCTCGACAGAGAGTCCCCCAGCGCGTACTCCAGGGCCGTCTTCTCGTTCACCGTGCTTACCGACCCCGCCGCCCTGGCCAGATCCGTAACCGGGTAGCCGTGCACAGCATAGGACGTGTCGCTCATCGTCCTCACGCACTCCGCAAGAAGCCCCCACACGGCACGCCTCCCCCCGTCGGCGGAAACGGGGCCCGTCTTCGAAAGCCCTCCATGAGATTCTTCGTTCGTTATGCTCGCACTTCCCCTCGCGGCCGGTCCCGCGTTTAACCGTATCCTGTTCTCATGCTTAATGCCTCTTCACAGTACGCATCGGCGGGGCGGCGGCCGTGGAACCGCATCGACGGCCCCTCCGAAAGGGCCGCTCACCTCACGCGTATCAGCTCATACTCGGAGGTGCCGAAACCCATCTTCGCGGCGTGCTCGAACAGGCTGCGCCAGTCTGATTCCGGCTGTGTGCACGAGAAGATGTCGTCCGTTCCGTTCCCGCCGCATCTCTCGTGGAGCAGGCTCCCGGGCACCGCCTCGCTGGAGTTGCACAGGTCCACGCAGGCCCGGTCCAGCGCCACGGGGTCGAACGAGGCCAGCATCCCCACGTCGGGTATCACGGGGAGGTCGTTCTCCCCATGGCAGTCGCAGAACGGGGACACGTCCATTATGACAGACACGTGGAAGGACGGCCTGCCGTCCAGGGCGGCCATGGCGTACTCGACCATCTTCGCGTTCAGCACCTCCTTCCTCTGGTCCGTCGGAGCGGTGATCGCGTCGAAGGGGCAGGCCGCCACGCATCTCCCGCAGCCCACGCAGGCCACGGGGTCTATCGCGGCCGGGCCGCCCTCCAGTGAGATGGCCGAGGAGCCGCAGCTCTCCACGCATCTCCCGCACTCCCTGCAGAGTCCGGCGTCCACCTCCGGCCTGCCCTCGCTGTGCATCTCCATCTTCCCCCTGCGGGAGGCGCATCCCATGGCCAGGTTCTTCACGGCCCCTCCGAACCCGGTGAGCTCGTGGCATTTGAAGTGGGTGAGGGTCACGATTATGTCTGAGTCCACTATCCCCCTGCCGATCCTGGCGGACCTGACGTACTCCCCGTCCACCGGCACCTCCGCGTCGTCGGTGCCCCTTATGCCGTCCGCTATGATCACATGGCATCCGGTGGTGGCCGGTCCGAACCCGTTCTCGCAGGCGGTCTGGAGATGGTCCGGGGCGTTCTTCCTGCCGCCGGGGTAGAGGGTGTTGGTGTCGGTCAGATAGGGTATGCCGCCCAGGGAGCGTATCCGGTCGGCCACGACCTTGGCGAAGTTCGGTCTCAGGAAGGAGAGGTTGCCTCTCTCCCCGAAGTGCATCTTCAGGGCGACGAACTTCCTCTCCATGTCGATGCCGTCCATGCCGGCGGCGTCGATGACCCTGCCCAGTTTGTCCAGCAGGCTGTCGTTTATGTCCGTGCGCATGTCCGCGAAGTACACTCTGGATGGAGGGGTCATACGGTATCTTCGTACGACGCCTCCCTATAAAATCCGAACGGTCCCGCGCGCCGGCGCATGTGTGCAAAAACCCTATATATGGTTGGTCGCGGTTCATGGGCACATGTCTGCGGCATCTCTGGAGAACTACGGCTTCCAGAAAGTGGTCGTGGTCCTGGGCGTCGCCCTGATGGCCGTCAAGTTCTCGGCCTGGGCGCTCACCGGTTCGGTGGCCATCCTGACCGATGCCATGGAGAGCATAGTCAACGTGGCCGCGGGCTTCATCGGCCTATACGCCCTGTATCTTTCGGCCAAGCCCAGGGACAAGGAGCATCCTTTCGGGCACGGCAGGGTGGAGGTCATATCCTCATCCATAGAGGGGACCATGATCGCCGTCGCCGGCATACTGATAATAATCGAGGCGGCGGACAACCTGCTGCATCCCAAGGAGATATCCGACCTGGGCGTGGGCATATTCCTGGTCGCCGCCGCGGCCGTGGCCAACTACGCCGTGGGCAGGGCCGCCGTCGCCAAGGGGAGGAAGAACAGATCCCAGGCCCTGGTGGCCAGCGGGAAGCATCTCTGCTCCGACACGTACTCCTCCGTGGGCATAATCGCCGGTCTGCTGATAGTATACGCCGCCATGTCCGCAGGCTACGACGCCAGGTGGCTGGACAGCTGCATCGCCCTGCTGTTCGGCGGCATAATCATATACACCGGGGCGAGGGTCGTCAAGGATTCGATGGACACGATCATGGACAAGGCCGACAGCGAGCTGATATCCCACGTCGTGGCATGCCTCAACTGCCACCGGCACGACCACTGGATAGACATCCACAACCTCAGGATAATAAAGCACGGCAGCACCCTGATGATCGACATGCACGTGACGCTCCCCAAGACGATGACCGTGGAGCAGCAGAGCAGGGAGATGAAGGAGGTCCTCCAGGCGATAGAGGAGAGGTTCGGGGATTCCGTGGAGCTGTCCATGAACGCCGAGCCCTGCCACGAGTTCTCCTGCTGCAACTGCAGCATCGACTGCCAGGAGCGGAGGGAGCCCTTCGTCGGGCACGTCAGGTGGACCGTCCAGAGCCTTTCCCAGTGCTGCCCCCATGCGGTCTGCAGGAGGGTCATAAGGATACATGACCCCGAGGACGAGAGATGATGCGATACCTTCTTAACGCGCTGGCGTCATGACGCGTCCGTGCTGTTCAACAAGTCCAAGAACGTCCCGGAGCCGGTGGCCTCGGCGGGGCTCTCCAAGTGGTATGAGGATCTGACCGACCAGGACCGCATCCGTCTGGGAAGGTATCTGGGAGGGGCGGACGCCTCCTCCCCCGCGGCCTTCTTCGTCTCCGTCATGAGGGCGGCGGACCTGGATGAGAACTACGCCTTCGCGGCCTCCATCAGCGACCACGCGCTGTCCCTCAGGCTGGACCCGTACGAGAGGTTCACGGTGGCCGAGGCCTCCATCGACCCCCTGATAGGAGCGGGCAGGACACGCGAGGCGAAGGAGCTGTGCCTGGGCAACCTGGAAGCCTACCCCTCTGTCAAGGACATTGTGGACAGGGGCCCCGACGGATTCCCCTGCAGGCTGGAATGCCGCAACAGGCTCATCGACATAATGGTGGGCGAGGAGTCCGACTACGACGGGGCCGACGCCATGCTCGAGCGCTTCTTCGGGATGGGCCTGATATCCGCAGAGGAGCTGTCCCTGAGGAGGCAGAGCCTCAAGGTCCGCAGGCTGCAGAGGGTTTTCGACAGCATATTCACCCTGAACAAGAAAGAAGGTCAGTGAAGGAACTCCTTCCAGGAGCGCATGGGGATCACGTCCACGGCGGGCTCCTCGTAAGGATGCACCCTCCTTACTGCCGCCATGACCTCCCGCATGTCCTCCCCCCTGACCGCGAACTCTATCCTGGTCTCCTCCGCGGTCCGGACCTCCCCGATCCTGCCCAGGTACGGCGAGGACCCCTCCAGAGGCCTCCACGTGCCGAGCACCCTCATCCTGAAGAACACCCGGTCGTAACCGGGGTGCAGGGGCTCCATCGCGCCGTTCACGGCATCCATCAGCTGCTCCGCGAACTCCTCCGGGATGTTCACGGCGACCTTAAAGCAACCAGTCGAAGTCATCGGCCCCCCTGCTCTCGAACCGCCCTCCCAGCAGCGCCCTGCGGGTGAGCGCCCCGTGGACGACCGCCACCCCGCCGCACAGCATCGTCATGTAGGCGGCGAACCCGGTGTAGAACTCGTAGTCATCGATCTGCTCGTAGAAACCCGCCCAGATCCCGAAGGAGAACGCGAGGACGGCGCAGACCGCCCCCACGGACGCCACGGACACGCACTGCCACTGACCAATACGCTCCCGTATCCCCGTGAACACGATCATCACCATGCAGGCCAGGAAGAGCAGGCTGCATGCCAGCGGGATGTAGATCTCGCCCGCTCCGTACCCCGCCAGCTCCAGCATGTTCGCACCGGAGAGGACCTCCGTCTCCTGGGTGGACGTGTCTAGGACTATGACCCAGTCCATGAACAGGCAGGCGGAGCCGACGAACGCGGAGAACACGGCAAGCAGGTCCAGCAGGGTGTACCTCCCGATGACGGTCTCGTGGAAGTCGGTTCTTATCAGCACGCCGGATGTACCGGCCTGTGCGTATTAAAACGGTGCGTCCCGGATCAGGCACTCGGTGGCCGCCAGGCGATGGGGCATCTCCTTCAGCAGCGCCTTGGCCCTGCGGTTCAGGTAGAACGTGCTGGCGACGGTGGCGAGGACGATGGCTCCGGAGTACAGGTACAGGTAGCCTCCGAGGATCCCCGTCGCCTTCTTCAGGTCGGATATCCCGTTGATCTTCTCTATCAGATGGTCCCCGTCCACGTCATCGAGACGGCTCCTCAGGGACCTGCGCATGAGCTTCTGCCCTCCGTGGACGACCTCCACGCTCCACTGCACCGAGGCCAGGACGGGGGCCGGCCCGCCGCAGGGCACGGTGGTCCTGTCCAGTATGGACTTCCTGAGGCCATCCTCCCCTTCGCCTTCGAACTCCGTCCAGTTGTATCCCACAGTGTATACCGAGTGGCCGTCGCTGCCGGATATCGGCGCCCACCTGTCGCGGTACTTCTCCATCACGGCCCGGGCGAACAGGTTGGAGTACGGGTCCGGATGCCCCCCGTTGATAACCTCGAAGCCGTCCAGGTCGTGCTCGAACAGTATGTCGTTCATCCCGGCCACGTGGAAGCTGAACGGATGGGGCGCGATGGTCAGCCCGCCCTGGTCCCGTATGGCGTCTATGGTCTCGGCCATGGTCATCCCCGGCTCTATCCGCTCGGTCAGCCAGAGGCCGATCACCTCTCCCTCGGATGTCATGACCTCCTCGCCGACCACCACGTCGATGTCGTCGTACCCGGAAGCGTACCTCTGGGCCACGAAAGCCCCGGCGGTCTCGTCGTGGTCGGTTATGCAGAGGACGTCGATGCCGTTCCTCCTGGCCCGGTCCACCTGCTGCTCCGGCGAGGTCACGGACTCGGGGAACTTGAGAATGCCCAGATTGGAATACCCCGAGTACTGTGTGTGTACATGGGTATCCGCTTTCTGACGCATGCTACCTGAACGGGCGCTACATATTTACCTTTGTCCGTTCGCCCGGCATCGGGGAGGTCAGATTTATATCGTCGTCTGACATGGGCGGTGCATGGAATGGATGCTGCTCGGCCTGCCGGTGGGGATAGTGCTCCTGTATCTCGGCTCCGAGTGGATGGTGGACGGGGCCAAGAAGATGGCCCTCAGACTGGGCGTGACGCCCTTCATGGTGGGGCTGACCGTGGTGGCCTTCGGCTCGTCGGCCCCCGAGGCGGTCACTTCCCTGGTGAGCACGGCCAATCCGCAGATAATCATAGGCAACGTGGTCGGAAGCAACATCGCCAACATAGGTCTGGCTATAGGGCTCGCCGCGCTGATATCCCCGATAGCGTCCAGATACGGGGAGATAAGGTTCGAGATTATCTCCGCCGTGTTCTCCGTGGCCCTCCTGACGCTCCTCGCCCTCAACGGAACCATAGGTCCCGTGGAAGGAGCGGCGCTCGTGGCCTCGCTCTTCGTCTTCGTGTACCTTGTGTACAGGCTAAAGAAGGACCGTCCCAAGCGGGCCCCCGAGGCGGCCTGCTGCAGCGAACCCGCGGAGGAGGTCCGGAAGACCTCCCTCATGGTGTGCATCGTCATGGTGGCGGTCGGCATACTGGCCCTCTACTTCGGCGCGAAAGCCTTCGTGGAAGGGGCCAAGGTCCTGGCGTCCATGATGGGCGTCTCCGACCTGATGATCGGCCTGATCGTCGTCGCCGTCGGTACATCCCTCCCCGAGCTGTGCATATGCATAATGGCCGCCTACCGCAAGGAGAACGACATAGTGGTGAGCAACATCCTCGGAAGCGTGGTCTTCAACTGCTTCTTCGCCCTCGGCATCGGCGCCCTGCTGGTAGACATACCCGTGACCCACTACATGATGGCATTCCACATGCCTGTGATGGTGGCCTTCACGGTGCTGCTGGCGCTGATGATAAGGTCGGGCAACTCCGTCAGAAGGTGGGAGGGGGCGGTGCTGCTCATCCTGTACTCGGGCTACATAGCCGCGATGGCCGTATGGCCGCAGCTGACCTCCGGGGTGCTGTGATCAGGCGGAGGAGTAGTAGTACTCGCCCTTGGACTTCTGCTCCCGGTCCAGCCTGGATTCGGGCTTGTTGATCCTGGGGCGGTGGGTCTCCGCGTCCCTTCTGAAGGTTATGTCGACGGCCTCCAGGAACCTGTTCATCCCGTCCCTCATGGTGAACGGGCCGTCGCCGGTCCCGTGATGCCCCGGGTCGCCTCCGAACACCATCATCGAATCGGACACCATGTCCAGGAAGTAGATGTCGTGGTCGACGACCATCCCGCTCCGGCCGGTCTTCATCATCATGCGGCGGATGGTCTTGGCGGCGTTCATCCTCTGGTTGGAGTCGAGGTACGCCGAGGGCTCGTCGAACAGGTATATGTCAGCGTCCGCCGACAGGCAGAGCGTTATGGCCAGGCGCTGAAGCTCCCCGCCGGAGAGGTTGGCGACCTCCTTCTCCATCAGGTGCTTCATGCCCAGGGGCTCCAGCACCTCTCCGGCGAAGAATCCCGACTGCATCGTGTCGTAGGCTCTGGAGTGCAGGAGGTCGCGCACGGTGCCCTCGAAGTCCCCGGTTATGTACTGCGGCTTGTAGGCCACCCTGACGTTGGAGTCCATCTCCCCCGAGTCGGGGTCTATCGCGCCGGCCAGTATCTTCACGAAGGTCGTCTTCCCAGTGGCGTTGGGCCCCACAACGCCCACGGTCTCCCCCATCCTGACCCTTCCCGGCCCCACGTCCAGGCGGAATCCGCCGAAGTCCTTGACCAGCCCGTCGTAGGATATCAGGCTGGGCGTCTCCGAGTCGGCCCTGGGAGGCGAGGCCTCGAACTCTATCGGGCGGTCCCTGAAGCGTATGTTCTCCTCGGGCAGGTATCCGTCCAGGTACACGTTTATGGCGGTCCTCACCTGCCTCGCGGGGGTGAACACGCCGTAAGCCCCCTCGGACCCGTACACCACGCTCACGTTGTCCGCCATGAAATCCAGTATCGCCAGGTCGTGCTCTATGACGATGACCTGCCTCTCCGCGCTGAGGTCCTTGATGATCCGGGCGACCTTCACCCTCTGGTAGATGTCCAGGTACGACGTCGGTTCGTCGAAGAAGTATACGTCGGCGTCCTTCATCACCGTGGCGGCCAGGGAGAGGCGCTGCAGCTCCCCGCCCGACAGCTTGTCCAGCTCCCGGTCGAGAACCTCCGTCAGGTCGAACATGGCGGCGGCCTCGTCGATCCCCATCCGCTCCTGGACCTTGGAGAGCAGGTCCCTGACGACGCCCTTAACGGCCCTGGGGAGCCTGTCCACGTACTGGGGCTTCATGGCCGTCCTGACCTTCCCGGCGTACACGTTCTCGAGGAAGTCGTGCAGCTCGGTGCCCGCGTAGTGCTCCAGCACATCATCCCTGGAAGGCGGGTCGGCGTACCTGCCCAGGTTGGGCGTCTCCGTCCCCGACAGCATCTTGATCGCCGTGGTCTTGCCGATGCCGTTGGGCCCCAGTATCCCGGTGACCAGCCCCTTCTTGGGGACGGGGAGCCTGTACAGGCGGAAGGAGTTCTCCCCGTACTGGTGCACCATCTCGGAGCCCAGCTCGTCGGCCAGCCCTATTATCTTTATGGCGTCGAACTGGCATTTGTTGACGCATATCCCGCATCCCTGGCACAGGTTCTCGGATATCACGGGCTTCCCCTTCTCGCCGAAGGTTATGCATTCCACCCCCGTCCTCATGAGCGGGCAGAATTTAACGCACTCCTTGTTGCACTTCCTGTTCTGGCATCTGTCCTGCAGTACGGCGGCTATGCGCATGGCGACGCTTATAAGGAGGACGGATATAAGCCTTGGCGAAGGGCGCGCCCGATGCGCGCCGCACGAGAGATGCTGCCGCATGAGTGACAACGCGCGCGCCAAGAAAGATGTCGAGAAGATGCTGGGGAATCCCAGGAAGGCCATATTGGCAATAGCTCTGCCGGTGGCCCTGGCCCTGCTTCTGCAGAACGCCAACAACCTGGTGGACGCCCTGTGGGTGGTCGGCCTGGGGTCGGACGCCCTCAGCGCGATAGGGCTTTCGCACCCCCTGTACTCCGTGACGATCGCGATCGGCACCGGGATCGGGATAGGCGCGTCCTCGGCGATAGCCTGGAGGATAGGCAAGGGCGAGAAGGGTCTCGCCGACCGCACCGCATCCCAGTCGGTGATGACGGGCCTGGTCGTGGGGCTGGCCCTGACCCCGGTGCTCCTCCTGGTGGGGGAGCCGGTGATGCTATACATGGGCGGGGCTCCGGTCATGGACCTGTGCCTGGACTACTCCTACCCCCTCTTCCTGTCCTCCGCGGCCACGGTCATGATGGGGGTGTTGACCGGCATACTGCGCGGGGAGGGGTCTGCCAGGCGCTCGATGTACATGCTGCTGCTCTCCGCCGGCCTTAACATAATCCTGGATCCGATATTCATATACACTTTCGGCTGGGGGATATCCGGGGCGGCCTGGGCCACCGTTTTCTCCTGCATCCCGGCGGTGATGCTGCCGGTCTTCTGGTACTTCGTGAGAAAGGACATGTACCTGGACCCGCTGCTCAGGGGTTTCCGCTTCGACCGTTCCCTCCAGAGGGACATAATGAGGGTCGGCGCGCCGGAGGCCATGGAACTCTGCATAATGAACCTCATGAACATATTCCTGAACACCTACGTGATAGTCGCCGGGGGAACCGACGCCATGGCGGTCTGGTCCACCGTCTGGAGGATAAACTACATGCTGCTGATACCGGTCCAGGCGATAGCGTCCGCGGTGGTCCCGGTCTGCGCCGCGTCCTACGGGATGCGCAGGTTCGACAGGATAAGGGAAGGGTACAACCACTCCCTGGCCGTCGGCATAGCCTTCACGGCCGGGCTGTCGCTGCTGCTGTTCCTGGGGGCGGAGCAGGCGGCCACGGTTTTCACCTATTCCGGGGGAGCGGAGGACCTGCGGCCGGCCATGGCCCACTTCATACGCGTATGCTGCCTCTTCATGCCGACGATGGCCTGGGTGTTCATAGGGTCCTCCCTGCTGCAGTCGATGGGGAAGGCCACCTACGCGATGCTTTCGACGTTGATCCGCAACGTCGTCCTGGTGCTGATATTCGCATACCTGGCCACCTCCGGCACCGATGCGCTCTGGTGGGGGCTGCTCGCCGGAGAGGTAGCCGGAGCGGCCCTCATGGGCGTCTGGGGACGGGCCACGCTGAGGGCGTTGGAGAGGAAGCCCCTTCGCACGGACACCGCGGCGTGACCTGCGATTATAAGTACAACATCCGTCTAAAGGTTCGGCATGGCCGATTCTCAGGAGGATGTCAAGACCAAAGAAGTGGAGACTCTGTTGGGCAACCCAAAGAAGGCCGTGGTGGCGATGGCGATCCCGATGGCCATCGCCATGGCCGCCCAGATGGCCAACAATCTCATCGACGCCGTATGGGTCTCCGGTCTCGGACCCAACGCGCTCGCCGCGGTCGGTCTGATATTCCCGCTCTTCTTCATACTGGTCAGCGTAGGCAACGGGATAGGCATCGGAGCCTCCTCCGCCATAGCCCGCCGCATAGGGAGGGGGGACAAGGCCGGCGCGGAAGGCGTGGTATCCCAGTCCGTAATGCTCATGCTCCTGTCGGGTGTGGTGATGACGGTGGTCTTCATGCTCATCGCGGCCCCTCTGCTGGAGCTGCTGGGGGCCGGGGAGATCCTGAGCATGACGCTGGACTACGGATACCCCATATTCATGTGCGCCCTGGTCGTGTTCTTCACGGGTCTCCTGACGAACCTGCTGAGGTCGGAAGGCGCGGCCAAGCGCTCCATGAGGATAACCATACTGGCGGCGGCCGTCAACATAGTCCTCGATCCCATATTCATATACACCTTCGGCTGGGGGATGGCCGGAGCGGCCTGGGCGACCGTGATAGCCATGTGCATCCCCCTGATGGTGGCGGCTTACTGGTACCTCGTCAAGAAGGACACCTACCTCAGGATAAGGCTCAGAGGGTTCCGTTTCGACTTCGTGACGGTGAAGGAGATCTTCACCATCGGCATCCCCGCCTCGGTCGACATGATCCTCATATCCCTGGTCTCCATGGTGATGAACGTCCTTCTGATAATGGTGGACAGCACGAACGGGGTCGCGATATTCTCCTCCGGATGGAGACTGATCCAGCTTCTGATGATACCTCTGATGGCAATAGGCTCGGCCATAGTTCCGGTCTTCGCCGTCGGATACGGCTCCAGGCGCTACGACAAGGTCAGGGACGCCTACGTGTTCTCGTTGAAATGGTCTGCGGGCATAATGCTGCTGCTGTCGGTGCTGACGTTCGTATTCGCCCCGGAGATGGTGACGATATTCACGTACACCGAGAGCACGGCGGTGCTGAAGGACCAGATGGTGAACTTCCTGAGGATATCCTGCCTGTTCCTGCCGTTCATGTCCTGGGGGTTTGTCTCAGGGGGCCTGTTCCAGGCCTTCGGAATGGGGGGCAAGGCTCTGATATCGTCCCTGTTCAGGAACCTGCTGCAGATACCCGTATGCTACTTCCTGGCCATCACCGTGTCCACCCTGAACGCCATGTGGTGGGGTGTGGCGACGGCGGAGATACTGGGATCAATCATGATGGGGGGCTGGGGGACGCTGGTGCTGCTCTCCGTGCTCGGGAAGCGCCGCCCCAGGGACCCCATGCCGCAGTGAGGGATGTGTGAACATTTATTACGGCCTTCCACCTAAAGGGGGTCGGTATAAATGGCAAAAGTACTCGTAGCAGTGGCCTGGCCCTACGCCAACGGCGTGATACACCTGGGGCACATGGCCGGTTCCATCCTCCCGCCCGACATATTCAGCAGATACAACCGTCTCCTCGGCAACCAGGTCCTGATGGTGGGCGGGTCCGACCAGCACGGCACCCCCATAACCGTCTCCGCCGAGAAGGAGGGCATAAGCCCCGAGGAGCTGGCGGACAGATACCACCGGATCAACAAGAAGGCGATCGAGGACATGGGCATCGAGTACTCCCTGTACACCAAGACCCACACGGAGAACCACACCGAGGTGGTCCAGTGCGTCTTCCGCAGGCTCCTGGAGAACGGGCACCTGGACATCAGGAGCGCCATGCAGTACTACTGCCCCTCCTGCGGGCGCTTCCTTCCGGACAGATATGTGGAGGGGGTATGCCCGGAGTGCGGTCGCGAGGACGTGCGCGGTGACCAGTGCGACGCCTGCGGCAAGACCTTCGAGACCGGGGAGGTCCAGGGGGCCCGCTGCATACAGTGCGGCACAGCCCCGGAGGTCCGGGAGACGGAGCACTACTTCCTGAGACTCTCCGATTTCAGGGACAGGCTCCTGGAGTACGTGGACGGAATGGACCACTGGAGGTCGAACGTTAGGACGTTCACATCCAACTGGATCGGGAACGACGGTCTCAAGGACCGGGCGATAACGAGGGACATGGACTGGGGCGTGCCCATACCGGTGGAGGGCTGGGAGGGGAAGGTCATCTACGTCTGGTTCGATGCCGTCATAGGGTATCTGAGCGCCTCGATAGAGTACTCCAGGGCCATCGGGGAGCCCGATTACTGGAAGGGCTTCTGGAAGGATCCGGAGGTCAGGCACTACTACTTCCTGGGCAAGGACAACATACCCTTCCATTCGATAATCTGGCCCTCCATACTGATGGGGGTCGGCGGTCTGAACCTGCCCTACGACATACCCGCCAACGAGTACCTAATGTTCAGGGGCGGGAAGCTGTCCAAGAGCCGCGGGGGAGCCATAGACATACCTTCCGTGCTGTCCAAGTACGACACGGACGCAGTCAGGTACTACCTGTCCGTGTGCATGCCCGACACCCACGACTCCGAGTTCACCTGGGAGGACTTCCAGACCAAGATCAACAACGAGCTGGTGGCCGCCCTCGGCAACTACTACCACAGATGCCTGAGCTTCACCCGGAAGAACTTCGTCTCCATACCTGGGGAGGACACGGAGGAGGGGTCGGCGGATGTCGTCGGCGAGATCGACCGCGCGTTCTCCGAGTACCGGGAGTGCATGGACGCCTGCGACTTCAAGAAGGCCGTCAGGACGGTCATGGAGCTCGCCCGCTTCGGCAACAGGTACTTCGATTCCGTGAAACCCTGGGCGCTGCTGAAGTCCGACAGGGAGGCCTGCGGAAGGGTCATGAACACCAATCTGCGTCTCGTGAAGGCCCTTGCCGTCATGGCATGGCCCTTCATGCCCCGGTCCTCCGAGAGGATATGGGGGTACCTCGGTCTCGAGGGCGGGATAGAGGCCTGCGGATACGATGGGATGAAGGACCCGTTACCCGTGGGAAGGGAGCTGCCGGAGCCGGCTCCGGTCTACAGGAAGGTGGAGACGGAGTCCCCCTCCGAGGCGGCCCCCGCACCCCAGGCCGGAAAGGGTCCCGAAGGCCCCTTCGCGGACTTCAGGAGGCTGGACATACGGGTCGGCACGGTGGTCTCCGCCGACGACCACCCCGATGCGGATAAGCTGTTCCTGCTGAAGGTCGACGTGGGCGAGGAGAGGCAGATCGTCGCCGGTCTGAAGGCCTTCTACTCCAAGGAGGATATGGTCGGCCGCAGGGTGCTGGTCCTGTGCAACCTGAAACCCGCGAAGCTCAGAGGGCAGATATCCCAGGGCATGCTGCTGGCCGCCGACGACGAGGGTCTCGGAGGGAATACGGTGCTGCTTCTGAAGCCGTCTTCGGACGTTCCCGACGGCACTCCGATGAACTGCGGGATGGAGAACGTCACCGCGACAATCGATTACAAGGACTTCCAGAAGGCGGTGCTCAAGGTCGCATCCGTGAGGGATGGGAGGTTCCAGGCGGACGGAGCGCCGGTTCTGGACCTCCCGGAGGGCGCCCCCGCCCGCGTGGCCGCGGTGCTGGAGGGAGGATCGGCTGCGGCCCTGACGGACGGGAGGTCCTGCGTGGCAACCGTGGACCGCGACATAACCGACGGGGCAGGAGTCAGATGAGGGCGGACCTGCATGTTCACTCGTCCTTCTCGTCCGACGGCCACAGCCGCCCCGGACAGATAATAGAGGCGGCCCTGGCCAGGGGCCTGGGGTGCGTGGCGGTCACCGACCACAACAGCTTCGAGGCGTACGACCTGATGAAGGACGACGGCAGGCTCATCATCATACCGGGGGAGGAGGTCTCCTCCAAGGAGGGCCACATACTGGCATACGGCATAGACAGGGAGATCCCTCGCGGGATGTCCGTCCGCGACACCATAGACGACATACGCGACGCCGGAGGAGTGGCCTTCGCCGCCCACCCTTACAGATGGTGGTCCGGCCTGGGAGAGAGGAACGTCCTCATGCACGATTTCGACGGCGTCGAGGCCCTCAACGCCCGCTCGGTCCCCTGGGCCAACAGGGACTCCTTCGAGCTGGCCCTGCAGATCGGGAAACCCGTGAGCGCGGGAAGCGACTCCCACAGCCCCAGGTCCATAGGCAAAGGGTACGTGGAGCTCCCGGAGGGGCTCAGGACCTGGCAGGACGTCATCTCGTCCGTGATGAGGGGGGAGGCGGAGCCCCACAGCAGCGACCGCACGCTCTACTGGACAGTCAGGTACGGGGTCAAGTCCATAGGCCAGTGGATGTTCCGCGGTTTCCGCAGGATGTGAGTCAAAGACCGTCCTGGTCGGAGGATCCGAAGTTCAGGGCGGGGCAGGGACCGAAGCAGTCCTTGCACCTTATGCACAGGTCCTCCTCCATCTCCACCCTGCCGTCCTTCATGTACAGGGCGTCCATGCCGCACCGCGCCGCGCACAGCCCGCATCCCACGCACTGCTCGGATCTGACTATGAGCTGCCACATCCTGTCCATGTTGGCCCTGGCATCCCGTTCTATGTTGGCCTTCGAGATCACCGACCCCTCCCTGTACACCGTGACGAAGTCGGCGGTCATGAAATCCCCGCTCGGATCCACCTCGTTGTTTATCGCCAGGGCCCTGGCGAAGGGCCGGAGTCTCTCCAGGTCGATCGGTCTCGACACCGCGGCCTCCACGCTGTAGCCTATGACGCAGGGCGAGTAACCCTCCTGGACGCTGATGCGCAGGGGGCCCCCGTCCCCTTCGAAGCTCTGTCTTGCGATCTCGGAAACATCCTTCCCTGTCATCCTGGACACCTCGTCTCTGACGGACTGGGGGACGCGTTTCCATCTCCAGAGACCGTACTCCTTCCATTCCGGAGGCAGCCCGCGCTCCCTCATGAAAGAATCCAGGAAAGTATCCCATTGCCCGTATCTGTCGCTGTTGCCCGATACCGCCTCGAGCTCCGACATGTCCGATGCGGGGCAGAGGAAGCAGCCTATGCGGTCGAGCCCCCGGGTGTACCACACATTGAAAGGCTCCTTCTTGTGGAATATGTACAGCCAGACGTGCATGGCGCTCCAGCTCTGGATGGCGGAGGCGCCGATCTGTCCCGGGGTCCAGGGGTTGGACCATATCCTGGGCTTGGCGTTCCTGGCCTCGGACTCGTACTTCCTCTGCCCGATGAAGGAGAGCACGCCGTCCGGGAAGTTCTTGTTTATCGCGGCCACCGTAGGCCCCAGCTTGTTGGTCTTGCAGCACCATCTGAAGTCCTTGGCCGGCGGTCCGAAATGCACAAGGTTCCCGAAGAATGCGTCCGTGGGGGCCTTCTCCTCTATGAGCGTGAGTCCGTGCCTCTCGCAGGTCTCGCGTACGTGCCTCACGGTCTCCCCGAACTCGAGTCCGGTGTCCACGAAGAGCACGGGCAGCCGCCTTCCGGCGTCCAGCGTGAGCAGCAGGGTGGCCAGGCTGTCCTTGCCACCCGAGAAGGACACGATCGCGGGCTCCTCATGCCCTTCGATGGTCCGGTTTATGAAGGCGACAGCCTCGTCCCTCCTTCTGAGTACGACCTCCTCGTTGGCCTTCACGGCATCCTCCCAGGTGTGGGAGGGCCCCGCGGCGACCGGTGTCTCCTGACGGTACCATTTGGTCTTGACGGCCAGCCCCCTGTCCGCAGAGATCATCTCCCCGGCGGACATCCTGGCTATACCGGTGGCAACCACCTCCCTGTCCGAGGTCATTATGATGACCTCGTCGCCATCCCGCACGCCGGGGTGGGCGTCGAGAACCCCGGGGGCCATGAGGTTCTTGCTGTCCCTCACGAAGGGCACGGCCTCGGGCTCTATCGTGACGTAACCTCTGGTGGCCACCCTGCCGATGCGCAGGGCGCTCTGCATGCGGTTTATGAAGCGCCATCCCCTGCCGATGTCGTAGCGTATGCTGGCCATGGCCGTGCCGTCCACCACGATCTCCTCCATCCTGTCCAGCGAAGGGGCCTTGTTGAGTATGACCAGGCGGCCTTCGGGTATCAGTGCGTCGCCGGAACCCTCTCCGAACTGGGAGTCGGCCAGCCTCTTGATGAGCGATATGTCGTGCTCGAAGGCCGGACGGGAGTCCCCCGGCGGGGTCAATTCGGTCTCGTGGGTATCCCCGCCGCATACCGGACATCTCTTGGATTCCATTATCGGCAGGTTGCATTCGTCGCACCACCTGAGGTGGTTCTTACCCAGTCTGACAGCGGCCATGTCTGAGTGAAGGACGGTGCAGGATATAGGCTTTGCCTGCTCCTAGACCCCTACATAGGTTAAATATGGTCACCATCATTCGGATGGCGGTCTGCAGATGACGAACAAGCTGAAGGCATCCAGAAGGTCCATGGAGATGAACTACGCCATACGCGAGGTCACCCTCCCGGCCGCAGAGGCAGAGAAAAGCGGACAGAAGATGTACCGTCTCAACATCGGGGATCCCAACAAATGGGATTTCGAGACGCCGGAGTACTTCAAGGCCGCCCTCAGGGAGGCCGTGGACCGCCAGGACAACGGATACGGCGACTCCCAGGGGGAGCTGGACTTCAGGAAGGCCATCGTCGACAGGGAGTTCGAGAAGCACGGCGCGGTGACGACCTCCGAGAAGGTCTTCGTGACCAGCGGCGTGGGCGAGGGCATAAACGTGCTGATGGGGACCCTGGTCGAGCAGGGGGACAACGTCCTCGTGCCCGGCCCCGGATACCCCTCCTACATCCAGTACATAAACTTCTACGGCGGCAGGGCGGTCCCCTACAGGCAGATAGAGGAGGAGGACTGGAGACCCGACGTGGACATGATCCGCAGGAGGATCGACGGAAGGACCAAGGCCATAGTGGTCATCAATCCCAACAACCCCACGGGGGGCGTCTACGAGGAGAAGGACCTCCGCGAGATCGGGGACATTGCGGCGGAGCACGGGATACCAGTGGTGTCCGACGAGATATACGACAAGATCGTCTACGGCGGCAGGTTCTTCTCGCTGTCCAGGCTGCCCTCGGATGTTCCGAGGATAATATTCAACGGTTTCTCCAAGGTCAACCTGATGCCAGGATGGAGGATCGGATACGGGTACATAATGGACGAGGTCGGTCTGCTGGACGAGGTTTTCGAGGGCATGATGAGGCAGTTCCGCGCCAGGATATGCCCGAACGTCCCCTGCCAATGGGCGGCGAAGGCATCGCTGCAGGGGCCCCAGGACTACATCGTGGACATGAACAGGAAGCTCAAGGAGAGGGCGGACTTCACCTACAAGAGGCTCAACGAGATACCCGGGATATCAACCCGGAGGGCCAGGGGGGCCCTCTACATGTTCCCCAAGATCGATCTGACCGCCTGGGGATCGGACAAGGAGTTCGTGTACGACCTGATAAAGTCGGAGGGCGTGGTCCTTGTCCACGGCTCCGGGTTCTGCGAGGAGTTCGGGAAGGGGCACTTCAGGACGATACTGCTGCCTCCCATGGAGACGCTCGAAGAGGCGTACGACCTTCTCGAGAGGTTCATGGTGCGCAGGATGCGCTGAACGTCTCCCTGAACCGCACCCTCGCGGCCGCATACCGCGGACGCCGGCCGGACGCTCATCCCAGATGCACGAGCAGCCCTTTTCCGGGGTCTTTCTCCGAAGGCAGCGTGAGCTCCCCCTTCGAACGTCGATCTCGTCCCCAGACCCGGGAGATGCAGCGAACCCTCCGTGCAACGGACGGAGCCGTGGTCGTGCGACCGGACGAAGAGCGTGTTCAGAGTCAGGTTAGCATGGACGAAACATTGATGATGGGTGAAGTGCGGACTGCCGATGGCTTCCTCGGAGAGCCTCCTCACAGCGATCGGCGTCTCCGCGGAGTCGGGCCAAGACGAGTCTCCTCTTCCCGGTCAGCTCCTTGCTGAGCCTGATGGATCAAGTTTGAAGAACCACCCAGGTCGGAACCGCTCAGGACGTTCCTCGGGTCGAGGAACGTCATCGCCCCGTCTTGCTCGCTTTCGGAAAGAAGTGTCATGACGATCCATTATCGTCTTGATTACGAAAACAGGCACGACCGAGGCCCCGGAAAGGACGGTCGCCCGCCGGGGCCCGCCGGACCCTCACCTCCCGAGTCTCTGGAGCATCTTGACGACGGAGTCCACCGCGTCGCGTCCCTTCTCGATCCTGTCGACGGCCTGGAGCTGGGTCATGTCGGGCCCGGTTATGCCGAGTGCCACGGGCTTGTTGCTGTCGAGGGCCATGTCCGCTATCTTCCTGGCGGCCTGGGCTATTATGACCTCATCGTGTTTGGTCTCCCCTTTGATCACGGCGCCGAGGGTTATCACGGCATCTATCTCGGGGTCCTCGAGAAGGTACTTCAGGGCCAGAGGCATGTCGAACACGCCGGGCACCATGATGGTCTTCGCTATCGTCACTCCCAGGAATTCCGCCTCTGCCTTGGCCCTCTCGATCATCATGGATGTGATGTCGAAGTTGAATTCCGCCGCTACCATTCCTATCCTGTAGTTCTTCATAAGGTCACTTCCTCCTCATCACGGACCCTGCGTCCGCGAATCCCTGTCTGAGTCCCGTGCCGGCGCGCCTGGTGAGGCTCTCCGGGCGGAACAGCAGATCGTATACGTTCAGCGCGTGCTCCCTGGCCCTGCGATCGGCCAGGAAGGCCAGCGTCTTCTCGTCTTCGGCCTCGTCCTCGTGGACGAAGACCTCTATCACATGGGTGTTCGTCATGAGCTGTGCGCGTATGAGTCCCGTGGAGGCCTCGTGGGCGCACATCTTGTCCTTGTCCTTGGGGCCGGGCATGCCCAAGGCCATCACTATGTCGCACCTCTGCTCCTCGATGAGCTTCTTGCAGGCGACGGGGAGGTCCTTGACCCCGGGCACGGTGTACCTGATTATCCGGAAGCCCGTGCCGGCGCGCTGAAGCTCGTCCGCTGCGGCGGCACCCATGTCGTATCTCGCAAAGGTGGTGTCGGCTATGCCGATGAGCTTCATTCAATCCCTCCGTGCCCGTCGACTATCCTCTTTATTATCTCCCGGGTGGCGGTGAGGTCCTCCGAGAACCTGTCCGCCCTCCTTATCTCGACGCTGCCGAGCCCCCGGGCGGCCAGCTCCCTGCGCAGGGCGTCCTCGTCGAAGCCCTGGTCGAAGCCCAGTACGATGATGTCCGGACCTATGTCGGCGACCGTAGACAGCATGTCGCCCTCCTTCCCCAGGACCGCCCGGTCGACGGGTTTCAGGGCCCCGACGATGCGTACCCTCATGGCCTCGGGGGTTATGGGCTGGTGCTTCCTCCTCCTGGCCGTGCTGTCGCATGCGACCACGACCACGAGCTCGTCGCCCATGGACTTGGCCTGCTCAAGGTAGGATATGTGGCCGGTGTGTATGATGTCGAATACTCCGGACGCCATCACCCTTACCATGAAAATCAACCCTTCAGTTTCTGCAGATGCCCGTGCCAGGCCTCCAGTATCTCATTGCCGGTGACGAAGGTCAGGTCGTTCTCCCGGGCGTACTTCAGCACGCTTTCCTTCCCGCGGGAGTTCCCATCGTCTTCCAGCATCTCGCATATGGTCGCGGAAGGGCGGACGCCCGCCATGTACATGAGGGCTGTGCACAGCTCGGTATGGCCCTTGCGGGTCTCCAGTATCCTCTCCGTGGTGTTCAGGAGGTGCACGTGGCCGGGAGCCCTGAAGTTGGCCCCCAGTTCGGCGGCTATCTCCTCCGCGGGGCGGTCCTGGAACACCGTGCCGGCGTACTCCTTTATGGTCATCGCCCGGTCGTTGTCGGTGATGCCGGTGTAGGTCCTCCTGTGGTTTATGGTCAGGCCGAAGGAGGATCTCGTGTTATCGTAAGGTATGTCGGTGGGCGCCATAGCGGCGAGGATAGGGTACTTCCCGGCGTCGTCCCAGAATATGTCGGACAGGAAGGGAAGGCCCAGCGAGGAGGCCACGCTGTACGGCGTGGTTGTGCAGATAAGACCTCCCGCATCCTTCCTCATCCGCCTCACGGTCTCACCGGTGACGAACTCCGAGGCCACGGTCATGTCGGTCTCCCTCTCCCGGTCGTCGAAATCGTAGACCAGTACCATCCTTCCCTCCCTTATGTCCTTCAAAGCTCTGTCCATGTTCATAGCACGCCCTCTGGTCGGGGTTCGTAAGGTGCCGTATAAAAAAACGTTTGGCGATTTACCACGAATGTGGTTGAACAACTTCTCCGTAGTAGGTCCGGTGGTCAACAGCCTCCCCCCTGCCACGGTTTGTTTTTATATGTCCATGCGACTAGTCCGTCAAGGTGCACCATGGACTGTTCAGGCGGTATCGAGGATTCGAAGATGTACATGCAGGTGAAGGGCCTGCCGGAGCAGATAGAGGAGGCTCTGGATGCGGAGATAGGAGAAGTCAGAAGGACCCGCAACATATGCATCTTCGGGATGGGGGCCTCCTCGCTGGCAGGAAGCATCCTGTCCGACTATGCCGACAGCACGGCGGACATGCCCATACCCGTGATACGCAGCACCGAGCTGCCCAAGTGGCTGGACGGGGAGACCACCGTCATCGCCGTGAGCTACTCCGGGAACACCAGGGAGATACTCTGCGTCTACGACGAGGCCCGCTCCCGGGGGTGCAACATAATATCCATAACCTCCGGCGGCGCCCTGCTCGAGAGGTGCGCATCCCATGGAATGAAGGTCATAAAGGTCCCGGAGGGTCTGGTTTCCCGCGGAGCCCTCGGCTGTCTGATAGGGTACCTGGGAGCGCTCCTGGAGGACATGGGCGTATGCAACAGCAGAGAGGAGCTCCGGAGGATGCTGCCGAAACTCAAGGAGCAACGCGACCTCCTCATATCGGAGGAGAACAACCTGGCCCGGAATATGGCCCAGAGGATGGCGGACAGCATCCCGGTGATATACAGTCTTTCCAACATGCGGTCCGCGGCGGTCAGGTGGAAGACCCAGTTCAACGAGAACTGCAAGATGATAGCCTTCAACGGCTCCATCCCGGAGTTCAATCACAACGAGATAATAGGTTGGACCGAGGACAATTTCAACAACGATAATTTCATACCCGTGATACTGTACGATGAAACGGCCTCCGATCTCCTCAGGACGATGACGGACACTTCGATAGGACTGCTGAAGGAGGGCAACCAGGATGTTCTGGAGTATCACGTGGGAGGATCCAGCAGCCTGGAGAAGAACATAAAATGCATCATACTTGGCGACTTCGTGTCCCTCTACATGGCGAAGATCAGGTGCGCCGACCCCTCCAACGACGAGGGCGTGGAATCAATAAAAGAGGGCCTCGACTTAGATGAGGAGAGGGGCCTGGCCCATCAGGGATGAGAAGTCCCTCCGTACGAACGCTTTTTTACCCGTGTGCGGTTATGAGCACCGATTGAAATGCAGATCACCGATGACGCGCGTTACATAAGAGAGAACGTGATGGCTCACAACAGATGGTTCGAGGAGTGCATCCCCATGATAGCCTCCGAGAACCTGATGAGCCCTCTGGCCAAGGAGATGCTCATCTCGGACCTGGCGGACAGGTATGCGGAGGGCCTCCCCGGCAAGCGCTACTATCAGGGCAACATATACGTCGACAAGGTGGAGACCAAGGCCACGGAGCTGGCCAAGGAGCTGTTCGATGCATCCTTCGCCGATGTCAGACCCATCTCGGGAACCGTCGCCAACATGGCCGTCCTCTTCGCCTTCGCCAACCCCGGCGACACCATAACAACCTGTGCCCTGGCCCAGGGGGCCCACATATCCACCTGCGAGTTCGGTGCCTTCGGACAGAGGGGCGTAAGGTCGGTTAACTACCCGTTCAACGAGCACGACATGAACCTGGACGTGGACGGCACGGCCAAGCTGCTACGCGAGGTCAAGCCGAAGATCGCCCAGTTCGGCCTGTCGGTGTTCCTGTTCCCCCCGCCCCTCAGGGAGCTGGAGGACACCTTCAACGAGGTGGGCTGCCTGGTCTGGGAGGACTGCGCCCACGTTCTCGGCCTGATAGCCGGCGGACAGTTCCACGACCCCCTGAGGGAAGGCGTCAACATAGTCTCCTCCAGCACCCACAAGACATTCCCCGGCCCCAACCACGGCATGATACTCGGAAGCGACCTGACCGAGGAGCAGGAGAAGCAGATACAGAAGGCGGTCTTCCCCGGTGTCACCTCCAGCCACCACCTCCACGCCATGGCCGCCCTCGCAGTGACGCTGGCTGAGATGAAGGTCTTCGCCAGGGACTACGCCGCCCAGGCCTGCAAGAACTCCCGCGCCCTGGGAGAGGCCCTGTACGAGCTGGGCGTCCCGGTCCTCTGTCCGGAGCTCGGCTTCACCAGGTCCCACGCTATCGCTGTGGACGTCTCCCAGTTCGGCGGGGGCAAGGAATGCGCCCAGCTCCTCGAGGACGCCAACATAATCTGCAACAAGAACATGCTCCCCAGGGACACCAGCTCCGTCAGGCCCTCCGGCCTCAGGCTGGGCTCCCAGGAGATGACCCGTCTCGGGATGAAGGAGAGCGAGATGAAGCAGGTGGCGGAGCTCATAGCGAGGGTCGTGAAGAAGAAGGAGGACCCCGCCAAGGTGAAGGAGGATGTCAGGGAGCTCAAGAGGCTCTTCTCCACCGTGCAGTACTGCTTCAACGCCGGCGAGCCCGCTTACGCCTACCACAAACTCGTGGACTGAGAGGTCCCTGCGGGGCCGGGGATCCCCGGCCCCGAACATTTTTCCGCTTTCTCTGTCTTCCTGGCCTCAAAAGGTTATTATCCCCTCCCGCCATATACCTCGCAAGGTGATATCATGGGATTACTGGACAAGGTAGGTACGGCCTTCAAGAACACCGACAGCAAGATAGGGCAGAGCATCGAGGAATCAAAGATCAACGGCAAGATCAACGAGGAGCTCCACAAGACGAACAAGAACTACGGGGCGCTTGGCGAGCTTTACTACGCCAAGACCGAGGGCACGGCGGAGAACTTCGACGAGGATTCGAGGAAGATCTGCGCCGAGATAAGGGAATCCCTGGAGACCATAGATTCCCTCAAAGAGGAGCTCGAGACGGTCAGGGCCAAGGCGGAGTCCCTCAGGGAAGCCAACAAAACGAAGCCCGAATGAGCTTTTCCTCAAACGGTGCGCCCTCGGGCGCTTACGCTTTCCTTTCATCGACACTCACTTTTATATATTCTTAGGCTCTCCTCAAAATAGATGTCTTCAGGCAACAGGGAGGATTATCTCATCAGCATCCTGCGCCTGACCGAAGGCGAGACCGCGGCCAAGACCACCGAATTGGCCACTTTCATGGGCGTCTCCCCGGCCAGCGTAAGCGGCATGCTCAGGGAGCTCTCGAAGGAGGGTTATGTGGATTACACCAAGTACAAGGGCGTTTCCCTGACCGAGGAAGGGCTCAGGTACGCCCGCCAGATCAGGAAGAGGCATCATGTCATGGAGCGTTTCCTCACCGACATACTGGATGTGGATCATCAGACCGCCCATGAGGAGGCGTGCAGGATAGAGCACGCCCTGTCCGACGATTCCGCCATAAAGATGTGCCACATGCTGGGTACGCCGGTGGACGGCGACTGCGCCTCCTGCTCGGATCCCTGCAACGCATCCAGAGGGAAGATCGAGAACAACGTCCAGCTCAGCTGCATGCGTCCCGGGGACAGTGGCAGGATCTCGCACCTGAGGAGCGACGACTCCTGCATCATAAAGAAGCTGATATCGATGGGTTTCGTGCCGGGGCGCCAGGTGTCCCTGGACAGCAAGGTCTCCGAGAAGGGGCCCAGGATAATAGAGATAGGGAACTCCCTGGTAGCTCTGGACAGGGACATGGCCTCCATGGTCTTCGTGGATATAAGTGATTGATCATGCGGGACCGCGTATTGAAAGTGGCATTGGTAGGCCAGCCGAACGTCGGGAAATCGTCCCTTTTCACCCGCCTCACGGGAGTGGGCGTCATATCCTCCAACTATCCCGGGACCACGGTGGAGTTCGAGGAATCGGTCATAACCCGGCAGGGAACGACAGTCCGTGTCCACGACCTTCCCGGCACATACGGGCTCTCGGGCAACTCCGCCGACGAGAAGGTCGTCCTGGAGATGCTCCGGGACCAGGACAACGACGCCGTCATCGTGGTGGCGGACGCGCTGAACCTGGAGAGCAGCATCGTCCTCTGCTTCGAGGTCATGGAGATGGGCCTGCCGGCGATCCTGGCCCTGAACAAGACAGATTCCGCCAGGAAGAAGTTCGACATAGACGTGGAGAGGCTGGAGGTGATTCTGGGCATCGAGGTCATACCCGTTTCCGCCAAGACCGCCGAGGGCGTCGACGCCCTGGCCGACGCCGTCTGCCTGGGACTATCCAGGAGATCGGATTTCAAGGTAAGGTACGACGATCACATAGAGTACTACATAAGGGAGCTTTCCTCGTTCCTGCCTGAGAACCATTTCGACAGGAGGGGCAGGGCGGTCAAGATCCTGGAGGGGACCGAGGAGTTCCGGGGCCAGATACCTGAGGCCCTGGAGGCCAGGGTCATCAGGATGCGGGCGGAGTTCGAGTCCACCCACGGAGAGTCCATGGAGGTGGCCATCGGCCGCGACAGGTACGCCAGCGCCGATGTCATAGTGAAGAGGTGCGTGAGCAAGACCCAAAGGAAGCCGACCCGCGCCGAGCGGATATCGGACATGACGACCACGCCGTCCACCGGGCTGCCCATACTCATCGCGGTCTTCTTCTCGATATTCCTGATCATCGTGTACGTTGGTTCCGCTCTGGCCGAGGCCGTGGAGGCCGCCTACGACATGCTTGTGGGAACGGCCCTGGTGGATATAGGCCGGATGCTGGCGGGAGATCTGGGCGAGGCTGTGATGAGGGGCATAGACGAGAGCATCCGGGCCATACTCGGGCTGGTCATACCCTACATAATGGTCTTCTATCTGATCCTTGGGATCCTGGAGGACTCCGGTTACCTTCCCAGGGTGGTGGTGCTGCTGGACAGGCTGATGCACAGGTTCGGTCTCCACGGAGGCTCGGTGATATCGCTGGTTGTCGGCATAGGGTGCAACGTCCCCGCCATACTGAGCACCCGTTCGCTGGCGTCACGCAGGGAGAAGCTGATAACCTGCACGATGATCGTGATGGCGGTCCCTTGCTCAGCCCAGATGGCGATAATAATGGGAGCCACCGCCACGCACGCCGGGATACTCTACGCCTTCGGCATACTTATGATGCTGGGCGCCCTGGCCGTGGTCCTGGGCGTGCTGCTCAACAGGTTCCTGAAGAAGGAACCCTCGAACCTGGCCATGGAGCTGCCGGACCTGGTGGTCCCCCAGGCCAGGAACGTCCTCTTCAAGATGTGGTACCGTATAAAGGACTTCTTCTTCATCGCCTTCCCTCTGCTGGTGGTCGGGAGCATCGTGGTGGAGATAATGATGCAGTTCGGGGCCCTGGACATAATAGTGGATCCTCTGGCCTTCATAACCGTCGGGATGCTGGGCCTTCCCGCGGTGACCATCATAGCCTTCATCGTCGGCATACTCAGGAAGGAGGCCGCCGTCGGGATGCTGGGCATACTCACGGTGGGCGGCATCCCCCTGATAGATGTCATGACTCCGGACAACTTCGTGGTCTTCGGAGTGGTCATGGCGGTCTACATGCCGTGCCTGGCCACGATCGTGGTCATGGGCAGGGAGCTGGGCTGGAGGGACACCCTGGCGGTGTCGGTCCTCTCGATAACGATCGCGATACTGCTGGGCGCCGTGTGCAACCTGCTTCTTTCCGCGTTCTGATCAGCGGTGCGAGAAAACGGCGGTCAGGCCCTCCCTTCCCACAGACTCTATCCTGGCGAAGCCCACCCTCTCGAACTGGACCGTCTCCCCCTTCTCTTCGAGTATGAGGCCCTCGGCCAGGCCCTCTGCGGCGGTCCCGTCCGGCATGAGTATGCGGGCGGGGACGCTATCGCGGGTGACCCACTGCACAGCCTTGATCCCCTTCTTGAGCACGGACAGGTCGGTGCCGGCATATCTGGCAGGCGTTCCGAACTCTATGTTGCACAGGTCCTTGAGCCTGATCATCCCCGCCTCCTTGAAGAGGGCGGAGTCTGTGGCGGATATGAATACGGTCTTGGACCCGTCCACGGTGTACGTCCTGTTGCCCCTCTCGGGGTGGTCGGGGTGCAGGGGGGCATGGCCGGTGACGGAATCCGCTCCCTCGATGTCGTATCTGACGGGGTCCTGCACGAAGAAGTACCTATTGGAGGACCCGTCCACCAGGTCCCTGTTCATCGCGAACAGGTTGTCCCAGGAGAACTGTATGTCTATGGCCTTCATGCCGCTCTCCACCCAGTACCTCCTGACGGCCTCGGCCCTGATCCCGCGCCTCTCGAGCGCCCTCACGGTTCCCGTCCGGACGTCGTCCCATCCAGTGTACTCGCCGTCGCTTATGCACTTCCTTATCAGCGATGTCTTGAGAACCGTGTCCGGTATGTTCACCAGGCCGTAATGATGGTACGCGGGTTTCTTCCATCCGAAGTAATCGAATATGTACTCCTGCCTGAGGGTGTTGTTGAGATGGTCCTTCCCTCTGATCACGTGCGTCATGCCCAGCATATGGTCGTCCACGGCGACGGAGAGGTTCATCATCGGGTATGCCCGGTACCTGGTGCCCACCCGGGGGTGGGGGTGGCTGACCAACCTCAGGGCCACGAAGTCCCTGACGGCGGGGTTGGGGTGGTCCAGGTCGGTCTTTATGACAGTCACGGCCTCCCCGTCAGCGTACTCCCCGTCCAGGAACCTGTCGTACCTGTCCAGCTGGACCTCCGGAGGCAGTTCGCGGCAGGGGCAGGCGCACTTCTTCTCCTTGAGCTCTCTCCAGCGATCCGCATCGCAGGTGCACACGTAGGCCTTCCCCTGCTCCAGCAGCTTACGGGTCATGTCATAGTATATCTCGAACCTGTCGGACTGTACGACCGTGCTGTGCACCTCCACCCCCAGCCACTCCAGGTCCTCGGGTATCATGTCGTAGGCATCGGGGTCTATCTTCTCGGGGTTGGTGTCTTCGAACCTGTTGATGAGGGTACCCCCGTACCTCTTGACGTATTCGTCGTTGAGGACGGAAACCCTGGTGTGGCCTATGTGCAGCGGTCCGGAAGGGCCAGGGGCTATGCGCATGACCACCTTGCCGGAGACACCCTCCAGTTCAGGCAGGCTGTACGTGCGCTCCTTCTTCTCCCTGACCAGAAGGCCCGGGTCGGATTCCCTGAGGGCCGCGGTCTGCGCATCGAGGCCCATGGCGTTGACTTCTGCCACTATGCCTTCCACCAGCTCCATCGTCTCCGCGGACCTGCTCCTGTATTCGGGGTGCTCTCCGAGTATCTTGCCGGTCACGGCTTTGGGGTTGGCCCGGCCTTTGAAGAAGACGGCGTTCTGCAGTGCGTATTTCCTTACGGTGTCCTCGATAGGGTCCCCGGACATGCCTCCTGCATTCTGATGCCTGTATATGATGTTTTCACGACCGGCGCACCCGTATCCCGTCGTCACTGTAGGGGGCGTCCGCCCGTCAACGACCCAGATTCGCCGTTTTCCACCTCATATTAAAATATCCTCAAGAACATGAGGTAGCATATGTCAGTCGGCGGAAGGCTCCCAGAAGACGTACACGTCGTGTCCGAGAAGATAGAGTGCGAGTCCGAGAAGATAACGAAGGTCCTTATGGAGGATCAGGACCGCACGGTCCTCTTCGAGGACATAGGGGGAGGGAGGGCCGCCGGCAACGTTTTCTCCACAAGGGGGAAGATAGCCGAGGCCATGGGCATAAGGCCCCAGGAGATCGTGGATTTCCTCGCTTTCGCGATCGCCCACCCCGCGGCCGTCAACCCCGTCGGGAACCCGGAGTTCAGAGGGACCGTCCTGGACACCGATCTGATGAAGCTCCCGATACCGAAGTACTATCCCGAGGACGGGGGACGCTACATAACGGCCGGGATAATCATAGCCGAACTGAACGGGAAGAGGAACGTGTCCTTCCACAGGATGATGGTCATGGACGGCTCCCGCATGGCCGTCAGACTGGTCCCCCGGCATCTGTACACCATGTATGCGGAGGCGAGGAAGTCCAGGCAGGAGCTTAAGGTGTCCATCTGCGTGGGGGCTCCGGTGGAGGTCCTTCTCGCCGCCGCATCCTCCATCGATTTCGACGCAGACGAGCTGGAGATGGCCTCCGCCATGCGCATGAAGTCGTTCAATCAGCCCCTCTGTGTCGGTAAGTGCGACAACGGGATCACGGTTCCCGCCGAGTGCGATTACGTCATGGAGGGAGCCATAACCCTGGATTACACAGAGGAGGGTCCGTTCGTGGACATAACCGGGACCTACGATTTCGTCCGGAGGCAGCCGGTGATACGGATAGACAGGATCTGGGCCAAGAAGGACCCGGTGTTCCAGCTGCTTCTGCCAGGTGCCAATGAGCACTTCCTCCTGATGGGGCTCCCCCGCGAACCCGTAATACTCAAGACCGTCAGGCAGGCGGTCCCGAGGACCCATGCCGTGCGCCTCACGGAAGGAGGGTGCTGCTGGTTGAACGGCGTGGTGTCGATCTCCAAGAACAAGAAGGGGGACGGGGTGAACGCCATAATGGCGGCGTTCACGGGTCATCCCTCCATGAAACAGGTCATAATCGTGGATGATGACATAGACATCTTCAACGACCGCGAGGTGGAGTGGGCGGTTGCGACCAGATTCCAGGCCGACAGGATGCTGGTTGTGAAGGGCGCCGCAGGATCCTCTCTGGATCCCAGCGCCGACGGCACCACCAGCAAGATAGGGATCGATGCCACCATACCGATAGGACAGGACCCTGTACTCTACCGGAAGGTCACGCTCTGACCCTCAGTTCCACCAGTCCTTCTTCCGGTCTATGGTCTCAGACCTCTTGGGTCCGATGCTGACGATGTCGGCGGGGACGCCCAGGCGGTCCTCGATGAACCGGATGTAGGATCTCATGTTCTCGGGCAGGGCGTCGTATCCCTGCGAGGCGATTTCCTCGGTGTCCTCCCAGCCCCCCCATCCGGGAAGCGTCTCGTATACGGGCTCTGCTCTGCAGAGCCTGCCCAGGTCCGCGGGGAAATGGTTTACGACCTCCCCGTCTATCCTGTAAGCTGTGCAAACACGGACCTCGGGGTATCCGTTCAGAACGTCCAGCTTGGTTATCGCCAGGGAGGTGAATCCGCACATCCTCTTCGCGTGCTCGGCGACCACAAGGTCGAGCCAGCCGCATCTCCTGCCCCTTCCGGTGGTCACGCCGAACTCCCCTCCCTTCTTCTGCATCTCCGCCGCCTCCTCGCCGAAGAGCTCGGTGACGAAAGGACCCTCCCCCACCCTCGTGGTGTAGGCCTTCAGGCACCCTACGACCTTCTCTATCCGGCCGGGGGCGACGCCCGTGCCCGTGCATATGCCTCCTCCGCAGGTGGCCGAGGACGTGACGTAGGGGTAGGTGCCATGGTCGATGTCCAGCATCGCGCCCTGGGCGCCTTCGAAGAGAACCCTCCTGCCCTCATCCAGAGCTTCGTTCAGAAGGACGGAGCAGTCGCAGACGTGACCCTCTATCATCCTCCTCCAGCCCGTCATCTTCTCGTACAGGGATTCCACTGTGCATTGGCATTCCTCGGCGCCAAGCATCTCCATTAGGTCCTTCTTCAGGGGCAGATTGGCGGCGATCTTCTCCTTAAGGTTCTCTCCGTCGAAGAGATCCGAGACTCTGAATCCGGACCTGGCTATCTTGTCCTGGTACGCGGGGCCTATGCCCTTCTTAGTGGTTCCCACGGATTTGTTGCCGCGGTAGATCTCCTCGGCGCCGTCGAGCTTCTTGTGGTAGTTGATGATGAGGTGGGCCCGGTCGGATATCCTCAGTCCGTCTACGGAGCCGCCGGATGCCAGCACCTGGCGGATCTCGTCCTCCATCTCCTCCAGGTTCACCACGACGCCGTTGCCTATGACTGCCAGCTTCCCGGGCCTTACGACTCCGGAGGGCAGGAGGTGGAGCTTGAACACGGAGTCGCCGACCACGATCGTGTGCCCGGCGTTGTTCCCGCCCTGGAAGCGGGCGATGATGTCCGCGTCCTCGTCGAGATAGTCCGTTATCTTCCCCTTTCCCTCGTCGCCCCACTGGGCGCCAATTATAGCGAGTGTCGGCAAATGAATCCACCTGCCCTCGTGATTGGTTACAACCTATAAAGGTTTGTCAAAGGGCACGGTTCCCGGACTGGGGGCTCGTCTCCCGGTATACGGACAGTATGTCGCGGAGCTCCAGGTCCGTCTTGAAGGATGTCGGCGAGGTGTGCGTCCTGGATGCGCTCCCGTGTTCGCGAAGCGCCTCAAGGAGATCCTCCATCCTGGGAGGGGACAGCTTGGTGTGGGAGGACAGTTCGCTCACGTCATAGGTGTAGGGGATGCGGTCGTATTCCCGCCTCCATAACTCCAGTATCCTGGAGGCCCTCCTCTCCTCGGCCATCCCTTCGGCATCCATGCCCGCCAGGGTGGAACGGTCGTGCAGAGCCCCTCCCCACATGGGGCCATGGACGTGGGCGCCGTCCCTTTCCCTCGAGGCGGACCTCTCCAGAGTAGCGGGGTCGTATGCGATGTGGATCATGGAGTCCAGGGTACGGTCCGCCGCCTCGGCCCCCTCCGTTATCTGAACGTAGGTCCTGTAGTAATGGTCGGCTGAGAAGGAGAGCAGGGGCACCATGCCCCTGTCGTATCGGGCGAGCTCACGGGCCACGAAGCCCATGAGTATCCGGAGCCCCATCTCGTGGCACATGGGGCCCCTGAGGGGCCTGGAAAGATATCTGCGCTCGCACTTGGCACGATTAGCTCCCGCCAAGGGGGCGGTGTCGGTGGCGGTCACTGCCAGGATCCCGCGTCTCCTGCAGCCCCTGACGGCGGACTGGGTGAAGGGGGCGGGCGATCCGAAGGGATCGATATCGACATAATCGAACGTCTCCTCGGAGAAGAGCACATGCATGTCACGGTTGGAAGCGCGGCAGTTTTCAAGGCGGTTGAGCTCTATGTTGGCCTCAACGTATTCCATGGCGGCCGGGTTGCGGTCGTTGGCCGTCACCTCGGTGCGGGGAACCTCGTTCGCTATCCTCACGGCCCTGGAGCCCGTGGCGGTCATGGCGTCCGCGACTCTGAGATCCCTGTCCAACGTGCGAAGGAGCATGACGCTGACATCGCGGTTGAGGGCCATCTGCTCGTTGAAGAACACCGAACCGGTTATCTTGCCCGGCCCGTGCCTGGAACGATCCTCGGGGACGATAAGTCTGGTCTGTCCCTCGGTTATCTCCGCGCCCTTCATCATCAAACGTTTTCCCCGTTCATCAGACGGATGATCTTGTAGGGAAGCAGGTTGCGGTTGGTGGGGGTGACCTCCAGTATCCGGACGTCATCCCTCCTCCTTATATCCTGGAGGAGCGGGTTGCGGGACTTCTTGTGAAGGGTCAGTATCATGGGCTTGTTCGAATCCAAGGCCTCCTTCACCGCATCGATGAAGTTCTGGCTCTCCACTTCCATCTTGCCAACCTCGTCTATGACGATGACGTCGCAGTTCTCGCACGCCCTCTTTATGGCGCTCACCCCGATGTGATCCAGTTTGTCCAGATCGACTCCCAGCTTGCCTATCACTATCCTGCTGTCTATGTCGGCGCTGGCGAAGACGGCCGACTCACCGGTCATAAGGTCCCTGACCGTGAAGCCGATCCTGTGTCTGCCTTCCCTGATGGGCTCATCGATCATACCCCCTATGATGAGTTCCTCTTCCTTCAGCATCTCGATTACCCTGAGAAGCGCGAAGGTCTTTCCGGAACCCGGAAGGCCGGTTATGCCGATTTTAATGTCCGTTATCATTTATATCACGGTCGGATGCGACGCACCCTAATGGCATTCATAGTATAATTAGGATTCTTTTATCCCAGATATGTACATGAGTGGGTATCTGAGCTCGTCGTCGAACCGCATCTCGGCCGTCACGCAGGTGTCTCCTATCTCGATGACCAGGACGACATCCAGCATCTCTCCCGTGAGGGAGAGGTAGGAGTACTCGTCCTTCTTGGGTTTGAACAGGCTCCTGTCGATACGGACCTTCACGTCCTTCACATAGGGCTGTACGAGGACGCCCTTCTCTATCGAACTTTCGAGTATCTCGACGTTCGAAAGGTCCACCGGGACCCCGACGAACTGGTGGTAGATCGTCCCCATCTTTATGCCCGCCTCGAAAAGGGCCCTCTCCGTGGGGGTGCACACGAATCTCTTCGCCGCAAGCTCTTCTCTGTCGGAGGACATAACGGAGGTAATGGTTGTGACGGTAATAAACCTTGTTTCGAAGGTGCTTGTTCTTCCAGGCGGGAGAGGGACGGATGTATCAGCGCCGGTATCGGCCGATAGGTTATTTACCGATGCCCGAATAACCTAGGCCGATGGCATCGTTGGCCGATCGCATATCCGAGCTGAAGAGAGAGAAGGACGCGGTTATACTGGCCCATAACTACACTTCCGACGAGGTGCAGGACCTGGCCGATTACGTAGGGGACTCTCTGGGTCTTTCTGTGAAGGCGGCATCCACGGAGGCATCCGTCATCGTGTTCTGCGGGGTGTCCTTCATGGGCGAGACGGCCAAGATACTCAGCCCCGGGAAGACCGTTCTGCTCCCTGAGCCGGAGGCCCATTGCGCCATGGCGAGCATGTGCACCGCCCAGCAGATACGGGACATGAGGAAGAGGCACCCCGGGGCGGCAGTGGTCGGATACGTCAACACCTCCGCTGAATCGAAGGCCGAGATGGACGTGTGCTGCACATCCTCCAACGCGGTGGCGGTGGTGAGGTCGCTGGAGGAGAAGGATGTGATCTTCGTCCCGGACAAGAATCTGGGAGCGTACGTGGCATCCAAGGTCCCGGAGAAGAACATCATACTGTGGGACGGTTTCTGTCCCGTTCACCAATCGATAACGGTCAAGAACATCGCGGATCTCAAGGAGAAGCACCCGAACGCAAGGGTGCTGGCGCATCCCGAATGCAGACCCGAGGTCCTGTCGATGTCGGATTCCGTGGGCTCCACGGAGGGCATGGTTGTCGCGGCGGAGTCCGGAGAGGAGTTCATAGTGGCCACCGAGAAGGGCATGGAGCACAGGTTCAGGGGGCGCTACCCCGAAAAGAGCTTCCATTTCCCGGTCAACGCGGTATGTCTAACCATGAAGATGGTCGAACCCGAATCCGTACTCAGGTGCCTGGAGACCTTCGAGGGCCGTGTGGAGCTGGACGAGAAGGTCCTCCGCAGCGCGTATCTTCCCGTCAAGAGGATGACAGATATCAAATAAGCCGTGCTGCATGGAAGGTCCGAGGCAGCGCCGGATGAAGAGAGTCAACGGCTGATTCCCGTGATGAGCCCTATGAGTGCTGACGGCCGTCTCACTCCCTGCCTGCCATGTCCATGTACATTATGAGGTCGCTCAGCTTCATCCCGTCGTTCCATCTCATGATGTAGTTGCCGTTGCTGCTCTGCTCCATCTCGGGTATGCGTCTCTGCAGAAGCCCCATGCGCCCGCGCAGATCCTCCGACAGAGGGAGCCTGAACACCCTCCAGGGGTCTCCGCGGCGGTTCTTCAGCCTGAAGGCGTAGAGGGCTATCATATGCGACCTGCCGCATTCCTCGCGCATTCTGTCCGCCTGTTCTCCGAGGCGGGGGTTCCTGCTGAAATGCATCACATCCTCCGAGGAGCTCTTCACCTCGATCGGGAACGAGAAGTCCCAGCGAAGTGCGACCAGGTCAACCCCCAGCGATCCGGCGGCTCTTATAACAACGAATGGGTTGCCCGTCATCGAACAGTAGGCCTGGCTCTCGGGGCCGTCGCATGTCTTGGTCATCTTGGCCACAGCTTTCTCGTCCCCGCTGAGAAGGGATTTCAGTTCTCTTTCGTAAACGTCGCCAGGCGCCGCCATGCATCAATTACCTCCCGGAGGATATAAAAGGGAGTCGGGGGGAGTTCCCCGAAAGTGGATGTCAGGGTGACAGTCTGCCGGGGTCCCTGGGGAAGAGTATAGCCTCCCTGACGTTGGGAAGGTCCAGCACCTTCGCCAGCAGCCTCTCTATGCCGATGCCCCAACCGCCGTGCGGCGGCATCCCGTACCTGAAAGCATCCAGATAGAATCCGAAGTCCCCGGGGTCCAGCCCTTTCTTCCTCATCCGGTCCGTGAGCACATCGTACCTGTGTTCCCTCTGACCGCCGGAGGATATCTCCTGGCCCTTGTAGTCAAGGTCGAAGGAGAACGAGTAGGGCGTCCCCTCCTTCTCCATTATGTAGAAAGGCTTGGCCTCCTCGGGATACTCGGTTATCCAGTAGAGGTCGTGTCCCCCGTCGGACATGATGTCCCCGATTATCTTCTCCCCCTCGGTTCCCAGATCCTCCCCGTCCGCGAGTTCGAGCCCCGCCTCCCTGACCATGCGCAGGCATTCCTCGTAGGTCAGCACGGGGTATGGGGAAGTGGGGACCCTTATCTCCTTCCCGAGTACGGACAGCTGCCTCCCGCCCCTCTCGGCAAGGCCGTTGAGCACGTGGTTCAGTATGCGCTCTATCATGTGCATTATGTCGGATTGGTTCTCGATCCAGGACATCTCCCCGTCGAAGGATATGAACTCGGTGACGTGGCGGTTGGTGTTGGAATGCTCGGCCCTGAAGGCGGGCCCGAGCTCGTAGACCCGGTCGAGTCCGGTGGACATCAGCATCTGCTTGTACAGCTGAGGGGACTGTGCCAGGAACGCGGGTCTCCCGAAGTAGTCCACTTTGAAGAGCGTCGATCCGCCCTCGGCGCCCTCGGCGCCGATCTTGGGTGTGTGTATCTGCTCGAACCCGTTGGCCCGCATCGCCTCCCCGATCAGCGAGACCATCAGGGATTTGAGCTCGAAGACGGCCCTCACCTCGGGCTTCCTGAGATCCATGAATCTGTTGTTCAGACGCGTGTCCATCTCGGCGTTGACCTTGTCGACAACCCCCAAGGGGAGAGGCGCGGCCGCCTCGCCGTAGACCTGCAGCCCGGAGGGTATTATCTCGAGGCCCAGTCCGGTCTGCTTACTCTCCTTGACCTCCCCGGTCACTGCCACGGCCGATTCCCTGGGAAGCGAGGTGATGCTCTCGAAGAGGGTCGGATCCAGCTTCTTCTTGGGCATGGTTATCTGTATCGTTCCGAATCTGTCCCTCAGGATCAGGAAGGATATGCCTCCCAGGTTCCTGATGTCCTGGACCCATCCTTTCACGGTTACGGTGCCGTCTTCGACGGTCACCGTTCTCGAATCTTTGACTACCGGGGTCATGTTAAACGTCCATGCTATCGATGCTTGGCATAATAATGTTGCCACTGGGACACGTCGGCGCGCGCGCGGGCCGGCGTGCAATAGTGTATTATAAGAAGATTGCGTTAATCGTGACAGTTTCTGAAATGGTGAATCCATGGTAGCAGAAAAAGTCACGATATCAGTCATCAAAGCG